>WBZO01003327.1_pt1 | contig 18964 bp, 20 predicted proteins | sample 5204261 | NCBI WGS metagenome assembly WBZO01 (sample SAMN12412400, study PRJNA552823) | activated sludge metagenome | isolation source: activated sludge from anammox sidestream of wastewater treatment plant... | place: USA: North Carolina | collected 2017-09
CGGTCGCCACGGCGGACAGCGGTGGTCTGGATGGCGCGCGCGTCGGATCCGGCGCCCGGCTCGGTCAGCCCGTACCCGGCGATCCTGGTGCCCTGCGCCTGCGGCACCAGGTACTGCTGCTTCTGGTCCTCGGTTCCCCAGGACAGCAGCGTCAGGCAGTTCAGCCCCGCGTGAACCGACATGATGACGCGCAGCGACGTGTCGACGTACTCGAGTTCCTCGCTGGCCAGGCCGAGGCAGATGTAGTCCATGCCTGCGCCGCCGTACGCCTCCGGAACCGAGATGCCGAGCAGGCCCAGGCGGGCCATGCCTCCGAGGATGCGGTCACGGTCGAACCGGTGCTGGCGATCCGCCTCTGCAATGGTCGGCGCGACATCGCGCGCGGCCCACTCGCGCACCGACTGCTCCAGGAGGCGCTGCTCGCTGGTCAGGTCGAATCCGATCATGGAGGTGTGGGGATCGTATCACGCAGCCGCGGACCGACGCACCTGCACCGGCGCGCCGCGGGCAAGCCGCAGCCGGTCTGCAGCGCTGCCGCCGGCGACGGCAATCTCGAGCCGTCCGGTACTGCCTATCAGGGCGCACAATGCTCCCTCGGGCACGTCGGCATAGGTCGAGACGATGCCCTCGATGCGCACATGGCCGACGGTGACGACGGCGGGGGCCACTTCCGCCACCGAGGCGTCGGTGAGGCTCGTCACAAGGTTGCCGAACCGGTCGACGCGCAGCACCTGACCATCGACGCCGTCGGGCGTGACCCGCGGGGCCGCCAGGTCGAGTGGCACGAGGTGGTCCACGGCCGGGCCGAGCGCTCCGAACTCGGCGCCCGTGGCCAGCCAGGCGGCCACAGGGCCGAAACGGTCGCGCCCTTCGAAGGTGCGGCTCACGACCTGGCGCTGGTAGGCCGTCTCGCGAAGGTCCACGGCACGCCACGAGGGTGCGGCACCGATGACCAGCGAGAAGATCCCGTTGTCCGGTCCGACCAGCCGGATCCGACCCGTGTCGACGGCGACCGGTCGGCGCGCCGACCCCACGCCCGGATCGACGACGGCGACGACGATCGCCCCGTCCGGCAGGTACGGGCACACGGCCTCGAGTTCGAGCGCCCCTGCGGTGATGTCCTGTGGCGGCACCTCGTGCGTGATGTCCAGGAGGGTGGCGTCCGGGCAGATGCCGAGGATCACCGCTTTCATCGAGGCGACGTAGTGATCGCGAAGGCCGAAGTCGGTGAGCAGGGCGATGAGTGGAGGCGGCACCGCGGCGGGAGTCAGCGGGTTTCGTAGGCTGGCTTGCGGAACAGGATCTCGCGCAGGTTGTTCTGCAGCAGGAACGAGTCGGAGACCCGCAACCCATCGAACAGGCGGATGATGTCGCGGTTCGCGAGCGTCGCCTGGCGCCCGCGCGACGCCGGGTACGGCCGGTGTTTCAGGTTCACGTCGTCCACGATGATGTAGCGCGTGTAGTGCGTGTCGCGCGGGGCGGCTGTGCCGAAGAACGCCAGGAGCGACCCCTCGGGCTTGAGTACGCGCGTGAGCTGGTCGGCCAGCGCCTGGGCCGCCGGACGATCCAGGTAGTCCATCAGGTCCCAGCAGATGATGCCGTCGACCGACGCATCGGGCTGTCTGAATCGTGTGCTGAGAAACGCTGGCAGGTCGGCCAGCTTCTGATCCCGTGCGAACCGTTCGAGGTCGGCATACACATCCTCGATGACCACCTTGCAGCCGAGATGCTCGCCGAAGAAGTTCAGGTTGCTGCCCACGACCGGGGCCAGGTCCATCAGCGTGGGCGACTCCTCCTTGGCGGAGAGGGCGCCGAGGAATTTGCGGAGCGCCTTCGTCGAGAAGACGGGCTCATCCACGCGCGACCCGGGCTGCGGGTCTGCCTGCTCGGAAACCGGCCGGCGTGGCGTCAGGCGATCGAGGAAACCCACTGGAGAAACTTGGAAGTCAGAACTCAGAAGTCAGAACCTGGGTGGATGCGGGAACGCTGACCTGACGATACGGCGGAACGGATACGAGCGGAAGGGAAAAGGCGACGAAACGTGGAGTCCGCCGCCTTTTCCCCCACGGGACCTCAGGCCTTGGCGCCGGCGCCGACCGTGGTCGGGCTCGCGGCGGTGGTCGCAGGCTTGGGCGGAGCCGCCGGCGCCGCCTTGCGCTGCATGTCGACGCTGCCGCGGAAGTGTGCGCCTTCCGCGATGGCCACGCGCGGCGAGACGATGTCGCCGTCGACCGAGCCGTTGTCGCGGATGTCCACCTTCTCGGAGGCGCTGACGTTGCCGGTGACCTCACCGAGTACGATCACGGCTTTCGCAAACACCTGGGCCTTGATCTTGCCGTTCGGCCCGATCGTGAGCACGTTGTCCTTCAACTGAATCGTGCCCTCGACCTGCCCCTCGATGGTGAGATCCTCGCTGCCGCTGAGCTCGCCCTTGATGATGACCGACTTGCCGATGTTCACGATGTCCCTCTCGAAGTTTGGGCTCGTTTCGGGCCTGTTGGGTGTGCCGGCCGTGGCCGGTTGCGGCTGCGCCGCAGGTTGTCCGCTCGGGGGGCGGACCGCTTCATCGCGTTTCCACATGGTTCAAACCTCCACCTGACCGGGGGCCAGGGCTCTGCCTCAGCCGCGAGGATCGTCAGCGGAGCGGCCAGTATAGGACCCTCGAAAAACGGCTGTCTAGTCCTTTTGCTGCCTACATTTAGCGTGAATGCTAGAATGAAGGATTCACGATGCGTGTCTACTTCGACTACAACGCCACAACGCCGCCGTCACCGGAAGTCGTTGAACGCGTAGCGTCCGCCACACGGGACCTCTTTGGCAACCCGTCCAGCGTGCATCATTTCGGCCAACAGGCGAAGGCATCGCTCGATGAGGCGCGCTCCGCGCTGGCGGCGCTCGTGGCCGCCGATCCCTCGGAGATCGTCTTCACGGCGGGCGGGACCGAGTCGGACAACTTCGCCATCCGAGGGGTGGCCGACGCCCTCGAGGCCACCGGCCGCAAGCACCTCGTTGCCACGGCCATCGAGCACGAAGCAGTGCTCAACACCTTCAAGGCGCTCGCGCGGCGTGGGTGGCGGACGACGCTGGTGCCGGTCGACCAGAGCGGCATCGTGTCCCCGGACCGCGTGGCCGAAGCGCTGGCCGACGACACGGCACTCGTCTCGGTCATGCATGCGAACAACGAGATTGGCACCATCCAGCCGGTCGCCGAAATTGCGGCACTGGCCCATGCGCGCGGCGCCCTCGTGCACACCGATGCCGTGCAGTCGGCCGGCAAGATCCCGATCGACGTGAAGGCGCTGGGCGTCGACCTTCTCTCGCTCTCCGCGCACAAGTTCAACGGCCCGAAGGGGGCCGGGATCCTCTACGTCAAGCGCGGCACGCGCCTTCAGCCGATCCTGACGGGCGGCAAGCACGAGCGGAACCGGCGGGCGGGTACCGAGAACACGCCCGCCATTGCCGGCATGGGCGTGGCTGCGCGGCAGGCAGCTCAGAAGATCGGTCCCGAGGCGGTCCGGCTCGCTGCCCTTCGGGACCGGCTCGAGGCCGGCATCCTGGCCGCGGTCCCGGGCACGGCGGTCAATGGGGCACTGGCGGCCCGGGTGCCGAACACCACCAACATCAGCTTCGACCGGATCGAAGCCGAGAGCCTCCTGATCGCACTGGACCTCGAGGGGATTGCGGTGTCGACCGGGTCCGCCTGCTCGTCTGGCACCCTCGAGCCTTCGCACGTGCTGAAGGCCATGGGCCTCCCCGTCCACCGCACCCAGAACTCGCTCCGCTTCAGCCTCGGGCTCTATTCGACTGACGAAGAGGTGGACCGCGTCATCGCGACCCTCCCGCGGCTCGTCACCAAGCTTCGCGGCCTCACCGCGCGGGCCGGGGCCGGACGCTAACGCCATGAAGATCGTCGTGGCGATGTCGGGCGGCGTCGACTCCTCGGTGGCGGCCGCCCTGCTCGCCGAGCAGGGGCACGAGGTGGTCGGGCTGTCGATGCAGCTCTACGACCAGAGTGAGGGGCAGGCCACGTTCGGGAGCTGCTGCTCGCTCGACGACCTCCATGATGCCCGACGCGTCGCCCACGCGATCGGCATCCCGCACTACATCCTGAACTTCGAGCGCGAGTTCCACGAGCAGGTCGTCTCGAACTTCGTGCAGGAGTACGCGGCGGGCCGCACGCCAATCCCCTGTGCCCGCTGCAACAGCGACCTGAAGTTCGCCACGCTCGCGGAGCGCGCGGCCGGCTTCGGAGCCGACGCCATCGCCACCGGTCATTACGCACGGCTCGATCGCGATCCCCGGACGGGACAGGTGCGCCTCCTGCGTGGTGTCGATCGGGCCAAGGACCAGGCCTACTTCCTCTTCTCCCTGACGCAGGAGCAGCTCGCGCAGGCGCGCTTCCCGGTTGGCGACGTCTCGAAGGAGATCGTTCGCGAGTACGCCCGTCGGTTCAACCTGCCGGTTGCCGACAAGCCCGACAGCCAGGAGATCTGCTTCGTGCCCGACGATGACTATGCGGCCTTCGTCGGCCGGCAGGCACCTGGCGTCGTCGCCCACGGGACCATCGTGGACCAGCAGGGGCGCGCCCTTGGCACGCACGACGGCATCCACCGGTTCACGGTGGGCCAGCGCAAGGGGCTCGGCATCGCCTCGCCCGACGGCAGCCCGCGCTACGTGGTGGCGCTCCGCCCCGTGGACAACCAGGTTGTGGTCGGTCCGCGAACGGCGCTCGAACGGACCGCACTTACGGCGTCTGGCGTGAACTGGATTCTCGGCGCGCCAGACGCCCCCGTTCAGGCAACCGCACAGATCCGTCATCGCCATCAGGCGGCGGCCGCCACGGTCACCCCACTGGCCGACGATCGCGCGGAGGTCGTGTTCGATGCGCCGCAGGTGGCCATCACGCCCGGGCAGGCCGTGGTCTTCTACGACGACGACGTCGTGCTCGGTGGTGGGTGGATCGGGTAGGGCCGCTGTAAGCTACGGGCGATGGCCCTCTCGCTCACACCCGTCACGCTTCCTGGCACGCACGCCACCCTGATTCCGCTCTCCCGCGATCATGCCCCGGCCCTCGCCGACGCAGCCCGCGACGGCGAGTTGTGGCGACTCTGGTACACCACCGTCCCGGCTCCCGGGCACATGGCTGCGGAGATCGAGCGGCGCCTGGGACTGCAGGCTGCTGGTTCCATGCTGCCGTTCACCGTGCTCGATGCCTCGGGCGCTCCGGTGGGCATGACCACGTACATGAACGTCGACGCGGTCACCCATCGCGTCGAGATCGGCTCCACCTGGTACGCGAGCCGCGTCCAGCGGACCGGCCTGAACACCCAGTGCAAGCTGCTCCTGCTGCAGCATGCCTTCGAGACACTCGGCTGCGTGGCGGTCGAGTTCCGCACGCACATCCTGAACACGCGAAGCCGTCGCGCCATCGAACGACTGGGGGCGAAGCAGGACGGCATCCTCCGCAACCACATGCGGATGCCGAACGGGACGCTGCGGGACACGGTCGTCTACAGCATCATCGAGGGTGAGTGGCCCACGGTGCGTGCGCACCTGGAGTGGGAACTCGGGCGGGAGCGCTAGGCGGCACGGACGGCCTGGAGCGTCAGGAGAATGGCTCCCGCCAGTCCAGGCCCTCCCGGCCATTCCGCTCTCTTACGTGTGGAGATGCTCCGGGACACCTTCGAGGTAGTGCTCGGCGTCGAGGGCAGCCATGCAGCCCGAACCGGCGGCGGTAATCGCCTGCCGATAGGTGTGGTCCTGCACATCACCACAGGCGAAGACGCCGGGGATGTTGGTCTTCGAACCGTCGCGCGTCACGATGTAGCCGTTCGCGTCGAGTTCCAGGGTGCCCTTGAAGAGCGACGTGTTCGGCGTGTGGCCGATCGCCACGAACACCCCCGCCAGCGGGATCTCCCGTGTCGCTCCGCCATTCACGTCGCGCACGACGATGCCGGTGACCTCGCCCTTGCCGGTGTCCTTGATCTCGTCGACCACGTGGTTGGTGAGGATCTCGATCTTCGGGTTGGCCTTCACCTTGTCGATCATGATCTTCGAGGCGCGGAACGTGTCACGACGATGGATCAGCGTGACCTTGCTGGCGAACTTGGTGAGGAAGTTCGCCTCCTCCATCGCCGAGTCACCGCCGCCGACCACCGCGATCTCGAGGCCACGGAAGAAGTAGCCGTCGCAGGTGGCGCAAGTGGAGACACCCTTGCCCATGAGCGACCGCTCGGAAGGCAGCCCGAGGAGCCGTGCCGACGCACCGGTGGCAATGATGAGTGCGCGCGTCTTGTAGGTGGCGTCAGCGGTCGTCACGGTGAACGGCGCGCCTGGCGTGCAGTCCACCGCCGTCACGTAGTTCTGGATGATCTCGGCGCCGAACTTCTCCGCCTGCGCCCGCATTTCGCCCATCAGGTCGGGCCCCATGATGCCGTCGCGGTGACCAGGCCAGTTCTCGACCAGCGTGGTCATCATGAGCTGACCGCCCGCCTCGAGCCCCTCGATGACGAGCGGCTGGAGGTTCGCGCGGGCGGTGTACAACGCGGCCGTGAGCCCGGCAGGACCGGACCCGATGATGATGACGTTACGGGTGCTCATCAGATGTGCTTGTCGATGGCTTTCTTGAACTCTTCCTTCGGGGCCAGACCGATGACCGACTCGACGATCTGCCCGCCCTTGAAGAGCATCACGGCAGGGATGCCGCGGATCTGGAACTTGATGGCCGTGTTGGGGTTCTCGTCGACATTGAGCTTGCCGATCGTGACCTTGCCGGCGTACTCCGCGGCGAGCTGATCGATTGTGGGACCGAGGCGCTTGCAGGGGCCGCACCACTCCGCCCAGAAGTCCACCAGGACCGGCTGTCCGCTCTGGAGCACCGACTGGTCGAAGTTGCTGTCCGTAAAAGTCTGCACGTTCTCGGCTGCCATTAAGCTCTCCCCCTCGAAATCGCGTGTTCGTACATTTTGACGTACTCACGTGCGGAACGGTCCCACGAAAGGTCCTGCTGCATGCCGTTGACCTGCAGCGCGCGCCAGGCGTCTTTATTGTCCCAATACACCCAGATGGCGCGCTTCAGCGTGTTCAGCAGGGTCCACTCGGTGTAGTCGTCGAAGACGAAGCCGGTGGCGTCGAACCGGCCGGGCCAGTAGTCCTGCACCGTGTCGGCGAGTCCGCCGGTGCGGCGGACCACGGGCACGGTGCCGTAGCGGAGGCTGTACATCTGGTTCAGCCCGCACGGTTCGAAGAGAGAAGGCATCATGAACATGTCAGCGCCCCCCTCGATCAGGTGCGCCAGCCCCTCGTCGAACCCGATGCGCGCACCGATCGTGTGCGGGTGCTGCGAGGCCAGCCACCGCCACATGTCCTGGTAGCGGTGCTCACCCGTGCCGAGGATGACGAACGTGGCTCCCAGGTGCGGCAGTTCGTGGGTGATGCGCGCGATGAGATCGAGCCCCTTCTGGTCCACCATGCGCGAGATCATCCCGATGAGCGGACGATGCATCGCCGCATCGTCGGTGGGCAGGCCGTAGCGTGCGAGTACGGCGGCCTTCGCGGCGCGCTTGCCGGAGAGGTCGTTCACGCCGAAGGGCTGCGGCAGGAACGGGTCCGTCTCGGGATTCCACTGCCCTGCGTCGATGCCGTTGAGGATGCCGACCAGGCTGTCCGCGCGTGCGCGCAGGATGCCGTCGAAGCCGACGCCCCCTTCAGCTGTCTGGATCTCGCGCGCGTAGGTCGGGCTGACCGTCGACACGAAGTCCGCGTTCACCACGCCCGCCTTGAGGAAGCTGAGCGAGTTCCAGAACTCGAGCTGCTGGTGGGTGTACAGCGACCAGGGCAGGTCCAGCAGTGGCATCCAGGACGCGGCATAGCGCCCCTGGTACGCCAGATTGTGGATGGTGAAGACCGTGCGGGTGTCCGCCAGCGCGTGCCCGCCCCGGTACAGGGTCCAGAGATACAGTGGGGCGAGCCCCGCCTGCCAGTCGTGCGCATGCACGATCGACGTGGGTTCGGCCTGTCGCGACGCCCAGTCGAGTGCCGCGCGTGCGAGCACGGCGAATCGCCGGGGGTTGTCGGCGTAGTCCGCACTCCCCTCGCCGTAGAAGAACTCGCGATGGTAGAGCGACGGTTCATCCACGAGCAGCGCACGCGCACCGTCGCCGAGCGACGCCTCGAACAGGCGCACCGTGCTCGCCTGCCCGCCGACCGAGAGGCTGAACTCTTCCCTGAACTCCCCGGCCTCGATGCCGCGGTAGCGTGGCGTGAACAGCGTGACGTCCCATCCCAGTCGGGCGAGCGCCGGCGGCAACGCGCCGAGCACATCGGCCAACCCGCCGGTCTTCGAGAACGGCAACGCCTCTGAGCCGATCATCAGGACGGAGCGACGCGGGGAACGGGAGGGGGAGGTCTGGCGCGCCATCGGGACCTGCCATTGTAGCAATGCCCCACGTCGACCCGGCGCGACAGGCTACAATCGCGACGTGTCCGAGCGTCCGCCCCGTCCCGCCCGTGCCGAACCCCGTGAGATCGTCGAACTCAAGCAGCTGAAGGCCAGCCACCCGGAACTGGCCGAGGCGGTCGACATGCAGGTGGCCCTCGTCGAGGTGCAGCGACGCGTCCAGTCGCGCGTCCCGCTGCCCCGCATCCAGCCGGATCCCGCCTGGCTCGCCACGCAGCAGCAGGCCGGACGGCCTGCGGTCCACTTCACTGACATCCCGCTCGACTGGAGCGATTTCCGGCTGACGCTGCGACAGACGGCCGACGTGCTCTACCGCTTCCAGACACTCGACCGGGCCGACCACGAATACGTGCTGGCCCTGTCGCGCGAGGGCAACGCCCTCGAGCCGCTCGTCACCAACTGGTTCGTCGCCACCTCCGGCGTCGAAGGCGGCTCGCCACCGCCGCGGCTGCCGGCCGGGGCACCGGAGATGATCGAGCACGTGCTGCTGCTCGCCCTGCGGCCGTTCCTCGCCCGCTGCGCGGAAGCCCTGGTGCAGCGGCCCGACTTCTCGCGATGGAACCACGGCCACTGCCCCGTGTGCGGCTGGGAACCCGACTTCGCCGTGGTCACTCCTGCTGGCGACCGCCGGCTGATCTGCGGGCGCTGCACCGCGCAGTGGAGCTTCGGGGCGCACACCTGCCCCTACTGCTCGAATGACGAACGGTCGCTCGTCACGTCGTTCGCCACTCGCGACGGCCGGTACCGCGTCTACGCCTGCGACGTCTGCAAGCGGTACCTGAAGGCGTTCGACGCCCGGAACCAGACCCGCCCGGTGATGGTGTCGGTGGACTCGATTGCGACGCTGCCATTGGACGCCGCGGCGCAGCAGCGCGGCTACGCCGGGTAGCACTCGCTGCGCGAGCGACCGTACGCACGAAGGGCACGAGCGGCTCAGCAATGGGAGCGGCCCGTGCCCTGCGTGGCGATGGCGATGTGACTACTGCTGCTGTTGGTTGGTGAGCCCGATGGTCGGCCGGGTGGTGGCAAAGACCGTGGTGGCCTTCGCCGACAGCCAGTTGAAGAGGTTCCGGGTTTCCATGAACCGCGCGGCGTTCGAGCGCGCGCCGAGCACGACCACCGCCACTTCCTGTCCGCCCTGCGGCAGGCGCAGCAGCGTGGCCAGGCAGTAGCCCGCCTTCGAGATGAACCCGGTCTTGCCCGCGCGCACCTCGAAGTCCTGCCTGCCGAGCAGGTGGTTCGTGTTCCGCGCCAGGATCTGGCGGCGCGGCGTCTTGATGGTGTACTCCGACATGCGCATGATCGACGAGATCCGCTCGTCGTTCGAGGCGTTGGTGATGAGCCGCGCCATGTCGAACGCCGACGAGACGTTGTCGGACAGCAGGCCCGACGGGTCGGCGTAGTGCGTGTTCTCGAGGCCCAGTTCAGCCGCCTTCTCGTTCATCCGGCGGATGAAACCGATCGAACCATGCGGTGAGACCCGAGCCAGCGCGCGCGCCGCCGCGTTGTCCGACGCGATGAGCAGCAGGTGCAACAGGTCGTCGGTCGTGACCTTGTCGTTCAGGCGAAGCTTGGTCGTCGAGGCCTGATAGACGTCGCTGCGGACGATCTGGACCCGCTCGGTCAGGTCGGGGCTGTTCTCGAGGAACACCGTTGCCGTCATCACCTTGGTGATGCTGGCAATCGAGCGCTGATCCTGGGAGTTCTCCTCCCAGAGCACCTCGTTGGTGACCGGGTTGTAGATGATGGCCGCCGCTGCGCGGAGGTCCGGCACGAGGTCGCCGCTCGCATCGACCTTGTAGCGGGGCGTGACCGTGTCGGCCATCTCGCGCGCCGTCGCGGCCGCACGCGCGATGAGCGCCCGCTGTCGAGCCGGCACAGGCTTCGCGGCTGCCGGCTTCTTGCGGGCCGTGGCCGGGGCGGCCGCGCGCTTCGTGGTCGTGCGGCGCGTCGTGGTCTGGGCGTCCGCTGATGCGGTGCCGACACCGACGAGTCCGGCAATGACAAGGCTACCGATCCAGAAACTTGATTTTCTGTTCACTATGCGACCCGCGGCTGTAAGTGACTGGAAACGCAGGGCAATGATAGCAGGGAATTACTAGAGCGCAAGACGTTTATCGTCGTCGGGCGAAAAACACTTACGGCTCGGGGTGGTCCCCGCGCACCTCATCTGGCGCCTGCCTGACCGTCTGTCCTCCAAATTGGCGTATCCTTCGTCTCTCGCGTTATCGGCCTGCTGCCCGAATGCCCGCATATGACATCGCGTGAACTCGAAGAATATCGTGCGCTGCGCGCCACCATCCGGGAGCGCGGCACCGCCAGGCACTGGATCGCCGTGGCCGGCTTCGCCGCCTGGGCCGCCGTCGCCACCGCAGTTGGTGCGCTCAGCGCGGTCCCGGAGGAGATCTTCGTGTCGCTCCTCGTGCTCGTGGCCACATTCGAGGTGATCGTCGCGCTCCACACGGGTGTGGAGCGGGTCGGTCGCTACCTTCAGGTTTTCCACGAGTCCGAGTCGGAGGCGGCCTGCTGGGAGGACGTCGCCATGCGATTCGGTGGCACCTACGGCGGAGGCGGCATCGACGCGCTCTTTTCGCCAGTGTTCTGGCTCGCGACGCTCTTCAACCTCATCCCCGCAGTCTTCACGGCGCCCCTGCCCACCGAATGGACCATCCTTGCGGTGGTGCATGCCCTCTTCGCGGGGCGGGTCTGGAGTGCGCGCCGCCAGGCCGCCGGCCAGCGTGCGCTCGACCTCGAACGTTTCTCGCGTCTCAAGGCCGAGCGACCGCCCGCATAGTCAGGGCGGCCCCCGGGTCAGTCCTGGCTGAGAGCAACGGTCAACAGGACCGCATTCTGGGTGCCCTGCCAGGCGTTCGTCGTCTCGAACCGTTCCTGCTCGGAATGGGATCCGAACGACTGCCCCCCGCCACCAATGGCAATCGCGGGAACGCCCAGGCTCATGGGCAGGTTGGCGTCGCTCGACGCCTCGCTCGGGATTGACGACAACCCGAGCACCCGCGCCACTGCCTCGGCTGTCCTCACCAACGGGGACGAGGCCGGTGTGCTGCCGGCGGGTCGGTCACCTACGAGCTTCTTCTCCACCGTGATGCGTGACCCCGCGGCCCAGCGCGCGTTCTCCTCGGCCATGGCCGCATCCACGGTGCGCAGTAACCGGCTGTCGAGGTCCTTGAGAGTGGCCGGGTCAGAGGAGCGCAGGTCCACCTCCATCCAGGCCTCTTCGGGGATCGCATTGACCGACGTGCCTCCCCCGATGCGCCCCACGTTGAAGGTGGTGAACGGGTTTGCCGGTACGCGGAACTCCGCGATCCGGGCCACGGCACGCCCGAGGGCGTTCGCGGGATTCGGCCGGCCGAAGTCGGCGAAGCTGTGCCCGCCGGCGCCGCGGAAGCTGACGCGGTATCGCCGGCTGCCCACGCCCACGGCACTGAGCTGGATGCCGGCGTTGTCGATGGTGACGAACCGGTCAACCTGGCCCTTGAGCGTCTCGCTGAACAGCGCCTTCACGCCGCGCAGGTCGCCCAGCCCTTCCTCGCCAACGTTGGCCACGAAGGTCACCGGCCCGCCGGTGCGCACCTGCGCCGTGTTGAGAGATCGCACGATGGCCACGAGCACCGCGAGGCCGCGGCAGTTGTCGCCAATGCCCGCCCCCCTGAGCATGGTCCCCTCGCGCACCACCTTCACGGACGTCTCGCGCGGAAACACGGTGTCAAGGTGCGCAGCGACCACGAGGCGCGGGCGCGGAGCGCGCCCGGGACGCTCTCCCAGCACGTTCCCCACCCGGTCCACCCGCACGTTGCGTAGCCCGAGCGCCACGAACGTCCGCCGGAGCGCCTCCCCCCGCTGGGCTTCGCCAAAGGGGGGCGCAGGGATTTCGCAAAAGCGCACCTGATCATCCAGGGTCTGCGGTTCGATGCTCCTGGCCACCTCCACCGCCCGGCTCACCGGAGCCGTCCGCAACAGCGCCGCGACCCCCTCGGCCCGCTGCGCCCGGACGGGCGCGATGGTGGACACGAGAAGGGCCGCCACGAGGGCCGGCACCACCACGGACGCTGGACCTCGGCCGATCACTCGGGACATATCTCCGCCACTCGCTCACCCTGCACGGCGTTCAGCAGCCACACGCCTGTGGCGCGCGCGAGGTCGGCCACCCGGACCACGCGCTCGACGACACGGCCCTCCTCGAGCCACGCCTCACGGTGCGTACCCGGCAGCAGCCCGCAGGACACGGGCGGAGTCACTCGCTCACCGTCGATTTCAATCACCACGTTTGCAAGGCTCGCTTCCGTCACCTCGCCCCGCGTGTTCCAGAGCAGGACATCATCGCCATCAGCCACCGACGCCCGCGCCTCGTCGTACACGCGACGGTTCGTCGTCTTGTGGCAGAGGAACCGGTCGGATGGGTCCACGGGTCGCGGTGACAGCCGCACACGCACCGGTTCGCGCCAGGGTGCGTACGGGTAGGTCTCCACCCGGACCTCGCCTGCCAGGCTCACCAGTAGACGCACGCGCATTGTGCCCGTCGCACCGGCAACCGCCTGGGCCAGCGCCGTATCGATGGCGGCCATCGATACGGGCACATCGAAGTAGTCCGCGGATCCACTCAGCCGCCGAAGGTGACGTGCCAGGAGCCAGAACCCCTCACCCTCGGTCCACCGCATGGTCTCGAGCAGTTGGAAGTGCGGTGTCGGGCGGGTCAGAATCGTCCCCTTGAGGAGGCACTCGTCGTACTCATCGTCCGCGTTCGAGTCCCACACGACACCGCTGCCGACGCCGAAGGTGAGCGAACCTCGCCCGCGATCGACCACGGCCGTCCGGATGGCCACGTTGAACCGGGCGAGGCCACTCGGTGGCACATACCCGATTGCGCCCGTGTACACCCCTCGGGGTTCATCTTCGAGGTCGGCCAGCAAAGCCATCGTCCGCACCTTCGGCGCCCCGGTGACCGAGGCGGAGGGATGCAGCGCCGCAAAGATGTCCCGGAGCGCAGCATCGGTGCGGGCGCGCACCAGCGACGTCATCTGCCACACGTTCGGAAAGCGTTCGACCGAGAACAATTCCGGTACGTCGACACTCCCCGTGTCGGCCACCCGACCGAGGTCGTTCCGCATCATGTCGACGATCATCACGTTCTCGGCACGCTCCTTCGGCGAGCCGGCCAGGGCCGCCGCGCTCGCCCGGTCCTCGGCCAAGGTCCGCCCGCGCCGGGCCGTCCCCTTCATCGGGCGGGTCACGATGGTGCGGCCGGTCAACTCGAAGAAGAGTTCAGGCGAAGCCGAGCAGATCGCCAGGTCGTCGAATGCCAGGTAGGCCGAGTAGCCCCCACGCTGTGCCGCAACCAGGTCCGCGAACAGCGTCGCCGGATCGCCTGAGAATGCCCCGCGCAGCCTGAAGGTGTAGTTCGCCTGGTAGCTGTCTCCTGCCGCCAGAGCAGCCTTGATCCGCTCGAACGCCTGCCCGAACCTCTCACGATCGACCGAGGGCTGCAGCGCTCCGATCTCATAGGCCCCGTCGGCCGGCGGTTGTCCAGTTCTGGCCACGTCCGCATCGGCGAACAGCCCAAAACAGACGAGCGGCAGCCGCTCCGGCAGCCTCACCACCGGAAGGCCGAACGCGGCCCCCGCTTCGTAGGCGACGTAGCCGACGGCATGAAGCCCCCGATCGCGGGTCAGCGACTCGACATCCGCCAGGGTCGGCCCCACCGCGCGGGGCTCTTCGGCGCGGAGGACGAGCACAGGATTACGGAACGTCAGCCACTCCAGCGGCGCCACCTGCAGCGTGGCTGTGAACGATGCACGCACGTCACGAAATTATTGCGCGTGATCAATCCAAGGTGTCGGATCGCTCGCGACTCCTCCCAAGATTTTCCCAAGTGTTGACACTCAAACACAGCGGTCCGCGGTCGATAATCTCGCTGACGACGCGGAGGACACGGGCGAGCCCAGCGGTACGCGGCTTGCTCCGATCACGGGTAGGAGCCCGGCGCATCGTCGGGTCACCCTGGGCGGGCACGGAGCCCGCGAGTTCCACGAGGTCGTCATGAGCCTGGTCCGACTGCTCGGATTCACCACCCTGACCTGCGGGTGCGTCGTTGGCCGCTACCGCGAGGTGGCCACCAGCCGCGAGGTCACCTACGTCGAAGAGAAGGGCAAGGGTTGCGCGAGCCACGGTCACCGGCGGAACCACACCGTCCCGACCGACCGCATGGCTGCCGCTGTCGCCCTGAACAAGGCCTCGTAGCCGTCCAGGGCTCCCCCCGGCCCGGCTGCCCGCCTGCCCCCTTGTACTTTCCCGTCCCCTCACGTACAATCCCGCCGTACACCCGGACAACCTCAGCGAACTGATGGGCATCACCGTGAACCCACACAAAGTCGTACGTACGAAGGGCAACACCGAGGGACGCTTCTTCCTGGCAGACTGCCTGGACGTCTTCAGCACCATGGACGCGTCGAGCGTCGACGTCATCGTCACGTCGCCGCCCTACAACATGGGGATCCGCTACAACACCTACCAGGACACGCTCAATCAGGACGAGTACCTGCAGTGGACGTCGGCGTGGGTGGCAGGCGCGGCGCGCGTCCTGAAGCCGGAAGGTTCGCTCTTCCTCAACGTGGGCACGCGGCCGTCCGATCCGTGGACAGCCCTGGATGTGGCGCAGGCCGCCCGCCCGCACCTGCGGCTGCAGAACATCATCCACTGGGTGAAGTCGGTCGCCATCGACCGAGAGCTGACCAGCGCGGCCTCAGGGATCGACCGCGACATCGCCGTCGGCCACTACAAGCCGATCAACAGCGAGCGCTACCTGAACGATTGCCACGAGTTCATCTTCCACTTCACGCACCAGGGCGCCACGCGGCTCGACCGGCTCGCCCTCGGCGTGCCGTACCAGGACCAGTCGAACATTGCCCGCTGGCGCGCGGGTGCAGAGGGCGTGCGCTGCCGCGGCAACACGTGGTTCATTCCCTACGAGACGATCCAGCGGCGCGACAAGGACCGGCCGCACCCGGCGACGTTCCCGGCCCGCCTGCCCGAACAGTGCATCCGCCTGCACGGGCTCACGAACGTCGAGACGGTGATGGATCCGTTCACGGGGCTGGGCAGCACGGCGGTGGCGTGCGCGAGGCTGGGGGTGAACTTCATCGGTTCGGACATCGATGAGTTCTACCTGAGCGAGGCAGCCGGACGGATGGAGGCGGCCGCCGCAGCTGCAGCGGCTCCCCTTACCCTGCCCGGCCGGGGTGTGGCGCGGATGGCGAAGGCCGAACGGACGCGGCCTAGGGCTGTTTCGGTGCCGCGCTCGGCGCGGAGGGCTTAGGCGCGCGCAGCACGTACTCCTTGCGCGAGTACACGTCCAGCCCCTTGCGGGTCAGCTTCACCTCGAGCTTTCGACGGCGACGTGTCGGATCCGGGTTGTTCGAGTAGTAGCCGAGGACGTAGTAGTCGCTGCTCGCGGCGTCGATGTTCTTCAGCGCCTTGTCGAAGTCGTTCATGTTGACGACGGCAAGGCCGCCCGTCTCCTCGGCCAGCACGCGCAGGCTGTCCTGCGACTTGCGCACGTAGGCACCCCACTCCGACGGATCGACCTGCTCGTCGATGTCCGAGCCGGCCACCAGCCCGCGAGGGTCGATGGTGTAGATGGTGGTATTCGCCCGGTTCGCCGACCGGGTGATCTCGCCCAGCTCGAACGCCAGTTCCGCGTCGCTGAACGTCTCGTTCTGCTGCTGCTGGCGCACCATCGAATCCGGCCGGTTGGTGCTGGTGCCATCGCCGTTGTCGACGTTGTTCATCATCACGTTCGACTGGTTCTGGAGGAACGGCGAGTCTGCGGAGCGAAGGCCCAGGCGCGAATCCTGGAACGGGTTGAAGTCGTACCCTTCACTCACCCAGATCAGCGCCTTCCGGCGGTTGGTCACCTTCTCCAGGTTATCGAGCGCCTCCGACATGGTCGAGAAGGCCACGTGCGCCTGGTACCGCAGCTCGGTCGGACCGCTGCTGCCGTTGCCCTGGTTGATGATCTCGCTCGGCTTCAGCCCGCCGCCGGTCATCTTGTTGATGGCCTCGTCCAGCCGGCGCCGGTCGTAGGTCATGTCGATCGAGATTGACGAGGGGCCGCTCGAGACGATCCCGAAGAGGTCGCCGTCGTGAATGAGGTTCCGGCCGATCTTCTTGAACAGCTCGCGCACGCGCCCGGTGTTCTGGAACTGCATGTGGAGGTCGTCGACGAAGAAGAGGAAGATGCGCCCAGACGTGTCCTGCACCTTGCGGACGGGCGGCAGGATGATGCCCTCGGGCGGCGGCGGTGGCGGTGCCTCGAGCAGGTTCGAGACGCGTCCGCCGTGGCTGAGCGTCATCGACGTGATGTCCTGCTTCACGCCATCTTCGTAGATCTCGAACTCGTCCTTCTTCAGGTCGGGCACGAAGCGGCCCTGCGAGTCCTTCACGATGACGTCCATCGTGACGGCATCAATCTGCACTCTGAAGGTCGGTGTCTGTTCCTGATTCGACGCCGGGCGGGATGGCGCCTGCGCGGACAGGCCGGCGGCCAGGAGCACCACGAAGGCCGAGGGCCAGAACCCATTCTTTTTCAGAGCCATAGGTGTTGGATTATGCCACGCCTTGATGGCGGGGTTACTCCCCTTCAGACGCCGGATCGGGCGGTTCGGATGGGTTCGCGTCTTCCCCGGACTCCTTCGACTGCCCGCTCTCTGCGGTCCGCCGACGTCGGCCACCCCGTCGGCGCCGGCGCTTCCTGGGGCCGGCGCCGGCCTGCTGGTCTCCCTCCCCGGCGGCGGAGGCGGTCTCGCCCTCCCCTGCCTCCCCAGCCTCGAGATCCGCCGGTTCCGCTTCGGCCGCCTCGCCGGGATCGGCCGGGTCGTCCAGCCCGACCGGCTCCGACACGGGCGTGGTCCCCGACGCCGCAGCGACCGCGACCCGGGCGGCCTCGGCTGCCTCTTCGGCCTCCATCGCCCGCCGTTCCTGCTTGGCCGCCTTCTCCGCCCGCCGCCGCTCGCGCCAGTACTCCGTCATGTCCGGAGGTGGCATCGGCGTGTTGATGATGGTGTCCCAGTCGAAGGTGACGCCGGGGTGCTGCTGTTCGAGGAGCTTCTGAACATCTGCATCGAACGGCGACCGTCCGATGCGGATCCCTGGAGGAGTGCGATACCAGTACAGCACCCGCGTGCGGCCGGGCTTGCCCCGCCGCATGGGCGTGTGCACCAGGTAGACGTATTCGTAACCCCGCTTGTCGCGGGAAAAGCGGACCGCTGGCACGCCTACTTACGCTTCGTGGGCCTGGCGGCAGCCTTCTTCTTCACCGGTGCGGCCTTGCGCCGGGGCGGAGCCGTCTTCTTCTTGGCAGGGGCGGTCGGACGCTTCTTGGCCACCGCCCGCTTCGGCGCGGGCGCCGCCTTCTTTTTCACCGCCGCAGGGCGGCGTGCGGGTGCGGTCGCAGCCACCTTCTTCTTCGCCACCTTCGCCGGAGGCTCATCGGCCCGCCGCGTAGGCGGCCCCAGCACCGGCACTTCCTTGGACTTGTGGATCAGGGCAAAGCGGATGTCATCGCCGATGCCGTGATAGGCCCAGACCTCGTGGACGACGATGTGGTTGTCCTCGCAGAGGCGGCGCGCCACGTCGACCATGTGCGACGGCACGTAAAGGTGAAATGCCGCCCGCAGCTTCGACAGGTGGGTCCACTGCGCCAGCGCCTCCAGGTGGTTGACCGACTCCCCGGTCTCGACCTCGATGACCACCTCCAGCCGTCGCCCCCGCTCGGCTGAATGGAGGACAACGTCGGGGTACAGCGTCGCTGGACCGGAACCAACTGGAGCATTCTGCTCGGCACCAGGGTTCATGCCGGCGTCGTACTTGCGCCGGCTCTTGCCGTGCAGCATTCGGATAATGCGGTCGTGCTCGAGTTGTTCGCGGACAGGCCGCACCAGAATCGGGCTCACCTAGCGCCTCCAAGGATTTGGATACTGACGGTAGGAAACTCCGAAGTGTAACACGGAGTTGTCAAGCTCTTGGGCTGGCTTCGCTATGTCCACCATGTCGTCGGTTACAATGACCGCCAATGTCGCTCCCCGGGAACGCCCCCGCGTCCATCCTGATTGTGGACGATGACGAGGCGGTTACCCAGACCTTTGCCCGGATGCTGAGGATGGAAGGGTTTACCGTCAGGACGGCCGTGGACGCACGGGCCGGGTTGGCAGAGGCCCTGGAACACCGTCCGGACGCCATCATCCTGGACCTCCGGATGCCCCTGGTCGACGGTCTTGGTTTCCTCCGGCAGCTCCGCGCCACCAGGGGGCTCGACCACACACCGGTGGCCATCGTCACCGGCGACTACTTTCTGGACGAGCAGGTCTCAGGTGAACTGCAGGCCCTCGGTGCCGAACTCAAGTTCAAGCCGCTCTGGCTGGACGACCTCGTCTCGCTGGCCCGGACCCTTCTGAAGGTGACACCCTGACACGCGAAGACTTCCGCTTCATCCGC
>WBZO01003328.1_pt1 | contig 18959 bp, 17 predicted proteins | sample 5204261 | NCBI WGS metagenome assembly WBZO01 (sample SAMN12412400, study PRJNA552823) | activated sludge metagenome | isolation source: activated sludge from anammox sidestream of wastewater treatment plant... | place: USA: North Carolina | collected 2017-09
GGCCGGCACCGCAACCGGCTAACGCTGTCCGCGCAACAGCGTGTCGAGCGTGCGCGCGACGAGATCGTCGCCGTCCGCCGGAAGGTTTCCTTGCGGGGTCATGCGATCGACGACCTTGGGCAGCGCGTCCGCGAGCTGACTCGACACGTCGCCGCCCGAGACGCCGAACTGTTGCGCGAGCTGCTGCAACTGGTCGGAGCCGAAGATCTGTGCCAGCGCATCGGCGGGCAGCGCGCGATTGTCGCCCGTGCCGATCCACGACTGCGCGTGGTCACCGAAGCCCGACTTCTGCATCGCCTGCACGAGGCCGGAGAGCCCGCCGTTCTGCTGCACGAGCTGCATGATCACGGCAAGAAGGCCGCCCGCACCGCCGAGTGCGCCCAAGCCCGGCATTCCCGCCGGCAGGCCTGAAGCGCCGCCGGGCATGCCCGCGGGCGCTTGGGGCGTCGTACCCGCCATGCGACCCTGCCCTTGCATGAGTTCGCCCAGGATCTCGTCCAGCATGCCCATGTTGCACCTCCGTTGGCGTTGTCGGAAACGCTGCCGCTACACCACGCGATGACGAATATACGCCTCGGGCACGGGGTAGCCCGCCGTGCCGAAGGTCGCGCGGATCGTGCGATTGGTATCGAAGTAGACCTGCCAGTAGTGGTCGGTGTGCACGTACGGACGCACGGCGAGCACGGGACCCCGCTCGTTGAACGTGACGATCTCGACGTCGGGCGCGGGCTTGTCGACGACGTTGGCGATCTTCGGCAGCGCGTCCTTCAGGCGCCGCACGGCGTCTTCCACGTCGACCGAGTGGTCGAGCTGCGCCGTGAGGTCGACACGGCGGTACGGGTTGTGCGAGAAATTCTTGATCGTGCCGTTCATGATCTTTGCGTTGCCGACCATCGTGTTCACGTTGTCGGGGGTGTCGATCGCCGTGGTGAAGAGGCCGATCGCACGCACCGTGCCCTCGACCTCGCCCGCCAGCACGTAATCGCCGACCTTGAACGGTCGGAGCATCAGGATGAACGCGCCGGCCGCGAAATTCGACAGCAGGCCGCCCCATGCCGCACCGATCGCGATACCGAGTGCGGCGATCAGCGCGGCAAACGACGTCGTCTGGACGCCGAAGTAGCCCAGGATTCCGATGACCAGCAAGACGTTCAGCGTGATGCTGATCGTGTTGCCGATGTAGCGGATGATCGTCGTCTCGAGCTTCTGCCGTTCGAGCGCCTTGGTGAGCAGCGTATTGACGATACCGATCAGCCAGCGGCCGATGATGTAGAGGATGATCGCGCCGACGATCTTGAGCGAGTAGTCGATGACGATCGGCCGGGCGGCGTCGTACAGGCTGGCAAAGTCCATGGCGTGCTTTCGTTCTCGTCGGTGGGTGTAAGGGGGTCAGGCGGTCGGACCGGCGCCCATTGTGCCAGCGCGGGGCGGCGCGCGTTCGCTGGGTCAGGCAGGCGGCAGCCCGAGTTCGACGACGATGCGCTCGACGGTGGCGCGCAGCGTCGCCACCTCGCCCTCGAGGCGCGTGACGGCGCCGCGCAATGCGACGAGCTCGCCGACCCCGACCCGCTCCCCGGCGATAGGTACGTTGGCTCCCTCCGATACCGGGGCTCGTGCGGTTGCGTCCGGCAAGGCCCCGGAAAGGAGATGCATCCAGCGCGTCTCGCGGGCGCCCGGCGCGCGCGCGAGTTCGACCACGAGCGCACCTTCGGGCCGTGCGGCGAGCTCGTCGAGAAGGCCGGCCACCGCCGAGATGTCGGCAAAACGGTGGATGCGCTCGCCGTGGATGCGCAGTTCGGCGATCGTCTGCGGGCCGCGCAGCATCATCGTCGCGAGGATCGCGATCGCCTGCGCCGGAATACCGAGGATGCGGCCCAGATTGTGGGCATAGCGCGGCACGCGTCCGCCACTCGACTCGATCACGAGCGTGAGCGCCTTCAGCCGATCGAGCGCCGCCTGCGCCTCGCCGTCGCTCGCCTCGAGCACGGGATCGCGGCTCGTCTTCTGGTTGCAGCCGGCGACCAGCGCATTGAGCGTGAGCGGATACGTGTCGGGGACCGTATGCTGCTTCTCGACGAGCACGCCGAGGATACGGGTCTCGAGGAGCGACAGGGGCGGCAGCGACATGGCGAGCGGGCGAGGGCGCGGCGAACCCGCGAGTGTAGCGCGTCGTAGGCGGGACGACGCGCTCGTGCGACGATAGCGGCCGGACCGACCAGGAATCCCATGCCCACATCCAGCGAAGTCACCAACATGGCGGTGTTCTGCGACTTCGAGAACCTCGCCCTCGGCGTGCGCGACGCCAACTACGACAAGTTCGACATCCGCAGGATTCTCGAGCGTCTGCTCCTCAAGGGCAGCATCGTGGTGAAGAAGGCGTACTGCGACTGGGAGCGCTACAAGGCGTTCAAGGCGCCGATGCACGAAGCCAATTTCGAGCTGATCGAGATCCCGCACGTCCGGCAGTCGGGCAAGAACTCGGCCGACATTCGGCTGGTGGTGGACGCACTCGACCTTTGCTACACCAAGGAGCACGTCGACACGTTCGTGATCGTGAGCGGCGACTCCGATTTCTCGCCGCTCGTCTCGAAGCTGCGCGAGAACGCGAAGATGGTCATCGGGGTCGGCGTCAAGAATTCGACGTCGGACCTCCTCGTCACCAACTGCGACGAGTTCATCTATTACGACGACCTCGTGCGCGAGCAGCGCAAGACGCGGCGTAGCGCAACCTCGCGCGAGGCGGTGCGCGGTGCCGGCAAGGCGGGCAAGGACGCGACCGAGGGCCACGATCCGGCGCGGGCGGCCGATGCTGTTGCGGTACCCGACGCGGTCGTGGCGGATGCCGTCGCTGCGAAGAAGGGTCCCGCGCGCAGCGGCAAGGCCGCGGCGAAGGCCGGGGACGCGGCTCCGGCGTCGACGGGTCGCTCCGCCGCGACGGGTCGCTCCGCCGCGACGGGTCGCCCCGCCGCGACGAAGCCCGTGAAGTCTGCGACCCGGGGCAAGGGTCGTCCGGCCGCGACCGCCGAGGACGGCGAAGCGCCGGCGCCTGCCGCGGCAGCGGCGTCGGCCGGCGCGGGCGAGGCGACCGAGGCCGGCACCGACCCGGGAGTATTGGCGGCCCCCAGCGTGCCCGAATCGACCGCCGACCCGGAGCATCGTCGCCAGGCCGGGATCGCCATCGTGGTGGACACGCTCGAGGCGCTGTCCTCCGAGCGTGGCAGCGACCGCATCTTCGGCTCGATGATCAAGCAGGCGATCAAGCGCGCCCGACCGCAGTTCTCCGAGAGCTTCCACGGCTTTCGCTCGTTCAACGCGATGCTCGAGGCGGCGCGGGCGGCCGGTGTCCTCGACCTCGAACGCGACGAGAAGTCCGGCGGTTACGTCGTGCGCCTGCACGGCAACGACGCGTAGGTCGCGCACTGTCCGCCCCGGACAGTGCGCGGGGCAGCGCGGCCGTTGCCGCAAGCGGGACCGGCGCGTGGCCTGTGGTAGCGTGCGAGCCGTAACTTCGTCGTCGACCATCGTTGGCAAGGGCTTCCCATCGGCGGGAGGCCGCGCGCGACGCACGGCAGGACGCAACGCCCGCGACCAGCCCTCCCGTCACAACCAGACACAGGAGCGCGACAGATGTCCTCATTCATCGACAAGCGCGGCACGACCCGCCGTTTCGTATTGCGCGCGGTCGGCACGACGGCAGCGACGCTCGTCGTCGCCGGCGCGTTCGCCACGGGCGCGGCGGCGCAGTCGCCGGTGACCATCAATGTGGTCGACGTGGCCGGCAATCTCGCGTTGACGCAGGAGGCGTTCGAGCTGTACGCGAAGAAGAATCCGAACAAGGTCGCCAAGTTCGTGTTCAACAAGGCGCCGGCACCTGAGCTTCCCGGGAAGCTCAAGGCGATGCAGGCGGCGGGGCGCTCCGACATCGACCTCGTGCTGACCGGCACCGACGTCCTTGCGGCGGGCATCGAGCAGGGGCTCCTGGTCAAGCTCCTGCCCGCGCACGCGAACAAGTTCCCCAATCTCATGGAGAACTACATTCCCGCGGCGGCGCAGATGCAAAAGCTCGCCCAGGACCAGGGCATCACGGTCACGTTCATGCCCGCCGGCCCGCTTCTCGAGTACAACCCCGCAAAGGTGAAGCAGGTGCCCACCACGCCGCAGGAGCTTCTCGCGTGGTGCAAGGCCAATCCCAATCGCCTGATCTACGCCCGCCCGGCGAATTCGGGACCAGGGCGGACGTTCATCATGGGCCTGCCGTACCTCCTCGGCGACAAGAATCCCAAGGATCCGGTCAACGGCTGGGAGAAGACCTGGGCGTACCTCAAGGATCTCAACTCGTGCATCGAGTACTACCCGACCGGAACCGGCGCGGTGATGAAGGAGTTGGGTGAGGGCTCCCGCGACATGACGGTGACGATGACCGGATGGGACCTCAATCCGCGTATTCTGGGCATCGTGCCGAAGGAGTTTCGGGTCGCGCCGTTCAAGGGGATGACGTGGGTCAACGATGCGCATTACATGGTCGTGCCCAAGGGTGTTTCGGCCGACAAGCTCGCCGTGATCCTCGACGTGATGGCGTTCATGCTCACCCCGGAGGCACAGGCGTTCACCTATGACAAGGGATACTTCTACCCGGGTCCCGCGGTGAAGAACGTGCCGCTGTCGATGGCGCCGGCGTCGAGCCAGGCGCTGATCAAGGAATTCGGTCGCCCCGAGTACGAGAAGTGGTTCGCCGAGTTTCCGCACACGCAATCGCTCGAGGCGAGGGCGCAGGTCGACGCCTTCCGCATCTGGGACCAGCAGGTCGGCTCGCAGAAGACGAAGTAACACGTACCCGCCCGGCGCGTGGCGTCTGCTCGCGGGTTCGCCTGGGTCGGCCGGTGCGGCGCGGTCGCGCGCCGCCGGCTGCACCCGCACGCGCGCGCGCCGCGACGCGTCGCCATCGGCCACTCCCAGACCCGATCCCCATGATCAAGCACGATTTCGCGGAGTTGAAGCTCGATCGCGTCACGCGCCGCTTCGCGGGCGTCCAGGGCAAGGCATTCAACGCGCTCGACGCGATGTCGCTCACCATCCGGCGCGGCGAATTCATCTGCCTCCTGGGTCCTTCGGGCTGCGGCAAGTCGACCGCGCTCAACTGCATCGCCGGCCTGTTCCCGCTCTCGGGCGGCGCGATCTGGCTCGACGACGCGCGCATCGACACGCTGCCGCCCGAGCGGCGCGGCTTCGGGATGGTGTTCCAGAACTACGCGCTGTTCCCGCACATGAACGTCGCCCGCAACGTCGGCTTCGGCCTGCGCATGCGCGGCGTCGCCGCCGCCGAGATCGCCCGTCGCGTCGACGCTGCGCTCGCGATGGTGCAACTCGTGGGACAGGCGCACAAGCTGCCCGGGCAACTGTCGGGCGGCCAGCAGCAGCGCGTCGCGATCGCGCGGGCGATCGTCATCGAGCCGCCGCTCGTGCTGATGGACGAGCCGCTGTCCAATCTCGATGCGAAGCTGCGCATCGAAACGCGCGCCGAGATCAGGCGCATCCACCATGAACTCGATCGGGCGACGATCTACGTCACGCACGATCAGGACGAGGCGCTGTCGCTCGCCGACCGTATCGTCGTGATGAAGGACGGCGTGGTGCAGCAGGTGGGTGCGCCGCCGGACGTCTACGAGGAGCCCGCCAACCTGCACGTCGCGCGCTTCATGGGCTATCGCAACGTCCTCGAGCTCGACGTCGTCGGCAACGACGGGGTGCACGCGACGTTGCGCGGTCAGGGCATCGAGCTTGCGGCGCGCGTGCGGCAGGCGCCGACGGGCAAGCGCGCGATGGTCGCGATTCGCCCCGAGGAACTCGCCGTGATCGACGGGTCCGCGGGCCCGAATACGGTGGCAGGCCAGGTCGTCAACGTCGAGTACGCCGGTCGCGATGCGCTCGTCGACGTTGCGACGGCGGGCGGCATCGTCTTGCACGTGCGCGGCCCGGTCACGCTGCGCCGCGGTGATGCGGTTCACGTGCATCTGCCCGCGGAACGCGCGCTCGTCTATCCCACCGATGGCGTGCCGGCATGAATGGCGCACCGGCCCTGGCGGACGTTGCCGGCAGCGCTCGACGGGTTCCGTTCGATCGTGTCCTGCTCCTGGTGTGGCCGGCAGCGATCTTTATGCTGGCGCTCTTCGTCTACCCGTTCCTGTACGGGCTGTGGCTGTCGTTCCAGACGAAGGAGGGTGGGGCGCTCGATAACTACGCCCACTTCTTCACGACCGACAACCTGTATCCGACGATCTGGATCACGCTCAAGCTCGCCTTGCCGGCCACGCTCATCAACGTCGGGCTGTCGCTGCCGATCGCCTACCGGCTGCGCCGCAAGAGCCGCTTCCAGCGCTGGGTGACCACGCTTCTCGTCGTGCCGATCACGCTCGGCACGGTGCTCGTCGCCGAGGGCATGCTGATCTATTTCGGGCCGAAGGGATGGCTGTCGCAGTTCGTGCAGCTCCTGCACCTGTACGACGCGCCGATCCGCCTCACGCACAATTTCTGGGGCGTGCTGATCTCGCTCGTCGTCTCGGGCTTTCCGTTCACGTTCCTCCTGATCCTCTCGTACATCACGGGGATCGATCCCGTGCTCGCACGCGCGGCGTCGACGCTGGGTGCGGGACCGCGCGAGCAGTTCACGCAGATCTACCTCCCGCTCCTGGCGCCGGGACTTGCCATCTGCTTCTGTCTTGCCTTCGTGCAGGCGTTCTCGGTCTTTCCGTCGGCGGTGCTCCTGGGCTCGCCGGCGGGACCCACGCGGGTCATCTCGATCGCCGCGTACGAGGCCGCTTTCGAGCAGTACGACTACGCGCTCGCCTCGGCGATCGCGATGATCATGGGCGCGGTGCAGCTCGTGATCGTGGTCGCCGTGCTGGGCTTGCGCAAGGCGTTCTATCGCGGGCCCGTGGTCGGAGGCAAGGGATGACCGCGCGCCGGATGCGAGCGGTGACGATGCGCGGCCGCGACGCGGCATCGGCGGCGCCCGGACGGTGGGGTGCATCGATGCGAAGCGTGACGCCATGAGCGCGCCGTCCCGCGCCGTCGCCGAGTGGCACCAGCGCGCCTGGCGGGGACTTCTCACGGGTGTGATGGCGTTGTTCCTCGTCAACGTGGGGCTCATCATCGCCGCGGTCGCGACGAGCTCGTTCGCGCGGCGCTGGCTCGGTACCTGGTTCCCGGACGGCTGGACGGTGAGCTGGTACGCGGAGGCATGGAAGGAATTCCAGCTCCTGCATGTGCTTTGGGTTACGGTCGAGGTCGTGTTCGCCGTGGTCTTCCTGTCGCTGCTCCTGGGCGTTCCCGCCGCGTATACGCTCGCCCGGCGCGAATTCGCCGGCAAGCGCGCGCTCATGCTGCTCTTCCTGCTGCCGCTCATGGTCCCGCCGTTCACGTACGGGATTCCGCTCGCCACCGTGCTCTACCAGGCGCACGTCGGCGGCACGATCTGGGGCGTGATCCTCGCCAACCTCATCCCGACGGTGCCATTCGTGATCCTCGTGATGACGCCGTTCATCGAGCAGATCGACATCAATCTCGAATCCGCGGCGCGCGTGTTCGGCGCCAACACGACACGCGTCTTCCGTTACGTGCTGGTGCCGCTGCTCGCGCCGGGAATCCTCGCCGCGTCGCTGCTCGTGCTGGTGCGCACGATCGCGATGTTCGAGCTCACCTTCCTCACCGCCGGCGCCGATTCGCAAACGCTCGTCGTCGCGCTCTACTACGCGGTGTTCGCCGCCGGGGTGCGCGCGCCGCAGTCGGTCGACGCGATGGCGATGATCTACATGGCGGTGACGCTCGTGTGGCTCCTCATCGCGCTGCGCTTCGTCGATCCCACGCAGCTCGTGAGCCGGGTGAAGGAGCATCCGCGTGCCGCGTAGCGGCGCCGCGCGGTCCCGCGAGGGATCCGCGACGATGACCGCGCGCTTGGGATCGCGCGGTCATCCAGGCACCGCCGCCGCGGGCCAGTAGTCGCTGTCAGGTGTTGCCCGCGCCCCGAAGATCGCCTGTCCGACGCGCACCACCGTCGCACCCTCCTCGACGGCGATCTCGTAGTCGCCCGACATGCCCATCGACAACTCGGTGAGGATGGCGGGATCGGCCACGTCGTCGCGCAAGCGATCGCGCAGTTCGCGCAGCCGCACGAAGCAGTGGCGCACGCGCGCGGCGTCCGCCGACAGGAGTGCGAGCGTCATCAACCCGCGCACGCGCAGCGTCGCGAAGGCCGGCAGCGTGCGCAGGAAAGCGGCCGTGGCGTCGGGGGCAAGGCCGTACTTGCTCGGCTCGCCGGAGGTGTTGACTTGCACCAGCACGTCGAGCGTGCGGCCTTCGGCCTGCAAGCGCCGGTCCAGCGCGGCGGCGACGCGCAGGCTGTCGAGCGCCTGGAATTCGCTGGCGCAGCGCGCGACGAGCTTCGCCTTGTTCGTCTGCAGGTGGCCGATCACCGACCAGCGCAGGTCGGTGAGGTCCGCCATGGCTTCCCACTTGCGAAACGCCTCCTGCGGCTTGTTCTCGCCGAGCTCGCGACAGCCCGCGGCGTACGCGAGACGAATCTCGGATTCGCTTCGCGTCTTGCTCACGGGCAGCAGGCGCACGCCCGACGGATCGCGTCCGACCCGACGCGCGGCTGCCGCGATCCGTTCCCGCACCGCGGCGAGATTGCGCTCGAGGTCGTCCAGCGTCGTGGCCTGCGGCCAGCGGCCGTGCTGCTCGTGTCGGGTGGGGGTATCCACGAAGGCGTCGCCATGCCGGGCGGGGCCGCGGCCAGGGGCGATCGATCGCGCCGCGTCGTGGCCCGGTCGGTTACTGGCCGACCTTGCCCGGAAGCGACAGGTTACCCGATGCGACCTTGAAGACGTCGACTACGCACAAGAGCGGGTTGTGCACGCTCGCGTTGACGCGCAGCGCCGCGGTCACGCCGTCGAAGCTGCCGGCCTCGACGACGCCGATGTCGTCGAACGGCACGCGCACCTTGACGCTCCCGCGCTCGAACGTCGGGTTCCAGCCGGGGCTGTCGATCAGGATCGGCAGTCCGGGCCAGGTCTTGGGCAGGCGAGGCCGGCTGCCTTCGGCAATGTCGACGACTTTCAGCGCGTCCTTGCCGCACGCCGGATCGGGCTGCAGGACGACCCAGTGCGAGTGCCAGAGGTTGCCGTCGTTGTCGAGCCTGCCGTCGCCGTTCTCGTCGAAGAGCGGCGTGTCGTCGAAGTCCGGATGCGCGGTGACCGCGAAGGCGAGGATGCCGGCCTTCGGCTCGAAGCCGACGACGGCGGGGTCGAGGCTCGTCGGCCAGACGTAGGAGAAGACCGAGCTGCCCGCGAGCTTTCCCGAGCGTGCGGGGCGAAGGGCGCCCGCCTTGCCGGACACCGCCATCTCGAAGATCGCGACGTTGCCCTGCGTCGAGATCCGCGTGCGCACGATGTCGAAGGGCGCTTTCACCGCCTTGGCGGGCTTGGCGGTGATGCCGTCGCCTTGTTTGAGGTCATGCGCGACGGCGGCGCTGGCGACGGCGAACGTGGCGAGGACGAGGGAGACTTTGAGCGCGTGCATGATGGGGCCTTTCGTGCGAAGGGGTGAGGGGTGCGGCGCAGTATGCAGCGTCTCGATGTATGATTGGGCGCAAAAAGTCCGCACGACATACCTATTCGTACATATGACCCGACCCGCTCCCGTCGATCGCCTGGCCGGTCTCCTCGCGCGTTTTCGTGTCCACGCCCAGTTGCATCACGCGGGCGTGCTGTGCGGCTCGACCCATTTCGATGCCGGGGAAGGGCACGGCTACCTGCACGTGCTGCGCCGCGGCACCCTCGAGGTGAGCCACCCGGGCGCGCCGGAGCTGCCCGCGCGGCTGCGCTTCGTCGAGCCGACGCTGCTCCTGTACCTGCGACCGTTCACGCACCGCTTCCACAATCCTCCGGCGGACGGGCCGGATTTCACCTGTGCGCGCCTGGTGCTCGACGGCGGTGTGCGCAACCCGCTCGCCCGTGCGCTGCCGCCGCTCGTTGCGCTGCCGCTGGCGCGCGTGCCAGGCCTTGCTTCGGCGCTCGACCTCCTGTTCGCGGAAACCGACCGGGTGCGCTGCGGCCAGCGGCTCGTGGCCGATCGGCTCTTCGAGGTCGTCTTGCTCCAGCTGTTGCGCTGGCTTCTCGATCATCCGCAGGAAGTCGGCGTGACGAGCGGCCTCCTCATGGGGCTCGCCGATCCGCGCCTCGCGCGGGCGCTGGTGGCGATGCACGATGCACCCGGCGAGCCCTGGACGCTGCCGCGCCTCGCGGCGCGTGCCGGCATGTCGCGGACGGCCTTTGCCAACGCCTTTCGCGAGCGTGTCGGGCAGACCCCGGCCGACTACCTCACGAGCTGGCGGATCGCGCTCGCGCAGAGCCGATTGCGCGAGGGCCGGCCGATCAAGATGCTCGCGACGGAGCTCGGCTACGCCACGCCGTCGGCGCTCTCGCGCGCCTTCACCATGAAGGTCGGGTGCTCGCCGCGGGACTGGCTCGCGACATCGGCGTTCTGAGCGCAACCTTCGACGGCGCGTCGACCGTCACGCCGCGGCCGTGGGCGGCAGGGCCGCGACCTGCACGAGGCACTTGCCGAACGTCGCACCGGACAGGAGCGCGAGGAAGGCCTCGGGTGCGCGCGCGATGCCCGGCACGATGTGCTCGGCATAACGCAGCCGGCCGTCGCGGATCCACGCTGCGGCCTGCTGCTGGTATTCGGGCAGGCGATGGAGGTTCTCGCGCACGCTAAAGCCGGTGACGCTGGCGCGGCGGGCGAGGAGATGGCGCAGCGACGGCCCCGGCACGTCGCCCTGGCCGTATTCGGCGACGAGTCCGCACAGCGCCACGCGGGCGCCGTGGCGCAGTTGCGCCCAGGCGGCCGCGGTCACCGCCCCGCCGGTATTGTCGAAATACGCATCGATGCCGTCGGGGCAGGCGCGCGCGAGGCGGGCTGGGAAGTCGGCATCGCGATGACTCAGGCACGCGGCCAGGCCGAACTCGTGCACGATCCGCTCGCACTTGTCGGGCGCGCCGGCGACGCCGACGACGCGCGCGCCGTGGATCGCCGCGATCTGTGCGGCCACCGATCCGACCGCACCCCCGGCGGCGGAAACGAGCACGGTCTGCCCCGGCTGCGGGCGGCACAGGTCGACCATGCCGACCCAGGCGGTCAGCCCCGGCGAGCCCAGCACGCCGACATGGGTCGACAGCGGGCCGAGCGTGGGATCGAGCCGCGTGAGGCGCGCCGCGTCGACGGTGGGGTGTGTTTGCCAGCCGGTCTCGCCGAGCACGATGTCGCCGACGGTAAAGCGCGCATCGCGCGACTCCACCACTTCGCTGATCGCGCGGCCGAGCGGCGTGTCGCCGGGACGCGGCGCTGCCCCGTAGCCTGCGGCGCCGGCGAGCCAGTGCCGCTGGTAAGGGTCGAGCGACAGGTAGATCGACCGCAAGCGCACTTCGCCTTCCGCCGGCGCCCGGATCGCCTCGTCGACGAGGTCGAAGTCGGTCGTGGCCAGCGTGGACCCCGGCACCCGGACGAGCCGCCAGCGCTGATTCACGTCGACCTCACTCGAGCTTGATGTCGAGCGAGCGCACGATCCGGCCCCACTTCTCGTATTGCCCGACGAAGAACGTCTCGAACTGCGCCGCGCTGCTGCCCACGGGTGTGACGCCGAGCGCGACGATGCGCTTGGCGGTGTCCGGATCCTTGACGACCGCGGCCGCGGCATCGGCGATCTGCTGCACGATCTCCGGCGGCGTCTTGCCCGGCGCCATGACGCCCCACCAGAACTGCTCCTCGAAGGCGACGCCGGCCTCACGCGCGGTCGGCACGTTCGGCAATCCCGGGATGCGCTCCGGCGCGAACACCGCGAGCGCGCGCACGTTGCCAGACTGGATCTGGCCCTTGGCGCTCGGCTCGGCGCCGGGCATCACCTCGATCGTGCCGGCGACGAGGTCTTGCAGCGCGGGCCCCGCCCCCTTGTACGGAACGTGCGTGAGCTTGATGCCCGCCGCCTGTGCGAAGAGTTCCATCGTGAGGTGATGGACGGTCCCCTTGCCCGGCGAGCCGTAGTTGAGCTTGCCCGGATTGGCCTTCGCGTAGGCGATGAGTTCGCCCATCGATCCTAAATCGGCGCGCTTGCCGGTCGCGGTGAGGAGGATGGGCAACGTGCCGGTGAGCGAGACGCGAACGAGGTCGCCCTGCCAGTCGAAGGGCAGCTTCTGCAGGTGCGGCAGGAGCGAGAGCGATTCGGAGCCGAAGAGGAGCGTGTAGCCGTCGGGGGCGCTCTTGGCGACGAAATCGGCGCCGATGATGCTCCCGGCGCCGGCCTTGTTCTCGACCACGACGGGCTGCTTCCAGCGCTCGGCGAGCCTTTCGGCGACGAGTCGCGCGAGGATGTCGGTCGTCGCCCCCGGTGCGAACGGGACCACGAGCTTGACGGGGCGATCGGGGTACGTCGCGGCCAGCGCAGGCGCGGCAGCGCAGGCGACGACGGTGGCGGCGATGAGGGTGCGCAGGCGAATCATGGGCAGGTCCTTGCAGGAAAGAGTCAGGGGGCGGTGAGTTCGACGGTGCCGAGGTAGACGCTCTCGGCCACCTTGACGGTGCGCTGGAGCGGGCGCATGCCCTGCGCCGTGATGTGGAGGTCGTACGTGCCGCTGTCGGGCGCGAGTGCATCGATCTTGAACTCGCCGAACGCGTCGCTTTCGGCGACGCCGGCCGACACGCCGCCTTGCCTGAGCTCGATGCGCGCTCCCGCGACACAGTCCACGACGCCGTTGCGCGTGGCGACGAGCGTGCCGCCGACGAAGCACTTCTCGAAGCGGTGGAGGTTGCGGTAGACCACGCGCGGCTTCGTGCCGTACTCCGGGTGGAGCGGCGCGTAGCCCTCGTCGGCGCACTTGCGCGCGAACTCGGCGTCGTCGATCTTGCTCGCGGTCAACGCACCCGTCGGGCACACGGCGACGCAGCGCGGCTCCTTCCAGCCGCGGTCGAGCAGGTGCGCATCGAAGATCCACGTCTGCGGGATCTCGCGCTCCTCGTTCCAGTGGATGGCGCCGTACGGGCAGGCGTCGACGAGATCGCGCCGACCCTTGGCCTTCACCGGATCGATGATGACGATCCCGTCGGGGCGGCGCGTGACGGCGTCGGGCGCGGCCTTCATGCACGGTGCGTCCGCGCAGTGATTGCACATGACGGGCAGGTGCGCGACGTCGACCATCGGCGCGGTACCGCGCTCGCGCGTGCGGATGTCGATCCAGGCGTGGCCGTGGCGTGGCTGGGGCGCGGCGTAGCCCGGATAGTCGTTGTCGACGTGCTCGTCCTTGCACGCGACGAAGCAGTTGCGGCAGTTGTGGCACTTGGCCACGTCGACGAAGAGCGCCCATTGCTGTGTCATGCCGTCACCTCCGAAGTGCGCGCCGCGGCTGCGGCGTCGTTGCGTGGCGCTGCAGCGCCGGTCCACTTCTCGACTTCGATGAGGCAGGAGTTGGGCGCGGAAGCGCTCGTCTTCTCGGTCTGCCAGCGCGTCGGTGCGAGCGTATTGACGCAGCCGCCGCGGTCGATGCGCGCCGCGGGATCGCCGACCGGGTCGTAGACCGCCGACGACGTGTAGCACTGCACCGCGCCCGGCACGAGACGCTGCGTGATCACCGCCGCGCAGATCACGCTGCCGCGATCGTTGTACAGGCGCACGAGGTCGTGCTGGCCGATGCCGCGGGGCGCGGCGTCGTCGGGGTGGATGCGGGCGGCGAGGTAGTAGTAGCCGTCGACCCGCACCCGGTGATCCTCGATGTCGTTGATGAACGTTCCCTTGCCGTCGGCGTGCGTGTGGAAGCTGTAGCGCGGATGCGGGGTGAGCAATTGCAGCGGATAGCGCGCAAAGAGCTCGGTCGTCTGCCGGCCTTCCCACGACGGGATGTAGCGATTGACCGGTGGGCGCCCCGGATCGTCGAACCGGGCGAGGCTCGTCGGCGCGAACTCGATCTTGCCGCTCTGCGTTTGCAGATCCTCGCGAAAGCGTCCCGGATACCCCGCGGGCAGCGGATGCGGCTCGGGCATGTCCTTCGCGCGGCCCTCGGCGAACCAGCGCAGCGCGACCGGCTGCGGCGACACGCTCCAGTCCTCGGGTGGGACCACGTAGTAGCCCTTCTCGAGGAACTTCTCCCACGACATGCGCTTCGGCAGGTCCGAGGCGTCGAACTGCGCGCGGCACCAGTCGAGTTCGGTCTGGCCTTCGCTGTAGTACGTGCCGAGGCCGAGCCGGTGCATGAGCGCGAGGAAGATCTGATAGTCGGAGCGCGATTCGCCGAGCGGCTCGATGCACGGGTGCTGGATCGAGATCACGCGGTAGTTCAGCTGGCAGTTGTTGTGGTGCGAGTAGCCGCCCGCCACCGTCCACTCGCCGATGTCCCAGCGCTCGAAGTTCGTGCATGCGGGCAAGAGCACGTCGGCGAAGTTCGCCTCGCCCTCGAGCCAGATCGACTGGTTGACGACGAACTCGAGGTCGCTCGTGCGGTACGCGTCGGCGAGCCGGTGCGATTCCTGCACCGTGCCGAAGTGCGAGCCCCCGTACTTGTAGAGCATGCGCACGCGCGAATGCCCGGGCGACGGATAGCCGAAGCGCATGAACTGGCCGTACGGCGACTTGGGGTCGATCGGATAGCCCTCGGTCTTGCCATCGAGGAGCGCCTCGGGGATCCGGTTGCGCGTGACGCGTTGCGTGACGATGTTCATGCTCGGCAACTGCGGTTGGCGCTGGTACTGCTGGATCACCGCGCCGGTCGTCTCGACGTCGCCCGAGATGCCGCCTTCGCCGTAGCCCGGGAAGTAGAAATTGAGGTCGACGGGGGCGCCGTACTGGAGGTTGCCGAAATTGATCCCTGGCTTGCCCAGGCCCTGCATCGCCATGAGGCAGACCATCGCGCGCGCCCATTGCGTTCCGGTTGCGGTGCGGCAGGCGCCACCGAACGTCGTGCCCTTGCCGCCGACCGCGAGGTACGTCTTGCGCGTGCCCCAGCGCCGGGCGAGGGCACGCACCGTCGCGGCCGGAACGCCGGTCTCCGCTGCCTGCCACTCGGGCGACTTCGCCACCCCGTCCTCGGTGCCCAGCACGTACGCCTCGTACTCGGCAAAGCCCGTCGTGCGGGTGGCGACGTACTCCTTGTCGTACAGGCCTTCGGTCATCCACACGTAGGCGATCGCGTGCGCGAGCGCGGGATCGGTCCCGGGCACGATGGGGATCCACTTGCCGCCGAGGAGCGACGCCGTGTAGTTGAGGCTGGGATCGATGTGCACCATCTCGATCCCGATATCGCGGGCGAAGAGGCGGCGCTGCGTGGCTTCGAACGCGCCGTACGAGCCGCCGGTCGATTCGGGATCGCTCGACCAGAAGACGATGAGCTCGGCCTCCTTGAGGCAGTCCTCGACGTGGCCGTACGGCTCGATCGCGCCGAGTCGCATGTTGTAGCCGTAGTGGTGCACGGCGCCCCAATACCAGCCCTCCCAGCTGTCGGGGTTGATCACCATCTTGGTGTAGCCGATCGCGTTCATGAAGCGGTTGAACGCGCTCACGTAGCAGCCGATGTTGCCCCAGGTATGGTGCGAGCCGTGGCTGTTGAGGATCGCGCCATGACCGTGCTCGCGCTTCACGCGCTGGATCTCCCCGGCGACGAGGTCGAGCGCCTCGTCCCAGCTGATGCGCACGTAGCCGGACTTGCCCCGGTTCTGCGGATTGCGCTCGCCGTTGGGGTCGAAGTCGACGCGGCGCATCGGGTAGAGCAGGCGGTCCTTCGAGTACACCATCGATTTCGACGCCAGCGTGTGCGACGTGGTCGTGGTCCGCCGTGGGGGTGAGAGCACCTTGCCGCGCGCCTCGATGCGCCATGGTTGCGGGTCGTCGGCGTCGAAGTCGATCGGCGTGACGCGCACCATGCGCCCATCCTTCACGTACACGAACACGGGGCCGCTGTTGGTTCCGTTGACGTAGCGCGTCTCGCCGTTGCCGGCCGGGGTGCCGACTTTCCAGCCGACCGCACGCATGACGCTGATCGTCTCGGTGAACCAGCACGCGAGTTCGTCGTCACCGCTGACCTCGACGTTGAAGTTCTTGGCGTGGTTCACCGCGTCGAGCCGCTTCGCGCCCGGACGAAAGATGCTCCAGGCCACGGCCGCGTCGCGGAAGGTGAGCGTCACATCGGGTTTGGCGTGCAGGCCGGAAGCCGAGCGCACGCGCGACTTCCCGAAGAAGTAGTGGCGCGCCGGTCCCCGCGTATCGCGCATGCGCAACTGGACGACCTTGTCGCGGCTCGCGACGCGCGCGGCGAAGTCCGGATGTCGAGCCGCGGTCCAGTTCATGAGCCACTGCGCACCCTTGAGCGCTGCCGCCACCTTCGTTGCGTCCACGATTCGCCTCCATCGTCGAGGGAACTTGCAAGCCTAGTGGCTCCTGCATGCGCAGGGCAACCCATTTTTCGACCCAGGCTGTGAGATAAAATCACAGCCATGGACGCGCTGCCTCCGCTCAATGCGATCCGAGCCTTCGAGGTCGCCGGACGGCACCTGAGTTTCACGCGGGCGGCCACCGAGCTCAACGTCACGCACGGCGCGGTGAGCCGGCAGATCGCCCGTCTCGAGACGCATCTTGGAACGAAGCTCTTCGTGCGTACCGCGGGTGGCCTCGTGCTCACCGAACGGGGCCGGATCTATCTCGACGACGTCCTCGCCGCGCTCGATCGCCTGCGCGCCGGAACGCGGCGGGTCCTCCACGCCAAGGCCGGCGCGGTGGTGCGGCTGTCCGTCCCGCCCACGTTCGCGATGCGCTGGCTCATTCCGCGGCTCGCCGACTTCACCGCGCGCCACCGCGGCTTCACGCTCGAGCTGTCGATGGCGATCGCGCAGCCGGACTTCCTCACCGACGGGAGCGACGCCGCCATCCGCCGCATGCGCCGCGTGCCGGGAGCGCTCACCGGCTATCGCTTCCTGGGGGCCGGCACCGTTGCCGTGTGCAGCCCGCGTTACGCCGAGGACCGACGCCTCACCACGGCAGCCGATCTCGCGCGGGCGACGATCATCACCACTGCCACCGAGCCACAGGAGTGGACGCGGTGGTTCCGTGCGCAGCGTGTGGCGACGCCGGCGCAGATGCCGCCCACGCTCGCCTTCGAGCAACTGTTCTTCGCGCTGCAGGCCGCGGTCGACTCGCTGGGGGTCGCGTTGGCGCCCGAGGCGCTCGTCAAGGACGATCTCGCGCGGGGTCGCCTCGTCGCGCCGTTCGGCGGCCGCGCGCTCGGCGATCGCGCGTACACCCTCATCCATCCCGCGCGCTCCGCGAAATCGAGTTCGCTGCGCCTCCTTGCACAATGGCTCGTGGCCGAAGGGCGCGGGCGGACGGAGACGGGACACGCGCGCTGACCTTGCGGCGGCGCGGGTGCGGCGCACCAAGGGGGCGGCGCGCGGCGGTGTGGTCGCGGCTCGCACGCGAAGATGCTTCCCTTTGCGGCGTGTAGCACTTAAGCTTTCCCGGTCCCGGGCTTCGCACTCCTCGCGGGGCCAGCGACCTTGGCCGGCGGCTGCGGGAGGGAGGTCCGCGCAACCGGGAATCCCGTCACGACACCTATTGGGAGGAAACGATGAATCGTCGCAGGTTCCTGGTCACCGGTGCGGCCGCGAGCAGCGCCGCGGCCGTACAGCAAGCCGTCGCACAGACGCCCTCGCTCCCCACGCTTCGTTGGCGTTGCGCCTCGAGCTTTCCCAAGAGCCTCGATACGATCTACGGCGGCGCCGAGGTGCTCGCCAAGCGCGTCGAACGGCTGACGGGAGGCAAGTTCCAGATCCGCGTCTTTGCCGCGGGCGAGATCGTGCCGGCATTCGGCGTGGTCGACGCGCTCCAGCAGGGCACCGTCGAATGCGCGCACACCGCGAGCTACTACTTCGTCGGCAAGAACAAGGCGTTCGCGTTCGACACCACGTTGCCCTTCGGCCTCAACCAGCGACAGCAGAATTCGTGGATCTACTTCGGCGGCGGGCTCGAACTCGTGCGCGAGTTCCTGCGTGATTTCAGCATCATCTCGTTCCCGGCCGGCAATACCGGGGTGCAGATGGGCGGCTGGTGGCGCAAGGAGGTGAAGACGGTCGAGGATCTCAAGGGTGTCAAGATGCGCATCGCCGGGCTGGGCGGCGAGGTGATGGCACGGCTCGGCGCAGTTCCGCAGCAGATCGCCGGCGGCGACATCTATCCGGCGCTCGAGCGCGGCGCGATCGACTCCGCCGAATGGGTGGGTCCGTACGACGACGAGAAGCTCGGCTTCTACAAGGTGGCGCCGAACTACTACTTCCCCGGCTGGTGGGAGAGCAACTCGATGTACTCCTTCTACGTCAACACGAAGGAGTGGGACAAGTTGCCCAAGGAATACCAGGCAGCAATCGAGGTGGCGGCGTACGAGGCGAACCTCGACATGATGGCCAAGTACGACTTCAAGAATCCACCGGCGTTGCAGCGCCTCGTGAAGAACGGCGTCAAGCTGCACCAGTTCTCGCAGGAGATCCTGATCGCGGCGCAGAAGGCCGCCAACGATCTGTACGAGGAGGAATCGGCCAAGAACCCGGCGTGGAAGAAGATGTACGAGCCGTGGAAGAAATTCCGGTCCGAGATCTTCCTCTGGCACCGCGTCGGCGAGTTCAGCTACGAGCAGTTCGTCTTCTCGCACCCGCTCGGCAAGTAGGAGCACGCGATCGCAGGCCCGCTGCGGTCGCGCCAGATTCGCCCGGGATGACCGTCCCGGGCGAATGGCTTTCAGGTCACTGTCCCTTCAGCAGCCGCTCGATCTCGGCGCTCGGATCCTCGATGGGCTTCCCGGACGGACCCGGCTGCCCCGGTAGCGCGGGCTTCGCCGGGCTGCCGGGCGCCTCGATCTGCCGGCGCAACTCGTCGAAGC
>WBZO01003331.1_pt1 | contig 18943 bp, 19 predicted proteins | sample 5204261 | NCBI WGS metagenome assembly WBZO01 (sample SAMN12412400, study PRJNA552823) | activated sludge metagenome | isolation source: activated sludge from anammox sidestream of wastewater treatment plant... | place: USA: North Carolina | collected 2017-09
CGGCCAGCGCCGCAGGGTGCTCCACGAGCCGACGAAGCCAGCGCAGGATCTCTTTGCGCATCTCGGCATCGACGTTGAGGCCGGATTCCAGATCGTGCACGAGCCCGCGAAGGCGCGCTCGTCGCGAATATGGCAGCTCGTATCTCGACAGGCGCGGCCAGCTAGTCCCGGCAGTCTGCGGATCGCGTTGCGTGCGCTTCACAGGATCTGCACTCGCGCGAGCCGTTCACGCGCGCTCTCGGCGACGAGGTGGCCGTAGTGCTTCTCGATCATGGTGATGCTCGTCCCGACGAGCCGCGCGACATCGAGCGTGGCAAGGCCGTCGACGAGCGCCTGCGTGACGAACGAATGCCGCAACGTGTACATCACAGTTCCGCGCGGCAGCTTCGCGCGCACCACTGCATCCCGGACGAGCTCGTCCCAGTCAGAGTGACCCCAAGGATTACCGTCATCCCGTACGAACAGGCGTGCGCGCGGCATCTTGGCTTTCGCGACTCTCGAGAACAGCGCCAGCGCCGCTGGCGAGAGCGGCACCGTGCGCGTGCCGGTCTTGCCGGTGAACGTCATCGAGCCGGTGCGCGCGTCGAACTGGTCGCGCGTCGCCGCGACGAGTTCTCCGGGACGTGCGCCGGTGAGCGCAGCAGCCTCGACGAGATCGCGCAGCGCACCGCTACAGGCCTCGATCAGCGCGCGCCGCTGGTCGCGGTCGAGGTACAGCGTGCGCCGCCGTGATGCGTTCTTGTGCGGCTCCACGTCGCGCCACTCGATCGCCTTGGCGGCCGGCACCTGGCGACTCTTGACGGCATGGTTCAGCGCCGCCTTCAACGCCGTCAGCGTCCGGTTGCGCGAGGCCGCACCGATCGGCAGGCCGTCGCGCCAGCGCCGAATCCGGGGGGTCGAGAGCTTCACGAGCGGCAGGCGGCCGAACTGCGTGCCGTAGACGGTGCGCTCGAATCGCGCCTCGGCATCGCGCGCGGTCGCGTCGCCTTTCACGCGCCGCCGATCCTCGACGTATTCCCTGCAGGCCTGTTCCACGGTCGCGCGGCCATCCACGACGACGCCGGCATCGTGCTCGGCGAAGTAGGCGCGTGCGGCCTTGACGGCCTCGTCGAAGTCGAAGATCGGCGAGAGCACGCCGAGGGAGCGGTAATGCTGCATCCCTGCGTCATCACGCAGCCTGGCGATCCACGACGCGCGCTGCGCGTCGATCTTGCGCAAGCCGAGGTAGCGGCCGCGCTCGATCTGCGCTCCCCAGTAAGGCTCCCGGCGCGGTCTCAGCGCATCGCGAACGCGGACCTTGTGCAGCTCGTGCGACATGGCAGTTCTCCGTACGGAAGCCGTACGGAAATACTACCACGGACATAGGCGGACACTACAAGGCACTATTCCCGGGGTTTATTAGGTTTTGCGGATGATGGCGGACGCCAGAAAACGGCTCAGATGCCTTCACACGGCAGGGGTCGCAGGTTCAATCCCTGCACCGTCCACCAGAATCGGAAATGGTGCCGGGTTTTCGGTTATTCGGTTATTGCCGCCGTTCGGCGCGGCAATAACCGAATAACCGAAAACCCGGCACCAAGCCTCAGCCCGGCTTCGCGGCGCCGAGATACCCGATGATCGCGAGGAGTGTCCACAGCACCCACAGCACGTACGTGCCGCGCCACATGGCCTTGCGCACGAGTTCTTCGTCGCCTGGCTGCGCCGCATCAGCCCAGATCCGCGGCCAGGCCTCGTACGAGCGGCGGATGTAGTAGCGGATGCCGATGCCGCAACTGAGCACGCCACCGAACAGGATCACCTTCCAGGCGAGCCAGGGCGCCGTGTAGGGTCGCCCTGTCACCAGCGACAAGGCGCCACTGCCCACTGCAGCGGCGATCAAGATATAGCGCAACCGCCAGTCCCATTTCGCCCAGGCGCGCCCCTGCGGACCCTTGTGCTTCCAGTGTGTCATCCACATGAACCAGAACCAGAGCGCGCACAGAAGCCACAGCGCGACGAGCCCCGCGCCGTGGATCGGCACGAGATCGAGCATCGATGCGAGCGTGAACCCGAGCGGCACGCTGAGTATCAGCGCATTGCGCGGATGCTGGTCGACATCGAGCAGGAAGTCCCACAGGCGCCGGCGTTCGACACCGCCGAGGCCCGCGGCGCGCGCAGTGAAGTGCGTCAGCTGGTTCACCACTAGATCGCTGCCGATCCAGTAGCCCATCACGAGGACATGCAGCCACAGTGTCAATGTGTAGAGACTCATTGATGTCGCCTGGTTTTCCGTGTGGAGTCACGATACCTTGTCCGGAAGCATTTCCTGGCTGCGCAGCGTCCGCCCGCAGCTTCGGATCGGGGTCGCCGAATCAGGCCCGTTCATGATGCGCGCACTCAGCACAACGCACTGATCACGCGCCTGTATGACTTCTGTCCCAAGATCAGCAGCGCGCACGAGAGCGTCGCGCAACTGAAAAAGGTGATCGACATTGCGGTGGCCACGCCACCCCGGGCGGGTGTCACGAAATCCGAGAGTACGCCGATCGTCACGGGCCCGAGGCCTGCGCCTATCAGACCGACTGCCGAAGTGTAAACGGCGGTCAGCTGGCCGCGCATCTCATTCGGCGCCAGGCGATTGACCGCGCCCAGCGCGCCGACGGAGGGCCAGTTCGTGAAGAGGCCCGACAGCGCGAAAAAGACCAGACTCCATTCTGCGGTCGGCATCAGCGGTGCGATTCCGCCCGTGATCAGGCTACCGGCGGAACCGGCCGTGCAGATGATCCAGTCGCCATCCGAGCGCCCGCGGCGTGCAAGCCGCGCCGAGATCCAGCCTCCAAGCATCGAGCCAAACGCACCGGCGAACACGGCGATCACGCCGAAAGCAATCGCCAGTTCGGCCGCGCTCCACCCGTACTTGCGTGAAAACATCACCGGCATGAACGCAAGCTGCCCGTAGGGAGCGAGAAAACACACTGCGACGCCGAGGCTCAGCGCACCAACCACGCGCCACTCGCGCCGCATGAACGCGAGCGTCGCCTGCACGCTCGCCGATCCTTCTCCACCCCGCCCCCGGCGCGCTGGTTCGCGGACGAACGCCATGGCAAGTGGCGCGCCGAGGCCAATTACGGCCAGTGCGAGAAATGCCGCGGACCAGCCCTTGATGCCGGCCGTCGTTGCGACCCATGCGCCAACGCCGATCGCGATGGCACCGAACCAGTACGCCAGGGCAGTCCCGAAACCGGTGCCGGCGACGTAGACCCCGTAGGCTCGCGGGCGGGCGTTCGCATCGAAATTGTCGGCGATCATCGAGGCCGCCGCAGGTTGCAGCGCCGACTGCGTGAGCCCGGCGCCGACACGTGTGGCGGCGAGCGCCGCAAAGGAGGTGAGCAGGCCGAATGCCGCGGTCGTCGCGCTCCAGCCGGCGGCCGCGATGGCGATCAGCGAGCGGCGGCTGTAGCGATCCGCGAGCCACCCACAGAGAGGCCCGCCGATCGTATACGGCACGGCGAACAGTGCTCCTGCAAGCCAGCCAATTGCGGTATCGCTGAATTGCAGGTCCTGCTGCATCGGCTCGACGAGCAGCCCCAGGCCGATGCGATGAACGAACGCGATCGAATAGACAAACGTCAGGACCGCAACCGTGCTCCACGCCGTGCGCGCGGACGGCCAGGCGTTTGCCGCGGCCGATCCGCCCGGGTGCATGGCGCCCGTCACGGAACCTGCCGTTCCTGCACCCGGCCGAGCAGCACGAGGCCGAGCAACATGAAAGTCAAGGCGACGCCGAAGACGCCCATTGTCTGGTTGCCGGATGCCGTTGTCGCCAGCGCCACGAGCAATGGCGCCGCGAAGCTCGAGGCGCGTCCTACCATTACGTAGAGGCCGAAGAATTCGCCCAGCCGATCCGCAGGCGACAGACGGACCATCATCGATCGACTCGCCGCAAGGATCGCCCCGAGGCAGGCGCTGGCGACGATCGCGAGCGCGAGAAACACGAGGTCGCCGCGCGCCGCCAGCAGCGCGGCACCTGCTGGGCGCGGCGCTGGCGCCGGCAGCACGAGCAGCATGACGACCGACACGAGCAGCATGACCGCCAGCGCGAGCAGGAGAGTGCGCTTCGAGCCGAATCTGCGGTCGAGCGCACCACCCGTGACGCCGCCCGCTGCTCCGGCGAGCAGGCCGAGGAGACCGAACACCGAGATCTCGCTGGCGCGCCATGCGAGCCTCGACGACGCCAGAATCGCCATGAACGAGAACAGCCCCATCATCCCGTCCCAGTAGATCATGCGGGCGAGCAGGAAGTGGCCGACTTGCGGCACCCGGACCAGATCCTGCAGGGAACGGCGCAGCCGCGCGAGGCTTTCGCGGCGACTCTCGGCCCACGAGCGCTCGACGCGCGGAAAATCGGGGCAAAAGCACAGCAGCGGCAGGCTGAACACCAGCAGCCAGGCGCCACTCAGCACCGAGACGTTGCGGCCTCCGAGGCTATCGAATGCAAAGGTGCCGAGAAGGTACAGGAAGCTCGCGACGAAGCCGAGCCCGACCGCGAGGCCGCTCAGGTCCCCGACCCGCTCCCGCGGCGCAACGCGCAACACCATGCTGTCACTGAACACGCGCGACAGCTCGATCGCGAGTTGTGCGAGTGCGCAGGACACGAGCACCCACGCGAGCCGCCCGGGCGTCGCAGTGGCCCACCAGAGGCTCGCGAGCGCGGCCACGGCACCGGCGACGCAGGCCACGATCCACGGCTTGCGGCTGCCTGTACTGTCGGCTGCGGCGCCCGCGAAGGGGCTCACGAGGACGAGCAGCGCACTCGCCGCCGCGAGACCGTAACCCCACAGTGCGGTACCGCGCACCGGATCGGCCGCAACCACGGCGACGAAGTACGGCGGAAAAATCAGGCTCAGGACGATGGAGAAGAAGGGTTCGCGCGCCCAATCCGCCATCGCCCATGACCACTGGGCGCGCGACCAGCCGGAAGCCTGACGGAGCGTCACGCAGGTTTCACGACCCCGAGGACGGCCATCACGGCCGAGAGCGACCACATGAGGTACGCGACGTAGCGCGCGCGCCGCAGGGAGCCCCGGAATATTGTGTCGACAGCTGCGCTCGGCCCCTCGGCGGCGAGTCGGCGAAACCCGACCGCCCAGTTCTTCATGATCGCGCGCAGCACGAGGCCGACGATGATCATGATGCCGAACACCGCGACCTTGAACGCGATGAAGAGCGGCGCAATGGGGGAGCCGGTCACCAGCGACCACAGCCCGATACCGACCAGCACCGGCGCCATCACGAGCCGGATGCTCTGGTCCCACCCGCGGAGGCGGTCACCGGTGGAAGTACCGGCCCTCAGGTAGCCGAGCACGTTGAGCAGCATCCACACGATCGCGAACAACCAGACAGCCGGGACAAACGCGGCCGGGAACGGCCAGGCGCCATAATACGCGGCGATATGTACGCCGACCGGCAGCAGCATCGTGAACGAGACACGCGGCAGCAGGTCGATGCGGAAGGCGGCTTGCAGGAAGCGGCGGCGTTCCTCGAGCGACAGCTTCGGGTCGGCAACATAGCGCGAGGTGACGTACACGCCCCAGTCGGCACCGAGCCAGTACGCGAAGAGGAGCACGTGGGCGACGACCAGCAGCAAATAGGGACTCGGCATGCCGGTCCGCCCTCAGCGTCTGAGCTCGGTCAGCCGATAGGTTGTCGACATGTACCCATCAACGCGAATCTGCACGAAGATGAAGTCGCCCGGGATGCACCACAACTGCTCGCGAGGGTGCTCCTGTGGCAGGCTGCCTTCGAGGTGGAACTGGTAGTGGTGCGTATCGAAGGTACCGGCCGGCACGGTAATCGTCTGCGGGCCCAGGAACTCGATGCCGAAGCGCACGGGATGAAGCATCGGACCCGAACAGCCGTCGTGCTCGAGCGAGCTCAGTGCGGAATCGAAGAATTGCACCTTTTCCCGACTCGCATGGTCGTAGCGCGCGAGGTGCCAGATGTCGCAGGTGAGCGGGTGAGGCCCGAAGCTCGGGAATCCGCCCTCCTGATCGACTCGCTGGGTGACGTGGCCGAGCACGCGACTGTCGCAGTCGAGGCTGCCGCCACGTCCATCGAACTGGAATCGGCCCGAGCCGAGTACCCTGCCGTCCTTGATCAGGCGCACGTAAGAGTCGAGCGGGCGGAACTCCCGGTCGACGCTGTAGATGATGTCTTTCGACACATTGCGGTCGAAAATCTCGCAGGTCGCGTGCAGCGTGCGGCTGCCGTCCGGCGCCACCGACACCGAGAATCGCTCGCTGCCGCGCAGACCGGCTTGATCACCGTGGGCCTCGATCACTCCCGCGTAATACCGCCGTCGCATCGTCATCTGTTCACCTCGGTCTCGAAGCGGTCGGTCTCGACAAGTTCGACGGGATAATACGCGACCTCGCGCCAAACGCCCGCGCGTGAATAGGGATCGTCCTGCACGAGGCGGCGTGCCGTCGCGGCATCCGGAACGTCGACGAGCAGGAATGAACCGACCGTCTGCCGACCGTCCTCGTCGACCAGTCGGCCGGCGAGGCGCAGCTTCGGGGCTATCTCGTCCGCGTGCAGCAGATGGTCGTTCATGGTCGCCTCGCGCCGCGTCCTCGCATCCTCCGCGTCCTTGCAGACCACCAGCATCAGCATTGCATCAGAGCTTGTCTTGCGTGTGCTGGTCCAGATCCTGGTAGACAGTCCAGCGACCATCGGTGTGCTTGCGCAGCAGGATGAAATAGCGCCCCGCGTCGCCCTCCTCCGGCCCGCCGTCGCGCGGCTGGATGCGGATCGAGAACAGGCCGTACTGAATCGCCCAGTCGCCGTTGACCTCGAGCTTCTCGAGCCGGCTTTGCATCGTGAGGCGGCCACGGGCGAACAGACGCTCGAAGTATGTCTTCACTGCCGCCACGCCCGAGATGCGCTCCCGGCCCCGCGGCATGATCACCGACTCCTTGTCGTACAGTGCCAGCAGCGCCGCAACGTCGCCCGTGTTGTAGTAGACGATCCAGTCGTCGTGGATCTTCTGCAGCGCCTGCAGGTCGGACTGTTCAGTCATCTTCCCACCTCAATTGATCGTGTAGCGCGCCGTGATCGACCAGTTGCGCGGCGGATTGAAATAGATCGCGTCGAAACCGAGTCCCGGAATGAAGAACTGGCCTGTCGAGTATTCTTCGTCGCCGAGATTGCGCACGGCAGCCGCGATGCGCCAGCGTGCGTCGTCGGTCTCGAAGGCAATTTGCGCGTTGAACAGGTCATAGCCATCTTCCTTGCTCGGCACGGGATTGCACGAACTGTGGAAATAGCTGCTCTTGTGTGTCCAGTCACCGCCGATCTCGAGCGCGCCACCGAGCCCCGTGATCGGCACGCGATATGCCGCGCTCAGGAATGCCGAGACCTTCGGCGAGAACTTCAACTGCAGGTCCGCCGTACCGGTGCCGACCGCACCGCAATCCGCGACCTGGTCGAAGTTGATCTTCGTGTACTTTGTGTCGAGGAGGCCCACGGCTGCCGTGAGCGTCAGCGGCGCGACCGGCTTCGCGGTGATCTCGATTTCGGCACCGCGCGTTTCAGCGTCGCCGACCGAAAACCGCGTAAATGTACCGGTCGCGAGATTGGTGCCCGTACCCTGCAGGTCGTCGATCTCGTTGATGAAAAGCGCGATGTTCGTTCGCAGGCGCCGCTCGAGCCACTCGGCCTTGCCGCCCACTTCATACGTCAGCGTAGACTCGGGTGCTATCGGCTGCAACGTGTACAGCGCGATGCTCGATTCCCGGCCGTCGAAGGCGCCCGACTTGAAGCCCTTGCTGATCGAGGCATAAACCATTGCATCGGCGGTCAACCGGAAGTCGGCTGCCGCGCGCGGCGTCACCTTTGACCACGACTGGTCGATCTCGCGCGCGAGACGGTCGGTGACGGCGCCCGCTGGCGAGCCCGCCGTGCAGGCGCCGCCCGCATAGACCTGCGTGCGGTCGGCCGACACGCACACCTGCTGCGCGGCGCCTGAAGCGGCGAATGCGGCGGATCTGAAGTCCTTCGAATCTTCCGTCCATCGCAGGCCGGCCGTCAGGTTGAGTCGCGGGGTCACGGCCCAGGTTGCCGAACCAAAGAACGCAACGCTGTCGGTATCGAGGGAGGTATCCGAGTACGGATTGCTGCCGAAGGGCGCCAGGATGATGTTCTCGGTGCGCTGCCAGTTCGATTCCGAGAAGTAGTACGCGCCGAGGATGTAGTTGAGCCGGTCGCTGAGCGCCGTACCCTGCAGTTGCAGTTCCTGGCTGAACTGGTCCTGACTCTGGTTCTGGTACAGGTGCAGGCACGGCAGCGCAAGACCGAAGCAGGTGTCCTGGCCATCGGCGTCGAGAAGCAGCGTGTTGTCGAGCCCGCGCCATGCCGTGATCGAGCGCAGCGTCACGCTGCCGACTTGCCAGCCGATGTTGACGCTTCCGCCGCGCTGATCGAGGTCGTTCTGCGGATCGAGCAGATCCGATCGAAGGGTGTGCACATCGGTATCGCCGTCGTACTGCTGGTCCGGATCCCACGGGCCAAGGCCACCGGGCGGCTGCAGCAGCACGCCGGTCGCATAGCCGGGCGTCGAGCGCTCGCGGCTCTGGTCGTACGAAATCAGGATGTCGAGCGTCTCGGACGGCTGGTAACGCAATGCGGTGCGCCACGAGAAGATGTCCTGGTCATTGACGCGCGAGCCGTCGACGAGATTCCTGTCATATCCGTCGCGCTGGCGCGAAAGTGCGGCCAACTGGCCCGACACGTGCTCCGACAGCCCGCCGGACAGGCTCGCGCGCGCGTCGAAGCGACCGTAATCGCCGCCCGTCAACTCGGCCATGAAGCGACGCTCCTGCGAGGGCCTGACGCTGACGAGCTTGATCGCGCCCGCCGACGTATTGCGCCCGTACAGTGTGCCTTGCGGCCCGCGTAGCACTTCGATGCGCTCGACGTCGTACAAGTCGAACAGCGCACCCGTCTGGCGCGGAATGTAGACGTCGTCGATGTAGATGCCGACCGGCGGATCGGAGGTGAAGAAGCTTTCGTCTTCCCCGACACCGCGCAGCGCAGCGCGTGAACCGCTCGAAAGGCCGGTATTGGTCTCCATCCAGAGGTTTGGCACGACATTGGACACGTCGCGCAGCGTGAGCACCTGGTGGGCATCGAGCGTTGCCGGGTCGAAGGCGCTCACGGCCACCGGCACGCTCTGCAGGCTTTCACTGCGCCGCTGGGCGGTAACCGTGATTTCGGTCAGCGCGCCCGAGTCCCCATCGGTCGGCGCCTGCGCAGGCGCCGTACCGGCTGCACCGAGACTCAAGGCGAAGTAGCAGCCAATATGTTGTGATAGCTTGCTTGCTGGGCGCATACGACCTCCTTGCCGACCGAGTATCGGTTGCCGGAATTCGCCGGGGCCATCAACTTGCGGTCTTTATCGGCAACCGGAAGTTGATTGCATCAATACGTACTGCGCTCCACGATGCGCTTCAGTTCCTTCAGGAAAAGAATCGAGTCGGGCGACCGCGTGCTGTTCTTGCGGAAGAACACCACCGTGGGACGGGTCCATCGCTCGGTGTGCACGTCGATCGCGGCCAATTGCCCCGAGGCGACGTCCCGACGCACGGTCTCTGAGGGCAGGATGAACAGCGCATCGCACTGCATCACGAGGTTGATCGCAAACGACACGGAATCCGTGCGGAATACCGGCGCCGGCACGTCGAGCCCGGCCGCGCGAAAGCTCGCCGCCACGTCCTCCGAGACACGATCCTCGTCGGCGCCGGCGATCCACGGAAAGTCGAGCAGCCGCGCGAGCGGCACCTGCTCGAGGCCCGCGAGCGGATGACCGGCGCGCGCGAAAACGCGGTACTGTTCGACCTGCAGCACACGGTAGTCGATCAACCTGTCGACCACATCTGTCGTCATTATGCTGACGACCACATCGACCTTGCCGTTCATCAGCAGCGGCACCATCGCCTCGAAAGTGCCCTCGAGAACCGTGACCGCGAGTGTGGGATTGCGCGCACGTACCGCGAGCACGGCCTCGACGACGATCTTGGTCGCCGCCGCAGCGCCTGCCCCCACGACCAGCTGGTTGGTGCCGGCGCCGAGCAACGTGTCGAGCGAGCGGCGCAGGCTGCGCGCCTCGGCGTCGATGTTGCGCGCGTAATTCGCGATCTGCTCGGCGAACAGGGTCGGCTTCACCGACCGTGTATCGCGGTCGAACAGCCGCACGCCGAGCTGCTCCTCGAAGCGCCGGATGCTCTTGCTGAGCGCCTGCGGAGTGATGCCGCATGACTCGGCCGCACGCCAGTAACTCTTCGTCTCCATCAGCGCCAGGAAGTGGCGCAGTTGCCTCATCTCCATCGGGTGTCGAGTCCGGTCAGCTGAAGGGCGTCGTCTGCATGCTGGCAGCAGTCGGCCTGTTTTCGATCGTGGACGTCGCGCTCAAGGTGCTCGTGCAGTACTACCCGCCGATGCAGGTGAGCTGTATCCGGGCTGCCACGTCGCTGCCGGTCGTGCTGTTGCCGTTGCTCCTTGCGCGGCGCTGGCGGCAGCTTCGCACGTCGCGACCGGGATTTCACCTGCTCCGCGGCGTGCTCGGAATCGGGTCATTGCTCGCGTACGTGCAGGCGCTGAAGCTGCTCAGCCTCTCGAACATGTACGCGATCTTCCTGTCGGCGCCGCTGATGATCGCCGCCTTGTCGGTCGTGGTACTGAGGGAGCGCGTCGACTGGCACCGCTGGCTGGGCATCACCGCCGGGCTCGTCGGTGTGGTGATCATCCTTCGGCCCGGTCTCGCGGGTTTCACCGGTCTCGGCGGCCTTGCTGCGCTGCTGGCGGCGCTCTGCTACGCGCTGAATGCCATTTCGATGCGCGCGCTCGGCCGCACCGACAGCACCGCGTCGATGGTCGTGTGGTATCTCGTCGTGATGGCCGTAGTCGCGGGCATCCTCGCCGCACCGGACTGGGTGACAATGGATCTCGCGCACCTGCACTGGATCGTGCTGCTCGGCATCACCGGCGCGCTGGCGCAGCAGGCCCTCACCGAAGCATTCCGCCGTGCACCGGCATCAGCGGTGGCACCGTTCGAGTACACCGCGCTATTGTGGGGCATCGGGCTCGACTTCGCGCTGTGGGGCGTACTGCCCTCCCCGCTCGTACTTGCGGGCGGCACCGTGGTCGTGGGCGGCGGGTTATACGTGCTCCACCGTGAACGAAAGGCGTCATCATGAATCGGACGGGTCCTGTCAAGCGCGTCACAATTTGGGTGCGTGACATCGATCGATCGCTCGCGCTGTATCGCGACCTGCTCGGCCTCGAGATCATCGAGGACAAGACCATCGCGGGTCCGGCGATCATGGGCATGGTGGGCTATCAGGACGGCTCCGTGCGCATGGTGCACCTTGCGCCCTCTGGCGCTCAGTTCGGATGGATCGGCCTGTACGCACTGCAGGGTGCAGTTCCCGCGCCCGATGCGTTGCCGCCACCGCGCAAGGACCGGCTGTCGTTCGGCCAGGCAACTATCGTGCTGACCACATCACAGATCGACATGATCGCGCACGACCTCGAAGAGCGTCGCTACGAGTTCGTGCTGCGCCCGCAGGGATACGTCAAACCGACAGACAGCCCAAATATGCCTGCCGGTCGCTACACGGAGCTGATTTTCCTCGACCCGGACGGTATTCCGGTCAGTATCATGGGCTACGAACCCCTCCGCTGAACCCGCGCCACGCAAGAAAAATTGACGCGACGATCGCGAGATAGCTGCCGACCCCGAGCGAGACCGCCTTGCGCATTTCCGCGGCGAACTCTTCCGCGCCTGCGGGGACGTCCGGCATCTTGCTCCACGCAATGACCAGCACGAGCAGCATCAGAGTGAGCGGCGCCATCATCCCGAAGCGCGCGCGCGGATGGCGCCAGACCTGAGGCAACAGCACGGCCGCGAGCGACGCGATGCAAAGAAGCCCGTAGAACCCCGCGCTGCCGCCACCCATGGCCGCGACACCGCCGCTGTTCAGGAACTTGAGCCCCTGCCAGAAGGTCACCGAGTTCTTGCCGAGGAAGCCGAGATCGGCCGAGACGGCCGGCAGGAAGAACCAGCCGATGATCACCGCGGCGAGCGCGCCGAGCACCGGATAGCCGATCCGCTCCGCGTATTCCCGCAGCACCGGCAGGCCCTTCGCCTGGAACTCCGCCGCGAACTTCTTCGCCGATTCCTGGGCAGCCCCGAGCGCCTGCGCGGCCTGTTCGCCCGCGACACCGGACGCACTCACGCTGCGCAGCGCGACGAGCCGCCCCGCCTCGTCGAAGTCGACGTCGACGGCCATGTTCGCCTTCGGCGCGAACTCCGACTGCCACATGCCCTCGAGCCTGAACGCGTACTGCTTGCCCTCGACGAACACGAGCCCTTCGCCCGCGCTCGTGTCCCTCAGGATCCGCCCCCGTTTGCTCATGATCACCCCTCCCCCCGGTAGTTGCCGCTGAATCTGCAGTGCACGGCTGCCGGCCCGCTCACGACTTGCAGCGGATCTCGACCGCCTTCTTGTTGCAGCGAGTCTCGCCGGTGAACTGGCCCGCGCTGCTCTGTGTGCACACGCCCTGGAGCATGCCGCGCGCGAGGCTGAACTTGTCGGCATTGGCGAGTTCGGCCTTCATGCCGAGGTCGTCGAGGTCACTGCAGGTCATCAGCATCGGCGGCAACTCGATCCATCGCCCCTGATCGCAGGCAGTCACCGCGAGCAGCGCGGCGAACAGCACAGCCTTGTACGTGTCCATGGTCTCCCCCGTTCGTGCAATGCCTGTCGTGGCATAGACGCACGACGGCGACGACTGTCAGGCTGAGCGGAAAAATGCCTGACGGAACAGCGCGATTTCCGTCTCACAGGCATGAGGACACGCTGCGGCACCTCCGGTACGCTGTGCCAGGGGGCCCCTTGGACAAGAGCGAATTCATGCAGGCCTGCCGCGACGGCGGTGCGGCACTGGAGCGCGCGCTGCGCACGCTCGATCACGAGCACTTCACGGTGCTCTACCGCGATTGCCGCCGCCATGTGCGCGACGCAGCCGTCGCGCGCGACCTTGTGCAGGACACGTTCATCCGGGTGTGGCAGCGCTGTGCATCGTTTCACGGCGATTCGGAGCTGCTGCCCTGGATCCGCGCGATCCTGCGCCACGCGATGCTCGATCACTTCCGGCGGCGCGACCCGCTCGTGCCGCTCGACGAACCCATGTTGACCACCGCGATCGAGGCACGGGCCGGAGAGTTCGCGCCGCGCGGGTCCACGGCACCCGAAGACGACGCCCATGACGCGCAGGCCGCGGAAGCCTTTGCACACGGCTGGGCGCGCTTCGAGCGCGACTGCCCCGCGCAGGCCGCGGTCATCGCGTGGATCGCCGAAGACGGGCTCGACACTGAAGCCATCGCGCGGCTGCTCGAGCGCTCGCCCGGCGCGACCCGCGAGTACATTTCCCAGTGCCGCAAGAAAGCGCGCGTGTACCTCGCCGACTGGTACGATCTCGCCTTCGGAGCGCCGCCCCGTGAGTGACGACGACGATCAGGCCTGGCTCGATGCGCTCGGCGGGCGCGCCCCGCAGGGCCACCCTTCCAGTGCGCAACTCGAAGGCGAACGGCTGCGCGCAGCACTGCGCGCCCTGATGCCATCGGACGAGGTCGGCCTGCGTCACGAAATTGACCACGATGCAGATGCGCGGGCGGTGCGGCTCGTGGCGCGCGCGCGGGTCGACGAGGTGCTCGGCCCGGCGCTCGCGCACCGCGGCGCGCTACGCAAGGCATTCGGCCCCGCCTGGAGCGCGCTGCTCGCCGCCGGCATCGCAGGTATCGCGATTGCGCTCGCCTGGACATGGCGCCCGGGTGCCGAACCGTCCGCCCATCGCGGCGCACCGGATGTCGTCTACCGCATGGCCGCCGACGATCCTGTCGCCTTGCGCGACGAGATTGCACAAGCCTTGCGCGGCGCGGGCGTTTCGGTCGTCGCGTATCAGCGGTTCGGACGCGAGGGCATCGACGCCGAGTTGCCGCACCCCCTCACTACCGGCGTCCGCGACGTCCTCGCGCACTATCACATTCCGTTGCCGGTCGACGGGGTGCTGCGCGTCGAGATCGGGCCGGCCATGCCGCCATGACGCGTCGCCCGACCCTGGCCGCCGCGCTCGTCTCACGCATTGCACTCCTCGCACTCGTCGCGCGAGGCGCGCCACTCGTACACGCCGCCGGCCCGAACGCCACGCCGGTTGAATTGCCGTCGATCTGCGCGCAACAACCGGCGCCGGCGAACATCGCCTCCACCCCGATCGCGGAACTGCGCGCCCGCGTCGATGCGATCGGCGAGAGCGATCCGATGGCTGCCGTCCGCATCCTCTGCGCGACCATCCCGCGCGTCGCGCGCGAATACGGCGCCGATTCACTCGAACTCTCGTGGTGGGTGCAGACGCTCGCCACCCCGCTCATCGCCTATCGGGATGAATTCGTCGAAGCGATCCCGCTGCTCGAGTTCGCGCGGCCGATCATCGAGCGTGACCTCGGTGCCGACAGTGCGCGGCTCGCCGACCTGCACGTCGCCTGGGCGTGGATCGGCTTTCGGCGCGGCCGCCTCGGCGAGGCCGGCGACGAGTGGTCTGCGGCGCTGCGCATTCGCGAAAGGGTGCCGGGCGAGAGACAGATCGAGCTGCAGAAGGCACTCGTCGGGCTCGCGCAGGTGCGGCTCGCCCAACGCAGCTTCGGCGAGGCGCGCGCCCTGCTCGAACGCGCGCAGGGGATACTCGCGGCCAATGGCGAGACGACGAGCGAGGCAGCGGGCGCGATCGAGAACGCGCTCGCGAACGTGGCCCTGCGGGAAGAGAACTATCCGCTCGCACGCCGGCACGCCGAAGCGCAGCTCGCGATCGAGTTGCAGCTGCGCGCCAGGCATGGTCCGGCCCAGCCCGTGACGGCGTACCTGCTGTACGGCCAGGTGCTGGAGAAGCTCGACGAGTACGAGAAGGCCGAACAGGCCATGCGCGAGGCCGTGCGGCTGTCGGAAGCCCCCGATGGCCCGCTGCAGCGCCAGCACTTGCGCGCCCTGACCGCGCTCGGCGTGCTCCTCAATGCCCGCGGCAAGCCGCGGGAGGCACTGCCCTTCGCGCAGCGCGCGCTCGACGTTGCAACTCAGCGCCTGGGTGCGCAAGCGCCGAATCTCGTCAGCGTGCTGCTGAGTCTCGCCGAGATCGAGCGCGTCCTCGGCGACCTGCCCGCGTCTCTCGCGCACTACCAGCAGGCCGGCCGCATCATTGCCGCCCACCCCGCCGATGTCGAGCAGCAGGTGCGCGTCAACTACTTCCGCGGGCTCGGGCTCCTGCAGGCGCTGCTCGGCGCCACTGCCGATGCACTCGCGACCCTGACCCAGGGACTCCACATCGCGGGCCACGGCACCGACATGGACACCGAACGCGCCGGCGTGCTGCTCCTCATCGCGCGCCTCGAGGTAGCCACCCATCCGTCGCTCGCGCGGACCCAACTCGACGAGGCGCTCGCGCTCTATGCGGCGCGCCTGCCTGCCAGCCACCCGACCCTGCTGCGCGTCGTCAACGAACTGTGCGCCATCGACGTGCGCACGACACCCGCGAAAGCGCCGAATTGCGCCGAGGCACATCGACGCCTCGCGACCGCCCGTGAAGTCGACCCGGCCCTGCGCCACGCGGTCTTCGCCAACGAGAGCGCGCTCGCGGAGGCACGCAGCGATGCCGACAACGCCTGGTCGCTGGCCGTGCGCGCGCTCTCCGCAGCGGCCACGCTCGGCACGCCAGACCCCGAGTGGCAGGCGCAGTTCCGCGTGGCGCGGCTCCTGCACGCACGGGGCGACGACCCGCTCGCGATCTTCTTCGGCAAGCAGGCGATCGGCCGCATCGAGGGCCTCCGTTCAGCGTTCAACGAGGCCGACCGGTCCCTGCATGGCGCGTTCCTGCACGACAAGATCGGTGTATACCGCGCCGTCGCCGACTGGCTCATGGAAGCGGGCCGCCTGGACGAAGGTTTGCAGGTGCTCGACCTGCTGAAAGGCGAGGAGCTCCACGATTTCGCGCCACGGGCTGGTCCACCTGCGCGTGCGGGTGCGGCTGTCCAGCTGACTGACAGCGAACGCCGGCTCTGGACGCGCTATCTCGAAGCGCTGCGCATCGACCCGCAGGCGGGGGCCGAAATCGACATCCTCGCCCGCCGGCGCGAGGTCGAACGCATCACGCCCGAGGAGCACCGCCGGCTCGACGAGTTGCTCGCGGCCCAGCCCGGCGAAGAAGCCGCACGCGCGCGACGCATCGATGCCTTCATCGATGCATCAACCGGGCACGTCCGCCCAGGCCCCGGCCGTGCGATTTCCACCGAACGACTGGCGCGCGAGCTCGACCGATATGGCGACGACAGTGCGATCGGCGTATATCTCCTGACCGACCAGCACCTGCGTCTTCTCGTCGCGACGCGCAACGGCCAGGCCGAATACCGCATCGACATCGATGCCGCAGCGCTGCGGCGCGAAATCGGCGATCTCCTCGACGCCATCAGCCGACGCGACGATGTTCGCGCGCGCTCGCGCGCGCTGTATGACACGCTGATGCGTCCACTCGCCGATGCCGCAGCGGCTGCCGATGCCCACCGACTGATCCTCTGGCCCGACGACGCCCTGCGCTACGTTCCATTTGCCGCGCTCCACGACGGCCAGCAATACCTCGTCAAACGCTTTGCGATCCAGCTGTACGCCGACGCGGCTGCCGGTGATCGCCCGAATTCAGCCGGGATGTCGATGGCGCAACCCGATGCATTGACCGTGCGAGGCCTCGGCGTCACGCAGGCCGTCGCGGGCTATCGCGCGCTGCCCGCCGTCGCCGACGAGCTGTGCCATATCGTGCGAGGGCCGATCGCCGGACTCGCGACGCCCGGCAACGCGTGCGACGCGCCCGTACCCGGGCCCGCAATGGGCCATGGAGCCCTCCCCGGCAAGGGCTTTGCCGATACCGCCTTCACCGAGGCGCGGCTCGATGCAGTGCTCCGCGCGCCGCGCGATTTCTCGATCCTGCATCTCGGCACGCATTTCAACCTGCGGCCCGGCAATGCGCTGCGCTCCTGGTTGCTGCTCGGCGATGGCGGGCATCTCACGCTCGACAGGATCGGCGCGCTCGACTTTTCCGGCATTCTCCTTGCGACGCTGTCCGGCTGCCAGACCGGCATGGGCGGCGCGATCACTGCCGACGGACGCGAGATCGAAGGCTTGAGCGCAATCGTGCAGCGACGCGGTGCGCGCAGCGTGATCTCGAGCCTGTGGCGCGTCGAGGACCGCAGCACCGCGAGCCTGATGCGCCGCATGTACGATGCGATCTCCGCCCACGCATCGACGCGCGGCGAAATTGCGCAGGCCCTGCGCATCGCGCAGCTCTCGCAGCTCGACCGCCACCCGTATTACTGGGCGGGCTTCCTGCTCACGAGCCAGTAGCGATCAGGGTGCGACCGGCACGCCGATCCACTTCAGGTGCAGGTACACTGCAAAGACCACGTAGGCGCCAAGCCCGAGCACGACCGCGATTGCATCGTTCCACTTTCCCGCCGGCGCCGACGGAATCGCGCGCTGCACGCGCTTCTTGAACGAGATGCGGTCGAACACGGCCCACGCGAGCAAGCTGCCGAACAGCACGACATCCGCGAGCGTGCCGTTGGCGAGCAGGTGCGCGAACGCCCACAACTTCACCGCGACGAGCATCGGATGCTTCATCTTCGTCTTGATACGGCCCGGGAGGTATGCCGCAAAAAGCAGCGGAAACACGGGCAGCATCAGCAGTGCCGTGAGGCTGCGCATCCAATGCGTCGGCTGGTAGAGGACCACCGGCTCCTGACGCGCGATCCCGTAGCCCCAGATGAGCAGCACGAAGCCGCCGATCGACAGCAGCGAGTACACCGCACGCCACGCGTTGCCGAGCCGCGCGGCCGTGCGATCACGCCAGGCCGGCGCGATAATGGAAACCGAGTGCACGCCGAGAAACACGACGAGTCCGACCACGAGCCATGTCATCTGCGATCCCCCCTGTGCCGGTGCCTCTGCATCCTACCCCGGAATCGCCCGCCAGCGAACGCAACAAGCGCCCTATCCTCGAGGTGATCGCGCCGGTGTTTGCGCAGGCCCGGCTCGTCCTCGAGATCGGCAGCGGGACGGGACAGCACGCGGTGTTCTTTGCGCGCGCCCTGTCCCACCTGCGCTGGCAGCCGAGCGATCGCGCGGAATGGCTACCGATCCTGCGCGAGCGCTGCGCGCGGGAAGGACCCGCAAATCTCGCCGCGCCCCTCGAGCTCGATGTCAGCCAGTCGCGCTGGCCGGTCGAGGGTGCGGATGGCGTATTCACGGCGAACACGCTCCACATCATGGCGTGGCGCGAGGTGCAGGACTTCTTTGCCGGCGTCGGACGCGTGCTGCGGCGCCCGGGATCGCTCGCGGTCTATGGCCCCTTCAGGTACGCCGGCGCGTTCACGACCTCGAGCAATGCCGCGTTCGACGAGAGCCTGCGCGCCCGCGATCCCGCGAGCGGGATCCGCGACTTCGAGGCCGTCGACGCACTCGCGCGGGCCGAGGGCCTCGCGCTCGTCGCCGATCACGCGATGCCGGCGAACAATCAATTGCTCGTCTGGCGCGGCAGCTGATCGGTGCCTTGCGCCTGCGTCTGCGCATGGCGCTCGAGGCGCCGGCGCTGTGCGCGGCGCGCGAGCATGTTGAGCCCCTCGACGAGCGCCGAGAACGCCATCGCCGCATACACGTAGCCGCGCGGCACGTGCGCGCCGAAGCCGTCCGCGATCAGCGTCGTGCCGATCATCAGGAGGAACCCGAGCGCCAGCATCACGATCGTCGGGTTGGCGTGGATGAACTTCGCGAGCGGATCGGCCGCCAGCAGCATGGCCCCGACCGCGACGATC
>WBZO01002208.1_pt2 | contig 18941 bp, 15 predicted proteins | sample 5204261 | NCBI WGS metagenome assembly WBZO01 (sample SAMN12412400, study PRJNA552823) | activated sludge metagenome | isolation source: activated sludge from anammox sidestream of wastewater treatment plant... | place: USA: North Carolina | collected 2017-09
AAACGTTTTAGAAATGGTTTCTAGTTGGTTCATATTTAAACCAAGGGATTGAAAGTCAAGTACTAAAACCTTTGGTTTATATTTTTTAATTGCAAGTAAAATTTCTTCAAATGCTTCATTTTCAATGTAATCAACCTCAAAATGAGCCGAATTACTTAGTAAAGTATATAAGCCCAAACGACTTAAATAGTTTTTATCAGCTATTAATACAGAAATCATTTTCTTATTTAGATTAATTTTAAACAAAAGTAAGATTTATAACTTAAACCACAAAATGATATTTATCAAATTTGAGCCGTAAAAGGACATTATGTGCTTTTGTTTAATATGGGGGGGGTGGATTGATTCTGTTAATGTGAATAGATTATTTCACAAATATTTTCTACTGCTATGCAGTAAAAATATTACAAAAAGAAATAGGATAACCGCTTAATAGGCATTAGATACAAATGTTATTTATAACTTAACTATCTGTTTATCGCTATATATTAATTATTAAGCATTACAGGCATCACAAGCATTAGTACATCTTCGGCAGGATTGTTTTTTTGAGTTGGCATAATGATACCTGCACGATTAGGAGCACTCATCTCAATAGTTATTTCATCACTTTCAAGATTAGACAACATTTCGAGTACAAATTTTGAGTTAAAACCTATCTCCATGTCTTCGCCTATATAGGTACACACAAGTGTTTCGTGTCCTTCGTTCGCAAAATCTAAATCTTCTGCTGATATGGTTAATTGACTTCCAGCTATTTTAATACGAATTTGATGTGTGGCTTTGCTTGCAAATACACTCACTCGACGAATAGCTCCCAAAAACGAAGCACGATCAACGGTTAGTTTGTTAGGATTTTGTTTTGGAATTACAGCTTCATAGTTGGGGTATTTGCCATCAATTAAGCGACACACTAAGTTTATTTGACTAAAATTAAAATAAGCGTTTGTTTTATTAAATTCTACTTTTACTGCATCATCAATTCCAAGTAATAAGTTTTTTAAAACATTAAGTGGTTTTTTTGGCATAATAAAAGATGCAGAAGCACCAGCTTTAGCATCGTGGCGTGTGTAACGCACTAGTTTATGAGCATCGGTTGCAACAAAAATTGAGTTGTCTTCGCTAAATTGGCAATACACTCCACTCATCACTGGTCTTAAATCATCATTACCTGTTGCGAAAATGGTTTTATTAATGGCATTAGCTAAAACATCACTTTTTATAATAACAGATGTAGCTGATTCTACTTTTGGTAATTTTGGGTATTCTTCGCCATTGTGCCCTGTTAAGGTATAATCTCCAGTTTCGGTTTTAAGTTTAGCACTAAATTTTTTCTTGTCAATAATAAATGAAACAGGTTGTTCAGGCAAATTACTTAATGCTTCAAGTAAAGTTTTTGCTGGTATAGCAATATTACCATTTTCTGATGCTTCTACTTTTAGGGTAGTAGTAATGGTTGTTTCCATATCACTAGCCACTAATGTGAGGTTGTTGTCTTTTAAGTCAAATAAAAAACAATCTAAAATGGGAATTGTATTACTTGTGTTTAAAACGCCGCTGATAGATTTTAGGTGTTTTAATAAGGCTGATGAAGAAACAACAAAATTCATATATGATAAAAATTTAAATTTATACTAAACAGTCAAATTTAACCATAATAGAAATGGATAAAGGAATGAAAAGAAGTGTAGTTATACACTATTTTTTAACAGCAATTTATTTAAGTGGAAGAAAGTAGTCGTACGTTTGCAGAATTTTACCGAACACATAAAATTGAGCAATTCCCCAATCTTTACCGTTATTGTAGTTTACATACAGCCTGTCTGGGTCGTATTTGTAGTCAATACCATATTGCTCGTTTTGTGCTTTGCTAGATGCTTTATGAAAAAATTCACACACGTTTATATTTTCGTTGCGGTCGTATATTGTAAGTTTAGCAAATGGTAGTGCCGATTTCTTTAAAGAATCAACAATGTGGTCTTTTTCTTCTAAAACATATTCGCAGTTCACATTTTGAAAGTAAGCAATAAATTGCTTTAGCTTTGCTTCGTCGAATGGTATGGCGCCTTTTGGTGATTTTATACCGAAGCGCTGCATACTAAATAAATCGATAACAAATGAAGAGTCAGGCACTTCTAGTAATTCGAGGTGTATTTTTTTAATTTGGGGTGGTCGTAGGTTAATCATAGTTCTATCCCGCCAGTCGTTTTCGGTAGCAATATAACGGGTAGTTAAAAAACCTTCGAATCCAGGAATAAATGTTACAAATGGTTCGCTATAGTTTTCGTCGGTATCAAGGTTGGTTAAAATCATATAAGTTCCTGTGTGGTCAATGGTATTGTGTCCTACAAAATATTGTTTTACTTTTTTGCCTTTACTGTATATTTCTATTTTAGTAGATTTTGCGGCCATAATTTGTATAATGGCATCTCTTCCATTTTTTGATACAGGTGATTTAACTTCTACGGTAGCAATGGTTTGTAATAAACCTTCTAATATATCAGGTCGAACAACGTATTTATTGTTTAAAAGCCAATTTGTTTTTTTTCTTTCTAGAGTTACAGAGTGTCCTTCCTTATCCGCAATAAAAATTTTATCAATTGAGGCTGTATCTTTAAATTTAAAATCACTAGCTTCTTTATCTAAAGTAGTGGTGCTACCTTTTGTTTTATATATATAAACAGCAAGAGCTGAAAGTAATACAAGTATAGTTAGTGTAATAAGTGATGTTTTTTTCATCATTAAGAGTTATTAATTACTGTATCTTTTTTTACGTATGTAATATTGTATGATACCAAAAAAGATGATAAGTGTGAGTGGTAAACCTACATTTATAAATTTCCATTTAGATGCTTGTGTGCTAATTTTCTTTTTGTCTAATAGACGTAATTTAATTTCTCTAGCTCTTAGCTGTAAAAGTTCTTCTCCACCCAATAAATAATTCATACAATTTAATAAGAAAGTTTTATTAGCAAATTGTTGGTTAGAGTATCGGTCAAATCCAACAGGATAAATCATTCCATTTGCCCTATTAAATTCACTTTTAGCAATATCACCATCGGTTACTACAATCATTTTAGTAGGTTTACTTTTTTCTATAAATCCAATGGCGCTATCTTCGCGTATAGCTGTTGTTAATCGGTTTTTGTAATTCGATTCAAAACGACCTTCTAGTAAGCAAGCTACATTTTGAAACGAGTTATTGTACTGACTTTCTTGAGGTTTTAATCTTACCTGAGCTGCATTAATTCGAACTGGGGTAGGTAGTGTTTTAGTGTAGCGAGAGGTTTGAAGTAAAATAGTTTTTGTTACATCTTTAGCAAATACGGTATCGAGTGTGCCTATATATTCAGTGCGAATTAAGTCTAAGTTTTTAACAATAGGATGCGATGCAGATGGTAACAACAATGGATAGTAAACCCACGGAAAAGGGTTAAAATCAGGTTGTCCTTGTTTAAAACCAACATTTACGGGCACTTGAGCGCATTGTAAATCTTGCACTAATAATGGATTAAGACGTACGCCATATTTAAAGAGCATGTCTTCTATGTTTAAAGGATTTGTAAAACCAAGTGAATAGCCTCTAGTTGTTAAAGTATCTCTGTTTACATAAACGGGTTCTACAAGCCATAGGGCTTTGCCACCATTCATAATAAACTGGTCAATAATAAATTTATCTTTCTCGTCAAATACTGAGTCGGGTTGTGCAATCACTATTGCATCGGCACCTTTAAGAGCGTATAACTTATGATTAATATTTACTCTAGAGACATTATAATATTCGGTTAATGATTTCATAAAATCGGCTCCTGAAATGGTATCTAGTTCATTGTGTCCTTCAACAAATAATACTTCAGGTTTTTTTTCAATCATTGTTTTCTTAATAGCATTCATTAATCCGTATTCTAATTCCTGTACCGAATTATTGATGCTTTGTTCAATTTCAAATCCTAACTGGCGCTTATAGATTTGCCATACACTTTCTTTGCCTTTATAGGTAACGATTGCGCCAGGCCAAATTAACGTTTCTGAAATCTTGTTCGTACTTCTGTCCACTATTTGTTCGGGCATAATGCCTTTTTCATAGAGTTGTTTTTCAATTTTATCAGTTTCGTTTTTGTTTGGATTTTCTAGAGGATTAATGAGTTCATACTCTAAATTATGATTAGAGTATGCTCTAAATTCATCTAATATTTCTTTGGTTTCATTTTTTAAGCGCGTAAAGGTGGGATTAAAATCCCCTTGCAAATACACTTTAATGTACACAACATCATTAAGCGATTGTAACATTTTTTTAGTAGATTCAGATAAGGTATATCGTTTTTCGTTGGTTAAGTCAAATCGTTTAAATACAAATGAACCAATAAAGTTACACAACACAACAATGACTAGAAGCATAATCAATGCAGTAATATCTTTTCGTTTTTGTATTGAGTTCTTATGTTTCATTTTACCACTTTCTACTTTCCAAAACAATTTTTGATAGTAAATTAAAGAATGAGATGATAGAAATAAAATAAATCACATCTCTTGTATCAATCACGCCTCTACTCATGCTTACATAGTGTGCATTCATTCCTAAATTTTTTACCAAGGCATCGTATTTCCCAAAAACACCAGCCACAGATATAAAATCAAAACCTATATAAGTAATAAAACAGAGTAAAAAAGCCATGATAAATGCAACAACTTGATTTTCGGAAATAGAAGAGGCAAATACACCTACCGAAACAAATCCAGCACCTAAAAATAATAAGCCAATGTACGAACCCCACATGCCACCCACATCAATATTACCTTTAGGACTACCTAATTGATATACTGAATAGTAATAAATTAAAGTAGGTAATAATGAAACAAGAACTAATACTACACCTGCAAAATATTTAGCTAATACTATTTGTAATTCGGTAAGAGGACGAGTAAGTAATAGTTCAATGGTGCCTGTCTTTTTCTCTTCCGAGAAGCTACGCATGGTAATTGCTGGAATTAAGAATAAATATATCCAAGGTGCCAAAATAAATAAAGGGTCAATATTTGCAAAGCCATTTTCGAGTACATTAGAACCAGCACTCTCATTAGGAGCTAACCACATAAACGTGCCTATGCCCGTAATAAAAACTGCAATGGTAATATAACCAATAAGCGAACTTAAAAAACCTCGAATTTCTTTTACAAAAAGTGTAAACATACAAGTCCCAAAAATAACAATAGATTTTAATAATTATAACATGTTATACCAATTGTATCAATTATTTTAATGTATTTTAGCAATCTGAATTTTGATGATGAGATTTATTGCCCATATTATTTCTTTTCTGTTTCATCCTTTATTAATGGCTACTTTTTGTTGTGTGTTACTATTTTTTGGTTTAACAGACACTATTTATTTTGTTTTCACACCTATTCGTATAAAACTAGCACTTATTATCACTGTTTTTTCTTTTACATTTTTATTACCACTTTTAAATGTATTAGTTCTGTATAAGCTAAATTATGTGAGTTCACTTTATCTTACTAATCGTCGTGAACGGGCTTTGCCTTTGTTAATTACAGCAATGTGTTATTTTGGTTTATATTATTTAATTCAAGATTTTAGTATTTGGCCCGCTATTAAGTTATTAATATTAGGCGGTGGAGTATGTATTATGTGTGCAGGAATTATAAGTTTAAAATGGCAAATAAGCACACATATGATAGGAATTGGAGGCGTCATAGGTGTATTATTAGCGATATGTTATTTCATGCAGCTACCTATACTATTACCAGTTGCGCTCTTAATTGTATTAGCAGGCTTTATTGGCGCTGCTAGATTGCAATTAAACTCACACACACCAGCACAGGTATATGTTGGTTTTATAGTGGGCTGTACTATACAGTTTATGTTATTTTTTGTCGCACAAATGCTTATATTTATTTAGTCTTTAAAAGTGATGAATTTAATAACAGGAGCAACTGGAATAGTAGGAGCACATTTAGCACTTCAATTGCTACAGCAAAATCAGTCCGTGGTTGCCTTAAAGCGCTCCAATAGTGATATTCAGAAAACTAAAAAACTATTTTCGTATTACACTGCCGATTATGAAGTTTTGTTTCAAAAAATAAAATGGGTAGATGGCGATGTATGCGATGTTTATTCTATTATCGAAGCACTAGAAGGTATATCTACAGTATTTCATTGTGCAGGTTTTGTTTCGTTTAATAAAAAACAATACGAACAATTATTTAAAATAAATGGAGAAGGAACAGCAAATGTTGTGAATGCGTGTTTAGAAAAAAATGTAGGTGCTTTATGTCATGTAAGTTCTATTGCAACGCTGCAAAATCCAGATATTACACATTGTATAGATGAATCAGTATTTTGGAAATCTTCGCCACAGGCAAGTAACTATGCTATTAGTAAATATAATGCCGAACGTGAGGTGTGGCGTGGAATAGAAGAGGGATTAAATGCGGTTATTGTAAATCCAGGTGCTATCATCACACCAGGTTTTTGGGAACAAAGTTCGGGGAAAATTATTCAAACCTGTTATAAAGGCAATTTGTTTTATACAAATGGAGGAACTGGATATATTGCAGCTAGTGATGTAGCTAAATGTATGATTCATTTGGTGAAAGAAAAACAATTTGGAAAACGTTTTGTCTTAGTAGAAGGTAATTACTCGTACCAAGAAATTTTAACTCAAATTCATGCTGCCCTATCTAAAAAACCTCCTTTTATTAAGGCTAATAAACAACTACTAATTTTGGCAGCTTGGTTAGAAAAAATAAGATGTTTTTTTACCCAAAAGGAACCCCTCATTACCCAACAATTAATTCCTGCATTAATAGAGAAAAATATCTATAATTCAGAAAAAATAAAACAAACTATTCCTTTTAAACTCATGCCTATTGAGCAATATATAAAATTTGTGAGTCAAGTTTTTTTAGATGAGCAATTATCCAAAAAGGGATAAATTTTGTAATCCTAACTCTTTTTTTTAACTATTTTAATAAAAAGTGCATTTTTTTTTTGCAATAATCGTTTTAAACCGTACTTTAGTGTATTATAAACCGAGATATTTTATAGAAAGATAGTATATGCATATAGCAATTGCCGGTAATATCGGTTCAGGAAAAACGACATTAACATCATTACTCGCTAAACACTATAAGTGGACACCGCATTATGAAGATGCAGATGATAATCCTTATTTAAATGACTTTTATGAAGATATGCAACGTTGGTCATTTAATTTGCAAGTTTACTTTTTAAATTCTAGATTTGGTCAAGTTCAAGAAATCCGTAAAGGCAAGCAAAAGGTAATTCAGGATAGAACAATTTATGAAGACGCCTATATTTTTGCGCCAAATTTGCACGCTATGGGTTTAATGACAACACGTGATCACGATAACTATTTGAGTTTATTTAAACTAATGGATAGTTTAGTAAAAGCACCAGATTTGATTATTTATTTAAGAGCTTCGGTTCCTACATTAGTAAAGCAAATCCAAAAGCGTGGTAGAGAATACGAAAACTCTATACGTTTAGATTATTTGAAAAGATTGAACGAACGATACGAAGCTTGGGTTTCGTCGTATAAGAGCGGAAAATTATTAATAGTAGATATTGATGAAAATCATTTTTCTGAAAGTAAAGAAGATTTAGGAAAAGTGATTAGAATGATTGATGCAGAAATTAATGGATTATTTAAATAAGAAGTGCCTTTGAGTAATTATACAGATAACGAAAAAGAATTTGTACACCAACAGTACGAACAAATGTTGAAGGAACATCAACAAGGTGAAACTGTTTTAGTATCACACTATGGTGAACTTTCTCAAGAAGTTATTACTGGTTTAGAAGGTGCAGTTGAAGAAAAAATCACTTCACTTGAAATTCCTAAAGGGCCAATTAAAAAGATTTTCTTTATCAGTGTTGAAACGCTTCAAAATATGTTGATTCATGGTCATAAGAATAATAAAGGTGAACAACATAACTTTTTTATTTTAGTAAAAAATGGTTCACATTTACAAGTTATCTCTTCTAATTTAGTTTCTAATAGTTCAATACCAACACTTGAAAAACAAATAGAAACAATCAATTCATTTGAGGATGAAAAAGCTTTAAAGGCATATTATCTTGAGCATTTAGAAAATAATACCATGAGTGAAAAAGGTGGCGCTGGACTTGGCTTTATTACCATAGGCATGAAGAGTGGTAATAAATTAAAAATGGACTTTAAAAAGATAAATGAGAATTTCTCGTTATTTACTTTAGTTTCAAGTGTTAGTTTAAGCTAATTTTTTCACTGTAAATTCACTTTTTTTCCCTTCAATTAAATTAATACCGCAATTTGTATTTGGGTTTAATTCGCCAAATTGATTTGTTATACCTAGAAAGTAAGCGCCATTAAAGGTTGCGGCTTGCAGTAATATATCTAACGGTATTTCTGGAAAATTTTTACAAATAGTATTGATTTCATCAATAATAGAAAGTCCTGAATTACTAGCTAAACTATCTGTACCTATTACTAAATTACAATTTTGTTTTATTAGTTCGGTAATGTCAGGTAAAGCATTCTCAATATATAGATTTGCTTTAGGGCATAAGCACCAAAAAAGTTGATGATGTAATTGTTGACTAACTTTCATATCCTCATTACTACAAAATGTATTATGTACTAATAATGTATTTATAGATGAATGAAAGGCATCAATAACACTTAATAAACTACTTTTTTGAGTTTTTGTAAAATAATCAATTGGTAATTTAATTTGTTCATATAAGCGCAAGTAGTCGCCAATTTTAAATTGAAAAAAATTGTTTTCAGCGTTGCTTTCTTGATTGTGAATACTGGTTGGAGAATTATTTTGAAAACAATAATGGCTAATGAGTTGGATTAATTCTTTTGAAGCGCTATAAGGTGCATGTGGCGCTAATGATCCATGTAGTGAGGAACTATTAAACTCGAGTAATAACTGTTTTCCATTATCAAATACTGTAGTGGCTTTTTCTGGGTTGAGTGCTATGAGTTCTACAAAGGTGTGGTAATATATTTTAGATGCTTGTTTGGTTGAGATTGATAAATTGGTGTTACTAATATCGCCCACAGCCACAATACCTTGTTTTACCATTTCCTTATCAGCTTCTGCCATGGCTCTTATTTGTAACTCTTCAGAAAAGGTATGTCTTTGTTGCATAACCCCCAAACCAAAGTCCACAATACCAGTATGTTTTTTAATTTTATCTTTTAAATGACTTAGTTCTAAATGACAATGGGCGTTAATAAAGCCAGGAGTAATAATACCTTCGTGTTTTTCTACTTTTAGTTCGTCAATTTCATTAGAACTGACAATATCAATCAATTTATTTGCATTATCTAATACAAGTATTGTATGAGGGGCTAAAAATTCTTTTCCTGAAAATACTTGAGAAGAACCCAAAAATCGCATGCGTTAAAGGTATAAAAATGATAAGATTACTCAAACATAAATCCGTTTGTAATAATGCCAGCTGTAAAATTTGTTATATACGTTCCATTTGGCTTATAAATCTCAACTTTAGAACGTTGAACATAATCAATAGCATCTGCTACATAAATGGAATAATCTTTTGGATTTATAGATATAGCATAGTAGTTTTTTGAGCCTTGAGGTATTAATACATTATTAGGTAAGTTACTTGATAAAATTGACATTTGAAAAACCCCTTTATTAAGAAAATATAATGTGTCCCTAGTTTTATTACAACATAATCTAAACGGACTTTCGTTACTGTTAAAACTATATGTTTGTTCTATTTGCAGACTTATTGGATTGATTTTTGTTAGCATAGCAACTTGCGAACTTGTACTACTACCAGAAGCAAGTACCCATACTTTTGAATATTTATCAATTATTAAACTCGATGCAGATTTTCCAACATAAACACTATCTGTAATAGCATCGGTTGTCGTGTTTATAATATAACAATAATTGCTATTAGTACAAGTTACAAAAGCTTTATTGTATATTAAAGCCATCTCTTCGGTACCAGCCATACAGGTTATATTTCCACTAATTGCATTGGTATTCAAATCTACAATTTGAATAGAATTGGCATATAAATCGCTCACATAAGCTTTACTATATGTTATAGGTAATAAATAACGTGGTGAGTTAAATCCTGTAATAGTGCCTTTTTGAGTAAAATCAGTGGTGTTTGAAATAACTATTTTTCCTGAGTTATTAATAACAATATAGTAGTTATTGTTATATTTAGTCATGCTTTGACATACGTTACCTAGTGTGTTTCCCGAGTTTTGTTGTTGATCATATTTCTCAATCACTGCGCCACTGATTGGATCATAAAGTGAAATATATCCAACACCCCAGCCAAAATTACCTTCATTAATAACTAATACTTTATCATCATAAGCTATATTAGCCACTGTTTTTTGTGGTTCTTGTGGTTTATCCTTTATACAAGATACAAGAGCTAAAGCTATGATGATAAAGTATAATGCTTTCATAATGTAAATTTATTAATTTATTGCTTTATAAATTTAACTTGTTTAGATGTAGTGTTGTTATGAATAGTCATAAAATAAACACCTGATTGATACAATTCGGTATTAATGGAGATGGTGTTGATTCCTACACTAGTTTGATATGTAGAATCGAAAAGTGTTTTGCCAGCAATATCAGTTATGGTGATAGACACATTTTCTGAATTGTTGGTGTCAAAATTTAATTGAATGTTGTTTGTTGTTGGATTTGGGTATAAATGTAAGCTAGCTAATTTATTTATTTCTTGAACACCTACAGTGCTACCAGTAGTAAAATTATCTATGGTAAAATATCCAGGAGTGTTCATTCCCCATGCACCAGTATCACTCGATTTCATATCAATACGCACGCTATCTACCTGACCTAATGAAGCACAATTTACATATTGCCAATTTTTAATCACATAATCACTAGCAGTTCCTGCAGGACGATAATCGGCTAAATAAAATTCAACACTATCATTAAGCATAGCACCATTTTGAAAGCCTCTTACAATAATTTTACACCAATCTGGATATTCGCCTTGTGGAATACTATTTCCAGAGCCTGTACCAGTAGTATCTCCAAATTTACGAGCAAATTGATCTCCGTTCTTCATTGATTTCCAAGCGTATGTACTATTAGAAATATAAAAACCTAAAAGACTCGTTGTATTATTTGAAAATGTAATAATAGCTCCATTTTGAATAGCTGCGTAATTTGTCCCGCTAAATGCGCTACCTACTATGCTACTATACAAATTTGCATAATAGGGTGGAGTACTGCTTGCTGTAAAAATAGTATCTTTTTTGTTAGTATAAGCTGTACCGCCTCCCCACGAACCCCACGATGCCCAATCGTATCGAAAGGTTACTTCATTAACTGAAAAATCTGTACCGTTTACATCTTGATAAAAAGTATCAGGGGCTAAGGTAAAATTGTCGAATGTTACAATAGTTTGTGCATTTAAGTGTGCGGTTACTAAAGTGCTGAATGCTAAAATTGCTTTGGTAATTGTTTTTTTCATGATTTGTTTTATTTATTTGTTAGTTGATTGAATTAATTCATTGATACTTGTAGGTTGCTTTGCTTTTTTAATTTTTGAATAACTAATTCTTAAGCCTACTTCGTAGTTTCTTAAGGGCATAGGCATGTTGGCTACAACCATGTAATTCTTATTGTACAAATTATTAATATGAGCAAATAGTTCTGTTTTAATTGTACTAAACGTATAATGATAAGATAGCTTTAGGTTTCCAATTAAGTATGGAGTAATCCACGAACTGTTATCAGTTGAAGTAAATTGATATCCAGTGTAATGATTATTAAAGAATAATCCAAAGTTCTTGTAATAAAAACTGATACCTCCAAGCCCACTATACCTTGGTGTATAAATCAATTGTCTGCCAACCGAGTTATCATTTTCACTCATCTTTACTTGATTGGTAGATAAAACATAAGAGGAGTTGAAGTATAATTTAATATAAACATCTTTGTAATGATAGGCAAGTTCGGTACTAGTTTCAGTACCTCTTCCATACACCTCTGCTATATTTCTAGGTGACCAATAACCTCCTGAAGAAGGTAACCATATAATTTGATTTTTAACATGCCTATTAAAATAGGTGGCTTCAAATTTTAACTGTACTTTTTTGATGTTATGGTTTAATTCTATACCTCCTTCCAACTCATAACTATCCTCCGATTTTAGGTTAGGATTACCACCTGGTTTCCAGTATAAATCATTAAGTGTAGGTTGTCTGAAAGATTTATTGGCATTTATTTTTAGTGAAAGTGGTTTGATTAACTGATACTTTAATCCGCTACTACCTGTAAAAGGAATAGTTAATTGATTGCTAAATTCTTTTCTCACCGAAAGGTGATATTGAAGTTTAGAATTAAATAAGTTTAATTGATAAGCTGCAAATAAAGCCAGTTTATGCAATGTGTGGGAGTTTGAATAATTTGTATCAAGGTTATTAAATAGTAAGTCTGTTTTGTAACCTGTGTAGTTTATTCCTATGTTAAAACGATGGATGTTAAATTTATAAATATTATCATTTTCGGCAATTAGTGTTTTAATGGTGCTTTTGCTTATTAAATCCTGAGCCAATGAGTCCTTATAATTAAGTTGGTCATTAAAAAAGCCCAATCGTATAATAGATTGTATGCGATGCTTGTGATAATTCCATTCTAGGTTAGATTTTAGATTTTCATCAGTTTGATTTTTGGTTTGATTTGTGCCTAAAAAATCTGGAATATTTCGATTCATTAGGTTGTACCATAATCTAACATGCATTGTTTGGTATGCATTTATTAAAAAAGCTAATTCCTGCATCAATCCTTTATGAGAATAGGAAGCATGTTTTGTCTGTTTATGTTTAGTGTCTTTGCTAGATGTATCTATATAATTATAATTATTTTCAGAGGTGTTATAAAAAACATTCGTGTTAGATATAATCTTTTTATAACTTAATAAAACAGAGCTATTAATACGTTTAGTTTCAAAACTACCTACACTCATTTGTAAATTCGTTTTAAAACCTTCATTAAATTTTAATTTATTTGAAAGCATAATACATCCACCAATTGCGCCACTTCCCCACATAGTACTTCCACCACCAAATTCTAAGGATACTTGATTGAATAATGTAGATGGAATAATGCTTAAATCTGGTTGCCCTAGCATGGCATTTTGAATATTTAATCCATTCCATAATAATGCTGTTTGGTTGGCGTTCCCTCCTCTTATGCTAGTAGTTGCAATGTTGGCATTTCCGTATGATTTAATATGAATTGTGGATTGATTGGCTAGTAAATCGGATAATGTAGTTGTAGAATAGTTTCTTAAAACAAGGCTGTCTAAAAATTGTTTCTTTTTAAATGATTCAAAAAGTCTTTGTTTATTGGATGAAATAGTTACTTCTTGTAATTGGTAGCTGAGCGTATCTTTTTTTTGTGCTAACAATGTTATACTAAATATAAAACTAAGAATTGTAATAACAGTAGATTTACAATTATAAGTTGGTTTAATATTTAAGCAATTACTTAACATTTGTAATTTTTTATTTGCTCAGGAAAATAAACGAAAACAGATAGGTGTAGGTACTAACCTGTTTTTGATAGCTTTTTTTCCCGAAAGCTCAACAACATGCAGTTTGGTAGGTCTTCTGACTTGTCTTTTTCTCTAAGCCTTCCCGTTTTTAAACAGTGGCAGAATTTAGAGATGTTTTTTATAAGACTTACAGCAGCGGGCACTGTTCACGATTTTCACGTGATTCCCTTTTAATTTCATGATACAAAACTTGTATCTAAAAACCAAATTGCGAAGCAAATATAGATAATATAATTTTAATCGTCTTGATTTTTGAAATGATGTAAATCAATTCAAAACGATGTTGATGTTAAAAAATTAATAAAATGATATTTAAAACAAATTGAGATATAAATTTATATTATTTACAAGTAATTGATAATTAAATATTTATGTTTTAATTTCTATAAAAGTGACGAAGAAGGATTTTGTATAAAAAGTATAAAAGTTAATTAAAACAAATTAAAACATATATTTGAAAATCAATTTAATCTTTTAAAATAAATAATCATGAAAAAAATTTACTCAACTGTAGTTTTATCTACCATGTTCTTGGGTGCTTTTGCTCAGCAATTAAGCAAACCTCAAATTAATCTAACCCCAAATCCAGTAAATAGTGTAAATTGGTTAAGTGCTGATTTGTCAAAGGCAGCAGCAGTTACCACATTAATGCCATCTACTTTTAATTCAGGCGGTTGTGCTACCAACACAGCAAATATTGTGTATTATAGCGCATGGGGTACACAAGCAAATGCAAATTTTACGGTTGTATCTGAGGGTTATACTTTTGGAACAAATAAAGCTACGTATAATTTAGGCCCAGCATATGCTGGTGCTCTAGGAACTCCTACAATTACTGATGTAACAAGTTTATTTGCACAAAAATATAATGTATCAGGGACTGCTAATGTAACTGATATTATTGTATATTCTGGTTTAGTTAATGGATCAGGTATGGTAAATGCAAAAGTGTATTCTGAGAATACAACTACTAAGGCTCCTGATGCCCAAATGGGAACAACCGCCTCAAAATCTTTAAGTTCATTTACAGGCGCTGATGTATTTACTTTTACTTCACCAATTCCAGTAACTGGTAACTTTTTTGCAGTAGCCGAAGCTCCTGCAATGGGAGGTACAAGTATGGATACATTAGCCATTTTATCAACTGTAGCTGGTTGTTCTTCTACTGATAGTTTAGCTTGGCAATATCACACCATTATGCCTGCATCTGCGGCACCAGCATTAGGTGGAAACCGTTGGAATTCAATTGTAACTGACTTTCAAGGAGATAATTTAGATTTATTAATTTTTGTTGTAGTAGATATCACTACTGGAGTAAATAATAGTATTTCTAAAGGAGATTTAACATTATTTGCAGCTTTCCCTAATCCAGCAAGTGATGAAATGACAGTAAACTTTGGCTTAAATAAAGCTTCGAAAGTTGAAATTGAAATTTTTGATGTAACTGGTAAGCGTGTAAATAAAATAGACTTAAACACTTTAGAAACAGGAAATCATGCAATTAAAATAAATACATCTAACTTAAATGCAGGTGTGTATATGTATTCTATCAAGGCTGATAACGCTAAGATGTTTAGTAAATTTACGGTTACAAAATAATTTGTAAGGTTTCAATTCTTAAAAAAGTCCCGCTTATGCGGGATTTTTTATTTTTAAGCATTACCTTTATCGCTTTATATGAGTGTTAATAATATTCAAGATATTTTATTTAATTCACCGCAATTAACAACTGAGCTTAAGAAAATTGCTGAAAAAGTTTTTCAAGGTGAAAGGATTTCTTTTGATGAAGGGGTTTATTTATTTGAAAAAGGAGAACTTTCCTATCTTGGCGTATTAGCTAATTATGTTCGTGAAAAAAAGAACAAAAACTATGTGTTTTTTAATCGAAATTTTCATGTAGAACCCACTAATATTTGTGTTTATACTTGCTCGTTTTGTGCCTACTCACGCTTAATTAAGCAAAGAGAAGAGGGATGGGAATTGAGTATTGATCAAATGATGGAAATTATTAAAAAGTACGATGGACAACATGTAACCGAGGTGCATATTACTGGTGGTGTAATTCCTAAACAAGACTTAAATTTTTATAGCACACTTTTTAAATCAATTAAATCTCATCGCCCAGAATTGCATATAAAAGCTTTAACCCCTGTGGAGTGTCATTATATATTTAAAAAAGCTAAAGTAACTTACGAAGAAGGGATGCAGATTTTAAAAGATGCTGGTTTAGATTCAATGCCTGGTGGAGGTGCTGAAATATTTGATAAATCTATTCGAGATCAAATAGCTGGTGGAAAATGCAGTGCCGAAGAATGGCTTAAGATCCATGAAATTTGGCACAACATGGGGATGCAATCAAATGCTACGATGCTATATGGTCATATCGAAACCTTCGAACATCGCATTGATCATTTAGAACGATTAAGAAAATTACAAGATAAAACGAATGGGTTTAATGCTTTTATTCCTTTAAAGTTTAGAAATGGGAATAATGAGATGTCGCATGTGCCTGAAGTAAGTGTAATTGAAGATTTACGTAATTATGCTATCTCTCGAATATATTTAGATAACTTTGATCACATTAAAGCATACTGGGCTATGATAGGACGAAATACGGCTCAATTATCTTTAAACTTTGGAGTAGATGATATAGATGGAACTATTGACGATACCACTAAAATATACAGTATGGCAGGTGCTGAGGAACAAAGTCCTAAACTTACCACTCAACAGTTGGTAGAACTAATTACTCAAGTACGCCGCACACCAGTGGAGCGTGATACATTATACAATATTGTGAAAGATTATTCCGTTAACTAACCAATGATTTACGCTTTATGGATAGTTTTTGTAGTAAGTGTTTTTATACCTATTTATAGTTATGCGATTTACCCGATAATTATTAAAATTAGAGCAACTTTTGTAAAACCAATTCTGCATGATTATAATTTAATTAAGGAATGGCCAGAGGTAACGCTTGTGTTTTCGGTTTTTAATGAAGAAAAAGTAATAGAAAAAAAACTTCAATCTATCTTCAATTCAGATTATCCAAAAGATAAACTCAAAATAATTATTGGTTCAGATAACTCTACCGATAAAACGCATGAAATTATTGAAATATATTGTGCTAAGCACCCAAACATTACACTCATAAAAAAACATAATAGAAATGGTAAATTAAAGATTATTAATGAGTTATTTGACTTAATAAAAACGGAGCATATCGTATTTACTGATGCCAATGTGTTTTTTGAACCCACTACCATCAAGGCATTGGTGTATGATTTAATAATCAACGATGCTAAATTAGTGTGTGGCAACATTCATAAATTTTCACCTAAAAATCTAGGCATCTCAGGGCAAGAAATTTTATACATGAATTATGAGAACTCACTTAAACATCATGAAAGTTTAGTCTATAACTTTTGTGTAGGAGTAGAAGGAGGTTGTTATGCAATTAAACGCGATTGGTTTGTGAAAGTACCTGATGGTTTTTTAATGGATGATTTTTTTATAACATTAGATGTTATTTCAAAGGGTGGTAAGGTAATGTTTGAACCTCAAGCCCTTTGTTATGAAGATGTAAATGACGCACCATTGATTGAATTTAAAAGAAAAATTCGTATTTCGTTGGGTAATTTTAGAAATTTAAACTACTATAAACACTTGTTATTTCCAATATATAAAGGTTTTGGATTTGCCTTTTTTTCACACAAGGTATTACGTTGGATAACTCCTTTTATGTTTATTATTTCATTCGTGAGCGCACTTGCTTTATCTTTTAAAATTAACTTTTTTAATTGGATAACATACACCTACGCTTTACTGATATTACTCCCATTACTTACCATTATACTCGAAAAAATTAAACTTAAAATTCCAATTATAAATGCTTTAGGCCATTTTATATTGATGAATTTTGCACTTTTATTAGGATATTTTAAATATCAATTTGCAAACCAAGAAAGTGCCTGGCAACCGCCTCAGAGAAACATTTAACTAATCTTAATTCCTATTAGTAATACATCATCTACTTGCTCATGTGTACCTTGCCATTGCACGAAATCTTGTTTCATGCTTAACAGTTGATTAGAAATATCTAAATTAGATATTGAGTTTAATTTCTTTTGAAATGCTTGATATTTATATTTTTTTCCATCAGGTCCGCCAAATTGGTCGGCATAACCATCAGAGAATAAATAAATACAATCGCCTTTGTTTACTGTAAATTTCTTTAAACTAAAATGTTGAATTTTATCCTCAATAAAAGCACCCACTGGGAATTTATCTCCTTTAATCACTTCCAACTCATTATTAGAAACAACATAAATGGAGTTATTAGCTCCTGCAAACAATATCTCATTGCTGTGTTTATGAATGGCTATGAGCGTGATATCCATACCATCTCTTACTGTACTTTCTCCATAAGTTTGGTGTAAACTCTCAGTTAACCAGCTATTCACAGCATCTAAAATTTCGGCAGGTGTTACAAGGTTTTTTTCTAAAACTGCTTTATTTAATAAATTAAAATTTACAATAGAAATTAATGCGCCTGGCACACCATGCCCTGTACAATCGGCTGCAGCTACATATATGTAATCTTTCGTTTCTTCAATCCAGTAAAAATCACCACTTAATACATCTTTTGGGAGATGAAAGATAAATGAACTCGGTAAAATTTTTTGCCATAAATTATATGGGGGTAGGATAGCTTCTTGAATGCGCTTGGCATATTTTATACTATCTGTAATGTCTCGATGTTGGTCTTCAACAATACTTTTTTGAAGATTGATAATATTATTTTTCTCTGATAATTGAGCATTAATTAAATTTTTTGCTCTATTTTGTTTAACCATCCAAATAGCTGTAACAGATAGAATGATGACAATCACACTAATTAAGCCAATTGTAATTTTCATTCTACTGTTAGAAATCACTTGTGTTTTTACTTGCTCATTTAATAAGGCATTTTCTCTTTTCTGTTCTTTTAACTGATACTTCTTTTCTAATTCAGTAATGTTTTTTTGATTCTCGGCATTTACAATACTATCTTTCTCCCCAATATACATTAACAAATTTTGGTAAGCATCTTTGTATTCTTTTAAATCAAACTGAATGGCTGCTTTATTGAAGTATAATGAATACAAATTTGTTCTGTTTTCGGTTAATTTCATAACTTCAAATGCTTTATTTATGTATTCTAAGGCCGTTTTATATTCTTTACCTGTTCTTGCTAATTCAGCTCCATTGGAGTAAATGTTGGCTAAGGAAGAATATTTCTTTACTGACTCGTAATACTGAGCTGCTAAGTTGTTAT
>WBZO01003332.1_pt1 | contig 18941 bp, 6 predicted proteins | sample 5204261 | NCBI WGS metagenome assembly WBZO01 (sample SAMN12412400, study PRJNA552823) | activated sludge metagenome | isolation source: activated sludge from anammox sidestream of wastewater treatment plant... | place: USA: North Carolina | collected 2017-09
GGACCTGATGGTGCCGCGCGCGCACCTCGACGCGGTCGAGGGCCTGCTGCGCGAGGCGGGCTGGGAGTTCGCCGAGTCGCTCGACGCGTACGACGAGCGCTACTACCGCGAGTGGAGCCACGAGCTGCCGCCGCTCGAGCACCCGGAGCATCCGCTGCAGCTCGACCTGCACCACTCGCTCCTGCCGCCGGTGGGGCGGGTGCGGCCGAACGACGCGGCGCTGTGCGCCGATTCGGTCGCGGTCGAGGGCACCCCGTTCCGCGTGCTCGCGCCCGCCGACCAGGTGCTGCACGTCTGCGCGCACGTGTTCCAGGACTCGGACCTGGCGGAGATGCTGCGCGACGTGAGCGACGTCGACGCGCTGCTGCGCGAGTACGCAACGCGGCCGGGGTTCGCGGACGAGCTCGTCGCCCGCGCGCGCGTGCACGGTCTCGGGCGCGCGCTGTGGTACGGCGCGGAGTTTTCGGGCGCGCTGTTCGGGACGCCGGGCGCGGACACGCTGAAGGCGGCGCTCGCATTCGCGGCGCCGGGCGTGGCGGCGCGCCGGGCGATGGCGGGGCTCGGCGCGCGCGCGCTGCTGCCCGAGAGCCCGGATCGGCTGCCGTCGCTCGCGCGGCGCGGGGCGCGGCAGCTCCTGTTCCTGCGTTACCTCTTCCTGCGCTTTCCGCTGCGGCTGCTGGTGCTGCACGCGGCGTACAAGGGGGCGCGGCGGGTGCGGCGGGGGCGTGAGGGCGGGGCGGCTGGACCCGAGCAGGCGGGGTGACGATGATCGACGAGCGCGCGATGCGGCCTTCTCGCATGGCGGCGTGGGCGCATTGGCGCTGGCCCGCCCGATGTGGCACTCCAATCGTCGTTGAGCAGCAGCGGAGAAGCGATGCCGTCGACCGTAGAAGCCATCGAAGCCGAAGCCCTCCAGCTTCCCGCTCCCGAACGAGCGCGACTGGTCGAGCGTCTGATTGCGAGTCTCGATGCCGACCCTGCAATTGAAGAGGCCTGGGCGTCCGAAGTCGAGCGCCGCAACGCCGAAATCGAGCGCGGCGCCGTCACGCTCATTCCCGGGCCTGAAGCTCTGGCCCGGTTGAAGGCCGAGTTTCAGTGAACTACTGGCTGCACCCCGAGGCGCAGGAAGATCTTCGGGAGGCGGCCAGGTTCTAAAGGGAGCAGGCCGGCACCGCGCTCTCGCAGTCTTTCCGCGCGGAGTTCGAGCGCTCCGTCGAACTTCTCCTGCAACGCCCACACCTCGGCGCCGTATGGCGCCACGGTAAAAGGCGGCTCGTTGCGCGGCGCTTCCCCTTCAGCGTCATTTGTGCGATCGCAGACGACCAGATCCGCGTCCTCGCCGTCGCGCATCACAGTCGGCACCCGAGCTACTGGCGCGGCAGAGAGTAGCCTCGTGCGCACGGTGCCACGACCTGCCGGCTCGTCCCGCCAGGAGCCCTGTCCAGCGACCGCACCCTACGCCCCGCTTGACTCCGCGCCGCGAGGCGCGGCGGTTTCGGGTGGGGAGATGCCGGCGGCGGCGTTCGTCGCTGCGCTGAAGAAGGACGTCGAGATGAAAGGCGAGGGCAAGGCGCAGCGGAAGGCGTTCTAGGACGTCGTTTCGAGCGCTGCGGGGAAGGCGTTGTGGGGAAGGCGTTGTGGGGAAGGCGTTACGCAGCCGTGTGGTCCGACGGCGCCCCGCGCAGCGTGCAGTGCCGCAAACCCTCCGGTTCGACGCTAAGGTGAGGAAACGTCTAGGTATTCGGCACTGCGGCCGATTCACAGTGTTTGACAGTTGAGCATCGGGTGGTCGATTGAAGTGTGAAATAGTTCACGGTAGGCTGGAGTGGGGAGGACGGTCAGCTTTGGCTAGCCGGGCTGCAGAAGTGCGGGTCGCTGCGTTGCGCGGGGCCGTCGTGCTCGCCTGCGCGACGCTGATGTCATGTGCATCGACGAAGCCCGCGTCGGTGCCTCCCAGCTCCTCGAGTCTGCCTGCGCCGTACGACACCAAGTACGAGTTCCGGCTGGTGGATGAGACGCTCAAGAGCCGATGGGCGGATGAGCGGATGTACTGGATCGACGACGATCGCCTGCTCTTCCAGGCCGATGTCTATCCGGTCGGCGTCAAGATTCCACAGAAGGACGGATCGCTGGTACCGCCCACGAGATACGGCCTGTATCTGTGGGACGACCGCAAGGGCACGCTTCGTCAGATCGAAGAGCGAGCGTTTCAGATCTGCTACACGGACGGGGTGCTGAGCTACTTCACGCGGCGCGGCGATCAGCGGCTGTATCTGGAGGGCCCGTTTGGGGCGATGAAGGAGACGCCGCTCGCTCTCGATGCGAAAGCGCCGCCGCGCGTGCGTTGCCGGGCGGTTCCGGCAGGGACTATTCCGCCGAACACCTATGCGCTATTGGGGGGCGGCTTCCTCGAGGATCGCCGCCTCGCGCCGGGCGGCGCATTGCCTCTCCTCTACTACCCGAAGGCTGGCGCCGAGCCGATCGAGTTGCCGATCAACCCTCTCTTCACGGGCATCAGCCTACATCGGTACTCGGAGTACACGCGTTCGCACATCTTCAAGTCGTCGGTCTTTGATCGCGCGTCAAGGACGACGGCGGTCCTTCAGATTCTCCCGGACGGCACGATTCACAAGCTGGCACTGACCGACGGGCCCTGGTCTCGGGGCGTTCGCGTCCCGCTGCCTACGGCGCGCGGGTGGCTCCTCGCGACCCCGCTGGACGGGGTGTACCTGATGCGCGATGCGGAGATCGAGAAGGTCTCGCCGGGTCAGGTGCTCGACATTGCCGTATCGCCGGACGGCTGTCGCGCGGCGCTAAAGATGCACTTCGGCACGGGCAACGCGATTCGACCTGTGCCGGTCTACACGGTCAACGTGTGCAAGAAAGAGGGGCGCAGATGATCGTCCGTCGGCGCAATCCGCTGTCGATCCTCGGCTTGGTGGCGAGCGATGCGAGCTATTACCTGGAGGGGACGAGAAAACGCGGGGATCCGCTCAAGTCGTTGCCAGATAGCGACCCAGGAGAAGAGTACGGTTTCCCGCAGGCCCTATGGGGATCGATTCCGAAGCTCGGCGATCCATTCACGAATAACACGGTAGTTGTTGACGCACTTACGCCGAAGGGCGGGACGACGACCACCATAGAGTTCCCCGCGTGGCGGGTCGTCGACTTCGTCGAAGGTACTCCTCTTGGTTTCGGGGCGACGATCTTTCGCTTGGGCGACCGAGGGGAATACCTCGTTGCGATGCGGGGTACGGACGGTGCGGATCCCAAGGATTGGGTGCAGGACCTCGGTTTGTCAGTCTCTTCATGGCTGAAGTATCGCGACGAGTTGATGGACAAGCTTTTCATCCCATTGCCTGATGGTGCTATCCCCGCAACCGGAATCGTCCATTTCGCCGGGCAGAGCCTCGGCGGTGGCCTTGCGCAATACGCGGCATACGAGTTCGTGCTTCGTGCCAAGGCCGCCGAAGCCGGAGCAAACGAACCAGACTCCCCCATGCCGGGCTTCAAGTATCGGGCCGACAGGGTCACCCTCACGACTTTCAACGCCTTCGCTGGCGGCGCAGGGCTATTCGAGATCTATGCCAAGGCGGACGGCACGTCGGACTTCGACCCGAACCTCCTCAAGGGCGTGCAGACCGCGCACTACGTCGTCTCGAACGACCTCGTGCATCGTCTCGGCGCCAAGATGGAGGGCTACAACGTGGAAGTCGACGGCGTTCTGCAGCCGCGCATGCGCCTGATGCCCGGCTACGGGCATCTCAACGGCGCCGGCAACACCTTCCTGCTCGACTTCCGCCGTCCCGGCAAGTCCGATGACGACCCGCAGAGCTACCTCGGCATAGTCGGCGCGCATCGCATCGAGTCGGGCTTCTACCAGGGTTTCGATGTCTTCAAAGGCGACTTCGAATCGAGCGCGCGGCTTCGCTCGCATTCGATCGACTATCTCGATCTCGGCAACTCGCAGTGGGTCGCGTCCCGGTTCTCGCAGGCCTTCATGGAGCAGAACCCGAAGCTCACGAACTACAGCGCGGGCGCACGGCTCGTGCTCGGCCTCGCGAGCTCGGTGGCGTTCGGCAATCCCGGACAGATGGCGAACCTGATCGGCGCCGGGATCGATGCGCTCTACCGCGCAGGCCAGATCGGTTTCGCCGGCCGGCTGGCGCTCGGAGCCTTCAATCTCGCGATCCTCTTCGGCAGCCTGTTCGTCCCGGCGCTCTCGATCGGACGGCTCGTCTTCACCGCGCTCGACGCCCTGCGCGGTTTGACGCCGGAGGACAAGCGCCAGGCCACGGAGCTGCTGAACAAGACGTTCGTTCCGGCCAATGCGCTCCCCACCGACCCCGGCGCGGCGCCGTCACGCACCGACGAGGAGCTCGCGGTGCGATACAGGCAGGCCGCGCGCGTCCTCGCCGCCAACCGTCGGCTGACGAACGAGGAGCGCGAGCGCTACATCCTCGATCCGCGCGACCGCAGAACCGTTATCGCGCTCGAACCGCTCCGAGTCGATCCGGACGCGTTCATGACCGCCCTGGACGGTCCCAACGGCCTGTACGAGTCGATGGCCTATCTCCAGGGCCGGGCGCGAGAGGCGGGCCTGTCCGCGCGCCAGATCGCCGAGCTCGACGTGCAGTTGGTCGCGGCGATGGCGGAAGACCTCCGTGTCTTTGGCGCGACCGACGCCGTCCTCGCAGCGACGATTCAGGCGGCGAAGGACGATTTCGTCCGCTACCAGATGGGCGAAGCGATCGCGAACGCGAACCGGGACTTGACCGCGAAGTACGCGAGCGCCGGAAACGCATTCGGCACCGACACGCTGGACTTCAGGGACTACCAACCGATCCACGACGCGCTCGCGGGCGCGATGGACGATCCCGCCTACGCGGCCGTGCGGGCCGACATCGCGGAAGCGCTGCGCATCGCCGACTCGGGCGCGCAGAAGATCGTCATCCGCGACGGCGCATCGGCGAGCCCGTTCGCCCCACCCGCGGCGGGTCTCGACGCGGACGCCGTCGACGCGAGCGCGACGACCGAAGCGCGCGGTCGCGAGTACACCATCTTCCTCCCCTACGCCGCCGGCCCCGGTGGCCAGCGCATCGCGCTGCGCGTGGAGGGCGCGGACGCGGACAAGTTCACGGTGTTCAGCGCGAACGGCACGCAACCCGTCACCGGCGGGCGTTTCAGCCTGGTCGTGCCCGAAGGGACCCGGCAGATCGCCTTCACGCTCTGGAACGACGAGGACGTCGACGCGTCGCAGACGCTCACGCTGCACGCGGCGCTCGCCGGCGCCACGGGCGTGCCGACGCACAAGGAGCGCCCGGAAGCGACGATCGCCCTTGCCGCCGTCGACGAACCGCCCTTCACCCCGCCCGCGGCCGTCGTCACCGACCTCGAGCCCGCCAGCCCCGAGGTCTACGGCACCGACGCCGACGAGCAGATCCTCGGCAAGGTCACCACCGATGTCATCTACCCGCTGCTGGGGGCCGACGTGGTGCTCGCCGACGCGGGCGACGACCGCGTCCTCGTCTACTGGTCCGCGGAGAACGACAGCGCCGGCGATCGGATCGACCTGGGCGGAGGCAACGACTTCGCCGTGCGCTGGGCCGGCGAGGACACGCTGATCGGCGGCTCCGGCGCCGACGTGATGCTCGCCGGCGCCGACGCCGACGAGCTGTACGCCGAATCGGAGATCGTTCTCGCCGACGCCATCGCGCTCGGCGAGTCGCAAAGCGCGGGCGGCGCGGCCGACCTCCTGGACGGCTGGGCAGGCAACGACACCGCGGTCGGCTGGGGCGGGGCCGACGGTCTGCTCGGCGGCGACGGCGAGGACGTGCTCGTCGGCATGGGCGGCGACGACAACGTCTTCGGGGATTTGCAGTTCAGCCAGTACACGACTGCCTCGGCCGACTGGCGCGTCGAGCGCGAGACCACCTGGCTCAACCCCGACCGGCGCAGGGTCGCCGCGCGCCTGGTCTCGGTGCTGGTCACCCAGAAGGACGTGCCCGGCGGCGCGGATACGATCTTCGGCGGCGCGGGCGCCGACTGGCTGTTCGGCCAGGCCGGCGACGACTTCATCGACGGGGGTCGCGATGACGACGTGATCTTCGGCCACGAGGGCGCGGACGCCCTGTTCGGCCGCGACGGCGCGGACATCCTGAGCGGCGACGACCTCGACGACGGGACCCCCGAAGGGCTCGCCGGCGCGCTCCATGGTGCGGACTCGCTCGACGGCGGCGCCGGCGACGACGAGCTCGCCGGCAACGGCGGGGACGATCAGCTCTACGGAGGCGACGGGGACGACAGCCTGGGCGGCGACGATCCGGTGACGCCCGGCGCGTTTCACGGCAAGGACTACCTGGACGGCGGCGCGGGCCGCGACAAGCTCTGGGGCGAAGGCAGCGACGATTGGCTCACCGGAGGCGACGGCGACGATCATCTCGAGGGCGACTACACCGACCTCGAGGGCCGCTTCCACGGCGCCGACCACCTCGACGGCGGCGCAGGCGACGACGAGTTGATCGGTCAGGGTGGCGCCGACGAACTGCATGGCGGCGAAGGCAATGACACGATCGCGGGCGACGACGCCGACGGCGAGACGCTTGCGGCGGAGCACCACGGGGACGATTTCCTGGACGGCGGCGCGGGGAATGACGCCCTGAAGGGCGGCGGCGGTGAGGACCGCCTCTTCGGTGGCGACGGACAGGACTCGCTCCTCGGCGACGGCGGCAGCGTGGAGGGCGACGACGCGCTGCACGGCGGCGCCGGCGGCGACACGCTCCAGGGCAACGGCGGCAAGGACCTGCTGTACGGCGACGCCGGCGAGGACTTCCTCGACGGCGGCGCGGGTGACGATCTCCTCCACGGCGGCGTCGATCGCGACCGCCTCGAAGGCGGAGCAGGGGACGACGTGTACGTGTTGCAAGCCGGGGACAGTCCGTCCGGCGGCGCGCTGGAGTCGATCGCCGACCGCGCCGGCAGCGACACGCTGCGGCTGTCCGGGGCCGGGGTGCGGGCGGTGCGCCGCAACGGCGATACGCCGGACCTCGTCGTGTCGTTCGGCGCGAGCGACGAAGTGCTGATCGAGGGCGGGTTCGCCGGCGCGATCGAGCGCTTCGATCTCGGCGGCGGCGTCGTGCTGAGCTGGCAGCAGCTGCTCGGCCGCTTCCTCGACGAGGCGCAGGACGAGACTTCGGCCGGGGCCGCGGTGCTGCTCGCCGGGGGCGCGGCCGACGACACGCTCACGGCCACCGGCGGCGGCGCGGTCCTCGCGGGCGGGCGCGGCGACGACGTGCTGACCGGCGCGGGCGGCGGCAACACCTACCTCTATCACCTCGGCGACGGCACCGACAGGATCGACGACACGGGCGGCGCGGCCACCGCGCCGAACCGGGTCGTCTTCGGTCCGGGAATCACCCCCGACGACGTGCGTCTCGCGACCGGTTCGCTGCGGATCCAGGTCGGGGGGGATCGCGCCGATGCGCTCGTCTTCCCGAACTTCGACCCGGACGACGTGCTCGCGCGGCGCGCGGTCGATCTCTTCGAGTTCGCCGACGGGACGACGCTCTCCTACGAGCAGCTGATCGCGCGCGGCTTCGACGTCGACGGGACCGGGGCGGCGGAAACGCTGACCGGCACGAACGTCGTGGATCGCGTGTACGGCGCCGACGGCGACGACACGCTATCCACCGGTGCCGGCGACGACGTCCTGGACGGCGGGGCCGGCAACGACACCCTGACGGGAGGCGCGGGCGACGACGTCTACCGCTTCGGCTACGGCGACGGGCAGGACACCCTCGCCGACGGCGCGGCCGGCGACTCGGACGCGCTCGCGCTCTTCGCCGGCGCGGGGCCGGGCGACGTCGAGCTGGAACGCTTGGCGAACGACCTCGTGGTGAAGCTGCGCGATGCGCTCGACCAGGTGACGGTGCGCGACCAGTTCGCCGGCGACGGCATCGACCGCATCGACTTCGCCGACGGCAGCTTCTGGGACCGCATCGAGATCGGCGCGCGCATCCCCAATCGGCTCACCGAGGGTCCCGACACTTTCAACGGGTCGGCGTACGCGGACACGATCTACGGTCGCGGCGGCGACGATCGCCTCTACGGGCAGACGGGCGACGACCTCGTGGACGGGGGCGACGGCGCCGATCAGCTCTACGGCGGCGACGGCGACGACCGGCTCCTCGGACAGGCCGGGGCCGACTGGCTCGCCGCCGGCGCCGGCGCGGACACGCTCGAGGGCGGAGCGGACGCCGACTCGCTCTACGGCGAGGACGGCGCGGACACGCTCTCCGGCGGCGCGGGCGACGACGCGCTGCGCGGCGGGGCGGGCAGCGACCGGTACCGCTTCGCCCCCGGCGACGGGCGCGACACCATCGACGACTACGACGCCTCGGCAAACCGCGTCGACGTGCTCGCGTTCTGGGCGAGCGACTCGAGTTCGGTCGCGCTGCGCCGCGAGTGGTCGCTGTACGACTCGAACGACGATCTCTACTTCGATCTGCTGGATGCCGCCGGCCAGCCGACCGGCGAGGGCGTGAAGCTCTGGCGGCCGTTCTTCACGGACGACGCGTATCGGATGGTGGACCGCGTGGCGTTCGCCGACGCGGCCGTCTGGACCGCGGCCGACATCCGCGGCCGCCTCACGGCCGCCACGGGCGGCGACGACCGCTTCCGCGGCTTCGGCGGCGCGGACGCGCTCGACGGCGGCGCGGGCGATGACTACGTCGCCGGCGGCGAGGGCAACGACGTCATCCTCGGCGGCGACGGCGCCGACAGCCTGTGGGGCGAGAACGGCGACGACGTGCTGGAGGGCGGGGCCGGCGACGACGCGCTCTCGGGCGACTTCACCTACCCGAGCACGTGGCTCTACCAGGGCCGCGACGTCCTGCGCGGCGGCGCGGGCGCCGACTCCCTCGACGGCGGCGGCGGGGCCGATGTCCTGGAGGGCGGCCCGGGCGCCGACCGCCTCCTCGGCGGCGAGCACGACGACGTCTACCTGTACGCGCGCGGCGACGGCGCCGACGAGATCGAGGACCGGCCGTTCTACTCGAACGGCACCGGCGGCAGCGACACGCTGCGCTTTGCGGCGGGGATCACGCCGGCGGAGGTCGAGCGCTACCGGACCCGGAACGGCAGTCTGTTTGCGCCGGGCGACGACCTGACGCTGGTCATCGACGGCTCGAGCGACCAGGTGCGCATCGCGAGCTACTTCGCGGCGACGCGCGAGATCGAGACGATCGAGTTCGCCGACGGCACGCGCTGGACCCGCGCCGACGTGGAGGCGCGCCTGCTCACCGGCGCGGAGAACACGCTGACCGGCACCACAGCCGACGACACCTTCGCGGTGGACAACGACCGGGACGTGGTGGTCGAGCCGGCGGGCGGCGGCACCGACACGATCGAGTCGATCGTCTCGTACGCGCTGCCGGCGAACGTCGAGCACCTCACGCTCACCGGCTCGCTCAACGCGTCGGCGACCGGCAACGACCTCGACAACGTTCTCCGCGGCAACGCGAACGGCAACCGCCTCGTCGGCGGGCGCGGGGCGGACACGCTGATCGGCGGCCGCGGGGACGACGTGTACCTGGACGAGGATCCCTACATCGACGGGATGCTCGTCCCCTATACCCCGGACACGATCGTCGAAGCCGCGGGCGAGGGCGACGACACGGTCGAGGCGAAAGCCTACGACTACGCGTTGCCCGACCACGTGGAGCGGCTGGTGCTGCTGCTCACCCCGACCTACTCGTTCTACGACGGCGCGCTTCGCCGCCACGTCCCGAGCGCGCGCGATGCGATCGGCAACGCGCTCGACAACGTGCTCGACGCCTCCCGCGTCATGCCGGGCGCGCCGGTCGTGCTCGACGGCGGCGGGGGCGCCGACGCCTACATCGGGCACGAGGGGCCGGACACCTACCGCATCGCCGACGCGGGCGACGTGATTCTCGCGACCGGCGACGCGACGCCGCAGGACGCGGTGGAGAGCGCCTTCGACTTCGACCTCGCCGGGTTCGGCCTGACGCTGACGCTCATCGGCGATGCGCCCGTCGCCGGGCGCGGGAACGACGCGGCCAATACGCTCGACGGCAGCCGGAACGCGGCCGCGAATGTCCTCGCCGGCGGGCGCGGCGACGACCGCTACGTGCTCGGCGCCGGCGACCGCGTGGTCGAGCGGCCCGGCGAGGGACGCGACACCGTCCAGATCGCCGGCGGCCCCATCGGCGAGTACCGGCTCGACGACTACGCGAACGCGGAAGCGCTCGAACTCGGCGAGCCGCTCGGCGTGTCCTCGCTCGTCGGTGGCGCCGGTGACGACACCCTGACCGGGAACCGGTTTGCGAATCGTCTCGACGGCGGCCCCGGGTCGGACGTGCTCGCCGGGGGCGACGGCGGCGACACCTATGTTGCGGGCGGCCTACTCGGGCGACGGCGCGACGTTGCGCGGATCGCCGAGGACCGGATCACGGACGACGACACGCAGTACGTCTACGGCTGGACGGCCGACACGGTCGTCCTCGGCGGGCTGCAGGACGACCTGCAGGCGCCGGTGCGCATCGGCAACGACCTCGTGCTGGAGCAGGTGCGGCGCGACGCGTCCGATCCGGCGGACGACCTGCTCTTCGAGTCCGTGCGGATGGCGAACTACTTCGCCGGCGCGCGCTATCAGGTCGAGCGCGTGCGTTTCGCCGACGGCGCCGAGCTCGATCTCGCGCGGCTCGTCGCGGCGGGCGTGCGGGTGCCGGGCGCGGACGCGCCCGCGGGCGTGCTCACCGGCTCGGTCGGGCCCGACGCGCTGCACGCGACCGACGCCGCCAGCACGCTCCAGGGCGGATTCGGCGACGACCTGCTGCGCGGGGGCGCCGCGGGCGACGTCCTCGCGGGCGAGGGCGGCAACGACCGGCTGCTGGGCGGCGCGGGCGACGACCGCTACGCCTTCGCGTCCGGATTCGGCCGCGACTACGTCGAGGACGCGGGCGGCGACGATGTCCTGGAGTTCGCCGGCGTGACCTCCGGGAGCGTCGTCGTGCACGCGAGCGGCGACCGGCTCGAGCTCGCGTTCGCCTCCGGCGACGCGGTGGTCGTGCACCAGGACCTTGCGAACGGCGTCGGCGTCGAGCGCGCCTACTTCGCCGGCGACGGCGTCTGGCTCGACGCCGCCGCGCTCGCGGCGCGGGCGGCCGGGCCCGTGGGGAACCTCGCGCCCTTCGTGCATGCCCCGCCGCGCGACCGCGCAGCGCTCGAGGACCAGCCGTTCGCGCTCGCGCTGCGCACGGACGCGTTCGTGGACCTCGACGCCGGCGACACGCTCGCCTGGTCGCTCGCGGGCGCCTACGGTGCGAGCCTGCCGACGTGGCTCGCGTTCGACGCGCCGACGCGCACGCTGTCGGGCACGCCGGGCAACGGCGATGTGGGCGCGACTGCGCTCGAGCTCGTCGCGACCGATCCGTCGGGGGCGCGCGCGACCTGGACGATGAACCTGGTAGTCAGCAACGTGAACGACGCCCCGGTGGCCACGCCGCCGGCGGCGCAGACGGCGTTCGCGGGTCAGACCTACGTTCTCGCGCTGCTGCCCGAGGTCTTCAGCGATCCGGACGCCGGCGACTATCTGTGGGTCGACGCGACCCTGGCGAACGGCGATCCGCTGCCCGGCTGGCTGTGGCTCGACGACGGCGCGCTCTGGGGCGACCCGACCGCGTCGGACCTCGGCCGCTACGCGATCGCGCTCGTCGCGACCGACTCGGCCGGCGCGACCGCGACCGCCGCGTTCACGCTCGACGTCCTGCGCGAGAACCACGCGCCGGCGCTCGCCGCCGCGATCCCGAACCAGACCGCGAACGAGGACGCGTCCTGGAGCTACGTCGTGCCGGCCGCGTCCTTCACCGACGCCGACGCGGACGACGTTCTCGCCTACTCGGCCACGCTGGCGAGCGGCGGTGCGCTGCCGTCGTGGCTCGCGTTCGATCCGGTGACCCGGCGCTTCTCGGGGTTGCCGGGCAACGAGCACGTGGGCACCGTGTCGATCGAGGTCACCGCGACGGACACCGCCGGCGCCACGGCGAGCGACGCGTTCGACCTGACGGTGAGCGATGTCAACGACGCCCCGCAGCTCCTGCGAGCGTTCGACGCGGCGAGCGTCGAGGAAGGCCAGGCGCTCGCGTACTTCGCGCACGCCGCGTTTGCGGACGTGGACGCCGGCGACGCGCTCTCGTACAGCGCGACGCTGGCGAACGGCGCGGCGCTCCCTTCGTGGCTCACGCTCGGCGCGACGACGGGCAAGCTCACTGGCACGCCGGCGATCGGCGCGATCGGGACGCTCGAGTTGCGCGTGACGGCCAGGGACGGGGCGGGCGCGACGGCGACGCTGCCGCTTGCGGTGACGGTCACGGCGGCCCCGCCGCAGCACCTGGTGGGGACGTCGTCGAAGAACACGCTGACCGGGAAGTCCGGCGACGACCGGCTCGACGGCGGCGCGGGCGCCGACACGATGCGCGGCGGGCTGGGCCACGACACGTACGTGGTGGACAACGGCGGCGACTCGGTGCAGGAGAACGCGAGCGCCGGCTCGGACCTGGTGGAATCGTCGGTCGGCTACTCGGTGTCGAGCCGCCCGCACGTCGAGCACGTCGTGCTGACCGGCACGGCCGCGATCAACGCGACCGGCAACGGCGCGAACAACATGCTGCGCGGCAACGCGGCGAACAACACGCTCACCGGCGGCGGCGGCGTGGACGTCCTGCAGGGGCTGGGCGGGAACGACACGCTGCGCGACTCCGGCGGCAACGGGCTCGCGCACGGCGGGGACGGCGCCGACACGATGAGCGGCAACGCGGCCCGCCAGCTCTTCATCGGCGGCGCCGGCAACGACACCGCGTCGCCCGGCGCCGGGGCGGACCTCTTCGCCTTCAACGCGGGCGACGGGCAGGACAGCGTGAACGCCTCGAGCGGCGCCGACAACGCCGTGTCGCTCGGCGGCGGCATCGCCTACGACGCGCTCTTCCTGTCCAGGTCCGGAAACCACCTCGTCCTCGAGACGGGTCCGGACGACCGGATCACGTTCAAGGACTGGTACGCGTCGGCGGCGCACCGCAGCGTCGCGACCCTGCAGGTCATCGCCGAGGCGATGGCGGGCTACGACCCGAACTCGAGCGATCCGCTGCGCAACCGGAAGGTCGCGCGGTTCGACTTCGCCGCGCTCGTGCAGGCGTTCGACGCCGCGCGCGCCGCCGACGCGAACATAACCCGCTGGCGGGTGATGGACGCGCTGCTCGACGCGCATCTCGCGGCGAGCGACGCGGAGGCGCTCGGCGGGGACCTCGCGTACCGCTACGGCCTGACCGGGTCGCTCGCGGGCGTCGGCTTCGACGCCGCGGCGGCGGTGCTCGGCGCGGCGCAGTTCGCGACCGCACCGCAGCCGCTGCAGCCGGCCGCGAGCCTGCAGCAGGGGACGCACCGTCTGGCGTAGGCGACGCAGTTCGCCATCGGCCGGCGCACGTGGACGCCACGCCGCGGGAAGCGCCGCTTGCGCGGCCGGCTCGTCTCCCGAGCGCGTCGTCCGCGCGCGACAGAGCGTCGCCTGCGCCCGACGCGTGGTCGTTCGGCTTAGTCCTTTCCGCCTAGCAAACGCCGCGCGCCCCCGCGCGTGACGTTTTTCACACTCGCGGCGAACCGTTCGCGCGCGACGGGTTGTACCGGTCTTTTGACAATGTTTTTAAGTCGTGGCGTAGGCCGTATGGCAGCATCGATTCGCCTCCGATTAGCACTTCCGTCGGAGTGAAAAACGAGGCGTCGCCGGATAGATTGCGTCACCGGCATCGCCACCGCGCACCGCCCGCAGCGGGACGTGCGCGACGTCAGGAGAAAGGGGTAGCGACATTCTTGCGGCAGGTTTTTTGCGGTTCGAGTTGCAACACGGAAGGTCACGAGTCGTTCAAGACACCGGCACCGACCCGAGCGGTCGGGCGAACCGGGCGGGATGCGGGACCGCGGGGGGAAGCGGGGCCGTTCAGCGAGAGGCCAGAACCACGACCGGACGGCGGACGCGCGCGCTAGCGCGCCGGCGGATCGGCGCGGCGGGCCGCGCGCACGACGCGGCGGTTGCACAGGGACGAACAGCGATCCGCGGCGCCACGACGCCGGCGGACGGAGCAGCGGAGAGAGCCGGGCTTGCCGGACGGGCAGGACAAGGGAGGAATTCAAGCAGGAAAGAAACCTGAATGGTCACCTTGTTCCGCCATCACTTCCATCTGACCACGCTGCTGCAGGCGATGCTCGAGGCCTGTCTCTTCTTCGGGCTCGTGTACTTCAGCGTGCGCGTGCTGCCGCACGGCTCGCTCAGTCCCGCGCCGTCGGCGGTGATGCCGGCGCTCGTGTTCGCGGCCGCGATGGTGTGCGTGAGCAGCGCCTTCGGCCTGTACCGCCACGACCAGCCGCTCGGCGTCACCGCGGTCGCGCCGCGCTTCCTGGTCTCGCTCCTCATCGCCCTGCCGATCGCGTACGCCGTGTTCACGGTGTTCCCGCAGCAGTACCCGGTCAACGACGCGATCACGGTCGGCGCGCTGATGGGCCTCGTGGGCGTGTTCGCGTTCCGCCGCGCGATGGTGCCCGGCCTCCAGGCGGGCCTCGCGCCGCATCGCGCGCTGGTCGTGGGCACCGGCGGCGCGGCCGCGGCGGTGGAGCGCACGCTGCGCGAGTCGCCCCTCGCCGGCGTGCAGGTGGTCGGCTTCTTCCCGGTGCGGCCGGCCGAGCCCACGCAGGTCGGGGAGTCGCGCATCCTGCGCCGGTTCGGCTCGGTCGCGGAGGCCGCGCGCGCGCTGCGCGTGGACGAGGTGATCGTCGCGGTGCGCGAGCAGCGCGGCGGCGTGCTGCCGATGGACGACCTCCTCTCCTGCCGCCTGAGCGGCGTGCGGGTGACGAACCTCGTCGGCTTCATGGAGCGGGTGAAGGGAATCGTGCCGCTGGAGTCGCTGAAGGCGAGCTGGCTGATCTACGGCGACGGCTTCCGGCAGGGCCGGCTGCGCGCGATCGTGAAGCGCGCGTTCGACGTCGTCGTGTCCGCGGCGCTGCTCGCCGCCGCCGCGCCGGTGATGGTGCTCGCCGCGCTGGCGGTGCTGTGGGAGAGCCCCGGCCCGGTCATCTACCGCCAGACGCGCGTCGGGCGCGCCGGCGCGACCTTCGAGCTGCTCAAGTTCCGCAGCATGCGCGCGGACGCGGAGGGCGACGGCAGGCCGCGCTGGGCGACCGCGAACGACGACCGCGTCACCTTCGTCGGGCGGCTGCTGCGCCGCACGCGCATCGACGAGCTGCCGCAGCTCATCAACGTCCTCAAGGGCGAGATGAGCTTCGTCGGCCCGCGGCCCGAGCGGCCGTACTTCGTCGCGCAGCTCGGCGAGTCGATCCCGTTCTACGCGCTGCGCCTCAGCATGAAGCCGGGCATCACCGGCTGGGCGCAGGTGCGGCACGTCTACACCGCGTCGGTCGAGGACACCGCGAAAAAGCTGGAGTACGACCTGTACTACGTCAAGAACCACTCGCTCTTCCTCGATCTGATGATCCTGTTCGAGACCGTGCGGGTGGTGCTCTTCGGCGAAGGCGCGCGCTGAGCCCGCGACCGGGCGGCGCGGCGCCGGGCCCGCCGCCGCGGCGCATCCGGATCTCCCCGGCGCAGCCGGGGTCGCCAGCCGCGCGTTTCATGGGTAAATTGGACCCTCTCCACCCGCGGCGTGCCGTGCCATGAGCACTTTCGCCACCACCTCGCCCGCCGTCTGGAGCTTCGGGCTCGCGCTGGTCGCGCTCGGCGGCTTCGCGGTGCAGCTCGCGCTCGGCTGGCGCGGCGGCGCCCGCGCCACGGTGCTGGTCGGCGCGGTCGCCGCGAGCGCGGTGTGGGCCGGGCTCGGCCTCGCCTACGCCGGCTGGGGCGGCGACCGGCTGTGGCTCGGCTGGCGTGTGGCGGACGTCGTGCGCTCGGCCGGCTGGAGCGCGTTCCTGCTGCTGCTGCTCGCGATCGGCCACTCCGGCGGCGCGTCGCGCCGCCTGCGCCAGCACCTGCCGGTGCTCGTGGGCGCCGCGATCCTCGGCGCGATCGCGCTGGTGTGGATGTTCCCCGGGCAGCCGCTGCGCGCGACCGCCGCCGCCGACAGCGTGCGGCTCGGCTACGCCCTGTCGCTCGGGCTCGCCGTGTTCGGACTGGTCTGCGTGGAGCAGCTGCTGCGCAACACGCCGCCCGAGCTGCGCTGGGGGGTGAAGCCGCTGTGCGTCGGCCTCGGCGGGGTGTTCGCCTTCGACCTCTTCCTCTACGCCGACGGCGTGCTCTTCGGGCGCCTGGACCCGGCGGTGTGGAGCGCGCACGGCGCGGTGCAGGCATGCGTCATCCCGTTCGTCGCGGTCTCGACGGTGCGCAACCGCGAGTGGACGGTGGACATCGCGGTCACGCGCCAGGTGGTCTTCCACACCACCGCGCTGCTCGGTTCGGGGGTCTATCTCCTCGGCGTCGCGGCGGTCGGCTACTACATCCGCTACTTCGGCGGCACCTGGGGCGCCGCGGTGCAGGTCGCGCTGCTCTTCGCCGCGCTGCTCGTCCTCGGCACGCTGGTGACCTCGGGCACCTTCCGCTCGAAGCTGCGCGTCTTCGTCACCAAGAACTTCTTCTCCTACCGCTACGACTACCGCGAGGAATGGCTGCGCTTCACCAACCTCCTCGCGGCCGCGGACGCGCAGGGGGGCATCCACGAGCGCGCGGTGCGCGCGCTCGCCGACCTGGTGGAGAGCCCGGGCGGCGCGCTCTGGCTCAGGCGCGAGCGCGCCTTCCGGCAGGTGGCGCGCTGGAACGCGCCGGAGATCGTCGAGGCCGAGCCGCCCGGCGGCGCGCTCGCCGCGTTCCTCGCGCGGACGGGCTGGGTGGTGGACCTGGGCGAACAGCGGCGGCGCGGGCCGCGCGCAGTGGACGTGGAGGTGCCGCACTGGCTGGAGGGCTGGAGCGACGCGTGGCTCGTCGTGCCCCTGGTCGTGGGCGAGGAGCTCGTCGGGTTCGCCGTGCTCGCCAATCCGCGCGTCGCGGTGGATCTCGACTGGGAGGTGCTCGACCTCCTCAAGACCGCCGGCCGGCAGGCGGCGAGCTACCTCGGCCAGATCGAGGCGAGCGCGGCGCTGCTCGAGAGCGAGAAGTTCGCGGCTTTCAACCGCATGTCGGCATTTGTCGTCCACGACCTGAAAAATTTGGTGGCGCAGCTCTCGCTCCTGCTCAAGAATGCGGAGCGTCACAGCGACAACCCCGAGTTCCAGCGCGACATGCTGGCGACCGTCCGGCACGTGGTCGAGCGCATGAACGGCCTGCTGCTCCAGCTCCGCCTCGGCACCGATCCGGTGGAGAACGCCGGACCGGTGGACGTCGCCGCCGTCGTGCGCCGCGTGGGGCAGGCGAAAGCGGCCGCGCGCGCGGGCCTGAGCGTCGAGGCGGCGTCCCCGGTGTTCGGCCTGGGCCACGAGGACCGCCTGGAGCACGTCGTGGGGCACCTGGTGCAGAACGCGATCGACGCGACGCGCGCGGAGGGCCGGGTGGCGGTGCGCGTGGCCGACGACGGACGCCACGCGGTGGTGGAGGTGGAGGACGACGGCGAAGGGATGACGCGCGAGTTCGTGCAGACGCGGCTCTTCCGGCCGTTCCAGACGACCAAGCGCGAGGGCATGGGCATCGGCACCTACGAGAGCTACCAGTACGTCACCGCGCTCGGCGGGACGATCGGCGTGGACAGCGCGCCCGGCCGCGGCACGACGGTGCGCCTGCTGCTGCCGCGCGCCGGCCTCGGGCCGCGCGCCGCGAACGACCTGCGCGAGGTCGCGTGAGCGCGGCCACGTCCGAAAAGCGCCGGGCGCTGATGATCGTCGAGGACGACCCGGCGCTGCAGAAGCAGATGCGCTGGGCGTTCGACAAGTACGAGACGATCGTCGCCGACGACCGCGAGAGCGCGCTCGCGCAGCTGCGCCGCTTCGAGCCGGCGGTGGCGACGATGGACCTCGGGCTCCCGCCCGCGCCGGACGAGCCGACCGAGGGCCTGCGCTGCCTGCAGGAGACCCTCGCGCTCTTTCCCGACACGAAGGTGATCGTCCTCACCGGCCAGAACGACCGCGCGAACGCGGTGAAGGCGATCGGGCTCGGCGCGTACGACTTCTACACCAAGCCGTTCGAGCCCGAGCTCCTCGCGCTCATCATCGAGCGCGCCTTCCGCCTGCACGAGCTGCAGGAGGAGAACCGCCGGCTGCAGGCGGCGCAGGCGGCCGAGTCGCTCGGCGGCATCCTGACGCGCGATCCCGAGATGATGCGGGTGTGCCGCACGGTCGAGCGCGTGGCGACGACCGACGCCACGGTGCTGCTGCTCGGCGAGTCGGGCACCGGCAAGGAGATCCTCGCGCGCGACCTGCACGCGAAGTCCGCGCGCCGCGGCCAGCGCTTCGTGGCCATCAACTGCGCGGCGATCCCGGAGAACCTGCTCGAGAGCGAGCTCTTCGGGTACGAGAAGGGCGCCTTCACCGGCGCGGTCAAGCAGACGATCGGCAAGATCGAGACCGCGCACAAGGGCACGCTCTTCCTGGACGAGATCGGCGACCTGCCGGGCGCGCTGCAGGCGAAGCTCCTGCGCTTCCTGCAGGAGCGCGTGATCGAGCGCGTCGGCGGCCGCGACGAGATCGCGGTCGACGTGCGCATCGTCTGCGCCACCCACCGGGACCTGAAGGACCTGATCGCGCAGGGCCGGTTCCGCGAGGACCTCTACTACCGCCTGGCCGAGATCTCGGTCGAGATCCCGCCGCTGCGCCGCCGCCAGGGCGACGCCGCGCTGCTCGCGCACGCGTTCGTGCGGCGCTTCGCCGCCGAGCACCACCGCGGCTCGCTCAGCCTGCGGCCCGACGCCCTCGCGGCGATCGAGGCGCACCCGTGGCCGGGC
>WBZO01003333.1_pt1 | contig 18941 bp, 10 predicted proteins | sample 5204261 | NCBI WGS metagenome assembly WBZO01 (sample SAMN12412400, study PRJNA552823) | activated sludge metagenome | isolation source: activated sludge from anammox sidestream of wastewater treatment plant... | place: USA: North Carolina | collected 2017-09
CGCGACGGACGAGATCCGCCTCAGGTGCCTGGGCGCTGAGTGCGACCACCGAGACCGACGCGGCGATGAACGTGAGCAGGGCGGGAATGCGCATGAGCCCGATTATAGGAAGGCCCGGGGCCATGCAACGGCGAAATCCTCCACGGGCGCGATCGGGTGTATCGTGTGTGCGGGTCCGCGGGCGCGGGCCTTCCAGGGTGTGTCCGGCACGGCGTCCGGAAGGAGCGTGGCATGCGCGTGGTCCTGTCTTCATCGGCGGCGGTGCGGCTCGAGGCCGCCAGCCGGTTCGTCCTCGACCTTCCTCCCTCAACCGAGATCCTCGTGGTCGGCGCCACGCGCGGCGCGGCCGACGACTTCGTGCGGATGCTCGCCCGGCGGCGGCCTGCCACGTTCGGGATCTACAGGTTGAGCCTCACGCAGCTCGCGGCCCGGCTCGCGGCCCCGCGGCTCGCCGCTGGGCGGCTGACGCCGGCCACCACGCTCGGAATCGAGGCGGTCGCGGCGCGGGCCGTGCACGACGCGGCCAACGCGGCCGCACTCGAGTACTTCGGCCCGGTTGCCACGTCGCCCGGGTTCCCGCGCGCGCTCGCCCGCACGCTCGAGGAACTGGCGCTCGCCGACGTGCCGGCCTCCCGGCTCGATGGCGTCGGCGCCGGAGCGCGCGACCTCGCAGGCCTGCTCGACCGCTTCGACCGGCAGTTCTCGACGGTGTGCTCGGTGGACCGCGCGGCGTTCCTGCGGACGGCGGCCGAAGGGGCCGCTGCCGGCGACAGCGCCTACGGCCACTGCCGCCTCGTCCTGCTCGACACCCCGGTCACCAATGCGGCCGAACTCGGGCTCGTGCGTGCCCTGGTGCAGCGGGCGCCCTCGGCCCTTGCCACCATTCCCGCGGGCGACGCGCCGACCGTGCGGGCATTCGCCACGCTTGCGAGGGTCACCCCGGTGGAACCGGCCGACGGCGGGCTCGACCGCGTGCGCCGCCACCTCTTTGCCGCGGGAGCCACGCCGGCGGGCGGACCTCTCGACGAGGTGGAACTCTTCTCGGCGCCGGGTGAGGGGCGCGAAGCGGTGGAGATCGCCCGCCGCATCCTGCGTGAGGCGCGCGAAGGCACGCCGTTCGATCGCATGGCCATCGCACTGCGTACACCGCAGCAGTACGCCGGCCTGCTGGAGCACGCACTCGAACGGGCAGGCATCCCGTCGTATTTCGAGCGTGGTTCGCGGCGCCCGCATCCCGCAGGTCGTGCCTTCCTGGCGCTGCTGGCCTGCCGGCAGGAGAACCTGTCGGCCCGTCGCTTCGCCGAGTACCTGTCGCTGGGGCAGGTGCCGCGCGTCGATGGCCGCACCGGGAGTGCCGACGGCCCGGGCCGGTCCGCCCTGCCAGACGACGTGATTCCCGCGTCGCAGGACGAGGTCTTCGGCGCGCTCGCGGGTCGGGCCGACGAGCAGGCACAGGCCGCGCCAGACGTCGATCCGGAGGTTGCCGGGCCCGCCGACCGTGCCTTCAGGGCGCCGTGGAAATGGGAGCGGATCCTGGCCGAGTCGCGCGTGATCAACACGGCCGCGCGCTGGGAGGCACGCCTGACGGGCCTGATGCGCGAGTGCGACCTGCAGCGTGCCGAACTGGAGCGGACCGAGCCCGAATCGGGACGCCTGGCACACCTGGCGCGCAAGGTCGAGGACCTGCAGGCGCTCGCCGGCTTCGCGCTGCCCATCATCAGGGTGCTGGCCGCATGGCCTGAAGCCTCGACCTGGTCCGACTGGCTGGAGCGGTTCGAGGCGCTCGCCCCGAGTGTCCTGGCGCGTCCGGAGCGGGTGCTGCGAGTATTGGCAGACCTCCGTCCGATGGGAGCCGTGGGGCCCGTGTCGCTCGACGAGGCGGCGCGCGTGCTGGCGGTGCGTCTCGGCACCATGGAGTCCGAGCCGCAGGCCAGGCGGTACGGACGCGTCTTCGTGGCCTCGCCGGCGCACATGCGCGGGCGGACGTTCGACGTGGTGTTCGTCCCGGCGCTGGCCGAGCGGATGTTCCCGCAGCGGCCCCGGGAAGACCCACTGCTGCTCGACGCGGCGCGTGTGGCGCTCGATGCGGCGCTGGTCACACAGGGTGACCGTGCCGACATGGAGAAGCAGCAGCTCCGGCTCGCGGTCGGCGCCGCCACCCGGCGACTGTACGTGTCGTTTCCCACGGTGGAGATCGGCGAAGGACGCCCCCGTGTACCCTCGCTCTACGCCCTGGAAGTGTGGCGCGCGATGACCGGCCGCGTGCCCAGCGCCGACGAACTCCAGCAGGCGGCGGCCCGGGCGTCGCGGGCCACCCTCGCGTGGCCGGCGCCTGACGACAGCACGGAGGCGATCGACGCACTCGAGCACGACCTGGCCACGCTGCGCCGCCTCGTCGAGGCCCCAGACAGCGCGGCGCGCGGGCGCGCGCAGTACATGCTGCAGCTGAACGACTGCCTCCAGCGTTCGGTACGCGAGCGCTACGCCCGGCCGCGCAAGGCCTGGTCGAAGTTCGATGGTCTCGTGCAGGCCACCGAACGCACGAGGCCCATCCTCGCGCCAAGCCGTCTCGGCGCGCGCGTCTACTCCCTGTCGGCACTGCAGCGCTATGCCAGCTGTCCGTACCAGTTCCTGCTCGGCGCCATCTACCGCCTCCGCCCGGCGGAGGATCTCGAGCCACTGCAGCGCATGGACCCGCTCACGCGTGGCAGCCTGTTTCATGCCGTGCAGACCGCGTTCTACCGGCGTCTGCGCGAAGAAGGGCGGCTGCCGGTGACATCGGCGGGGCTGGCGCACGCGCTCGACGTGCTGGACCAGTGCATGGCGGAGGAAGCCGCTCACCAGCGGCGCGAGCTGGCACCAGCCATCGAGCGGGTGTGGCAGGACGAGATCGGGGCGATCCGTCGCGATCTGCGGCTCTGGGTGCACAAGATCTCCGAAGATCAGGACGGCTGGGTTCCGGCGAAGTTCGAGTGGGCCTTCGGGCTCAAGGGGAGCGCGGTCGACGTCGGGCGCGATCCCGACAGTCGCCCCGATCCGGTGCTGCTGGACAACCGGTTCCTCCTGCACGGCTCCATCGACCTCGTCGAGGAGCACGCCACGCGTGGCACGCTCCGCGTGACCGACCACAAGACCGGACGTGCCCGCGTCAAGGAGGGCTTCGTGGTGGACGGTGGGAAGGCGCTGCAGCCCGTGCTCTATTCGATGGCGCTCGAGGCAGCCCTGGGCCGCACGGTGGAGCAGGGCCGCCTGTACTACGCCACGACGGACGGTGGCTTCACGTCGGTGGCCGTGGCGCTCGATGAACGGTCGCGCCGCGCCGGCATCGAGGTGCTCGAGATCATCGACCGCGCTGTCGAGACCGGCTTCCTCGCGCCCGCTCCCGCCGAGGGGGCCTGCACGTGGTGCGACTTCCGGCCGGTGTGCGGGTCGTCGATCGAGAAGCGGGTGCGCTGGAAGGCGCAGGAACCGCTTGCCGACCTCCAGGCGCTGCGGGGGCGGAAATGACGCCCGAGCAGCCACTCCTCGATCAGGCCGACCGCGACCTCATTCGCCACGACCTCGACCACACCATTGTCGTGGAGGCGGCTGCCGGCACCGGCAAGACGACCGAACTGGTGCAGCGGATCCTCGCGGTGCTCTCGACGGGGCGCGCCCGCATCGAGCAGGTGGTGGCTGTCACCTTCACGGAGAAGGCGGCAGGCGAGCTGAAGCTGCGCATCAGGAAGGAACTCGAGAGCCTGCGCCAGCGGACCACCGATCCGGCAATGCTCACCCACCTGACCGACGCCATCCAGCGCCTCGAGGAGGCGCACGTCAGCACGATTCACGGCTTCTGTGCCGACCTGCTGCGCGAGCGTCCGGTGGAAGCCTGCATCGACCCGGTGTTCGACGTGCTGACCGAACCGCGCGCCGACCGTCTCTTCTCAGAGGCGTTCCAGGGCTGGCTGCATCGGCAGCTCGAGTCGCCTCCCGAGGGCCTGCGCCGTGCACTCCGGCGGAGCGTGTGGTCGCGCGACCCGCGCGGCAATGACGACGGTCCGGTGGATCGCATCAGGTATGCCGCCCGCGAACTGGCCGAATGGCGTGACTTCACGGGTGAGTGGCAGCGCGACCCGTTCGATCGGGATGCGGAACTCGACGCACTGGTCGGCCGCCTGCACGTCCTGGCAGACCTCACGGCGAGCCCCGCCTCGACCCGCGACCCGCTGTTCATCGACACCGTCGCCGCTCGCGAACTGAGCCGCGACATCCGCATGGCGGAACAGTTCGATGCCGCCGACCGCGATGGCTGGGAGGCACGGCTGATCGACCTCGCGGGCAACCGCGACTTCCGGCGCGTCCGCAAGGGCCGCGATCGGATGTTCAGCTCCTCGGTCGCCCGCGACGAGGTCTGGGAGACGTACGAGGCACTCTGCCACGGACTCGATGCGTTCCAGCGTGCCGCCGATGCCGACCTGGCTGCGCTGCTGCACGTCGAACTCCGCGAGGTGGTGGATCGCTACCAGCAGCTCAAGCAACGGGCCGGCGCGCTGGACTTCGTCGACCTGCTGCTGCGGGCGCGCGACCTGCTCGTCACTCACCGGTCGGTGCGCGAGTCATTCCAGGCACGCTTTGCGTGCCTGTTCGTGGACGAGTTCCAGGACACCGATCCCCTGCAGGCGGAGATCCTCCTGCTGCTCGCCTCCGACAATCCGGACGAGGCCGACTGGCGGCGCATCAACCCGCTCCCCGGCAAGCTCTTCATCGTCGGCGACCCGAAGCAGGCCATCTACCGGTTCCGTCGCGCCGACGTCGAGACCTACCGTGAGGTATGCGACCTGCTGGAGCAGCGGGGGGCCAGGCGTGCCTTCCTGCGTACGAGCTTCCGTTCCACGCCGGCCATCCAGCGGATGGTCAATGCCAGCTTCGAGCGCGTGATGACAGGCGACCGGCAGACGCTGCAGGCGCAGTATGTCGGGCTGTCGCCGCATCGCGATGAGCCGTCGACGCAGCCCTCGGTCGTGGCCCTTCCGGTGCCCGAGCCGTACGGCAAGCGCAGCGTGGCTGGCTACGCCATCGACCGTTCGCTTCCCGACGGGGTGGGGGCCTTCGTCTCCTGGCTGCTGAACGACAGCGGCTGGACCATCACCGAGAAGACGACGAGGGATGAACTGCCGATGGCGGTGCCGATCCAGGCTCGCCACATCTGCATCCTGTTCCGCCGCTTCCTCCACTTCGGCCAGGACGTGACGCGTCCGTACGTCGACGCGCTGGAGGCCCGGGGTGTGCCACACCTGCTCGTGGGGGGCAAGTCGTTCCATGGCCGCGAGGAGGTCGAGACGCTGCGCGCCGCGCTCGCCGCCGTCGAGTGGCCCGACGATGAACTGTCGGTGTTCGCCACGCTGCGCGGGGCGCTCTTCGCCATCGACGACGAGACGCTGCTGGAGTACCGGCATCTCCAGAAGGGGCTTCATCCGTTCCGGCCGCTCGGGGATCCGTCCCCGGACCTGCAGCCGGTCGTCGACGCCCTGGCGCTGCTCAAGCGGCTGCACCTGCGGCGGAACTACCGCCCCGTGGCCGACACGGTGACCGACCTGCTCGAGGCCACGCGCGCGCACGTGGCGTTCGTGCTCAGGCCGGCCGGTGAGCAGGCCCTGGCCAACGTGCTGCATATCGCCGAACTGGCGCGGCAGTATGAGATGAACGGCGGCATGTCGTTCCGCGGGTTCGTCGACGACCTGCGCGACCAAGCCGATGGTGGACAGGCAGCCGAAGCCCCGATCCTCGAGGAGGGGAGCGAGGGCGTCCGGTTGATGACCGCCCACAAGGCGAAGGGGCTCGAGTTCCCGGTCGTCATCCTGGCCGACATGACGGCGAAGCTCCGGAACGAGAAAGCCGATCGGCTCATCGACAAGGCGCGCAACGCCTGCTACCTGCGCCTGGCCCGCTGGACCCCGACTGAACTGGCTGCCAACGAACCGCTGGAAGTGGCCCGTGACGAAGCCGAGGGTGTGCGCGTGGCGTATGTGGCCGCGACGCGAGCCCGCGACCTGCTCGTGGTGCCGGTGGTCGGCGATGTCGAGTTCGACGGCGGCTGGGTGAGCCCGCTGAATGCCGCGCTCTATCCTCCCATGGCGACACGCCGGTCACCGGACGTGGCGAGCTATCACCCGCCCTTCAGGAAGGACTCCGTCTTCCGACGTCCTGACGATGAGCCCTTCAACGCGGCGACGGTCCAGCCGGGCGTCCACCATCTCGGCGAGGAGGACGCAGGCTACGACGTGCTGTGGTGGGACCCGCACGCGCTGACCCTGGGCCTGGAGTCCTCACACGGCCTTCGCCGCGAGACGCTGATTGTGAAGGACGTGCCGGCCTCGGTGGTCGACGAAGGGCTGCGCGACTACCAGCGCTGGGAGTCCGTTCGTGACGAGGCGCTCGCGCGCGGGAGTGCACCCACACTCCTGGTGCGGACTGTCACGGAGTGGTCGGTGGACGCCGCCTCGGCGCCCGCGCTGACGGGCGAGGTCCGGCACGAGAGGCCCCAGCAGCCGCCGGCCGGGTCACCGGTGCAGGCTGGACTCTTCGACGAGCCCGCACCGCCGCGCCCGCAGCAGGGTCCCATGCGCGACGTGGCCGTCGTGGACCTGCGGGAGCCGCACGGCGTCGGTGGAGCCCGCTTCGGCGAACTGGTGCATGCCGTGCTGGCCACGGTGCCACTCGCCGGTGAGCGTTCCGACGTCGAGGGCTCGGCAGACGTGCATGCGCGGGTGCTCGGGGCACCGGCCCAGGAACGGGACGCGGCGGTGGAGACCGTGCTGCGTGTCACCCGCCACGATCTGCTGCAGCGCGCGCGCGCCGCCGCGGAACGCGGGGAGGCCAGGCGTGAGTGCCCGGTGACCGCAGTCCTTCCCGACGGTCCCATCCTGGAGGGCGTCGTCGACCTGGCGTTCCGCGAATCGGGCCGCTGGGTGGTCGTCGACTTCAAGACCGACCGCGAGATTTCGCAGGAGGGGCTCGATCGCTATTCGCGCCAGGTGGCGCTGTATGCGGAGGCGATTGCCGCCGCGACCGGGGAGCCGGCGGAGGCCTGCCTGGTGCGGGTCTGAGATGGGCCGGGCCGCGAGCCCGCACGCGCAATCGCGCTACTGGCGGCGCAACCGTCGGGGCCGCTCGGCCGCAACCGCGCGCGTCGCCAGAGACGACCCGGCGCGGTCCGGGTCTGGCGGCGCGCTGCGAAACTCGCGGACCTCGCCGCGGCCGGCCTCGGCGCGGGAGACCTGCCCGCGCATGAGATGGGTGTTCCGCTCCAGCTGCTCGTGGATCTGTGCCACGCGCTCGGAGAGCTTCCTGACCCGTTCGAGCTGTTCCTCCAGGCGCTTGTCCATCCGAGCCCTCTGCTCCGGGTTGTGCCAACACCGTGCCAGCTCACGACCGGCAAGGCGGTGGCCACCGGTCAGCGGCTCGTGGGTTCGGGCAGCAGGGTCACCACCGTGTAGCGGTCGAGCGGGAAGTACTTGCGGAACGTGTCCTGCACGAGCTCCGGCGTGACGGCATCGATCCGCTGGCTGCGGGTCACGATGTCGGCCGGGTTACCGCCGAGGAGATGCACGGTCTGCAGCCGGCGGAGCCAGTAGTTGTTCTGCTTCAGCGCCGTCTCGTAGTCGCGCCGGGCCCCTTCCCGGGCCTTGGCCACGAGGTCGGCCGGCGGACCCTCGGCCTGCATCCGCGCGACCTCCTTCAGGACGCGGTCCGTCATGGCCCCGATGTTCTCGGGGGCCGCGCCGAACTGCACGGCGACGTAGCCGTCGCCACGCTGTGGCGGCGCCTGGGCGAGCCCGACGTTCACGGTATAGGTCTGGCCGAGGTCCTCGCGCAGCGCATCGCGCAGCACCGTCTCGAACACGGTCGTCGCGGCGATGATGCGCTCCTGTTCGACCGGATCGAATGACGGGTCGGCAAAGAAGCTGATGAGTGTTTGCGCCCGCGGCTCGCGCCCTTTCTGCACCTCGGCTGTCTGGATGCCGGCGGGGAAGCGCACACCCGTGTCCTTGAACTCCGCCGTCCTGCGACCGGTGGACGGCAGGCCCCCGACCCACCGGGTCAGCAGCGGCAGCACCTCGTCGGTCTTGAAGGCGCCCACCATGAAGAACGTGAAGTCTGCCGCGTTGGCGAAGCGCGCCCGGTAGAACTGCAGCATCTTCGCGCGGTCGAGCGTGGCAATCTGCTCGCTCGTGAGTGGTTCCGAGGTGTAGTGGCCGGAGGTGTTGATGGCCTCAACCTTCTCGCTGAAGGCCTGGCCGGGGCTACGGCCGCGGTTCGCGACCGCGGCGTCGAGCTGCCGGCGCATCAGCGCCAGCGAATCGGGGTCGTCGCCGGGGGCGGTCACGTTGAGGTAGAGCAGTTGCAGGGCGGTTTCGAGGTCGGCCGGAGCCGCGGAACCCGACACGCCATGCGTCTGTGACGAGATGAACGCCGACGCCGATGCGCGACGGCCGGCCAGCATCTTGTCGAGGTCGAGCGCCTTGATGCCGCCGAGCCCCGAGAGGCCGGTGTAGTTCGTCGCGAAGCTTGCCTGCAGGTAGTCTTCGCGCGGGGCGACGGCGGCACCGCCCGGCGCATACATCGTGAAGAGGATCTGGTCGTTCTTGAAGTCGGTCGGCTTCAGCCAGAGTTCCACGCCGTTCGACAGGGTGACGACCGTGACACCGATGTCGGCCAGTTCCCGTCGGGACAGGACCGTGGCCGGCTGCGGTGCCCGCTCGACCAGGGCACGGTTCGAGGTGGTATCGGCCCAGGGGGTGACCGCCGCCCGGTCCGCTGAGGCGAGGGCGGTGCGGATGTCCGCCTCCTGCGGTACGCGGACCGACTCCTTCTCCGGCATGACCGCGAGCACCACCTCGCCCTCGCCGCCCAGCCGCTGCTTCGCCAGTGCGCTGACGTCGGCCAGGGTGATGCCGGGCAGCTCCTGCTGCACCAGCCGCCACTCGTACTCGATACCCGGGCTGGGTTCGTCCTGCAGGAAGTAGCTCACGTACTCCTGCGCGTACGACGCGCTCTCGTTCTTGTCACGCTCGTTGTAGGCCCGCTCGTAGAACGATCGTAGCCAGAGCTTCGCCCGCTCGAGCTCCGAGGCGGTGAACCCGTGCTCCTGCACGCGGCGCGACTCGATCTGGATGGCGGTCAGGCCCTCCGCGATGCCGCCGTCGACCACGCGCGCATTCAGGCCGAACGTATCCACCGTCGGCGTCAGCGAGCCGCCGCCACCGCCGGCACCCAGGAACTTCGCGTCGGGCCGCCGGGCCAGCTCGGTGAACCGATCGTTCAGCATGCGCGAGAACAGGCTCGCGACGATGCTGCGGCGGTAGTCCGAGACCCGGTCGTGCCCCTCAGCGGGACGCTTGTGCAGGATCTGCACGGACGAAGACGTGATCTCGGGATCGCTGACGATGCTGACGAGGTCATCGGCGTGGAGCGGGACCCTGGCATCGGGCAGCGGCGCCTCCGGTGCCCGCGCCTTCAACGGCCCGAATGCCGTGCGGATGGCCGCCTCGATCTCGGCCGGATTGATGTCGCCCACGACCACGAGCGCGATGCGCTCGGGGCGGTACCAGGTGTCGTAGAAATCGCGGAGCCGCTGGACCGGGGCATTGCGGAGAATGTCAGGCTTGCCGATCGGCATCCGCTCCGCATAGCGCGACTGGTAGTACAGCACCGGCGTCTGCTTGTCGCGGACCCGTGTGGACGCCCCGAGGCGACCGCGCCACTCCTCGATCACGACGCCGCGTTCCTTGTTGACCTCCTCCGGCGTGAGCGACAGGCCGCCGGCGAAGTCGGCCATGGCCTCGATGCCACGCGTGACCACCTCGGATGAGTCGGCCGGGAGATCGAGCATATACACCGTCTCGTCGAAGCTGGTGTACGCGTTGACGTGGGGGCCGAGCCTCGCCCCGCGCGACTCGAAGAAGGAGACCAGCTCGCCGGGCTTGAAGTGCGTGCTCCCGTTGAACGCCATGTGCTCGATGAGGTGCGCGAGCCCCTGCTGGTCGTCCGCCTCGAACAGCGACCCGGCCTTCACCGCGAGCCGGAACGCGACCCGGCTGGCCGGGCGGCTGTTCTGGCGGATGAAGTAGGTGAAGCCGTTCGGCAGCGTGCCGCGGCGGACCGCGGCGTCGAACGGCACCCGGTCCTGCAGGCCGATCGGTGCGGCCGCCGGGGCCACCTGCGCGGCGGCGGGGGAGAGTCCGAGGATGCCTGCGGCGACGAAGGCCAGGGCGGAACGGGAAATAGCCGTCATTGGGTCGGATTATACGCGCCAGCGACAGGCGTGTCGGTCAGCGGCGGCGCAGGGTGATGTTCACCGGGGCCGTTTCGCCACGCCGGACCTCCACCTCGGTCGTGAACGGCTCGTACCCCTCACGCTCCACCTCGATCACGTGGCGACCTTCGGCCACCTGCACGATCAGCCGCTCGTCACCGTCGGGACCGTCCCATCGCTCACCGTCGATCAGCACCACGGCGCCGGCCGGACGCACCCGGATCGACAGCGAGGCATAGCGAGACTCGCGCACACCCACGCCGGGCTGACGGCGCTGCGGCGGCTCGACCGGTCCGCGCGGCCCGCGCATGGGCGGCCGCCCGTAGAGCTCATCCTCGGCGTCGGCCTGGTACCGGTCACGATCGCGGTCGCGCTCCAACGGTTCGGGCTTCGGCTCCGGTGGTGCGCCAGGGCCGAGCTTCTCGAGCGTGCCCTCCAGGGTGCGGGTGGCGTTCGGGCTCAGGTAGAGCCGCTGTGTGAGCGAGCGGTACCCCTCGAGGTAGACGGTGATCTCGTGCTCGCCCGGCGGCACGTGCAGGCGCTGCATGCGCCCGTCGAAGTCGTCCACCTTCCCGGCGAAGTAGCCGTCCACATACACCGATGCGTCACTGGGCTTCACCGCAATCCGGAGGTGGCTCTCCGGCTGGAGATAGCGGTAGGCGCCGTAAGGCGGATAGCCCCACTGCGCACGGGCGGGCGCCGGCACCGCAAGCGTCAGGAACGGCAACACGAGGGCGATGAAATGGAATCTGTTCCGCACGGCAGTTACTCCTCGGTCAGGCGTGGATGCTGCCCTCGGCCGCAACGAGTGTGCCAGTCGAGCTTGCGCCTTTCGCACGCAAATGCCACAGCCGTCACCACTTCGTGTCACCGCACGGCCACAGCCGTGTCGCGGGCCGAGGACGGCGGCCACGTGGAACTGCGTTTGCTCGACCGCACCCGATGCCAGCGACCCGGCACCTCATGACGACGGACCACACGGACCAGATGCCTCGACCATCCCGTGTCTCGGTCGTGATTCCGTGCCGGAACCAGGCCCACTTCCTCGCGGCCGCGCTGGCCAGCGTGCACGCGCAACACTGGCCCGATCTCGACCTCATCGTCGTCGACGACGGATCGACCGACGGGACGTGTGCCATCGCACGGCAGTCTGGTGCCCTGGTGCTCAGGCAGCCGCATGCCGGGGTCAGCGCGGCCCGCAACCGCGGGTTGGCTGCGGCGACCGGCACCTACCTGGTGTTCCTGGACGCTGATGACGAACTCGAGTCCGGGGCGATCGCGTCGGGGGTGGCGTCGTTGACCGAGCACCCGGATGCGGCAATGGTCGCCAGGCGATGTCAGCTCATCGACGGGGTCGGCCGCCCGCTGCCGACGCACTTCGACCCGCCCCGTGAAACCGATCTCTACGGCGAGTGGCTCGAGCGGAACCTGGTCTGGACCCCGGGCGCCGCCCTGTTCCGCCGGGAGCACCTGTTGCGGGTCCGGGGCTTCCCGGCCGATGTGGGCCCCGCAGCCGACTACGCGGTCTACCTGCAGTTCGCCCGTCTGGGACAGGTGATCGTCGACGCGTCGGTGGCGGTTCGCTACCGGCAGCACGGGTCGAACATGTCGCGCGATCCCGAGCGCATGCTGCGCGCCACGCTCGCGGTGCTTGCCCGCGAATCGCGTGGCGCCCCCGAGGTTCGGCGTGAGGCGTTCGACAGGGGACGGCGTTCCTGGTGCACCTTCTACGGCGAGCAGATCATCCAGCAACTGCGGATGGACGTCCGCGCGGGCACCGCAGGCCGCGCGCAACTGCGTGCGGTGTGGCTGCTCTGGCGCGAGTGCCGGCACCTGATGTTCACGCACCTCGCCCGGAAGCTCCGGCGCGTCGCCGCGGGCCATCCGCGCGCCGATGTGGAGGCCGGGCGGTTCGTGCCTGCCGAGGCACCGCGTGGGCCATCACCGGTCCCTCGTGCGTGATGCCGACAGCCATCCGCGATGTCGAACTGGACGACACCCGTCCGCTCACCGGCCTGGACGGTTACGAGCGGTGCATGTGCGTCTTCCGCTGGCGGGGGACGGTCGTCGGACGCGGCCATGTGCCAGTGCGGAACGGTCGGGTGGACACGCGGGCGATTGACGCGCGCGCGAGCCGTGCCCTCGGTCGCGATGCGTTGCGCGTGTGGCTCGAGGACACGCTCGGGTTCGACGGGCGTTCGCGGTTGACGGTTGCCGAGCGACCTGCGGTGACCGTCGCGATCTGCACCCGGGACCGCCCTGACGATCTGCGGCGCACGCTTGCGGGCGTGAGTCGGCTCTCACCCGCGGCCGACGAGGTGCTCGTGGTCGACAATGCACCGTCCACCGACCGCACACGGGCGGTGGTGTCGCGGTGCGCCGGTGTCCGCTACGTGGTCGAATCGCGGCCCGGGCTGGACCGCGCCCGGAACCGCGCGATGCTCGAAGCTGCCGGTGCTGTGGTGGCCTTCACGGATGACGACGCGATACCGGACCCGGAGTGGCTGGACGCGCTGGTGAGGAACTTTGCCGACCCCCGCGTGCTCGCCGTGAGCGGGCTGACGCTGCCGCTCGAACTGGAGACGCCGGCGCAGGAACGGTTCGAGGAGCACTGCGGCTTCGTGCGCGGGTTCCGGCGGCGCGTCTACGACGGCCGGGTGGACCATCCGCTGCAGGTGTCTGGCATCGGCGCGGGAGCGAACCTCGCCGTCCGCCGCGGTCTCACCACCCTGGTGGGGGCCTTCGACGAGCTGCTGGATGCCGGCACACCGGCCATGTCGGGCGGCGATCACGACATGTTCACCCGCATTCTCGCCGCGGGCTACCGCATCGTCTACGAACCGCGGGCCGTGAGTCGCCATCGGCACCGCCGGACGGACGACGAACTGCATCGGGTGGTGAGAGGCTATGGCACCGGCGTGGGCGCCATGTGGTTCGGACGCCTGGTGGGCCACCACGACCTCGGGGTGCTGCGACTCGCCTGGCGATGGTTCCGCCACGACCACCTGCCCCTGCTCCGGCGGCCCATGCGCCTGTTCAGGCCGGACGCACGCGATGCGCTGCGCCGCGCCGAACTCGCGGGTCTGCTGGGTGGACCTCTGGCCTGGCTGCGCGGTCGCCTCGGCGGGAGCCGGGTATGAGCACGGAACCGCTCGTGTCGATCGTCGTGCCCACGGTCGGTCGACACGCGTCCCTGATGCGCCTGCTCGCAGCGTTGTCCTGGCAGTCGAGCCCACCCCCCTTCGAGGTGATTGTCGTGATCGACGGTGTGGGTGGCACCGGTCTCGACGCGGTCCGCCTGCGCGACGCGTTTCCCTTCCACATTCGTCTGCTCGCCCTCGACCGTCCGTCTGGTGCGGGCGCTGCCCGGAATGCCGGTGCCGCCATCGCAGGGGCGCCGGTGCTGCTCTTCATGGACGATGATGTGGAGCCCGGGCCTGGCTGCGTGAGCGCACATAGCCGGGCGCACGTGCATGCGGCTGAGCTCCTCGGCGCGGGCGGTCTCGAGCCGCGGCCAGAGGTGGGCGGATACCTCGGTTCGGCGCTGGCCGGCTGGTGGGAGGCAATGAACGACCGGCTCCTCGACCCCCGGCACCGTTTCACGTTCAGGGACGTGCTCGCCGGCCACTGCTCGATCAGGCGCGACACCTTCGAGGCGCTCGGCGGGTTCGACGAGACGCTGCGGTGCCACGAGGATTTCGACCTGGGGTATCGCGCCATCCGCGCGGGTGTCGAGGTCAGGTTCGTTCCTGGCGCCGACGGAGTCCACCACGACGGGTCCGACCTCACGCGGATTCTTCGGCGGAAGCACGCGGAGGGGCGAGCGAGCGTGCAACTCGCCCGCAAGCATCGGGAGCTTCTCACCGCGCTGCCGATGGGACGGCCGCTGGCGCCCGGTCGTGCCGCGCGCGCGATGTTCACGCTGGCCATGCGTGCGTCACGGCCTGCGGACCGCGTCGTCACGGCGGCCGCGGAGGCCGCACTGTGGACCCTCGAGCGCGCGTCGATGCGGGACAAGTGGCGGCTCGTGCTCGATCGTGCGATGGACTACTGGTACTGGCGGGGCGTGCGCGAGGAGGCGATGTCGGAAGTAGCCGTTCGGTCCTATCGCGACGCACCGCCTCCCTGCACCGGGGCGATGCCGGACGTGGACCTCTCAGCCGGCCTCTCCGCTGTCGAGCAGCAGCTGGACGAGATGCGGCCCGGGGCGATTCGCATTCGGTTCCACGGTCACCTGGTCGGGGAACTGCCGGCGGTGGCCGGTGCGGAGCCGCTGCGAGGGGTGCACCTGCGGCCCCTGCTGCTGGAGTGCTTTGCCGACGGCCTGGTGCGTGCGTCGGCGCGGGCCGGAGTGCTCCCGGCGGTATTCCGGCAGGCGGCCGGTGTCGATCTCGACACGGTTGATTGTCCGCCGCAGGTCGGCGGGATCCGCGTCAGCCGCCCGCATGAAGGTCGTGGACTGTCGCACTGAACGGGATGACCATCGGACCCTGTGAGGCGTCGGTGTCCGGCGTATGGACGTGCAGCGTGGTGCCCCCATCCCACCAGTCGAGTGGCTGCCCGGTGCGTGCGTCGCGAAGGACCGCGGCGACGTAGTACGTGCCGGGCACCAGCGGCAGGGTGGGAATGGTGAACGCGACGGCGCCGGCGGGTCGGGCCGGCGTGAAGGTGAACGCCAGCGTGGCCAGGCGCGTATGCCCGTCCGCGCCATGGATGGAGACCTCGGTCGCCACCGGCGTGCCGCGGGTAGGCGAGTCCCACACCACACGCACCTGCAGGCTGTCGCCGGCGGGAAGAGCGGACACCTCCGCTCCTGCACGGTCGTGCAGCGTCAGCGTCCGCACCGTGATGCCGTCGGCGGGGCGGTCGTCCTGGCCGCGCTCCTTCTGAGCACGCACGATGCGGCGGTGGTACGCGGCCACGACGTCTGCCGGCAGACCGATTGTGACGAGACGCCCGCGGTCCAGCAGCAGCGCGGTGTCGCACAGTTGCTGCACGGCCGACAGGTCGTGCGAGATGAGGACGAGCGTGGTCCCCTGCGCGCGAAGTTCGCGGATGCGCTGCAGGCAACGAGCCTGGAACTCGGCGTCGCCCACCGCCAGCACTTCGTCCACCAGCAGAACGTCCGGCGACAGGTGGGCCGCCACGGCGAAACCGAGCCGCACATACATGCCGGACGAGTACCACTTCACCGGCGTGTCGATGAACCGCTCGACCCCGGCAAAGGCGACGATGCGCTCGAACCGCTCGGCGATCTCGCGACGGCGCATTCCCAGGATGGCGCCGCTCAGGAACACGTTCTCGCGGCCGGTCAGTTCCGGATGAAAGCCCGATCCCACCTCGATGAGCGCCGAGAGCACGCCACGGATTGTGATTCGTCCGCGGGTCGGCGCGGTGATGCCGGCAAGCAGCTTCATCAGCGTGCTCTTGCCTGCGCCGTTTGGGCCGACGACGCCGAGCGCCGTGCCGCGCGGGATTTCGAAGCTCAGGTTGTCGAGCGCGAGGAAGCGCACGGCCGATCGACGCGTGCCGAGGCGGTACTCCTTGCTGACCGCCTCCACCCGGACGTCCGCCACGTTCATACGACGTCCGCCATCGTCGCCTCGGCGTACTTGAAGCAGGCGTAGGCGACCGGGAGGAGCAGCAGCGTGACCATGGCTGCTGCGACGAGGGCTTGCACGTCGGGAGCGGTGCCGAGCACCGTGCCGCGCCGGAACGTGTCGACGATGCCGGCCATGGGATTGAGGGTGTAGAGCGCGAACGCCCAGGGAGGCAGCGTTGCCCGCGCGAGCGACATTGGGTACACGACCGGGCTGGCGAACATCCAGACCTGCAGCAGCACCGGCACGGCCAGGCCGACGTCGCGATGCCGGACGTGGATCGCCGAGAGCAGGAGTCCCGTGGCGACCAGCCAGAGGCCCAGCAGGGCGGTGGCGAGCAGCGCCCAGATGGCGGCGCTGGTGGGAGGCACCCGGTACCAGAGCATCAGGAGTCCGAGGACGCCCGTGGCCAGCGCGGCGTCGACGAGTGCGGCGACCGCGTAGGTGAGCGGCAGGATCTCCCTCGGGAATGCCACCCTGGTAAGGAGCGCCGCGTGACCGGTGAGCGACGTCGTCATGGTCGCGAGCCCGGACGCGAAGGCGGTCCACGGGGCCAGTGCCGCGAAAGCGAACAGCGCGTACGGAATCCCTTCACCCGGCGCATTGCCGAGCAGGGTGAACACTGCGGTGAACGCGAGCATCATGGCGAACGGCTGGAGGACGGCCCAGAGCAGGCCGAGGCGGGTCTGCTTGTAGCGGACGCTGAGGCGATGCGCGCAGAGTGTGAGGAAGAGATCGCCGAAGCCGGCCAGTCGGCGCACGCCTGCACCGAGGTGCAGCCCGGACGATGGAGGCTCCAGGATGGTGATGGGCCGATCACGTTCGCGGAGTTCTGGACGCACAGCGACGGACCGTGCATCGCAAGGCAGGTGCCACCTTGACTTGCCTGTCGTGCTGGTGAACAATCCGGGTCCAGTGTTCTCCGCTCACCTGATGTGTTGTCGTCCCTGTTGCGCGCCGGCGGCGTGTCGCTGCGCGTGTATCGGGCCGACGACTGGCTGGTGAGAGGCATCCCTCCGTAGACACCCTTCTACAGATCTTCCCGCTTCTCACGGTCATCGTTCGGCTGCGTTGTGCAACGGACCGATAACCGAGTGGAGAAGCGTGTGTCTTGGAACGTCAGGCGTGCAGTTGCGTTGGTGTTTTTCGGCCTCCTCGCGCGAGCGAGTGCCCCGGGCCTCCTCGCCCAGTCGAGCACCGGTGCTGTCGCCGGCGTCGTGAAGGACGTCAACGGCGGTGTGCTGCCCGGCGTGACCATCCGGATCGTCAACACGGCATCCGGGGCCGGGGTAGACGCCGTGACGGACGGTGCGGGCGAGTACAGCGTGCCCTCGCTCGTGCCAGGCACCTACCGGGTCGAGGCCACCCTCGACGGCTTCGAGACGGCGTCGCAGCAGGTGGCGGTGTCCTCGGGTTCCGCGCGAGCCGACCTGACCCTCGAGCCCTCGCGGCTGACCGAGTCGGTCGTGGTGACGGCCCGCCGTGTGGAGGAAGTGGCGCAGGAGGTGCCGATCCCGGTGTCGGTGATCCGCGGCGACCTGGTGGCCGATGCGGGCGCATTCAACGTGAACCGCATGAAGGAAATGCTGCCCACCGTGCAGTTCTACTCGACCAACCCGCGCAACTCGGCGATCAACATCCGCGGGCTCGGGGCGCCGTTCGGGCTCACGAACGACGGCATTGAACCGGGTGTCGGGCTGTACATCGACGGCGTGTTCTTCGCGAGGCCGGCAGCCGCCACGCTCGACTTCCTGGACGTGGAGCAGGTCGAGGTGCTGCGTGGCCCCCAGGGCACGCTCTTCGGCAAGAACACCACGGCCGGGGCCATCAACGTGACGACGCGGAAGCCGAGCTTCACGCCGGCGGTCGAGGCCGAGATGAACGTCGGCAACTTCGGCTTCTCGCAGGCGAAGGCGTCGATCACCGGCCCGCTCGTGACGAACGTGGCGGGGCGGCTGTCGTTCTCGGGTACGCAGCGCGACGGCACGCTGTTCAACGCGAAGACCGGCAACGACGTCAACGACATGAACAACCTGGGCGTGCGCGGACAGGTGATGTTCGCGCCGTCGGACCGGATTGCGGTGACCTTCTCCGCAGACCGCACACGCCAGCGCGTGAAAGGCAACACGCAGGTGCCGGCCGGGGTCGCCCCGACGCTGCGCCCCGCGAACCGGCAGTGGCCGGCCATTGCGGCAGACCTGAACTACGCGCCCCCGAGCTACAACGCGTTCGATCGGCTGACGGACGTCGACACGCCGATCCGCTCATACCAGGACCTCGGCGGCGCGGCCGTCAACGTCGACTGGAAGGTCGGGCCCGGGCGGCTCACGTCCACGACCGCGTGGCGGTTCTGGGACTGGAATCCGTCGAACGATCGGGACTTCATCGGCCTGCCGGTTACGACCGTGTCGGCCGCTCCATCGCGCCAGACGCAGTGGACTCAGGAGGTCCGCTACGCGGGCGACCTCTCGAAGACCGTGAACTTCGTGGCGGGGGCGTTCTTCTTCACGCAGAACCTCGACTCTGCGCCCTCGTTCGGGCAGGAGCAGGGCAGTGCCGCCGCACGGGTGCTGCTGGCGCCCGGCGCCAACGCGTCCACCCCGGGCCTGCTGGACGGATACGGATTCCGTCAGTTCCTGCAGTACGACAACACGAGCGCGGCGCTGTTCGGGCAGGTGGAGTGGTCGGTGACCGACCGCCTGCGCGTGCTCCCGGGGCTGCGGCTCAATTACGACACGAAGGCCGTGAACTTCACCCAGCAGGTGTACGGCGGCCTGCCGACCACGACGCCGGCGCTGCTGGCGCTGCAGCGATCGGTGCTGGCACCCCAGGCGTACACCGCCGACGTGGACGACACGAATGTCTCGGGGCAGGGCACCGTGGCGTTCAAGGTGTCGAACCGCGTGAATACCTACGCGACGTATGCCACCAGCTTCAAGTCGGTGGGCCTCAACCTGAACGGCGTCCCGACCGACGCGCAGGACCGGCCGGTGCTGTCGGCCGCCACGGTGAAGCCCGAGGACGTGCGTCACATCGAAGCCGGC
>WBZO01003334.1_pt1 | contig 18940 bp, 11 predicted proteins | sample 5204261 | NCBI WGS metagenome assembly WBZO01 (sample SAMN12412400, study PRJNA552823) | activated sludge metagenome | isolation source: activated sludge from anammox sidestream of wastewater treatment plant... | place: USA: North Carolina | collected 2017-09
GCCGAAGAACGCGGTGTACTCGGGCGTCGTCGCGACGGCGAGGCGGTACGTGCGCAACTGTGTGCCGGACGCCTTGGGTGCCGCTTCGCGCGCGGCGATCCGTTGCTCGAGGCGCGCGCGGGTCGCGCCGCCGGGGTCGAGCGGCGGCATGGGCTGCACGCGCATCGCGTCCGGTACCACGCGGTCGCGCGCGTAGTAGACGAGGTAGCTTTGCGTGTTGCCGACCGTCGCCGGATCGACGAAGATCCGGCCGCGCGTCGGCGAGAGCACCATCGCGTGGAATCCCAGCGGCGTCCAGTCGAGGCGGATCGTCGTCGATGGATCGGCGATGTCCTCTCCCGCCCAGGTGGCGATCTCCGGATACCTGGCAGCAAGCCCGGGCGCCATCACCGCGGCGCGGACGATGCGAAAGCGGGCGACGCCGCCGTCGGGCAGCGGCACCGGGACGATCACCTCGCTCACGCGGGCGGGGATGTCGGCTTCGGCGCGCGCGTGCGCCGAAAGGGCGTGGAAGCGCGCCGCATCCAACGTCGCCATGCGAAAACGGGCGGGGAGGATCGCGCGGGCGGCAAGTCCCGGCGAGGTGACGCTCGCCTCGCTCCACAGTCCCGCGGTGGCGTCGGCGAGCGCGTCCGCGGCAAGGCTTTGCACGGGCAGGCCAAGCGCGCCAAGCGTCATCAGCACGAGCGCAGCCCGCGACAGCGGGCCGCGGCAGCGGGTCAGCAGAGGCATCGACGATCTCCAGGTCGCGCGCGTCGCGGGAATGCAACGCGCGCCGTGAACCGCGGCGGGACGCCACGGCGTCCGCCATCGCGCGCCCACGCGGGGCTTAAGACTTGCGTCCCGCGTACTTCTCGCCGGCAGCGACGTCGCCCTTCAGCCAGTTCTGCGGTGGTGGCAGCGGGCACGTCGTGAACGCCGAGAACGCGCACGGCGGGTTGTACGCCTTGTTGAAATCGACGACCCAGGAGGCGCCGTCCTTGGGCTTCGCCACGGCGAGGAAGCGGCCCGGCGGGTACGTCGTCGCCTCGCTCGTGCCGTCGCGGAAGATGATGAAGAGGTCCCCGTCGTCGTCGAGCGCGTCGAGTGTCATCTTCTTGCCGTTGACCGTGAACTCGACGGTGCCTGCGACCTTCTCGTAGCTGATCTCGCCGCGGACGTTGGCGATCGGGATCGTCGTGCCGTTGGCGACGGGAATGAACTTCGCGGGCACCTTGTACGCCGTATCGGGCTCGTACCACGAACGCCCGGCAAAGGTCTTGCGACGTGGAGAGTCGCGATCGGCCGCGCGTACGACGATCTTGCCGTCCTCGCGCTTGACGAACTGCAACGACAGGCGGCCCTGCGTCGCCCACTCCAGGCGCGTCGCTCCCGCGACCATGTCGCGCGCCGTGAATTCGTCGGGAGCGGTCGTCTTGTCGCTTGCAACCATCGTCATCTTCTGGCCGGGGGCCAGCGTGAAGCGCGCCTTGCCACCGCCCACGACGATCGTCCCGAGGTGCGCGGGGCCAAGACCCTTCGGCAGGACGACCTCGTTGTCGGCCGCGGTGCCGATCCGGTACGTGCCCGCGGTGAGCTCGTCGCGCGACACGATGGAAAGCCAGCCGCGCTCGCGCTTCAGGCTCGCGGTGGCGCGGTCGCGCCACGTCTGCAGCTCGTCGAGGTAGGCCGTGTCGGCCGTGGTCCCGGCAACCACCCCAGGCGACGCGGCGGCGAACACCGCGACGAGCGAGCACGCGCAAAGTGCGAGGCGGGCAGTCATGGAACGCTCCGGCACGAATGACGAGGGAAGCGATTCTAGCGCGCCCGGGGCCCCTGTTGCGCTGCGGTAAACTTCGCGGCTCGCATGAGTACGGTCGTCGACTCCCTGGCGGAAGAGGACAGCGCGCACGCCGCGCCGAGGCTGCGCGAGATCCCGTACAACTACACGTCGTTCTCCGATCGCGAGATCGTCATTCGCCTCCTCGGCGAGCCGATGTGGGCGCTGCTCACGCAGTTGCGCGACGAGCGCCGCACCGGACGCTCCGCGCGCATGCTCTTCGAGGTCCTGGGCGACATCTGGGTCGTCGATCGCAACCCGTACCTGCAAGACGACCTCCTCGACGATCCCAGGCGGCAGGCGCTACTGGTCGATGCGATGCGCCACCGCATTCGCGAGATCGACAAGCGCCGCGCGTCGGCGCCGGCCGATCGCGAGCGCGACGCCAAGGTTGAGCGTCTCGTCGCCGCCGCGAGCGCCGCGATCGATCGCTTCGCCGCATCGTTTGCCGAGGTCGCCGAGCTACGTCGCCGCACGCGGCGCGTCCTTGCGCGCCACACGGACAAGGACAACATCGCCTTCGACGGCCTCGCGCGCGTGTCGCACGTGACCGATGCCACCGACTGGCGCGTCGAGTATCCGTTCGTCGTCCTGTACCCGGACACGGAGGGCGAGGTGCGCGGCCTCGTCGAGGGCTGCATCGAGTTGGGGCTCACGATCATCCCGCGTGGAGGAGGGACGGGGTACACCGGGGGAGCGATTCCGCTCGATGCGCGCTCCGCGGTGATCAACACCGAGAAGCTCGAGCGGCTGGGTGCGGTCGACTCGATCGTGCTGCCAGGGCATTCGACACCGACGCCGACGATCGACTGCGGTGCCGGGGTCGTGACCCGGCGCGTGATGGACGCGGCCGAGGCCGCGGGCCTCGTATTCGCCTGCGACCCGACGTCGGCCGACGCGTCGTGCATCGGCGGCAACGTCGCCATGAACGCGGGCGGCAAGAAGGCGGTGCTGTGGGGCACGGCGCTCGACAACCTGGTGTCGTGGCGCATGGTCACCCCCGACGCCGAGTGGCTCGAGGTCACGCGCCTCGACCACAACCTCGGCAAGATCCACGACGCGGCACAGGCGACGTTCGACTGCGTGTACTACGGCAAGGACGGCACGACGCCCGTTCGTCGCGCGACGCTCACGATCCCGGGCGCGACGTTTCGCAAGATCGGACTCGGCAAGGACGTGACCGACAAGTTCCTCGCCGGCTTGCCAGGCGTCCAGAAGGAGGGCTGCGACGGCCTCATCACGAGCGCGCGCTTCGTCTTGCACCGGATGCCGCCGGCGATCCGAACGGTATGTCTCGAGTTCTTCGGTCCGGCGCACGAGGCCACACCGGCGATCGTCGAGATCAAGGACCATCTCGATGGTTTGCCGAAGACGCCGGGTGCGCGCGTGCTCCTGGCCGGCCTCGAGCACCTCGACGAGAAGTACGTGAAGGCCGTGGGCTACGCCACGAAGGCCAAGCGGCACGGCCGGCCGCGCATGGTGCTCCTGGGCGACATCGTCGGCGACGACGAGGATGCGGTGGCCAAGGCGGCCTCGGAGGTCGTGCGGCGCGCGAGCCTGCGCGGCGCCGAAGGCTTCGTCGCGGTCGCCGCCGACGCGCGCAAGAAGTTCTGGCTCGATCGCGCCCGCACCGCGGCCATCGCCCGCCATACGAATGCGTTCAAGATCAACGAGGACGTGGTGATCCCGTTGCCGCGGCTCGCCGACTACACCGATGGCGTCGAGCGCATCAACATCGAGCTCTCGCTTGCCAACAAGATTCGCATCGCCGACGAGATCGGCGCGTTCCTCGCGAGCGCGGCACTGCCGCAGGTCTGGTCGCCACAAAGCGAAACGCGCCCGCCGCAGGAGATCCTCGAGGCGAAGCTCGACGCGGGGCGTGCGCTCGTGGCGCGGATGCGCGGCGTCTGGGCCGATCTCCTCGAGCGGCTCGACGAGACGTTCCGTGATCTGCAGAGTCATGCCGTCGTCGCGTCGTGGAAGCGCGAGCTGAAGGCTCCGCTGGGTGAGATCTTCACCGGCCTCGCCTTCGCGCCGGTGATGCGGCGCATCGACGAGATCCACGACCGCGTGCTGCGCAGCCGGATCTTCGTGGCGCTCCACATGCACGCCGGCGACGGCAACGTGCACACCAACATTCCGGTCAACTCCGACGATTACGTGATGTTGCACGAAGCCAACGCCGTCGTCGCGCGCATCATGCGGCTCGCGCGCAGTCTCGGCGGCGTGATCTCGGGCGAGCACGGCATCGGCATCACCAAGCTCGAGTACCTGACCGACGAGGAGCTCGCTCCCTTCGTCGCGTACAAGCGGGAGAAGGACCCCGACGGTCGCTTCAATCGCGGCAAGCTCCTGCGCGATCCGGCGCGACCGGCGGACCTGTCGTCGGCGTATACGCCAAGCTTCTCGCTCATCGGTCACGAGAGCCTGATCCTCGAACAGAGCATGATCGGCGAGGTCGCTGCCTCGATCAAGGATTGTCTGCGCTGCGGCAAGTGCAAGCCGGTGTGCGCGACGCACGTGCCGCGCGCGAACCTCCTCTACAGCCCGCGCAACAAGATCCTCGCCACGTCGCTTCTCATCGAGGCTTTCCTCTACGAGGAGCAGACGCGTCGCGGCATCTCGCTCAAGCACTTCCACGCTTTCGGCGACGTGGCCGACCACTGCACGGTGTGCCACAAGTGCAAGAATCCGTGCCCGGTCGACATCGACTTCGGCGACGTGTCGATCGCGATGCGCAATCTCCTGCGCCGCATGGGCACGCGAAATTTCAATCCCGGGACCGCGGCGTCGATGTTCTTCCTCAACGCGACGAACCCGGCAACGATCAAGGCGACGCGCAAGGCGATGATCGAATGGGGCTACAAGCTCCAGCGCGTCGCGTACCGCTTCGCCCGGACGACGCGCCTCGCGCAGCGGCAGACACGCCACCCGCCACCGACCACGGGCAAGCGCCCGGTCAAGGCGCAGGTCGTGCACTTTTTCAACAAGCCCATGCCCGGGAACCTGCCGAAGCGCACGTCGCGAGCACTGCTCGACATCGAGGACCCGGCGATCGTGCCGGTGATCCGTGACCCCAGGCGCACGGCCGACGACGCGGAGGCGGTGTTCTATTTTCCCGGTTGCGGCTCCGAGCGGCTCTTCTCGCAGGTGGGGCTCGCCACGCAGGCGATGCTCTACCACGTCGGTGCGCAAACGGTCCTGCCGCCGGGATACCTGTGCTGCGGGTATCCGCAGACGGCCACCGGCAACCACGACGAGGGCCAGAAGATCACGACGAGCAATCGCGTGCTCTTCCACCGGGTGGCGACGACGCTCAACTATCTCGACATCAAGACGGTCATCGTCTCGTGCGGGACCTGCATGGACCAGTTGCTGAAGTACGAGTTCGACAAGATCTTCCCGGGATGCCGGCTGCTCGACATCCACGAATACCTCATGGAGAAGGGCGTCGCTCTCGAGGGGGTGCAGGGCGTGCGCTACATGTACCACGACCCCTGCCACAATCCGATGAAGCAGTACGCCTCGCTCGGCGTGGTCAACCATCTCCTCGGCACGAAGGTGGCGCCGAGCGAACGCTGCTGCGGCGAGTCGGGCACGCTCGCCGTGTCGCGCCCCGACATCGCCACGCAGGTGCGCTTTCGCAAGGAAGAGGAGATGCGCAAGGTCGCGGGGCAATTGCGCGCCGACGGCTTCGACGGCCCCGTGAAGGTGCTGACCTCGTGCCCGTCGTGCCTGCAGGGACTCGCGCGCTTCGAGGACGACGCGGGAACCGAGGCGGATTACGTCGTGATCGAGATCGCGCGGCACGTCCTGGGCGCGAACTGGCTCGTGGATTACGTGGCGAAGGCGAACGCAGGCGGCATCGAGCGCGTGCTGGTGTAGGCGTTCGGCGGGCCGTCGTTCGGGCGCGACGACGCGACCGGGGGGTTTCGCCGGCGGCGTCGCGGTCGTTGTTTGCGACCGACCGACTGCCTTGCCGCGCCTTCGATCGGCAGTCCGGCCCGCGGCGGTGTTGGGGAATATGCCAATGTGCTATAAGGCCAGCATCTCCCCGTGGAGTCGTCGCGCCCTCCGATGCACGATCCCGCTACGCCTGCCGACTCGGCGAGTACGAACTCCACGTCTGCTGCTGCGGATACGGTACCGGCGCTCGCGTTCACCGACGCCGACAGCGCCGCGCGCTGGGTCAAGTCGCTTCTCATCACCTCGGTCACGCCGCTGTACGACGCCGTGCGCGGGCAACTGCGCGCGGTAACCGCTGCGGAGTTCACGCCGCGCGAGCGCGCGACGATCGCCGAAGTGCTGCGCGAGCAGGTCGCACACCTGCACACCGAGCTCGCCCGGCGCTACGCCGGCAAACCGCAGCCGGCGGCTGACCGCGAGATCGACGCGGCCGAACAGGCGATCTCGCTGTGGCACGGGCTGTGGGAGCAGTACTCGGCGTGCCTCAAGCCCTTGCTCGAAGGCGACGCCGAGCTGCAGGGCGTGAAGGCCAAGCTCCTGCAGCGCGGGCTGTACGTGGGCAAGCAGCTCGTGATCGTCTACGGCCTCGCCCGGCGCGTGCCGCCGCCGACGCTGTGGCAGGAGCTTCACGCGTACTACCGCCTCGCCGAGCTCCTCGATTGCGCGGTCACCGCGGTGTCCGACGATCTCATGCCGCACGCCGTCGGCATCTCCTGCTATTCGACGTACGCGCACGCGATCCTCATGGGGATGGCCGATCCGTGCGGCATGTCGGTGCGCCAGATCGAGCTCGTCGATCGCTGGCTCGGACAGTGGGCGCGCAAGGTCTTTCCGTACGCGCAGCAGCGCGAGACCGAGGGCCCGATCCTCGTCATCGACCTCGACGCCGCGGTCCCCGGCTGGCTCGCTGCGTCGCCGCCTGCCGGCGTCACGCCCGCGATGCGCTTCGGCTACCCGGGCAAGCTCGCGACGTCGGTGCGCGGGCGCTTGAAACGGCTTGCGAGCGGTGCGACGCCCGCCGAGCTGCAACTCGGACACGATACGTCGGTCGAGACGTCGCAGGCGCTGCTCACCCGGCTCGACGAGCACTGGTACCAGCCGCCGCCGCGCGCTGCCGATGCGGTGCACGACACGCGGCAGCTTTGCGCCGGCGGCGTTCAGGCCGCGTACTTCCGCGTCGGGGGGCGCACCTTCGATCGGCAGGATCCGCTCGGCCGCCTGTCGTTCCAGGGCGCGCAGCACCTGCAGACGCTGGGCGCGCTCACCGATTACGACCGCTACAAGGAAGACGCCGAGAAGAACTGGCCGTGGGAAGCCTGGCAAGGCGAGTGCAGCGCGCGCGGCGCGCGCCTCGTCCGCCGCGAGGCAACGCACTATCGCTGGTTTCTCGACCAGATCGTGGTGCTTCGTGACCAGGAGCGCACGCGCGTGGGTTACATCACGCGCGTGGCACTCGGCGCACCCGCCGAGGTCGCGCTGTCGATCGCAGCGTGGGCGGGCGCGCCACGCTCGCTCGCCGTGCGCCCGTCGTCGGTCGCGTTCAGCGAGGAGTTGCCGCTGCCGGCGATCCTGCTCGCCGGCGGCGACGGTGATCCGCCATCGCTCGTCGTGCCACCGCGAACGTTCAATCCCGGACGCGTGCTGCGATCGATGGAAGCCGGCCCCGAGCGCAAGCTGCGGCTGACCCGGCTCCTGCAGCGCGGGGGTGACTTCGAGCGCGTGGCGTTCGAGGAGTCCTGACGCCCGCCCGATTCGGTCGCGGCGTCGGCGGTGCGGATCACGAGGCGTGGGCAGGTCGCCGCGCGGCCTACAATGCGGCGCATGTCCAACCGTCTCGCCGGGGCCACGAGCCCGTATCTCCAGCAGCACGCGAGCAATCCCGTCGACTGGTATCCGTGGGGTGAGGCGGCGCTCGCGCGTGCCCGCGCCGAGGACAAGCCGATCCTCCTGTCGATCGGATATTCGGCGTGCCACTGGTGTCACGTGATGGCGCACGAGTCGTTCGAAGACCCGGCCGTCGCGGCGCGGATGAATGCCCTCTTCGTCAACGTCAAGGTCGATCGCGAGGAGCGCCCCGACCTCGATCAGATCTACCAGGCCGCGCACGCGCTCCTGACGCGCCGCAGCGGCGGCTGGCCGCTCACGATGTTCCTCACGCCCGCGGGCGAGCCGTTCTACGGCGGGACGTACTTCCCGAAGGATGCGCGCTACGGCCTTCCGGGATTTGCCGACCTCTTGCCGAAGGTCGCCGCGGTCTACCACGAGCAGCGTGATCGGCTGGACGCACAACATCGACGCCTCGCCGAGGCGATGCAGTCGCTCGAGCCCACGGCCACCGCCGCGCCACCGCTGGCGCCGGCCGCGGCGGCTGCGACGGCCGAGTTGAAGCGCGGCTTCGATCCCGACCACGGCGGCTTCGGCACCGCGCCCAAGTTCCCGCATCCGTTCGATCTCGGTTTCTTGCTGCGCGTGCACCTTCGGCACGACGATGCGCAGGCGCTCGCGATCGTGCGCACGACGCTCGAACGCATGGCCGACGGCGGCATCCACGACCAGGTGGGCGGCGGGTTCTGCCGTTATTCGGTCGACGCGACGTGGACGATCCCGCACTTCGAGAAGATGCTCTACGACAACGCGCTGCTCCTGGGGCTTTTCGCCGACCTCGCGCGCGTGACGGGCGAGGCGCGGTACCGCGACGTGGCGCGCGACATCGTCGGTTGGCTCGATCGCGAGATGCGCGCCCCCGACGGCGCGTTCTGGTCGAGCCTCGATGCCGACAGCGAGGGGCACGAAGGCAAGTTCTACGTGTGGACCCGCGACGAGGCGCGTGCCGCGATGCCGCCCGAGGAATGGGTCGTTGCCGAGCCTTGTTTCGGCTTCGACGGACCGCCCAACTTCGAGGGGCGGTGGTGGAATCCGCGCGTGGCGGCGCCGCTTGCCGATGTCGCGCGCGAGCGCGGCCTTTCGGGGCCCGACGCCGCGACCCGGCTTGCGGGGGCGCGGGCGGCGCTGTTTGCCGCGCGCGAGCGTCGCGTGCGTCCGGGGCGAGACGAGAAGATCCTGACCGCGTGGAACGCGCTTGCGATCGGTGCGCTCGCCCGTGCGTCGACCGCGCTCGACCTGCCACGGTGGGGCGAGATGGCGATGGCGGCCGCCGATGCGATCCGACGCACCGCGTGGCGCGACGGGCGACTCTTCGCCACACGTCGCGGCGAACACGTGGCGCTCAATGCGTATCTCGACGATTACGCCTTCCTCCTGGCCGCGCTCGTCGAGCTCATGCAACTGCGCTTCCGCTCCGAGGATTACACCTGGGCGTGCGCGCTCGCCGAGGCGCTCCTCGACCGTTTCGAGGATCGCGCCGGCGGTGGCTTCTACTTCACGAGCCACGATCACGAGAAGCTCTTCCATCGCCCGAAGCCAGGACACGACAGCGCCACACCGTCGGGCAACGGCGTGGCCGCCCGCGCGCTCGCGCTCTTCGGCCATCTCACCGGCGAGCTTCGCTACGTCGCTGCGGCCGAGCGCACGGTCGCGCTCTTCGCGGGCGCCATGGCGGCGGCGCCGCAGGGTTACGCGACGCTCTTCGAGGCGGCCGCGGTCCTCGCCGCTCCGCCCGCCATCGTCCACCTCTATGGTGATCCCGCGACCTGCGCCGAGTGGCGACGCGCGCTGGCGCGGACGTATCGCCCCGACACGCTCGTGCTCGACCTCGCCGGGATCGCGGCCTTGCCGCCCGCGCTCGTCAAGGGGGCGGTATCGGCGACGGGCGCGACGGCGTACGTCTGTCGCGCTGCCACCTGTCTGCCGGCGATCGACACCTTGGCTGGAATCGAACGCGCGCTCTGCTAGAATCGCCGCGAGCGTTGTCGCTCGACCCTGGAGCCGTCTCATGAAAGCCGCATCGGTCGTCTTCGCATCCACCGCCTTCGCCGCCCTGCTGGTCGCCGCCCCCGCGCATGCGGTGCTCGACGAGGCCGCCGCCGAGAAGTTGATGAAGAAGGACAACTGCGCGTCCTGTCACTCGATCAAGAAGAAGCTGATCGGTCCGGCGTACGTCGACGTTGCCGCCAAGTACAAGAACGACAAGGATGCGGTCGCCAAGCTCACCAAGAGCGTGAAGGACGGCAGCTCGGGAACGTGGGGCCCGATCCCGATGCCGCCCAACACCAACGCGTCGGCGGACGACGTCAAGGAACTCGTCACCTGGATCCTGACGCTCAAGAAGTAACGGGTCGGACACCGGCGCCGTGCGGCGCCGGTGTGGTTTTGCGCTAGAATCGGCAGCGTTCGTGCAGGAGAGTGCGCCGCGGCGGCCACAGGGCCCGGCGCCGCCGAAGGCGTAATCCCGAAACCGCTCAGGCACCGAGGACTGCACGTAACGCAACCGCACTCTGGAGAGCGGTCGCGCAACGGCGTTCGTATCGAGCCCGTTGCAGGCGACTCACCGAAGGGGCAAGCGACGCGGTGCAACGTCACGCGGCGCAATCTCTCAGGTAAAAGGACAGACGGGGCGAGTCTCGATCGAGACTCGCCCTTTCGCTTTTCGGGAGGTTGCGATGCAAAAGCGCACGCCGCTCAACGAGGTCCACCGTGCCGCCGGTGCGCGCATGGTCGACTTCGGCGGCTACGACATGCCGGTCCATTACGGCTCGCAGATCGACGAGCACCACGCGGTGCGCCGCGACGCCGGGATGTTCGACGTGTCGCACATGCGCGTCGTGGACATCGCCGGTCGCGGCGCGCGTGACTTCCTGCGCTTCGCGCTCGCCAACAACGTCGACAAGCTCACGGTACCGGGCAAGGCGCTGTACTCGTGCCTGCTGCGCGAGGACGGCGGCGTGCTCGACGACCTCCTCGTCTACTTCCTGCGCGAGGATTTCTTCCGTCTCGTGGTCAACGCGGGGACGGCCGACAAGGACGTCGCGTGGCTGCGCGCGCTCGCCGTGACGCGCGCGCCGCAGCTCACGCTCACCGCGCGCGACGACCTCGCCATGATCGCCGTGCAAGGACCGCAGGCGCGCGCGAAGCTGTGGGAGGCGCTGCCCGGGACCGAGGCGGCGACCACCGTGCTCAAGCCGTTCAACGGCGCCGACGTCGACAGTCCGCTCGGGACGATCTTCGTCGCGCGTACCGGATACACGGGGGAAGACGGCTTCGAGGTCGTGCTCCCCGCCGAGAAGGCCGTGGCGGCGTGGGAGGCGCTGCGCGCCGCCGGCGTGCGGCCGGCGGGCCTCGGCGCGCGCGACACGCTGCGGCTGGAGGCGGGGCTCGACCTGTACGGCCAGGACATGGACGAGACGGTCTCGCCATTCGCGGCCGGGCTCGGCTGGACGGTCGACCTCGCAAGCCCTCGCGATTTCGTCGGCAAGGCGGCGCTCGTCAGGGATCCGCGCGCCTTCGAATTCGTCGGGCTCGTCCTCACCGACACCGGCGGCGTGCTGCGCGCGCACCAGAAGGTCGTCACGGCGCGCGGCGAGGGCGAGACCACGAGCGGCAGCTTCAGTCCGACGCTTGGCAAGTCGATCGCGCTCGCGCGCCTGCCGGCCGGAGTGGCCGTCGGCGACACCGTGACCGTGCTGATTCGCGACAAGCGCCTTGCCGCGCGCGTCGTCAAGCCGCCATTCGTGCGGCACGGCAAGGTGCTCGTGACCTGACCCGTCCTTTCCGTCGTTGCTTGCCTCGCCCCGTCCTCGTCTCACTCACCGGAGCCCACGCCCATGAACGTTCCTGCGCAATTGAAGTACGTCGACACCCACGAATGGCTGCGCGCGGAAGCCGACGGTACGGTCACCATCGGCATCACCGATCACGCGCAGGAAGCGCTGGGCGATCTCGTCTTCGTCGAACTGCCTGCGGTCGGACGCAAGCTCGCCGTCGGTGAGGCCTGTGCGATCGTCGAATCGGTCAAGGCCGCGAGCGACGTGTACGCGCCGATCGCCGGCGAGGTCGTCGCGGTGAACGAGGCGGTGCCGGCGGCGCCCGAATCGCTCAACACGCAGCCCTACGAGGCATGGCTCTTCCGCGTGCGCCCGGCCGACCCCAAGGCGCTCGCTGGCCTTCTCGACGCCGCCGCGTATGAAAAGCTCATCGGCTGACCGCATGACGCGCGACACCATGTCGTCCACGCCCCTGGACGCGCTCGAGGACAGCACCGACTTCCTGCACCGGCACATCGGCACCACCGCCTCCGATCAGGCGGCGATGCTCGCGCGCATCGGCTATCCGTCGCGCGCGGCGTTGATCGACGCCGTCGTGCCGACCTCGATCCGCTCGCGCACGCCGCTCGCGCTGCCCGGACCCGTGGGCGAAGTCGCGGCGCTGGCGCGCCTTGCCGCGCTCGCCGCGCGCAATCGTGTCTGCCGATCGTTCATCGGTCAGGGTTACTACGGCACGCACACGCCCGGCGTCATCCTGCGCAACGTCCTCGAGAATCCCGCCTGGTACACGGCGTACACGCCGTATCAGCCCGAGATCTCGCAGGGCCGTCTCGAGGCGCTCATCAACTACCAGACGATGATCTGTGACCTGACCGGCATGGCGATCGCCAACGCATCGATGCTCGACGAGGCGACCGCGGCGGCGGAAGCGATGGCGCTCGCGCTGCGTGCGACGAAGAGCGCCTCACGCACGTTCTTCGTGGCCGACGACGTGTTCGCACAGACGCTCGCCGTCGTGCGCACGCGCGCCGAGCCGCTCGGGATTGGCGTGGTGAGCGGACCGGCGGGCGATGCGGCGACCACCGAGGCCTTCGGCGTGCTGCTGCAATATCCCGGTGCGCTCGGCGATGTCCACGACTACCGGGCGCTCGTCGCGGCGGCGAAGGCACGGGGTGCCCTCGTCGTCGTCGCCGCGGACCTGCTCGCGCTGACGCTGCTGACCCCGCCCGGTGAATGGGGCGCCGACGCGGTCGTCGGCTCCGCACAGCGCTTCGGGGTGCCGATGGGCTACGGGGGTCCGCACGCGGGCTACATGGCGACGCGCGACGAATTCAAGCGCTCGCTGCCCGGACGCCTCGTGGGCGTCACCGTCGATGCCCGCGGCGCACCCGCGTATCGCCTCGCGCTGCAAACGCGCGAGCAGCACATCCGGCGCGAAAAGGCCACGTCCAACATCTGCACGGCGCAGGTGCTGCTGGCCGTGATGTCGGGCATGTACGCGGTCTACCACGGTCCCGAGGGGCTCACGCGCATCGCGCGCCGCGTGCATCGGCTGACCGCGATCGCGAAGTCCGGCCTCGCGCGCCTGGGCTTTGCGAGCGTGAATGCGACCTTCTTCGATACGCTCACCCTCGCCACCGGCGACCAGACGCAAGCGATCGTTGCCCGGGGGCTCGCCGACGGCGTCAACTTCCGCCGTGTCGACGCCGGCCATCTTGGCCTCTCGCTGGACGAAACCACCACGCGGGACGACGTCGCCGCGATCTGGCGCATCTTCGGCGGCGCACCGCCGCCTTTTTCCGTCGCCGACATCGACGCTGCAATGGGTGAGGTGCCGCTGCCCGGGGTGCCCCGCAGCTCCGCGTTCCTTACGCATCCCGTCTTCCACCGCTACCACTCGGAAACCGAGATGCTGCGCTACCTGCGGCGGCTCGCGGACCGCGACCTCGCGCTCGATCGCGCGATGATCCCGCTGGGTTCGTGCACGATGAAACTCAACGCCACCGCCGAGATGATTCCGGTCACGTGGCCCGCGTTCGCGCACCTGCATCCCTTCGCGCCCGCCGACCAGGCCGAGGGTTACCGTCAGCTCGTCGACGAACTTGGCGCGATGCTGTGCGCGGTGACCGGCTACGACGCGGTATCGCTGCAACCCAATGCGGGCTCGCAGGGCGAATACGCGGGGCTGCTCGCGATTCGCGCCTACCACGCGAGCCGCAACGAGCGCGGACGCGACATCTGTCTCATTCCATCGTCGGCGCACGGAACCAACCCCGCGTCGGCGCAGATGGCGGGCATGCGAGTGGTGGTGGTGGCCTGCGACGACGCCGGCAACGTCGACCTCGCCGACCTTGCGGTCAAGGCGAAGACGCACGCCGACGAGCTTGCCGCGATCATGGTCACGTATCCGTCCACGCACGGTGTCTTCGAGTCCGGCATCAAGCGCATCTGCGACATCGTGCATGCGCACGGCGGCCAGGTATATGTCGATGGCGCGAACCTCAATGCGCTCGTCGGGCTCGCCGCACCCGGGCACTTTGGCGCCGACGTGTCACACCTCAATCTGCACAAGACCTTCTGCATCCCGCACGGCGGCGGCGGACCCGGCGTCGGGCCCGTCGCGGTCAAGGCGCATCTCGCGGCCTTCCTGCCCGGCCATTTCGCCTTGCCGGGTGCCGCTGCCGGGCGGCCGCCCGTGGCCGCGGCGCCCTACGGCAGCGCCTCGATCCTCCCGATCTCGTGGATGTACGTCACGATGATGGGCGGTGCGGGCCTCACCGCAGCGACCGAGAGCGCGATCCTCGCCGCGAATTACGTCGCCGCATCGCTCGCGCCGCACTATCCGGTGCTCTACGCGGGCCCGGGCGGACTCGTGGCGCACGAATGCATCCTCGACCTGCGACCGCTGAAGGCAACCTCCGGCGTCGAGGCGGAGGATGTGGCGAAGCGTCTCGTCGACTACGGCTTTCACGCACCGACCATGAGCTTTCCCGTGCCGGGAACGCTCATGGTCGAGCCGACCGAGTCGGAGAGCAAGGCCGAGCTCGATCGCTTCATCGACGCGATGATCGCGATCCGCGCCGAGATCCGCGCGATCGAGGAAGGCGACCTCGATGCGAGCGACAATCCGCTCAAGAACGCGCCGCATACGGCGGCCGCGGTGGCCGACGATGCGTGGCCGCATCCGTACGCGCGCGCGCTCGCCGCGTATCCGGCGCCAGGGCAGCACGCGACGAAGTACTGGCCGCCCGTTGCCCGTGTGGACAACGTCTACGGCGATCGTAATCTCTTCTGCAGTTGCATCCCGGTGGACGAGATCGCCGTCACGGAGGGAGCCGGTGGCGCATAGCCGCCAAACCCGGGCCCGGCGCGCCCCATGAAGGTCATCGTCCTGGGCGCGGGCGTCGTGGGCGTGACCGCCGCGTGGTACCTCGCGCAGGATGGTCACGAGGTGACCGTGCTCGATCGCCACGAGGGCCCGGCGCTCGAGACTTCGTTCGCCAACGGCGGCCAGATCTCGGCGTCGTACGCCGAACCGTGGGCCAACCCCGACGCGCCGGCGAAGATCGTCAAGTGGCTGGGCCGCGAGGATGCGCCGCTCCTCTTTCGCCTGCGCCTCGATCCCCGGCAGTGGCGCTGGGGCCTGCAGTTCCTCATCGAGTGCCTGCCGCGCAACACGCGGCGCAACACGGTCCAATGCCTCAACCTCGCGCTGTACTCGCGCGACTGCCTGCGCGCCCTGCGCGCGGACACGGGCCTTCGCTACGACCACCTGGAGCGCGGCATCCTCTCGTTCTATACCGATCGCGCCGAGTTCGAGCACGGGGTGAAGGCGGCCGCGCTCATGCGCGAGTTCGGCTGCGACCGCGACGTGAAGACGGTCGACGAGTGCGTGGCGATCGAGCCCGCGCTCGCGTCGTGCCGGGACCGTCTCGCTGGCGGGATCTTCACCGCGAGCGACGAGTCCGGAGACGCGCAACGCTTCACGCAGGAGCTTGCGCGCCTGGCCACGCAGCGCGGCGTCGATTTCCGCTGGAACGTCGAGATCGAGCGGCTCATCGCCGAAGGCGGCAGGATCGACTGCGTGCGCTGCCTCAACGCGGAGCATCGCAAGGAGGTCCTGCGCGCCGACGCCTACGTGGTGGCGCTCGGCAGCTACAGTCCGTTCGTGTTGCAGCCGCTGCGGGTTCCCTGCCTCATCTACCCCGCCAAGGGCTATTCCGCGACGCTCGCGATCGGCGACCATCGCGGCGCACCCGTCGTCTCGCTCACCGACCTCGCGTGGAAGATCGTCTTCACGCGGCTGGGCGATCGACTGCGCGTCGCGGGCACGGCCGAGATCTCGGGTTACGGCATGGCGCTCAACCTCGTGCGCTGCGAGGCGCTCGTGCAGCGCACGTTCGAGCTCTTCCCCGACGCGGGCGAGCGCGACAGCGCCCAGTTCTGGACGGGGCTGCGGCCCGCCACGCCGTCGAACGTTCCGCTCGTCGGCGCGACGCGCTATCCGAACCTCTTCCTCGATACCGGGCACGGCACGCTCGGCTGGACGATGGCGTGCGGTTCGGCGCGCGCGCTCGCCGACGTGATCGCCGGGCGCAAGCCTGGCGTGGAATTTGCGTTTACGGGCAGAAGCTGACACGCCACCCCGCCGTGGCCTGGAAACGGGCATCGCGCGCGGGGGCGTGTCGCAATCGTCACGCACCGTCCTCCTGCATCCACCTGCGCGTCGTGTTCACCGTCCGCTCACTGTCCCGCTGGCAGGCGTTCGTCATCCACCTGGCCCTCTCGATCGTGATCGCCACCGTGGTGGTCGGCCTCGTCGTGTTCGTCTGGTACCCGCCGCCCTACTTCCGGGCGATGGGCGGCGGGCTGCTCTTGCGGCTCATCATCGGCGTCGACGTCGTCGTCGGGCCCATCATCACGCTCATCATCTTCGATCCGCGCAAGCCGCGTCTGGGCGTCGACCTCGCGATCGTCGCGACGTTGCAGCTCGCGGCCCTCGCCTACGGCACATTCGTGATGTTCGAGGCACGCCCCGCCTGGAACGTCTTCGTCAAGGACCGCTTCGAGGTCACCGCGGCCAACGCGATCGATGCGGCGTCGCAGGCGCGTGCCGCCGAGGCCTTTCGCCGCGCGCCGCTCACCGGGCCTCGCCTCGCGGCCGGCGTTCCTCCGAGCGATCCGTCGCAGGCGTTGGCGATGTCGCTGGCGACGATGGCCGGCGGCCCCGACATCGCGGCGCAGCCGCACCTCTTCGTGCCGTACGAGCAGTCGGCACCCATGGTCGCCCGTGCCGCGCGGCCGCTGCAGGCCCTCTCGCGGCAGGGGCAACGCCAAGCCGAGCTCGTGAATGCGTTCGTGGCCGAGCACGGGGCCGGCCACGACCTGGGTTACGTCCCGGTGCGAGCGCGCAATCAGGACTTCACCGCAGTCGTCGACCGGCGCAGCGGCGAGGTCGTCGGCTATCTGCCGCTCAATCCCTGGTAGCACCGATGCGCGCCGTATAATCGGTCGCTTTGGCGCGGCGCCGGCAGCGGGTCGCGCTTCTCGTGGCCATGCCGAAGCTCCCATCGTCGTACCTGCGCGCGGCGCGCGTCGTCGCCGCACTCGCCGTCGCCGCGACCCTTGCGGTACCCCCGAACCTCGTCGCTGCACCCGCGGCGTCGGCCTCCCTTGCCACCAGTGCGACCCCGCCGCCGCCGCCCGGGATCCCCGCACCCGGGGTCGCCGCAGCCGCGCATCTGCTCGTCGACGTCACGAGTGGGCAGACGCTCACGTCGGCGCATGCGGACGAGCGGCGCGACCCCGCCTCGCTCACCAAGCTCATGACGGCGTACATCGTGTTCGAGGCGCTGCGCGCGAAGACGATCGTGCCGTCGCAGATGGTCAACGTCTCGCAGCGCGCGTGGAAGGCCGAGGGCTCGCGCATGTTCATCGAGCCGCGGCGCGCGGTCTCGGTCGACGAGCTGGTCAAGGGGATGATCGTGCAGTCGGGCAACGACGCGTCGATCGCGCTGGCCGAACTCATCGCGGGGAGCGAGGAAGCGTTCGTCGCCAAGATGAATGCCGAGGCGGCGCGCCTCGGGATGACCGAGACGCACTACACGAATGCGACGGGCCTCGCCGACCCGCAGCACTACACGACCGCGGCTGACCTCGCCAGGATCGCGATCGCCGTGATCCGCGACTTTCCCGAGTACTATCCCGTGTACTCACAGAAGGAATTCCGCTACAACAACATCACGCAGCCCAATCGCAACCGGCTGCTGTGGACCGATCCGTACGTCGACGGCATGAAGACGGGGCACACCGAGGCCGCCGGCTGGTGTCTGATCGCAACGGCCAAGCGCGGCGATCGCCGCGTGCTCGCGGTGATCCTGGGCGCCGCGTCCGACGCGGCGCGCACCTCCGAGGCGCAGAAGATCCTCAACTGGGGCTTCCAGGCGTTCGATACGGTGCAGCTCTACACCTCCGGCAAGCAGGTGACCACGATCAAGGTCTGGAAGGGCGCGCTGGCCGAGGTGCCCGCGGGTTTCCTCGTCGATCGCTATCTCACGCTGCCCAAGGGCAAGAACGACAAGCTCGCCGTGACGATGCAGGCGGAGGAGCCGCTCATGGCGCCCGTCGCGCGCGGACAGCGCGTGGGTACGGTCAAGATCGCCCTCGAGGGCACGCCGATGGCTGAATTTCCGCTGATCGCGCTCGACGAGGTGCCGCTCGCGAGCTTCCTCGGCCGGGCATGGGATACGGTGCGCTTGTGGTTCAAGCGGTGATCGACCAGGAGAGTCGCATGTTCGATGTCGACCAGGTAGTCCACCTCAACGGCCGCCTCGTCGCATTGGGCGAGGCGAGCGTGCCGGTCCTCGACCGCGGCTTCATCTACGGTGACGGCGTCTACGAGGTCGTCCCCGTCTACGCGCGCGAGCCGTTCCGCCTGCCGCAGCACCTCGCGCGTCTCGCGCACTCGCTGGCCGGCGTACGCATGGACAATCCGCACACCGACGCCCAGTGGGACGCGATCATCCGCGAGCTCATCTCCCGGCAGCCCTACGCCGATCAGGCCGTGTACCTCCAGATCACCCGGGGCGTGGCCAGGCGCGATCACGCGTTTCCCAAGGGTGTCGCACCGACCGTGTTCATGATGGCGAATCCACTGCCGCTGCCGCCGCGCGAGCAGGTCGAGCGCGGCGTGGCGGTGGTCACCGCGGTCGACAACCGCTGGCATCGCTGCGATTTGAAGACGACCTCGCTCGTCGGCAACGTGCTCCTGCGTCAACTTGCCACCGACGCCGGGGCTGCCGAGACGATGCTCTTCCGCGACGGTTACCTGACCGAGGCGTCCGCATCGAACGTGCTGGTCGTTCGCGGCGGGACCGTCGTGGCCCCGCCCAAGGATCACCACATCCTGCCCGGCATCACCTACGATGCCACCATCGAATTCGCACGCGCGGTCGGCGTTCCCGTGGTGACGCGGCCGATTCCGCAGGCCGAGGCG
>WBZO01003335.1_pt1 | contig 18940 bp, 21 predicted proteins | sample 5204261 | NCBI WGS metagenome assembly WBZO01 (sample SAMN12412400, study PRJNA552823) | activated sludge metagenome | isolation source: activated sludge from anammox sidestream of wastewater treatment plant... | place: USA: North Carolina | collected 2017-09
CACCTTTCGCCGTGAAGATGCCCCGCGAGACGCCGAGCGGGATCAGCGCGCTGGTGTCCGCCTTCGCGCGCTCGGCCTGTTGCGCACGCGCGTCGATGTGCGCGTTCGCCAGTGGGGCGTGCGACGCAATGGACGCGAGGTTGCCCTGATGCATCAGCGCCAGATTGCGCGCCGAGTAGCGCGCGAAGACGAAAGACAGCGGCAACGCGCAGGCGGCGAGCCACCAGGAACTGCCACTCAAGACGGGCCAGACGGCACCAACCACCGCATCAAGAACCGTGAGCACCGCGAAGCCGACGAATGACCAGGCGGCACTGCGCCAAATCGGGTTGCGCGAGAACAAGCCAAACAGTGCGAAAACCACAAGGAAAACGGCGACGGCCCCGCCCCCCAACAAGGCCCCTCCACTCGTTGCCGCGGCATGTCCCTGTGCACCGATGGCGCCCCATGCTTCGGCAGGGGAAGCGCTCCCATGGAAGGCGCGAGCGATGGCTACCAGACTCACGCCACCCGTTTGCGGCAGCACAAATCCGACGACAAATGCGCCAAACGCCGCAAGCATTCCGATTGCCGATGCGGTCAATGTCACAAGGCAAATCAGCACGGCACCCACCAGCACTCCGCCGACGCTCCCGAGCAGGCCGATCAAAAGTGGCGCCAGAGCCGCGAGCACGGGAAAGGCGGCCAGAAGCAGCGGAACCGCTGGACTGTCCGATCCGTGCTGGATCTCGGAGTCGAGCAGCAGACCGGATACGCGGTGCCCGTCGGCCGTCAGCATGAAGCGACCGCGGACGTCTCGGAGATCTGCCGGCACGTCTCGGCCATTCGGCACATCCCAACGCTCGCACACGCGCCGCGCGTGCGCGCGTGCGTTTGCCATCAAGCGCTCGAACGGGATCCAGGCACCCGGTGTGAGGACACGAAGAACGGCGTTGTTCATAAGATCTCCTGGGGTCAGTGGTGCGCCGCGCGGAACGCGAGCATGACGAGGTGGAGGAACAGGCACAGCGCGAGGGCGTAGCCCGACGCGCTCCATGCGACCGCCGTCATCACGCGGCGGCGGAATGCATCGACCGCGATGCGGTAGGGGATGGTGCGGGGTTTGGCCAGCATCTCGCTGCCCGGGATGTACCGGTCGCCGGGGACATGAAAGAAGTCCCCGGGCACCAGCAGCGTCTCCGGGTTGCCAATGAACGCGCGCCCGAGTCGGTCGAGGACGCGTGACGTGAGCGACAGCTTCAGCACGGGATACTCCTGAATATTGGGTCACCCCAGGTTGCCTCACGGCTGGCGCGTGTCTAGATCAACGCCCGCCGGTCGCCCCTTTGATCGAGCGATCGGCACGCCGCGCTGCGTCGAAGAGCGATGACAACGGGTTCGACTTCGTGCCGGTCAGCGCGATGGCCGCGCAGCCCAACGTTTCGCGCACGTCATCGCGATAGCCCCGTGCGCGCAGCATCACGCGCACACGAGCGCCGGATGGAACGCTGACGCTAAAGCGACCCTCCGCGTCCGCGTTGATCTTCTGCCGATAACGCGAGCCATCGAGGCCGGAGATTTCGATGGGCGCATCCGGCATCGCTGCGCCTTCCGTGGTGCTCGCGGTTCCGCGGAGTACACACGTACCCGGTGCCGACGCAGGCGCAGCGGCAAGCGCGGGCGTTGCTCCCTGTGGAACAGAAGCGACGGCAGGGGCTTGGGACTTTGAGGCGCGCCCCGGCGGTTTCGGTGTGCGCGCCGGCGTCCGCTTGGATTCGGCGCTCCCCGCCTTCCCTTCCATCGGTCGCGGCTCATCCCGTGCCTTCTGTGAGGGCCGCGGGGCGTAGCCGGCGTTGCCGTAGGTCAGCGCCCCGCTCTGCGCACAGCGGTATCCAAACCCTGCCCACGCGATCTGTTCCGGAGTACGAACTTGGCCCGTCGACGCAAAGAGGCCATTCAAGAGCGGAACGGCTGCGGTGCAGTTCTGCACCGTCGCCTCAATCGGCGCAGGGGGAAGCGCAGGCAAACTCGACGTGAGATCGACGTCAACGTTCGGCGCGGCCGGAGCGGAAGGCGACGCGCCCGCGCTCTGCGTCGGGATGGCGGCAGTGGCCGGAGTGGGCGTCGGTGTCGCTACCGCGGTAGGAGCAACCGACGCAGCAGCCACTTCGGTAGCAGCGACCGAGGGAGCCGGCGCCTCGGGCACCGCCTTGACTACCATCGTTTTCTGCTCTTCCGACATCGAGTAGCGGTGTCCATTCCACGCGAGCAGTGCGGCCAGGACGGCACCAGCGACGACAGTAGATCCCGCCAGAATGGGACCGACCACGCGCCAGCGAATCGGCACGGCCAACTCCTGACGAACCCGAGCGGCAACAGACGGCGCGCGGCGGCGGACGGAAGCACCGATGGCGTGCGCCTTCTCGTGCGCCGTTCGCGCGGCATGCTCTCCGCGCTCACGCACATGCGCAGCGGCGCGTCGCACCGAATCCCGTGCAGCTTCGCGGTCGGCCTGCGCGGACTCGGCGACTTTGCGGAGGGCGTCCGGAGATGGCGTGTCTCCATCGAGCAGGTCATCAAACGCGTCGATGGTGGTCTTGGTGCTGTGGTCGTTCATGGGAGATCTCCAGTGGTGGTGTTCAGGGCCGCTGCTCGACGAAATGGATCCGGCGTGCGAAGCAGCGACAGCACGAGGAGGAGGTTCACAACGACGAGCGAATGGATGAGCCCCCACTCACCCAACACGAATGGAGGAACAGCGACGGCTGCCCCCGCGATCGTGTTTCCGAAGAAGTGATCGAGACGCGATTCACGAAAACGTTTCATGTGGTCAACCTCTTGGCGGGTCGAGGAGTCAGGGATCCCGTTGCCGCAGCTGGCGGGGGATCGGCTTCGGCCTCCACCACGCCTTCCAGCAACGCGATGAAGTCGGAGAGATCACGGCGCGTGGCTTCGCGCTCACGGCTTTCGGCTTCGGCGAACCGCGCAATCAGCGCTTCGCCCAACGCGTTGAGGTTGTCGTGAGCGTGGGCCACCGCATCGGCAATGCCTTCGGCGACCGCGACGCGGACGTGATCGGAAACGGCGCCCAGGTCGAGCCGCAGGCGCACGGCTTCGCGCAAGATTTCGGGCAGCGGTTTGCGTTCCGATGCCGCAAGCGACTTCAGCGCTTCGGCGGTGCCGATGTCGGTGCGGAACGTCTGACGAATGAGAGTCGGCATGGCGAACGAAAAAGAGTCCTGTGGCTTTCAATCAGTCTGCGTCAGGACTGGCGCGTGTCTAGATCGCGCCCGGTGTCGCGTAGAAATGAGGCGCCGCGCGGGGTGCCGGCCTTTTGGGTGGCTCGCACGACACCGGAGAATCTGCTCGACGTCACCGGCTAACTCCACGCCGGGCCAGGCATCCGGGGCTTATTCGGTCAGCCTGACGACACCACCCACGGTGCGTCAGGTGTATACGGACTCGCTGTTGGTTCGTGCTCCTCTCCGACGAGCCACGAGAGCTCCGCCCGCGCATCAACCTCGCAAGCCTGCGTGCTCTTGCCGAAACAGGGAATTCGATCTACAGGTTGGACATTCCTTGCGACGGAGAAGCCCGATGCGCTCCCCCACGCCCCCCGATCTCCTCGCCGCGTTTGCTGCCGAACGGGATCGGCGCCTCATCTCGCTTCCGCTGCGCATGCCCGACCGAACCCGGGAACTCATCGCGCGGGAATCGGGCGACCTGTGCGTGTTCTGCGGCAACCCGGGGATGACTTTGGCGCGCCTCGTTCCCCACAGTTCCGGCGGCCCTTCGGGAATGCCGAATCTGGTCTACTCGTGCCGCGGTTGCCACAAGCGGCGGAGTCACGGGCAATGGGACGCCCTGGAGCTCGCACAACTAGGCGACCATCCGCTCACCCCTGCCCTCGCCGCGCAACGCATGGACGCGCTGGCGCACTGCCCGCAGCATCCCGTGCCGCCGGCCACCCGGCGCACCTTGGCCGATTGCCGCGCGTACCTTGCTGCCACGCGCTGGGTTCACCCGCGTGTTCCGTTCCTTGTGTCCACGGCTGGGGACCGGATGCTCGTTGCCGCGCTACAGGTGCCCATGGGCGAAGCAGGAGCCAGCCTGTTGTCAGAAGTTCGGGAAGCCGGTGGCCGATGCGAACACAACGGCGTGTGGAGCATCGGCCGCGCCGACTGGCAAGCAGTTGCGTGGACGCTCATCGACCGGCACGCAGTGCTTCATTCCGTGGTGTTGGGTGTGGTAGGGGAAACAGCGGATCCGATGAACGCATCGTGGCGCGAGCGATGGTTCGTGCTGTACGACGACGTGGCGGACGCGCGGCGCGACGCGCCGAGAAAACCGCATCGCGGATTTCGAGTCGGCGCGCGGTCCCGTGCTTGGACCGCAAGCCAAGCGCGGCGCGCCGGATGACCGGCGCGGCACACGTCTAGTCGCTCAAGCCATCGCGACTTCAGAACAGCTCCCCGTGCTTCGCTTCGGTGCTCGCGCGTGGCGATTCGGTTTGCGCTTCGTCCACCACCCAATCCGCACGTGCTCCTGCGACATTCGGCCTCGATTATCCAGTTCTTCACGCTCCATGCGTGCAGCTTCAGCGGTCAACTCGGCCAAGCGCCGATCACTGACGCCAACACCAGCGGCGGCTCGCTCTCCGGGCCGCTGCGCTCCGCCGTACAAATCGTTGATATGTTCTTCCTGTTTGAGCTTGCGTTCGTCCTCCAGCCACACCCCCTCGGCCGCCATCGCTATCATGGCGTCCCGAAGAGCGGGCGGCACATGGCCTTCACCCAAGCCTGCCGGTGTCGTGTTCGGCATGCACCGGAGCATCGGGTTCGCGCCGCCTTCGAGCAGGAGCTTTGCGCATTCCGCCCACCGGTCGGCGGAGAAAAAGTTTCGACGCCGCCACGAATACTGGCGCACGACCACGTGCAGCGGGGTCATGCCGAAGTAAGCGGTGGCGTTTGGCTCCGCACCTTCGGCGAGCAACTTGCGGATGGCAGCCACATCACCTTCGGCCGCGGCGTAGTGAAGTGGCGTCGGCGACTCCACGCGGCGCGTGATGCCGGGTTGGCGAGGAACGGAACGGGGTTTGCAGATCGGGTACATGTCGGTTCTCCGGAAGAAAGAGGGCAATCACATCCGGCGACGCACGAGGACCACGCGCGCCACGTCGCCCGCATTGCCGCAGGGTCCAGCGAGCGCGCTCGGATCCTGCGACTCGGCCGGCGTGAGTTCTTGGTCATTGACGCTCACCATGTCGAAGCCAGAGGCAACGCTGGCGACGAACCGGATGCACGCCGCTGGCGCGGGCACCCCTTGCTCGATTCGAGCGCCCTTCGCGTCTCCGGCTACGTCGAGGTCGACGGCGGAAAGCGTGATGGGCTGCGCCCAGGTGTTCACAGGGAGCCCGCTGGCATCCTTGAGCTCGTCGGGAACCCAACCCTCGGCGATGGCGCTCTGCGTCGTGAGCCCAGCGAAGCTCGCACGGCTCACGTACGCGCTCATCAACACGCTGCCGAGCGAAGCCGTCTCTGCCTGGGCGCGCACCAGCTCCGCCGAGTCGGACCCGCTGAAAAACAGTGCGTAGATGCCGAATGAGACTACGGCGAAGCAAGCGAGAGAAATCAGGAACTCGATGAGGGTGAAGCCAGCTTGCGCTCGATAGTGGGCTCGGCGCTCATGCGACATGGCGCGCCAGCGATGGAGCAGACGAACAGCGCCGTGGTTGCCATTTTCACGGGCCCAATCCTCTGGAATGCGCCCGCGGTGATCGCGCGCGCTCGGATCGGCTCCGCGGTTGAGTAGGACACCGATGCATTCCTGCGTCGAGGGATGGTCCACAACCGAAGCGAAATGCAGCGGAGTCCGTCCCGCCCAGTCCGGCGCGGTGATGCTGATGCCACGCCGGTGAGCTTGCCGAAGCCGCTCCGCTTTGCCGCCGGCGGCCAGTTCGTGTGGGGTGGGGGGCGGCATGCGCCAGATCTTGCGCCAGTACCCGGCGCCCTCGGGTTTGCAGGGGTCCTGCGCCATGCAGATTTCAATGCGGTTGTCGTTCGTGATCATGTTCGTGTTCCGGTCAGGGTCGGATGAGTTCACGCGTGCTCGTGGACCACGCTCACGGCGAGCGCGGCGAGCACGAGGGGGAAGGGTGGAAGAGCGAGGTGATCTCGGTGAAGGCGAGCAGCGCGGCGATGCCGCCGAAGAAGCAGATCCAGAAGATGAGGTTGCCGAGTGTCATGAGTGGTCTCCGATGAAGGCCGTCCTTGGCCTGAACGTCAGGCTGCGAGCGCCTTGGAAAGCGTGTCGACCGCTTCGTCGATCTCGGCAAGTTGCGCGTGTGTGATCCCGAGTGAGCCCACGACGACTTCATCCATGGACCCTTCCCAGCCCCGGCTATCGGTGTACCGATTGGGTTTCTTTCCCGTGATGAGCATCAGCCGCAATCGCGCGGAGTAGCCGTTTCGACCACGCGCCTGAAACACGCGAAACTCACACCCCTTTGCCTTGGCGCTGTCGGCGAAGCGAACGATCTTGTCGATAAGAGCTTCGTCCGCCTTTTCCACCATCTGCGCGCTGCGCAACGGACCAAAGCCGATGCGTTCGAGCTGCGTTACGTTACTTTCATTCGTCGTCATTGTATGTTCCGTTTGTATTGGTTATGGCCCAGCGCCATCCTCACCTTCATGCAAACAGAAAAGCGGGTTTTGTCAAGAGATCAGAAACGTACTTTCATTCGTCTTTAATATAATCGCGTTGTAAATCTAATAATCGACGATTGCGATCATAGATCGCTCCGAACTGCATTTGCTCGTCTCGCGCTTCGCTGTTTGCTTCGAAATGAGCGAGCGCGATCTAGACACGCGCCAGTCTTGCGGCAACCTGGCGGAAGACCACAGGAGTCCTCCGTCATGCTTCCAAGCCGCCCCGCCTTCGGTTTTTCGGTCGTCGAGCTGCTGCTCGTGCTCGGAATCTTGTCCGTGCTCGCGCTCGCCGCGTTTGTGCTGTACCCGAAGCTCATGGTTCGGGTGCATGCGGACGCGGACAAGCGCGTAATGTCGGCTGGGTACTTTAATTTCGTCCAGGTCATGCGCGCCGGCGGCGCGGGCCAGTTCAACCGCGACCCGAACTCGTCCGACGGTCCGCTGTCGGACAACCCTGAAGCGCTGGCCGCGCTGCTGAAGCCAATGGACTGCAGCGGCGAATGGGGTTACCTCGATTGCCGCTTTGCCAGCGCGTCGTCCGGCTACATCGACTTCATGTCAGTTGCGTCGTGCCAAGACTCTGGCTGCTCATCCGTCGGCGCGCCGTACAAGGTTTTCTCGATGCGCGTGTCACTCTATGACGTACCCACGGACGCGTGCGTAGCGCTCGTCTCCGGCATGGGAATCCAGCAGACCGATACCGGCGCCAGCGCGGTCTACGTCATCGGATCGGACTGGTCGTACAAGCCGATCTTCCTCAACACCGCGACGGTGCCCACCATCGTTGCAGCATGTCAGGATCCCGCGAACAGCAACGCCATGGTGATGTTTGATTTCTGGCCATGGGGTGATGCGTACCATCGTTACCCCGGCTGGGGAGGCTGACGTGCGCCGCACTCTCCTTCCCGCCGTTCTCCTTCTGTCGTCTTGCTCTTCAGCACTCGACATCCCCACGTCGGAGCAAGCGTCGGAAGCGCTGACGCACGAACTGCGCCTCTCCTGGACAGCGACGGCCTCCCCCGACCGCTCGCCCATCCACGTGGATGCATCCGGCCGCCTGATCGCCCTGGTTGCCTCCGGTGCCCCACCGCTCAAGCCTCGCTCGGCGAAGCCGCCCACGGCTTCCGTTTCGTCTGTCGAGAACTGCGCGACCGAAGGGAACGCCGTGGTGTGCGACACCACCTACACGGTGGACGGCGCACGCCAGCCGGCGCAGCGGGTGCGCTACTGGCGCGCAGGCGACAAGTGGCGCGCGCACGGCGTGCGCTGACGCGTCCGGTCGGCGATTTCCTACACGCGATTCGGAATGAGCGGACGCATCTTCGCGACGTCCGCCGATCGCGCCGCTGTCGGTCGGCGGGCAAACTGGGCTCCGTTCCGAAAGTCAGCGCACACGCCCCCTCAAGGGAAGCCCTCAAGCCGCGACTTCGGAACCCTCTATTGGTGGCCGCGCACGGACGCGCGGCCAGCTTCATACGCCGCGATGAGCGCCGCCTCGATGGCCCACACCGGCACCTCGTGGAAGTCGAGCGCGTCGCGGTAGCGACGCTCCAGCGTTTCGACGTGAAGGTGCTGGCGGGCGATCTGCTCGACGGCGCGATGACGCGCCGCATCCACCTTCTCCGTTTTGCTCTTCCGCTTTTCCATCGTCTCAGTCCTCATTCGGCAGCATGACGGTGATCACCGGTTCGCCGTCGTCCCCCGGTCCAATGTGAAGCACAAGCACGCAACGCGTCGCGCGGCGGCGCCCGCGCGGCACCCGAAGGACCTCGAACGTCACACGATCCGCGGGAGCATGGCGATGTCGGCGCGCCGCGCACGATGCCATCCAGAGCACGTCCCACAGTCGCCCCGTTTCGTCCTGCGGCACGCCCGTCTTTTCGGTGTCGGCCGCCGACCAAGCGACGCACTCGGCCCACGCCTCCGCCGTCAGCGCCACCGGGATCTTGAAACCGGCATCGCGTGCAGTCTCCGAGACGTCGGCGAGTACGCCGTCGTCGATCGCCTGGGCGCGGGAGTAGGTGTAAACAAAGTCCGCATCGGAAAACATGCTCTGGTCCTTCCTCATATCCATTCGTGTTTCAGCGCGCGTTGCTCGTCGTGAAGCGCAACGGCGACCCGAGCAATCAGCGCAAACCCCATGTCCATGCCGCAGCCGTGGACGATCACGCCATCCCGCTTGCCGATGCGGTAGCCGAAGGCCTCCGCCACGGCCAGGCTCACATGCGCCGCCTTCCCTTCGTGGATCACCACGACACCGATCTCTCGGGTCATGCCGCCTCGGCTCCGATGACGGAGCACGAGGTACACGGTCGAACCGCGCGGCATCCATGCGCGCAGATTCTCGATCGCCTCGGCGCGCCTCACAGGGCCTCCCACGCGCCCACGGCGTTTCGGTACTGGATTGTCGTGGCTCCGGCATTCGGCATGCCGAAGTCCTCCAGGGGAGCGAAGAGGGTCTCGTCATCCGGCCCGCTGTAAAGACCTTCGTAGTACAGCTCGCCATCGTCCGACAGCATCCGGAACCGGATGCCCACCGCGGTGATCTCCTCACCAGTCAGCGGGCACCCCCGCGGCCCGATAGTTCCCTTGTCCTTCCCTTCGCTCACGCAGTCGCGCGTGATCAGCCAGGCGTACATCGTTCGTTCTCCTCCTCGTCGCTGGTCGCTGGCCCGGACCATCCGGGCAGCGGTCCCAACCGCTCCCGGAATGGGAGCCAACCCGCCCGGAGGGAGGCGCGGTCAAGCGACGCCGCGCAGCGGCAGCGAGGGGCAGGCGCGGGCTGGAGGAGCAAAGCGACGACGACACGGGCCCCGAGCGGGGCTTGACCGGAGAAGCCGAGCGTGAGGGCTGCCCAGCAAATGACCTATGCTGCAGCCGCTCGGTCACCAGGTACAGAAATGAACAATCCGCCGGATCCGGTCAAGAAAATCGAATCGTTCCTCAATGCCTCCATCAACAGTGTCTCACGGGAAGCATTGCTCGCTCACCGGTTCATGTACGACATGACGCTCGCGGCAGCTCTGCGCGAATACGCACTGCTCTCATTTGTCCCGGCTGTAGACAGAGATGGCGTCGATCTCGTCCTTTCGGACCATGACAACACCAGGCACGTACAACTGAAGTCGACTACAAAACATGCTGTTCCGTCGTTGTCGATCACCAACGTGCATGGAAGCGTTCTGAAACCGCATCTTGATCAAGCCGATCGCATTGGCTTCGAACCCACTCACGGCGGCACTGGCCAAGGTGGCGTCGTGATTCTGATGGAAGTGTCTGTGGAGCAGTTTGAAAAAACCTCTCCGTGCTCCGCACGCGCTGCCGTCGCCGCGCGGCTGGACAAATTAGGCGCGACGAACGCAGCGGTTGCCCGTCCTGGAGGGCGCGAACGCGCGCCGCGCGGCCCCGCCGGGGGCGTTGCTCATGCCTCCTCCGTGGCCAGGCGATGCATCGTCATCAACCGCCGCAGGTTGTGCACGAGATTGATCAGCCCCAGGCACACCGCGGCGCGTTCCAGTCCCGTGCAGCGCAGGGGTTTGCCGCGGCGGAACTGGTCGATGCGCGCGAACACGTGCTCCACGCGCGCCCGCACCTTGGATCGCAGCGTGTTCCAGCCTTCCTGTTGCGCCGTCAGCGGCCGGTTGCGATGCGCCTTGTAGTGCGTGCGATCCACGAGGCCATGGCGCTGACAGCGTTGCGTCGTCTCGGCGGATCGATACGCGCTGTCGCCGTACAGCGGCCGGCCCTTCTGCCTGGAGGAAACGTCCAGCAACGCGCTGATGCGCTGCGAGTCGTGCACCGACGCTGGCGTCACCGCGTAGGCGCGAATGAACCCGTGCGCCACGTCCGCGTTCACGTGGTTCTTGTAGCCGAAATAGCTGCGGCCGTGCTTCTTGGTCCAGTCCGCATCCGCATCGCGGTGGGCCGCCTGCTGCACCGTCAGCGCCGCTTCGCCGTCCTTGGGCTGCACCGGCTTGCGCGTCTTGGGCCGCGCCACCAGGCTTGCATCCAGCATCTGCCCCTTCTTCGCCTCGAACCCGGCCATGTCGATGTAGTGTCCCAGGGTCTGGAACAGCTCCGTCATCACCTCGCCACGAAGGCGCTCGCGGAAACGCCACACCGCCGTGTAGTCCGGCACCGCATGCTCGATACCGATGCCCAGGAAGCGCTGGAACGACAGCCGGTCCGCTACCTGATACTCCACCTGCTCGTCCGACAGCGCGTACAGTTCGCGCAGCACTAGGATCTTGAACATCACGATCACGTCGTACGGCGGGCGACCGCCTCGGCGCGGGTCGCGTCCTGCCCGCGTGGCAGCCTCCAACCGCTCGCGGAACATCTCCCACAACACGATCCGGTTCAGCACCACCAGCGGATCACCCAGCGATTCCAGCTTGCGGTGGCGCGCTTCCTGATCGAACAAGCCAAGCGGGCGGTGCGACATCGGGGCTACCTCGGCGGGTGATGCGCTAACCTACGACATCCGTGGGGTTACGCAAACCGCTCTGTGCAGACACCTTTGGCCATAGCCGTACGCTATTGGCTGACAGACGCTTACGTGCTCGTCGCACTGTCACGGTCCCTTGTGCCTGGCGCCCCTAAAAATGCTGTTCGGGACGCGAACGCACTGATCCAAGCTCTTCAATCCGGAAGGTCCACGGAACGCTACAACATCCCAGTTAGCTGCTTCCTTCCCACAAAGGGTCCTGCGGCCCTCCTGGGGCTCGGCGGATGGCATGCGCCGGATCCTTTCGGCAATCACAGCTGGCAATATCAGCTAGGAGAACGCCTTCGACCCTTGGAAAGGGATGAGTACGAACGGAGGGCGATTCCAGGCCTGCTCGACGCCAAGAATGCAAACGATCGACATAACAAGCATCTAGAACAGTTGGTCAGCGACTCTCTGTCGTCATTCATTTCTTGGCCATCGCATAGAAAAGCAATAAAGAAGAAGGCCGGCTAAGCGCCGGCCTTCTTCGGGTGAAGCGCCTTTACTCGGCGCTGCCCTCCTTCGCCTCGTGGAGGCGCAAGACCATCTTGCCGTCCAGCGGCACGGCCTGGAGCAGGACGTTGAAGCCCTTGCCGTCTGCGTGCGAGAACGCCACACCGACCTTGGTCCAGTCGGACTTCTTTTCGCCGTTGGCTTCGTACTCGCGCACGCTGTACGCGTCGAAGCGGTTGGCGGAGGGGGCCGTCTGCGCGACGGCGGCGGGGGACTTCTTGCTCATGACTCTTTTCTCGTTGGGTAGCGCGGAATGCGCGAGCCCAGGACAGCGCGGTGAATAAGCTCGGGCAGCACCGGAGTCGGAGCCCGTGGCGACGAGCGAAGGGCGGAACGAACGTGGAGCAGGGTTTACCCCTTGCGCCCCGGCGCGCCGCGCAACCGTTGCTCGCATCGGCAGAACGTGCCCCACGAGGATTTGAATGGGCCACCCGCCTCCGTCAATGACGGACTTCGCAGGCGTAGGTGAACACGTACGTGCGCGTGGTGTTGGTCGGCAGGTGTCGGACTGTGGCTGTGGCGGTGTAGCCGTCGCCGCATGCGCCGATGATCATGCATTGATTGTTCGTGCCGTTGCCGCTGGCCGCGCAGCCGGTCGCGACCGATCCACCGGCGACGCCAGTCCAGCCGATGGACCAATCGGCGGGGGTGCTCATCGTATGGCAGCAGCTGGTGTCGTCGTTGACGATGGCGCTGACGCCACCTTGCGCGGGCGGACCACCCATGGGCGGTGGTCCGACAGTGGACATGCACGAGGTACTCGCGCGGCCGTTGCAGTACGGGTAGAGAGTGGGCGCGGGCGGCGGCGGGCACGTGCCACCGTTGTAAATCCAGTCCGGACACGCGGCCCCATGGACCCAAGTCCCGCCCTGCTGGTTGCCGCCACCCGCACAGGCAGGCGTGGTGCTCGGAGGGCTCGGCCACGAGCACGACGGACACGGCGCGGTCTGCTGCCAGACCCAGGCCGGACACGCCGCGCCATGGACCCACTGCCCCGTTTGCGGCGTGCTCGCGTACGGCGCCGGACACGCGGGCGTCGTCGTGGGCGCCGCAGGCCACGCGCATCCCGGCGGCGTTGCGGAGCATCCCGTGCCGGGTGAATAGACGCCCCAGGGCGACCAGTTGGCACACGTGGTCGGTGTGGCCGTCGTGTAATCCGTCCGGTAGGACGTGTTCGTGCCGTTGTAGCCCGCCGGGCATGCCTTGGTCTCGGTGCAGAAGGTGCCGGACGCGTTCGTGTAGGGGCCGTTCACCGTGTAGCCGCCGCGATCGGCCGCAGGGCACGCGGTCGAAACGGGCGCGCAGATCGGGGCACACGCTCCGGGCGGCGCGGTCGTCGGCGCCCAAGGCGCGCACGCCCACGTGGTGGGGCCGCCTGCGGCCGGGCACGCGCTCTCGCTGCATGTGCGCGTCTGCGTCCAGCTGCCGCTCGTCCCTGCCCCACATGCCTGGCTCTGCGACAGCGCCGGCGACGGCGTGTGGACGCAGGGTGGCGGCGCGCACGTGTCGCTCTCGTCGCATCGAGCGCCGGTGGTCGCCCACGGCGACCAGGCGAACGCTCCGGTCGGCGCCGCGCACGCGGCGCTGCGCGCCTCGGCCATGCGGAAGGTGTGTGCGCCGATCTGACCCGACGGACACGGCGTGCTCTGGACCGGACTCGTGCACCGCGACTCGGTGGACGGTGTCGGCACGACGCACGCGGGCGCGCAGCGGTTCTGCGTGGTCGTCGCATCGGTGTGCGTCAGGGGACCGATGGGCGTGCTGCACGCGTAGGTGCGCACCGTCGTGTCGGTAATGCCGTTCGAGGTGTAGGGCGGCTGCGCGTCGATCTGACCCGCCGGACACGCGCGCGCGGCGGTGCTCGTGCTCGCCGGCGGCGCCAAGCACGCGGGAGCGCACGCGAGGACCGGTGTCCACGGGCTGATGCTGACCTGGGGGCCACCCAGCGGGCCAATGGGGGTGCTGCAGGTCCGTGTCGTCGTGGTCGTCTGCGTCTGTGGCCAGCTGGACTGGTACAGGTACGGTCCCGGTGCGGAAACCAACTGCCCTACTGGGCAGCTCGTGAGGCGGTTGGCGGTGGCGCTCCCATTGAAGGGGACGCATTGATCCGCGCAGGTGTGCGGCGGGTCCCACGCCGACCACGGGCCCCACACGACGTTGCCGCTCGGTCCGCACGCGCCGTCCTGGCTGCGGGTCTGCTGCCACGCGTGTTGGTATTGGTCTGGACCGACATCCGAAATGAGTTGAGGCAGCGCGTTGGTCGTCCCCGTCTCCGGACACGATGCGGTCTGGACGTCGGCGTTCGGCGGGATGGGGCCGCTGCCTGCGCACGTGGTGCGGGCCAGCGGGAAGGTGGCGCGGGTAAAGGCCACCGTGCTGGGACCGGACGCGCAGCGCTGCGAGGCCCGCGCTGGGTCCACCTTTCGCGTGGCGCCGTCCAGAACGCTGCCGACGTGCGGATCGCGCGAAGACAGCGCGCCTTGGCGCACGGTGACCTCGTCGAATCCGTTCCCCGCCGCGGCGGCGAAGGCCGCACACGCCGCAGCCGGCACGTTGCTGTAGGCAATGGTGAACCCATTTCCCGGAATACCGCCGTCGATGGTCGTGCCCGCCACCGACACGGCACCGCCCCAGGCGTTCGCGATGGTCGCGAAGCCGTCGCGTGCGGGCACCATGCCCGACGGGTAGATGCCTTGGTTCAACGCGGAAGCGTTCGAGAGGTCGCCGAACGCGTTGCGGCCCGCGTAGACGCGCTGAACGTTCTGCGCGATCGCTGCAACGTTGGCTTGCTCGACCGCCACCGCGCGCGCCACATCCGACCGCTGGTACATCAGCACCGCGGCCGTCGCGAGCAATGCACCTGCGCCGGCAACCGCCAAGAACTCGATGAGGCCGAAACCACCAGGAGTAGAAGGAGGGTGCAACGCTCGGCGAACCGCCGATGGGAGCGGAGCTGGCGAAAGCCGGGGAGGTCGAAGAGCGAGAGGACGCATAGACGACGGTGCGCCCTAATCCCTTTGCAGTCAACCCCGAGTCAGCATCGATCCCCGGCCTCCTGTTACCCTTCGCCGCACTGCTACGTAAAACGTAGCACGAAGGGGGTCAGGACATGGCTGGGAAAGTGGGATGGGTGTTCGCCTTGGCGGCGGCGACCGGGTCGGCATGGGGCGCGGAACCGACCGCGACCTTTCAGAGCATCGGATCGCTGTCCGAATCGACGGCGCAAGTTTCCGTTACGGCGACCCCGAGCGGACGCGTCGTGATCGGGGAAGCATGGCTCGCGGACGTCTTCGACGCCCAGGCGAACGCCTGGCTTCCGCACATCATGTACCACGCCAGCCACTGGACTGCCGGCACTGCCCTGCTGCCCGACGGTCGAGTGCTCGTCGCGGGAACCACAAACCCCTCCGCCACCATCACTGCCGAGATCCTCGACACCGGCGCAGGCACGTCGACCGTGACCGGCGCGCTGCTCTCGCCGCGGTATGGTCCTGCTTTGGGGGCAACGCTCGACGGCCGTGTGATCGTATGGGCGGGGACGGCGCCGGGCACGTCGAGCTCGCTCGTCGCGACCACTGAACTCTACAGCCCCTCCGCCGGCGCCTTTTCCTCGTCCGGCTTGAACCCGCCCGCCCGCTGGAACGCCACCTTCACGCTGCTTGCCGATGGCCGGTTCCTGATTGTGGGAGGCTCAACCGCGGACGGTACGGTTCAACAGGTCGCCCAGATCTACGATGCTGTCGCAAACACGACGGTTTCCACCGGCGCCATTCCTGACTTCGTCTGGCAACACGCGGCCGTTCTGCTTCAGGACGGTCGCGTGCTCATCGTCGGCGGCATGTTTTCGTACCTGGGATCGGAGCGCCCTTCGAACCATGCGTTCGTGTACTCGCCGACGACCGGACAGTTCACGCCGCTTCCGCCGATGACCTACGCCCGCAAACTGCCCACCGCGACGCGCATGCCGGATGGCAAGGTGTTGATTGCTGGCGGCGGAGGCGACTTCTGGACGCTGGCCGACCGGGCTGAAATCTTCGATCCGGCGACAAACACCTTCGCGCTCGGCCCAGCGATGGTCGTCCCGCGCTACGGCGCTTCGGCTGCAGCCCTGCCCGATGGCCGCGTCCTCATTGCGGGCGGCTGGGATCGCAACGACAGCAACGGGCAGCCGGTAACGGTGGTGGAGGTGTATGGGAGTGATCGGATTTTTGCGGGGATGTTCGAGTAGCTGACGCGGGAAAAATTCGTCTATCCTCGCGGGGACCGATGTCAGGGGCCTAAAAAATGGATGTTCGATTCCTTAGCGATGCCGACGCTTCGGCCACCATGCTGAAGCTCATCGCGTCGTGCGACCAATCTTCATTTGCCGTCGCATGGGCTGGCCGCAACCGAGTAGCAGACGGCTTGCGCAAACACGCCGCCAAGGTCAAGCACGGCGTGATCGGCACCCACATGTATCAGACGTCGCCAGATGTGCTGCGAGACTTCATTGGGAGCAGATCGGTACGTTATATGCGACCCAATGGAAGGCTATTTCATCCGAAGGCCTACGTTTTCTGGCACCGCAACACGATCACCGCCATAGTTGGCAGCCACAATCTGACAGCGTCGGCCTTCGAGGGCCGCAACGTCGAAGCAAGTCTCATGTACTCGGGGAAATCAACTGAACCGGCGTTGCGCGATATTGCGAGATTCATCGAGCAATCCTGGACGGAAGCGCATCGTATTGAAGACGACGATTTTCTTTTCTCGTACGAGCTTCAATACAAGGCAAACCAAAGCAAACGTCAGGCATTGGAACGGTTCCATTTGGCCAAGCGTCCCAAGCAAAAGCAAGCCGCATCGCCTCTTGCACTGACATGGAAAGCTTTCATCGATGGTGTAAGGGGCGACAAGCACCATAGCGAGATGGGACGCATCGCCATCCTGGAGCGCGCGCGGGCTTTGTTCGCGGTACGCGGCTCGTTCGGAGGAATGAACCAGCACGAGAGAAAGGCTATTGCGGGAACCTATGGGCGCAAGGAGCCGCAGCTCGATGGGCACGATTGGGGGTGGTTCGGGACCATGTTCGGACAAGGAGACTTCAAGAACCTTGTCAATCGTTCGCCTGCCCTGCTCTCGAAAGCCCTTGAAAGGATCCCTCCCTCGGGGGATCTGACGGAAGCGCAGTACAACCAGTTCGCCGCTGATTTCAGAATGGCGTTCGCCGGGAAAGCGCACAAGGGCGGAGTGGCCACCGCTTCCCGCCTGCTGGCGCTGAAGCGCCCTGATTGGTTCGTAGCGGTAAACAACGCGAACCGAGGCTCTCTGTGTGCTGCTCTGGCGGTTGCGCCGTCCACCTTGAGCCTCGACAACTATTGGAACTCGATCGTGGTCCCGATCACGATGAGCGATTGGTGGAATCACCCCCGGCCGACCACAAGAGCCGAAGCGCGAATCTGGGACAACAGAGCCGCGCTTCTAGACAGTCTCTTCTACGAACCCATCTAGCTCCGCTTCGCCTTCGGACCTTTTTTGGCCGGCAGCTCCACCCTGACCGGGAGGCTTACAGCAGGCTCCGTCTCGAAGCGAAAAGCACTCGCGCGAAGATAGTCAGCAACCGCATCAACAGCGAGCCACCGTCGCCCCAAGCGTTCCGCGGTTGCCCCCGTTGTGTTGGAGCCTGCGAACGGGTCGAGCACGAGATCGCCGGGCTCCGTGGTGAGCTTAAGAAAGAAGTCGGGCAAAGCTGCCGGAAAGCGAGCGGGATGAATCTTGAGCCCGGCTGCCTTGCAGCGCTCGGTGTAGCGATCATTCGCCGAGTTGTTGCCAAACCGCAGCATATCGGTGGGCGTATCGTCTTCGACTACATTCGAGGGAATGGCTCCGCCGGCATCGATGCTCGTGAACGAAGCCTTGATGTTGTGCCCTGACGGTCGAACGGTTTCACGAACACCCCGTTTCGCCAAACGCAACATGTCCTCGCTGTAAGCTTTCAGGACGTTTCGGTTGTTCGCCTTTGGCCATGGTGTCTTTGAGAGCCACCACACGTACTCAACGGCATCCTTCACCCGGACACGCCGAACGTTCACCCACTCGGCAGGCGTCGGCATCTTCGCCGGGTTGTACCAGAAGCACTCTTGGGCCAAGTGGAAGCCCACATCTTCGACCAATGCGATGAGCAGCTTGAAGTGGTAAAGAGAGCGCGTCGGGGTACCCGGGTTGTAGCTCCCTCCGATGTTCAGGATGAAGCTGCCGTCTTCGGTCAGTACACGCCGTATCTCCCTCGCAAAGGGTAGCAGCCAAGCCACGTAGTCGGCCTTGCTTGCGTTCCCGTACTCCTTCTTGAAATGAAGTGCGTACGGCGGCGAGGTGATCACGGCATTGACGCTGCCACTGGGCAGTCTTCGGAGCACATCGAGAGAATCGCCCAAGTACGCGGCGCCGAAGGCCGTTGCATAAGCGGCATCGAGCCCTTCAACCGTTACAGGCTCCAACGCGGCCGGAGCCTCGTTGAACAGGTCATCACTTCTCACGGCCATCGTTCATCCGCTTACAATCGGGTCAATCTACCACGCTACCTAAATAGGTTGTCATTGTCAACCAATTTCGCCGACGCAGAACTCAAGGACTGGATTAGCGCAGCCGAGGCGGCACGTCTTCGAGGCATCTCTCGCCAGGCGGTCGCTCGGCTGATCGAGCGCGGACGGCTGTCTGTTCTAACGATAGGCGGGCGTCGGCTGGTTCGCAGAAGTGAGGTCCTTGCTTTCGAACCCGCCCCCGCCGGAAGGAAACCACGACCTTGAATCTAGACGACATCAAGTACGAAATCGCGCAATGGAACGATGCCGACCGCCACGCACTGCTTCGCGAGCTACGAGCCACCTACAACGTACCGATTCACCCATTGGAAACCGCATGGGCAACAACGGCTGAAGCCATTCTTGAGGCAATCCATGACTCGCCGGACCTTACCCAGCGCGGCGTTCGGGGCGTCCTGGCAGAAGCCACCTTTCGTACATCCGTGGTGCCCACACTCGGCGGGTGGAGGTCAATCCCGTTCACGGGCGACCTTCCATACGACCTTCTGCTCGACAACGGCGAAATGCGCGTTCGCGTTCAAGTGAAGCTCCAACGCCGCGAGAAAGGCGTACCGAAGCTCTACAAGGCAAAGGGCGTGAAGGAAATGCACGGTATTTACGCCGTAGAGACCCAACGAACCCGCAATGGCAAGAAAGGTCCGGAGGGAAAGGCCACGCGCCCCTATCGCTTC
>WBZO01003336.1_pt1 | contig 18937 bp, 34 predicted proteins | sample 5204261 | NCBI WGS metagenome assembly WBZO01 (sample SAMN12412400, study PRJNA552823) | activated sludge metagenome | isolation source: activated sludge from anammox sidestream of wastewater treatment plant... | place: USA: North Carolina | collected 2017-09
GTGCCGTCGTCGAGGGTCAGCTCCCGCGGGGCGAAGACGCTGTCGTAGGCCTTGGCCTGCTCGGCGGCCTGCACTCCGGTGTTGGTCGGCTGGGTCATGTCGGCTCTCTTTCGGCTGGTTCGGCTGGTGGTTTCGGCTGATCGGGGGGGGGCCCCGGCGGGCGCAGCCGATACGCCCGCCGGGGCGGCTAGTCACCCGCTAGGGCTGCAGGCAGGCGTTGGTGACCTGCGACTTCGCGGTGGCCCCGACGTTGTCGGTGACGGTCACCTGGAAGTACGACGTGGTCGCGGTGGTCAGGCCGGTGAGCGGGATGGTCACCACGCCGGAGTTGACCGTCACGGTTCCCTGGCTGGCTGTGGCCGGCGAGGTCATCAGCGCCGAGGAGGACTTCTGGACCGTGTAGGTGTAGGGCGAGGTGCCGCCGATCGGCGCGGCGAACACGATGTTGGCCGTGGTGGCCGCCGTCGCCGTGGCCATCGGAGCCGTCGAGGTGAACGTCAGACCCGAGACGATGTCCTGGGCCCACAGGCTGCCCGAGGTCCAGCGGCCGTCGAGCAGCGGAACACCGTTGGCGTCGCAGAAATACGGGTCGATCTCGCGCGACAGCGTCAGCTTGGAGGCGTCGGCGTCCTTCTTGTTGCCCTTCTCCGAGCCGACATCAGTCAGCACGCACCGCGGGAACGGGAAGGCGTTGCGCTCCACCAGCCCACCCATGCGGTCCTCGTGGCAGATCAACACCTGGCGGCGGATGGGAAGGTCGTCGCTGGATTCGCCGACGAAGTAGGTGCCCGCGGCGCTGGCGCGCTCCAGAACACCAGACAGGGGCTGGTTGAACCGGATGGCGTCGACGACCACGTTGCGCTCCAGCGGGGTGAACGACAGCTCCTTGTCGCGCTTCTGCATGTCCACACGGATCGGGTCCAGGGCCTGCAGGCCTTCCAGCGGGTCGTTGGACACCTTCGGGTTGCGCTCGATGCCGTCGACCGACACGAAGCCCAGCGGGTAGAAGCCGAGGTTCGAGGAGGCGTTGTAGATCCACTGTCCGGATCCGTTCTTGACGATCGCGAACAGGTCGGCGCGCCACTGGCCGTCGGTGGCCATGGGGGCTCCGAAGCTGCTGCCGGGGCTGAGGTTGGTGGCCGAGCCGCCGTAGTCGCGGACGGCGATCGACCAGCGGCCGCCGCGGCGAACGCGCAGCGAGTTCAGGTAGGCCAGGCCGGAGGCAGCAAAGCTGACGCCGGTAGAAGGCTGAGCCATGGGGATTTCCTTTCGCGGAGAAGGTGCCGGAAAGGATCCGGCGGGGACGCGGCAGGAGCCGCTAATGCCGCAGCCGACTCAAGGCCGCGGGAAACTTGTCAGGCGGCGGCGAACCGCAGGCTGAGGGTGTATTCGCCGATGAAGCGGGTGACGATGGTCTCGGCGCCGTACTGCTGCTCAAAGGGGGCCAGGGCGCGGTCCAGTGAGGAGCAGCTGGCCTTCACCCCGCCGGCAAGGGTCACCTCGGCCAGCGGATCCTTAGCCAGCAGCAGCATGCGGCGGTGGGTGCGGTCGGCTTCCCGGGCCGCGTCGGTGTAGGTGGCGGCGAAGGTGTGTATCCGCAGCACGGCGACGTCGACGATGAGGTCGCTGTCACCGCCGAGCCGGGACACCGCGCGATAGGGAAGACCCATCCCGGCGGTCCAGCGTTGCGAACCGACCAAGCTCAGGTCGCCGGCCAGCGGCAGCAGCCACGCCCGCGCGAACGCCTCGGCGTTGGGGGCGGCCGGATACAACTCGGTGCTCACAGCGTGCCTGTGGCCGGGTTGGTTTCAAAGTAGGCCTCGGTCAGTCCGCGGGGCTTGAATTCCGGGGTGTCGATCGACCCGTACTCGAGGATGTGGGCGTAGCCGATGGAGGTGCCGACCTTGCCCTTACCGTTTTGCGCCGGCTTCTTGACCTCGACGGACTGCTTGTAGGCGCCGGAGTCCTCCGGCGAATTGCCCTGCCACACGGGGACGACCTCGTCCTCCATGAACCTTTGCAACTGGGGGTCGTATTCGCCGTCTGCGATGGCGGCGTTGATCTGCTCGCTGATCTCGGCGGCCAGCTGGTCGCGGTCGAAGCTGAACTCCACCTCGCTCATCCGCGCTCCCGTTCGCAGCGGCAGAACACATGATCGGGCCGTCCGCGCAGGTCACGCTCCAGAACGGCGTCGCCACGCATCGCATAGCGCAGGCCGTCGTGCATCAGCCAGTCCGACGAGGTGACCGACGGGGTGCCGGTGTCGTCGAGGAACGGGACCGGGGCGGGAATTCCGTCGTCGTCGACGGCTGGGATGAGCGTGTCCCCGTCCACCGGCAGCATCGCCCACCCGATCTCACTGGTGGTCACCGTCAGGTCCTGCACCTCCTCGGGGGGATGGGGGACCTCGAACAGGCAGCCGTCGACCCACACCGTGGCCAGGGCGGTTTGCGGCTCCCCGAACTCCGAGAGCACCGGATTGCCGTCGCCGTCGAGGACGGGAACCTGCCGCTGGATTCCGACCCGCTGGCGGCCCGGGAACGCGCCCATGGGTCAGTAGTCGCCCGGGGTGAACGCACCGCGCGGGGCTGCGGTGGCGGCCGCTGAAATACCCAGCAGGCGCTTCTGCCGCACCGTCAGATAGTCGTCCACGGGACGTCCGCTGTCGAAGGTGCCCGCCTCCTGCCGGTGCGCGCTGACGTTGGTGAAACTCGACAGCGGCCCGAGATGCCCGTAGGCCATGGCGTCGCGGACCACCTCGAAGACCACCATGGTCGCCGCCTGCGTGTCGGCGTCGGGCTTGCGGGCCCGGATGCCGTCAGACACGACCTGCAGCAGGCGCTCCGCCGTGACCTTCTCACCCTCGGACAGCGCGCCCTGGTACTCGGCGGTGAAGTCGTCGATGTCGAGGAACGGCGGTGCGCCCACTGCGGATCAGCCCTCGGTGTCGGGCTTGTCGGCCGAACGGCGCCGGTGCGGGGCCTTGGCGGGATGATCCTGCGCGGGCTTGTCGGCCACCGGATCCCCGGAACCCACCGCCGCCAGGTCGCCGGAGGCCACCAGCGGGGCGGCGATCGCGTCGTCGACGACGACCGGGGCCGGGGGAACCTGCGCGTAGTGCAGATCGCCCACCATGCACGGCCTCAGCACCGTGTAGAGAGCCATCGTTAACCCACCGCGTCGATCAGCGCCCGCAGTTCATCCTTGTTCAACGGCTGCAGCGCGCCGGCGGTGTAGTCACTGCCGTCCGGTTTGACCGCGTGCTCCACCAGCCAGGCGATCAGCTCGGCTTTGGTGGCCGTGGCATGCGGCTCACCGTCCGCCTCGGGGTGATGCGGCTCCGAGGTCCCGAGGTCGGCCACCAGACCGGCCTCCAGGAAGTGCGCCTTCTGCACCGGAGAAAGCCACTGGATGACCGCGCCCTCATAGCAGTGGTGGGTTCTGCCACCCTGGTCGACGGCCAGGACCAACGGCGCAGTGACGCGGTACGTCATGCGTTGACCCCGGTGATCAGCCAGCCCGCGGCGGGCTCCAGAACGATCGGCACGGTGATGCGGCGGGCCCGGATGCGCCAACCGTCGGTCTCGTCGTCGCGAATGGTCTTGACCTGCAGACCGTTCTCGGCGCTGACGTAGCCTGGCGCCGGGACGCGCTCGTCGGTGAAGCCGCCGAACACCTTGGAGTCGAGCACCAGCGCCTTGCCGGTGGCCGGGGCGTTCGGGCTCGTGACGAACGTGAACCCGCCGATCTTCTTGGCCAGCATGCTGTTGAGGCCCTGAACGGCGGCGGTCTGCTCGACGCCGGGGAACTCGCGCGGAAGGATCTTCATCAGATCGTCGTCGGAGACGATGTTGGCGAACACATCCGGCTCGACGAACACCAGATCGGGCATGTAGCCCTGCTTGAGTTTGATGAGGCTCGTCGCCGCGCGCATGAGATCCCGCAGGATCTTCGAGGTGCCGCCACCGGTCTTCCACGAGGCGATCGCCGCGGTGTTCTGGGTGACCGCGGAGGTCACCGCCGACAGCGCCACCGAGTCGATGGTGGAGATATGGGAGTTCATCAGCTTGCGGAACGCCCGGTCGACGACGGCGTACTTCTGCCGGCTGATCGACTCGTCGGTGATCAGCGAGTCGTTGCCCCACTTGACGGTGTTGGCCGTCGAGGCGGGCCCGGTGCTGATCGGGGTGAGCGGGTACTCGCCACCCGGGGGCACCGCGGCCGGGGCCCGGTCGGCGTAGATCGACTCGCCGCTGGTCTCGTAGCCGATCGAGCCGGAGTCGGTGTAGAACTGCGCGGTCAGGATCTTGTCGGCGACGAAGACCTCGTTGCTGATGTCGCGCAGCGTCCGCAGAACCCACGGGGTGTCCTTGAGAAACCGGTTGATCGACAGGACGTCGCCGGAAAGCGACGGCGCTGCCGGGGGGAACTGATTGGTCATGACTTTCCTACTTTCTTGTGCTTGGGTGGCTGGTCGCCGAGGTCAGGAGCGGAAGAGGACCCGCACCTTGGAGCTGGCAGCAGCCGACAGGGCGATGCCCACCACCTGCGAGTAGTCCGTGCCGGATGCGAAGTCGGCGACGGCTCCGTTAGCCGCGCCGCACACGCGTGCCCCTGCGGCGATCGCACCGGAGGCGGCGAGTTCGTGAACGCCCTCGGTGTAGACCACGACCTGCGCACCGCTGGCCGCGTCGTGGGCGGCCACGCCGATCCACGCGCCGGTGGCCGCCGAGGTCTTGGCGACGGTGTCGTCGCCGGACACGTACAGCAGCTGACCGGCGCTCACCGCCGCGGATGTGGTGCGGGGAAGCTGATCCCCTTCGAGGTAGATGGGTGCGTATTCAGCCATGATCAGGCGTCCTTTCCGATGGTCTTGCCGGTGATCTGGGTGTAGACGTAGGCCTTGTCGGCGTCCTCGGGCTGGTCCTCGCGGCTCACGCCGTGCCCGATCTCGTCGACCGGAACCGCCTTGTTGGCGGGCAGGGTGGCCAGCAGCGCCAGGGTTGCCTCGCGGTTGCTGTCCAGGCTCTTGCGCCAGGTGTCGGCGGCGTCGCCGTCGATGCGGCCCGAGGCCAGGGCGTTGTGGATCGCGGCCTCGTTCTCGACCTTGATCTGGGCGTCCCGGCGCGCCGACAGGTCGGAGACCGTGGCGGTCATTTGGTCGAACTGGGCCTTGTTGACCACGGTCATGCCGAACTTCGCGGCGACCTTGGTGGCCTCGTCGATCGTCGGCTCGGCCGGGGCGCCCTCGGCGCGCTCGGCCAGCGCCTCGGTGGCGGCGGCCAGGATGGTGTCCTCGTCGGCGTCGGCGGGGATGCCGAGCAGCTGCGCGAGGCCCTCTTGCAAGGTAGGCATATGCCTGTCTCCTTCTGTGGGTGGGGAAACCTCGGCCTCGGCGGGCTGAGGGGTCAGGGTTGCGCTCAGGGTGGCAAGCGCGGCATCGACGGCGGGAGAGATTCCGGCCAGCGTCACGGGGGGCAGGGGCGGCGTGGGGGCGTTGGCGCGGCCGGCGTGCGCGAACGCCGACAAGTCGAACTTGGCGGCGATCGCGCGGGCATCCTGCGACCCGCTCTCAACCCGGTCGGCCAGTCCCGCGGCGACGGCCTCCTCGGCCGAATACCAGGTCTCGGCGGCCATGATGGCCCGCCACTGCTCGGGTGTGCCGCCGGCCCGTTCGGCGTAGATACTGGCCAGGTTGTCGTTGACCTGCTCCAGGCGGTCGGCCATCTTGCGCATGTCCTCGGTTCCGCCCACCACCAGGGCCGAGCCGTTATGCAGCATCATTTCGGAGTTGCGGTTCATCACGATCTCGTCGCCGCCCATCGCGATGACCGAGGCGGCGCTGGCGGCCAGACCGTCCACGATGCAGGTCACCGTGCCCTTGTGAGCGCGCAGGCTGTTCAGGATGGCAATTCCGTCGTAGACGTTTCCGCCCGGTGAGTTGATGCGCACCGTCAGGTCGCGGCTGGGGTCCAGTGCGGTGATGTCGCGGGCCAGCTGCTCGGCCGACACGCCCATCCACGAGTCGATCTGGTCGTAGATGAGCACCTCGGCCGGGCTGGTGGCCTCAGGGGCGGCGTTGCGGATCTGATACCACTGCGGGCGGTCGGTCACCATAAGGTCTGCTCTCCTGAAAGGGGACGCCGGCCTCGGGCGCGGGCAACCGGCGCCCGGGTGGCATTCGGGTCGGCGGTTAAATCGGCGGCGGGGTCCGGGGTCGCAGGGTCGGGTTCGCGCGCGGTGTCGGGATCGGGGCTCGGCAGGCCGGTGGCCGAGCGCAGGAACGCCTCCAGCCGGCCGTCCGGGGTGAGCAGGCCCGCGTTGACCAGCATCTGCAGGGCTGCGGCGGTGGCGTCCTGGCGCGATCCGATCTCGTCGCAGATCAGCAGCGGCGTCGGCTCATCGGGGCCCCAGTTCACATCGACGAGGTCCTCGACGATGTGGGCCTGGGCGATGTCGCGGATCTCATCGGCCACCGTCTGTACCGACTGCACGAACGTGTCGGCCTGCACCGATGCCAGCGCATAGGAGCCGCCCTTGCCGTCGAGGTTGAGGAAGTGCGCCAGCGCGACGGTGGCCATCTGGTGGTCGTGGTACTCGATGGCGCGGCGCGGGTCCAGCGGAGACCCGGCCGGCGACATGATCCCGGCCTCCTCCCCGAAGGTCAGCGCCAGTCCGGCCGATGCTCCGCCGCTGTAGTTCGAGGCGATCTTCAGCAGCTCGTCCATGCGGTCGCTGTCCTCGGAATCGGACTCGTTGCCCTTGAGCCAGGGAACGCCGATGCCGTGGCGGCGGATCGCGGCGGCCTCGATGCGCATCAGCTCGTCCTTGAGCAGCCAATGCTTGTACGCGGGTCGCAGCAGGCTGTTGCCGATCCACAGCCCCGGGTCCATGTCGTGGCTGTAGACCACCAGGCGCTCCACGGGGATCGGCTCGCCCATCGACGTCGGGGCCAGCACGATCATCCCGGGGCCTCCGAACGTGCCCGCCGGGTACTGCTGGATGGAGATCAGGCTGCCGTCGCGGTCGACATTCCAGTAGGCGATGGATGATTGGGGCCGCGGTGACAGCCTGCGCAGCCAGAACCGCCCGCCCTCGTAGACATAGGACTGCTCGAAGACACTGTGACCATATTGGAGCGACTTCAGTGCTAGCCGCAGGTGCTGATCCCAGGAGAAACGGCCCTTGCTGCGCTGAGTCGGAGTGTTGTCGTCCTCGCCTTCGACGGCCAGGCCCATGCAGGCCGCGACATGGGAGACGACGTCCGGGCGCGCACCGTTGGGGCGTATCCGCCACGTCGTGCGGCGCACCGGAAGTCCCACGGCGCGCAGCACCGAGGCGATCCGGGCGTCCTCGCGCGCCATCCGGGTGTACGTCCACACCGAATGCGGCCAGGTGAGGTCGGCGACCTGCTCGAACTGGTCAACGGGCAGGCCGTAGGACTGCGCCCAGCCGGCATACGGGTTGACGTAACCCAGTTCGGTGCGAGGAGCGGCTGTTTTGGCGGCCAATTCGCTCCTGTCATGGCGTCGAAGTCGGCCGAATTCCGGCGAATTTCAAGGTGTTCTTCTGATCTGGCAAGAGTTCTGGGGGCCACGGTCTTGCGGCGGGGTTGGCTGCCGAACTTCAGCAGCGCCCAGCGCGCCAGGGTGGCGCCCACCAGCTGCGCGTGGGATGCCGCGTCGAACACCTGCCAGACGAAACCGCCCGAAGGAAGCTCCTGGCGGTAGGCGCGGGCGATCGCGTCGGCCAGGCCCTGCTGCCCGGAGTGCGACAGCGACCCAGAGAGTGCGTCGGAGAGGAACCCGCCGCACGCCTGGGCCTCCTCGGTGCGGTTGGGCACCACCGCCTCGATGCCGGCGGCCTCCAGTTCGGGCAGCACCTGCGCGGCCGCGCCGCGGGGTACCACGATCGCCGCCGGATTCCATGCGGTGAGCACGTCGACCAGCCGGCGCACCACCGCGGCGGCCGGCGCATCGGCCGACCAGCCCACCTCCACATGGATGCGGCCGGTTCCGGTGCGCTGCGCGGCGGTGATCGCCCAGTTCTTCTCCCGGGTGAGCACCACCACCCGCGGCCCGGTCAACACCGCGTCGGGGTCGGCCATCGCCTGCCACTGATCGGCCGGGATCTCCGAGGGTCGCCCGTTCTCCGGCGGAGGATAGTCCCCCCACCCGAGCCAGTCGGCGTCGAACAGGGCCAGATCCGCCGCACCGGCATCCTGGGCGCCCTGTAGATGTGCGGCCATCTCCCGGTCATCGCCGACCACGCCGTAGGACGGCTGGGCCAGCGGGTAGGCGGCGGTGTCCCCGCGGGTGAACGTCTTCGGCGCCCGGTACAACGCGCCGTACAGCCCGGGTGCTCCCCCGGCCTCCACGGTGCGCACCAGGCCCGAAAAGCGGTGACAGTACGGGTGCTGGGACGCTACCGGCGGCGTTGAGGCGTAGATGGTCTGCGGATTGGCCGACGCCGCCTGGGCGCCGGTCAGGTTGGCCACCTCGGCGGGCACCAGGTCGTAGGCCTCGTCGAGGATCAGGTCGTCGATCTCGGTGAAACCACGCGCGAAATGCCGCGTTCGGGGGCCGAAATTGGCCTTGACGACATGCTTTTCGCCTGGGAGCGGCTTGAGGACGATCACCCCGCGGTTTCCCGCCTTCGACGGCGGGGATGCCAAGCGACGGCGCAGCGACGGGGTGCGTTCGATGACTGCGATGACACGGTCGAACACGTCCTCCACCGTCGCCCACTGCTGGGCGGTGTAAACCAGCCGGCGGCGGTCCTTGAACAGCCGCCGGATGATGAGCAGCGTCAAGAGGAGCGTTTTGCCCTGTTGGCGACTGCATTCCAGCACCGCCACGCGGTGCGTCCACTGCCTCTCGCCGTGCGCGTTGATCTCCCCGATGGACGACACCGCCCGCACGACCATCCATTGCCACGGAAGTAGCCGGATGCCGACCTTGACGCCGAACTTCGCCGCCGCATCGCCCTCGGACTCGTCGCCGGGATGCCAGCACTCGAACTCCGGGCGCTGACGGCCGGTTAGCCGTGACCAGTTCCCGAGCCAGTCCGGCCACTGATCCGGCCACGGGCGCTCATTCGTCGTCGAGGACGTCGTCATCGTCGAAACTCAGCGGCAGACCCGCGCGCTGCTTGTGGATCTCCGACATCAGATGCCGCAGTTCGGTGGTCAGCTGACGTTTCTCGCGCACCGGATCACTGATGCGCACCTCCACCACCTGGTCGGAATTGACCCGAACCAGCATCCACGCCGACTTCTTGCCCGAAATCAGCTCATCGCAGCGTTCGATCAGGTCGGTGAACTGCGCCGCATGCCGGATCAGCTCCTGGATGATGAACGGATCGCCGTCGCGGGACAACTCCTCGGCGAGACGTTCGCCGGCGCTCACGAAATAGCCTCTGAGCAGCCACTTTTCAGCAAGTATCCAGCAAACGAATGGTGTTGTGGCACAACAGTTTTGGCGTTAGCTGTAGTTTGCTGGTTATGCATAAAATGCGTTGCGGCACAACGGTTTTCGCGTATGCGACCGCCCGAAACGCCTCTGACCTGCAAAAATAAAGAGTGACTGCCGGTCCTCTGCGTTCTATGCACCCCGCCATGAATATTTATGCGGGGGACGGTGTTTGCTGGCTTTGCGTAAGTCGTTGCGGCGCTTGCCAATTGACCATCCCAGCAAACTCGTAATGCGTTGTGCTGCAACAGGTTTCGCGTAGTCACCATGGCCACGCCATCACCAGCGTCTCGACTTGGCCGACTCCACGGTTGACGGCGGCCAGGTGGTCGTTGACACCATCCCCGCGCTGGGCGTTGCATCGCCGGTGCAGCAGCCGATCGGGCAGCGGGATGGGCAGTCCGCGTCGCAGCGCCTCGGCCCTGGTCATCGCGCCATGGTCGCCCTGTAGCTTGCCGCTGCCGGGGATGGTCTCGTCGTAGTCCCAGTTGCGGGTGTGATCGCGCCACATCGGCTTGCCGCACCACTGGCAGGGCGACCCGTCCTGGTGGCGCGTCATCAGTGCTTTGACGGCGACGCGGTGGCGGTAGCCGAGGCCGCGTTGCGTTGTCGTCAGTCCCCCGCGCCTGCTGGTCTTGTCACTCACGTTCGACTCGCATCGTCCAGTTGTCGCCGTACGTCGTGATGTCGATGCTGGTGCCAGTGGCACTCATGGCTGCATCGGCCACGATTACGAGCAGGCAGCGCATGTACAGCTTGGGTGCGGCGTTGGCGGCCAGTTGATCGCGCAGGATCTGCGGTGGTTTTGATGTCCACCTGCCCAGGTCTGCATCCATGATCGTGTCGCCATCGACGCTCACCTGCACTCGCGCCATCAGGGCCTCGGGTTGTGCGGGCAGTCGGGGCTCAGTGTGTCCATGCCCCGCAGCAGTGCGCCGCCGTTGACGGTGACGCGGTCGGTGTTGGCGATGGGCAGCTCGAGCAGCGGATGGGTCATGGTCGCATCGCAGGTGCAGTGCACGGAGATGATGCGGGTGTCGGTGGATGCTTCGGCGGCCTGGATGTGCAGCTGCTCGAGGTCGCTGTTGGCGATGATGGTGGATCCGCCGGCCAGTTCGGTCTCGAGCAGCGCGACGATGGCTTCGGCGAGCATGCGTGGTGCGTTGTTGGTGGGCAGGCCTGCCTCTTGGGCGAAGTGGGCGGCCATCTCGTCGGGGATGCCGGTGCCGGACAGGCCGGGTAGTAGCAGCGGTGTTGCGGGCTGGCGGTTGTCCGGGTCTCCGGGGTGGATGATTCCGGTGGCCAGGCGCATGGCGATGAGGTCGACGGCGGCCTGGTTGTTGGTCATGGGTGCTCCCGGTCGGCTGGTGAGCAAGGGGGTGTTTTCACGCGAAACACCCGGCCTCGAAAGGTCCGGGTGTTGGGGATTGTGGGCAGGGTTGAACACACCAGACTTGCCCACCAGCGCAAACGCAACATAGCACATGGCTGTGACGCAATGCGGTGTTAGGGATTGGGCGTGTCGTCCGGCCGGGCGTGCTGTCGACAGCAGTAGACGCTCATCGGCTCTCCGTCCTGCCGGACAGTGATGATGCGGATGTCATCGAAAGCGATGGGCGAGTGGCATTTGAAGCACGTCGGCGGGTCATCTTCGAGGTGCTGAAGTAGGGCGTCGACGTGACGCAGCACTTCGATGGGATCGTCACTCATTGAGGTCACTCACTTTTTCGGTAGTCCTCGTTGACGTAGGGCACCTCGAAGGGCTGTAGGCATTCGCCGGTTTTGCAGTAAAGGCAGGTGTCGGGCTTAGCGCCGGCCTGAACGTCGCTGCGGCAGAACGTGCAGAACCACATAGTGATCGTCGGGGTCACCGGACCTAGTTCGCGGATCACCGCGTCGGCGGTACTCCCATGCGACTTGTCGCACTGCTTACATTCACCCAACGCACTGACGGGTTCGTGGTACTCGCATGTCCAACCAAGATCACGGAGAACGGCCATGATGCGGGTGCGGAGATCATCACTCATGATCCGACCCTATGCGCCGCAGCCCCTGTCACAGCCGTCTGCGGGCGCCGCACGACGAGCAGTCTGACGTCGATCCAGCTGTAGAGCGGATCGCCGTCGAGTTCCCCGCATGCGCACAGCCGTCCGGTGACCAGCCAGTGCGCCAGCGTCCGCGGCGGCACCTGGAACTCGGGCGGTAACTCGCGGTTGTAGCGCACAAGTTGGCGCTGCGTCATGGGTTCGGCTTCGGCTTCGGACTTGCGTGACCACAGCAGCCGGTGGACGTTGTGCTGCGTATGGCACTCGGGGCAGCGCACGCGGGTGGCGTCCTCCCGGGCTCGCAGTTCGGCACTACACGGCACGCTCGGGTGTGGTCGCCCTGCCTGCGCCGGCCCTTCGACGCGCACGGGAGTCGGGCACTGTCCGAGCTGCCAGTAGCGCCAGGGCCGGTTGATGACGGCCTGGATCTGGTCGATGATGCTGCGGCGTTTCTTGTCGCGGCCGAGGATGTCGGCGGCAATGTCGCCGGCGTCCTGGGAGGCGGCGATCGCGTCGATGTGGGCGGCCAGCCATTGGGCGTGGTTGACGCCGAGTGCGCGTCCACTTGGACGCGGCCGGTAGTCGATCCCGCGGGCCTCGCAGAGCACGCGGCACCAGAATGCCATCCCATCGCCAATCTCAGCGAGTAATTCACTCGCCCGGGCGTTGACCCCTCCGGTGGCCAGTGCGTGGGCCAGAGCGAGCTTCTGGCGGGCATTACGGGCCTTCTGGAGATCGTCGTCGGGCGGCAGTGGCTCAATACAGGCCGCCAGTTCCCGGTCGCCGTCGAGATCGCGACGTGGCGCGGAGCGGCGGCCGGCGTTGTCGCTCATGCGGGTCTGGCCGAGCGCGGTCTCGGTGAGCCGGTCGAGCCACCAGGGCAGTTCGGCGAGGTCGGCGCGCAGTTCGGCTTCACACTCGCGGCACAGGAATGCGTTGTGCGCGGCGCCCTTGCAGCGTTGGCAGTCACTCATCCAACGAAGAACCCGGCGATCCACATGGCGGCGTACACGGCGGCCTGGTTTATTCATCGGCGCCCGCATTCGCCGTAGTGAGGCAGGCCGCAGCGTAGGCAGTAACCGGGCGCTGACTTGCCTTCCGGGTTAGGGCACATGGCGGGCTGGTAGCAGAACCCGTAACTGCCACAGACCGAGCACGGTTTGGTCATCACGGCTTCCCCAGCCCTTCGAGGGTTTCGACGCGCGAGGGGTGTGGGTTGCGCAGGATCACGTTCGTTCCAGGGGTTTGGCACGGACGGAATTCGCCGGCGTGGCACCAAGGGCAGCGCACGGACAGCGGATTGGGCTTGCCGTCGGCGCGCTGGCTGGGCCGGGTGAACACGCGCACAGCCGGAATCACCGGCAGGGCATCGGCGGCTTCGGAGATGGCCTCGGCGACACGGGCGTCCAGCGCCTCCTGGCGCGCTCGCATCTGCTCGGCAGACTCACGCTCGTTGCGATCGCGGCGTATCGCGCGGGCGGCAGCGATGAGATCCCCGACGCCGATGGGTCGTTCGCGCGGGTCGGCGTAGTACGCGCGAACACCGTCGAGCAGATCATCGAGGGGAAGATCGAACGGCTCGACCTGCTCGGCCCAGACGGCGATGCGCGCCTTGTCGGCATGGGCAGTGCGGTCGTCAAGCAACTGCGCGAGCTTCATGGCTTCGGCCACGTTGCGGATCGTGTCGACGCTGGCGTTCAGGTTCATCGGGTGGCCTCCACTTCGGCGATGAGTGATTCGGCGGCGTCAGCGGTGGCCAACGCCTTCTCGGTGGGTTTTCCGCGGCCGTTGCGCGGCGTCTTACGCCCGGCCTTGGCGACGAAGGTTCCGATCTGGCTCGGTGCCCAGGAATTGGACTGCGCCCAGAGCTGCAATCCGGCTGCGACCTGAAGCGCGTCGATTCCGGCTTCGAGGCATTTGTGGACGGCCGCGGCGATCTTGGCTTGTTCGTCGAGCGGGGTCGTTCCCTGGCCGGTGAATTGCCGGGCGATCTCCCATGCCGCCGGAGAGGCGGCGGATCCGTTGAGCTTGTCGATGCGAGCGAGCGTGTTGTCGCGACCCGACGACGTAGTTGTAGCTGTAGTCAAGTAGCTAGTAGCTGTAGCTGTAGTAGAGGGGGGGTTAGAGGGGGGGTTAACGCCGAGTTGGCAGTAACCCTTAACGGGGGGGTTAGCGCAGGGGTTAACGGGGGGGTTAGCGCAGGGGTTAAACGGGGGGTTATCGGCGGGGTCGATGGCCTTCTGGGCCAACATTTTGGCCACTTCTGGACGTTGCCAGGACGACAGTTCCGGTTGCCTATCGCGCAGCTTCCTGACCTCGTGGACGATGACCCCGCGCAACACCTTTGACCCGAGCGCGGCCCTAGCGAGCGCCATCGTCACGGCCATGTTGGGCACTTTCCAGAGCCCGTCGTGTTTGATCCACGACCGCAGCAGGCACTCCTCGGTGACCTCGTCGACGACGAGGAACAGCCGCTCGCTCAGCGTGGCCGCCGCGGCCAGTATCCGCTCAACGGTCCAGTCGCCGGCGCACTGCGACAGCTTCCCGGGATGCCATTCGTGCGAACCGCAGTAGGTTCGCCCCGGCGATGTCCACAGCGTCCAGTAGAGGTTCTGGGCATCGACGGGAAGCTCGCGGAATTCGTCGTCGCCCCAGATGTCGAGATTGATCCGGGTGTGATCGCGAGCCATCAGCGTTCCTTCTCTTGATAAACCGGGCATCCATCCCGATGCCCCTGCGTGGTGATGTGCAGCGCGCATTTGCGGCAGCGCCCGGGCAGGTTGGTGGGCGCTTTGAATCCGGCCGTGACGCGCGCCAGGAAGTCGGCGTAGGCGCTCACCCGGTGGCCGTCAGGACACCGAGATGTGGACGTGGTCTTGATGATTCGCCGTCGGCGATCCACGGTTGGCCATGAACACCGCGTTGCCACTGGGCATGTGTTCGGTCTGCTGCCAGATGGTGTACCGCACACCGAATCTCCCGGCCTGGGACAGCACGTCGGCGTTGATCGCGTTGCCGAGTGCGGCGTTGCCGCCGACGATGGCATCCAGGGCGTGGCCCGATGGGTGGTCGGCGATCGGGTCGGGGCGAACTCCGCCGACAGAGAGGATGTTCGGGTAGGTGTTCTGGAGGTAAGCGAGCAGGTTTCGTGCGTTAGGGCACAACCCCTGTCCCCCCACTATCGGGAACGCCTGCGCACCCGGCGCGCTCATCACAGCGACGGAAGCCACTGCGGCCAGTCGTTTCAGCATCGTTTCTCCAATCGGTTGGCCATCTGGTGGCAGTAGTCGCCCAGCTGGCGCATCTGTTCGGCTGTGAGGTCGACGCCGCAGACCCATCCGGGCGTGTGGCAGCGCACGGTGTCTGAGCCGGTGTAGACGAACACCCAGTCGCCCATCTCGGTCTCGATGAGCAGATGACCGTGCTCGGTGTTGGCTTTGTGGCCGTAGACGGTTGCCGGATGCCCGATTTCGGGGGCGTCGTCGGGGATCGCGTCGAAGAGGGTTAGCTCGGTCATAGCTCGCCGGCCCCCTTGATCCCCTTGACGTAGTCGAGGAGCTTGGCCAGGACTTCCGGGTCGAGGTAGACACTGTTGGTCTTGGCGATCCCGTTGTGGGCGAACAGTTCCAAGTCCCAGCCGTTGTAGGTGGCGTACAGGCCGTCGCCGAGGTAGGTGGGCTCGCTGCGGTTCACCATGGCGGCCTCCCCTGACGCATCTCGTTGACGGCGTGCAGATGCCCGGCGAGTGCTTGTTCTTCGGTGTTGTACCTGCACAGCTGGCCGTCGTACTGGCCTCCGAACACCATCGTCTCGAAGATCACCGGCGGGCCGCCGGCCATGAACGCGTGATTCAGTCCCAGCCAGACGGTGGATACCTCGACGTGGTCGCTGATCTTGTCCAGGCCGATGCGGGCGTAGTCCTGCGATACCTTGCCGTCGTCGTCGTACTTCAGCCGCGCGAACTCCTCGAAGCTGATCGGGGTGCCGGACTTGTCGAAGTAGCCCATAAGGTCGCTCACGAGATCGCCCCCATGAAGTCGATGACTCCGAATAGTTCGCCCTGCACAGCTGGCTTCGGGAGCGCGGCGAGCATCTTCTTTGTCTGCCTTGTGAATTCGGCGAACTCGGCGTCAGCCTGGCGACGTTCGATGCAGTCGACTTCGACGTGCCAGGGGCAGTCCCGCCACGCCGGGAGGGTGGGGTAGAGCACGTCGCGCCGGTATTGGGCGGCGGCGACGTAGTCGTCGAACCAGCCCTCGACTTTGCCGGTGCGCAGGTTGGTCACGCGGTACGGCTTGGGCCACGGCGTGCTCATGCGCCCACCTCGAACAGGTCAAGCTGATCGTTCGCGATGTGCGAACGGCCGTTGAGGCCCAACGCTTTTGCGAGGACGACATGCTGCCAGGCTCTGATGCGCCAGTAGTCGGCCGTGGCGTTGTTCTCCTGCTCGACGGTTGGCGGGCAGATGCGGTCCTTCTCCCATGGCATGTAGGTGGCGTGATCATGGTGTCCGCAGTGGCAGAACCGTGCGCGTAGAACAGCATTCGCGGTTCCTGCATCACGGCAGGCGACTAGTTCGGCTTTGATGTCGGCGGGCAGATGCGCTGCGTAACGGTTGATCTCGGCGGCTTTGATATTCAGTCCGGGAAGCCTGCGGGCACGCGCCGATATGACGCTGCCATTGATCTCCCATCCACAGTCAGCCAGCCACTCCGGTGAACCGTTTAGGTCTGATGCCCGGCCACCGGTTGATCCCGATCGGGACCGCATCAGATTCGCGACACCCTCGGGAGAGGCCAGGGCGTGGACGATCTGCCAGGAGCCCATGTGCAGCAGCAGCCAGCGTTGGTCGACAGCGAGCGTCACGGCCCCTCCGTCACGGTGATATCGCAGCCCGGACCCTCCCCGGGGAGAGCCAGGCGCTTGGACGCCTTGAGGCCGACGACTTGCGAGTCGTCGCGATAGCAGACGTTGGAGATGGCGTCGAGACATGCGCGCGCCAGCTTGTCGAGGTCTGGGCGCTTCACCGCAGCAACGGTTTTCGTCTTCGACGCCGACTTAGGCCTCGGCATGACGAACGCCAGGTTGAGCGTGACAGGTCCGAGATACGGTGACACTCCGGCGGATGTCATCGCGTGATGCGCGGCCAGGGCGACACGTTCCCGCCACGGCCCGACAGCCCGCGAGGACTCGATCAGAATCCCGCGGCCGATGTGGCGCTTACTTCCCTGTGGCGCTGGCGCGCCCGGGACGTAGAACGACACCACTACCCCACCACCTCCCCCACCGGCCAGCAGTCGCACTCCCATTCCCGATGCCCGCAGTGTTGCCGGCGCTGCCAGTCGGCCACGGCGGCAGCGTGTTTGCGGTCGCGGTCGGCCTCGAGGTCGGCATCCGACTCGGTGCCATTGGGGAATGTGTGGACGATCGGCAGGTCGTCGAACTGGCTCACTCGGCCACCCCTGAGCGCAGCGTGTAGTACGACCCGTCGGTGTTGCGCAGCCGCACGAACGCGGCGGGCCCGAACAGCGCCCAGATGGAGTCGACGGCATCGGCGCGGTTGGCGTAGGACTCACCGCTGGTGGCCAGGACGCGGCCGTTGGCGGCGTTGGCTGTCCAGCGCCACGGCTGCCAGCGTTTCGTTCCGGCCCACTTGCGGCGCGGGGTGTGAACCAGTGTCACAGTGACGGTGTGCAGCGGGCTGGTCATTCGGCCACCTCGGCTGCGGCATCGAGCAGGTCGCCGTAGTCCTCGTCAGGTGCGGGTGCGGCTTTCAGTGCCGACTTCTTTGCGCTCCAGGCGTTCTGCAGCCGCGCCCGGTGCTCGCCGAGGTTCGCGCCCTTGAGTTCGGCGGCGATCGCGTCCAGCTCCTCGATGCTGTCGGCTTCGGCGACGCGGTGTTCGAAGTCGATGATCTCCGGTGGCATGGAGGGCAGCGGGTCGACAACGAACGGTGAGCGCCGGCCACGGGTCACAGTGAGCGCCAGCTGGATGCGCTTGTCGATGTCGGAGAGGTGGCTGACGCGGATGCCGCCGACCTTGTCCTTGCCGAAGGTGATCTCGGGGTCGCGGTAAAGGGTCATGCGGCGCCCGACGTAGTTCGACGCTTCCGGTCCCCAGGCCGACACAAGGATGCGCCGCACGGTCTTGCTGGGTTTGAACGGCCGCCCCGGGAAGCCGGCCATGTGGATCTCGACGGGCTGCTCAGGCGTTCCCGCGGTGACCGTTTCGACGGTGAACGTCCGAGGCCCGGTGATGAAGTCGTCGGCGTTGAGTTGGTCCGACCGCGGTGCGATCGTTTCGGTGATGTCCATCAGATTCTGATCTCCTGCTCGATGACGCGTTCGGTGGGATGCAGATAGCGGATCGCGTCTGCGTATTGGGAGGTGATGTCGAGGACGTTCTCCTCCAGCGCCTGGACGGCTTCGAGGATGGCGTCGAACCATCGAATGTCGGGGGTGACACGGGTGACGAACATGGGCATGCCGCCGCAGTAGCTGACGTAGTCGATCCAGTCGCGCCCGGAGACCAGCAGGCCGCATTGCAGCTGGGCCATGTTTTCCAGCGGCACTTCGTCGGTCAGAATGGTCGCCAGTTGCGCTTTGGCGCGCCGCGACTTGATCTCGATCAGACCGTCGTCGCCGACGAGACCGTCGGGGCTGTAACCGATTCGGACGCCGCACATCTCCTCGACCATGAACCCGACTTCGGTCACCGGGGCGTAGTGCTCGGAGTACTTGGCCCGTGCGCGCGGTTCGTCGTCGATGCCCCGCCACATGTCGGAGCTGATGAACGTGGGCTCGGTGAACCCGGTGATGCGTTCGGCCGCGATGATCCTGGTGACGTCACGGCTGTAGTCGTTGTCGGCCGGCTTGATGGACTTAGGGGTGATGAGCTTGTCGACCAGCGATGCGGTGACGATGCCGCGCCGGACGTCGTGCCACTCCTGGCTGCCCTGTTTGACGTCGTAGATCTTCAGCGTCACTGCAGCTCCTCCGCTGTCACCGTCAGCCCACAGCCGGTGCACACTGCACCGGCGGCGCCGTCGTGTTTCATGTTGTGCCGGTAGCAGTCGCCCGGTTTGACGCGGTCGGCGCGCAACGCCGAGCGCCATTCGTCGCGCTCCCAGTCGCTCATGCGGTGCGCCCCTGTTGAACGGCCAGCCACGCGATGCGGTTCTGGGCGCCGAGCAGCGCGATCCGCTGACCCCAGGCGACTAGTCCGACCTCGGTGCCGCGGTTGACCTGGTAGCTGTCCTCGGCGGTGGCAATGAGGTCGGCCAGCATGGTCTGCACCTCGGAGAACGCCTGGTGCCGCCCCTGCTCGACAGCGCGCTGAATGTCCCTGTCGCGCATCACATCAGTGATGGACCAGGTGGTGATGTCGGTCATTTGTGTTCCTCCCAGATATCCATGGCGACCC
>WBZO01003337.1_pt1 | contig 18934 bp, 11 predicted proteins | sample 5204261 | NCBI WGS metagenome assembly WBZO01 (sample SAMN12412400, study PRJNA552823) | activated sludge metagenome | isolation source: activated sludge from anammox sidestream of wastewater treatment plant... | place: USA: North Carolina | collected 2017-09
CAACGCGAGGAACCGTGCGGGGGAAGGTGCTTGAAATGCTGCCGACCAACTGACAGGCGCTGCTGTTCACGCTGAAACTGAAAGCGTTCTCGGCGTCATCGTAGAGCAAGCCGAAGAGGTTGCCGATCGTATTGGCGCCGATCGCCAGGTTGCCGCCGAAGCGATTGACGATTATCAGCGTGTCGTTGCCGTCAGCTCTGGACGGGATGTTCGACAGCGCCAGAACGCGCGGGACGCGATTGTAAGAAACGCCGTCGAACTGCAGCGCGGCTGTCGAGGAAGTTTCATTGCAGGTTTCCAGCACCCCTCGATAAAGAGCGGAGAAGGATTCAGCGGCAAGGTTCGCCGTATGGCCGGTCGTCGTCTTGATGTATTCGTCGCCAACCAGGAAGTTGAACGAGGCCGGGCATCCGAGAGCGCCGTCGGAAGCGACCGCGACGATGTAGCCGCTGATGCCGGGATCAACGTCCGAAGCCAGGAACGACGCCGTTTGGTTGCCAGTCAGGCAGATATACGAGTCGGCGACGCTGCAGTTGCTGGCCGCTACGAAGAAGAGATGGACAAACACTGATGTGGCGGAATTGGTGTTGGTGATGTTGATGCGCGTGTTCTGTGTGGCGCCAGAGGTCGCGCCTGAAGTGTAATAATTGTAGAATAGCACCGATCCGGCTTTTTGATCGCTGACTTCCGAAGTCGCCGGATAGGCGAGACCTGGATCAGCCGCAAATGCGGCAGACGCCATAATCAAGAGTGTGAAGAGGGCGAGCATCGTTTGCGCAAGCTTATGTGAGGTTCGCATTACGAAATCTCCTTGAAGTTTTGAAGTTATCTGCTGATTTAACTGGCCGGCAGAGCGTAAAGACACAACTGCCCAGCAAGACACAAACCTTGACGGGGCACATTATGATGTCAATTCGAACTGTTGATTGAATCCGTTGATGAGATCAAGTGAGAGCAAAAACGGAATGTCAGGGGGAACCGTTAGAAGTGAGGCGGTCTCACTAACGGGGCGCAGTCTACAAAGTTGGCTTCATGCTTGTCAACGGATTTAATGTTGCCCCTCTTGCTCACTCGTAGCGCAATGCCTCGACCGGAGTGAGTTTTGACGCCGTCCGCGCTGGATAGATCGTCGCCAGCAAGCAGATCACAATCGCCAGAATCGCCACTCCGGCGCAGTCAATCAATCTCACTTTGAGCGTAATGTGAGAGACGGAATAAATCTCGGCGGGAATCGAGATCAACTGATAATGATTGGCCAGCCAACTCAATCCGAGGCCGAGCAATAATCCGGACAAGGCTCCGATCAGGCCGATGACCAAACCTTGCAGCATGAAAATTCGCCGGATGGAGCGCGGCGCAGAGCCTTGCGCGCGCAAGATTGCGATGTCGCGGCTCTTTTCGATCACTGTCATTGTCAGAGTCGTGATGATGTTGAGCGCGGCGATTGCGATCAGCAGCGCGAAAAAGACCTGAACTACACGCTGTTGCAACTGAAGCGCGGCGAAGAGCGGGCGATTCAACTCCTGCCAGTTGTTGGTCACGAAGCCTGGGCCGGCGATTGCGCGAACCCGCGCGCCAATCTCGTTGACCGCGTAAATGTCTGCCACTTTCATCTGAATCACTCCGGCGGTATCGCCGCTGCCGCTCACGGTTTGCGCGGCGGCCAGTGAGATGTAAGCCCACTTCGCGTCGTACTCGTACAATCCCGAAGAGAAGATGCCAGCAACCCGAAAGCGCGTGTAGCGGGGACGCGGTTGCAACCCGGCGGGCGTCAGTCGTGTTTGCGAAGAAATCGCCGTTACGACATCACCGACTCCGAGCGACATCGTCCGCGCCAACTGTTTGCCGAGAATGATTCCATCCAACTCCTGATCCGCAGGTTCACGTTCAATATGGTTTTGATCGGAAGGTTGCTTCGAAGATTCGTTTTCCCCGGCGGATTGAAGTTGTCCTGGGTCGCCCTCGATCACAGTCGAGAAAATCTCGTTGGCCTCGCGCGGAGAGTTTGGATCAACGCCTTTGAGCACCGCGTATTCCTGACGATCATTGGCGCTCAGCAAAACCTGCGCGTAGATCGTAGCCGAAGCCGCGCTCACACCGGGCACGGCGCGAACACGTTCGACCAGTTCACGATAATTTTCGATTCCGCTGTTGTCTTCTTTCAGCAGGTTGAGATGCGCGGTGCCTTGGAGGATTTTATCCTGAACGTCCGCGCGAAAGCCGGTGATGAGCGCCTGCGCGACAATCAGCGCGGCGACGCCGAGCGTGATCCCGGCGACCGCTACAAACGTGATTACCGAAACGGCGGCCTGTCTCCGTTTAGCGCGCAGGTATCTGAGGGCGATGAAAAGTTCGTAGGACATTTGTTGGGAGTGGGAGAGCGGGAGAGCGGGGGAGAGGGAGAGTGGCAGATCCAAGTTCTCCTTGTCTCTCTCTCTCTCTCTTTCTCACTCTCAGTTCTTGCCCCAGGCCGGGCGCGATGACGGCGGCCCCAGGTCAATCAATCGCAATCCGAACGCGCCGCCGCTGCGATAGATCATTCGATACTTGCTTTCGTCCGCGTCTGGTTTGGGCAGTTGGTACGGCGAGGTCTTGGCAAGATAACGCACGCCGATGCGATTCCACACTTCCCATCGCGCCGCGGGGTCATCGAAGGCGACGGTTTTGTGGCCGGTGTAAAGATTCACCAGCGCCGGGTTCTGCGTTGCGATCACCTCGTCTTTCGGAACGTTATCACCGATGTGTTTGATGAACGCTTCATTCTCTTCAAACGCGCTGATCCACCGCGAACGGTTTTCAGGAACCGGGTCGTATTTTCTCTGGAGGTACTGGTAATTGCTGTAGAACGCGCTGACCACGAAAAGCCACGAGACGACTAGAATCGGAATGCGCTCGGCGCTCGGTTTCGTTCCCGCATAAAGTTTCTGATAGAGCCTGGCGATCAATCGCACGCCCATCAGCAGATAAAAAAGAAAGAACGGCACGAGCGGCAGCAGCAACCTGTATTGCTCCCAGCCCCACAACAGCGAAACGCCCATCGCCAGAGGTGTGACGATTTCAGCCAGCGTCAACCGTTCGCGCACAGCAGCGATGTAACCGGCCAGCGCCAGCAGCGCGAAAAACAGCGAGATCATCCTGGCCTCGTTCGGCACGCGGATCGGCTCGCCCGGCTCCATCGGGCGATAGAGTGAATAAAAGACGAATGCGCCGAAATCGAACTTGCCGATCTCCGACAGGTTGTTCCAGACACGTTCGGGCACGCCTTCAATCGTGATCACCCCCGACAGAGGCTGGCCCGCCACGCGTTGCCAGAATTGCGTCGAGTAAGGCTGCACGATGTTTGCGCCCTGCTCGGCGCGCTGTTCCGGCGTGGGAGAGTGGCTGCGCGAATACAACACCCAGGGGCCGACCAGCAATGTGACAATCGCAGCGAAGATCAACGCCTGCTTCGGCAGTTTCTCTTTCAACAGATAAATCACTGATCCGAGCAGAAGGCCCGGTCCCGCAGGCCGTGTCAGAAACGCAAACGACGCCAGCGCGCCGCCGATTGCGGCATAACGCCATCCGGATGAAATCAAGCTGCCGGATGAATCCCGCCCCACCGATTTTTCGATCAAAAATATCGTCGCCAACTGCGCCAGCGTGAAGACGCATTCCGACATCACCGACGATGTGGCCAGAAAGACCAACGCAGGATAGATCGTCGTGGCGAACGCCAGCGCGAACGCCACATAGGTCGGCAGCGCGCGTTGGCGGTTGAAATATCTGAACGCGATCAGGCCCGCGCCGATCATCGCCGCAATCGAAACCGATTTGAGCAGCCAGACATTGCCTGGAAAATTCGGCGACAGGCGATAGAAGATCGAAAGCAGAGCAGGGAAACCAGGCGTGTAAAACGGCGTGATTCCGGGCGTCGGCGAATTGATCAGGGTGTAGCCTTGCCCTGTCGCCAATGCTTTGGCCAACAGCACGTACCACGCGTCGTCAACAATCAGGCCGACGACTTTGTCCAGCCGCAGAATGTAAATCGTCAGACTCACCGCCAGCGCGATGGCTCCGGCGATGAACAACGTGAGGCGCTTCTTTGTCTGATCGTCCTGAGGGTTTTGAAGTTGTTTGGTCGGCTCTTCGGCGACGGGGATGTTTCGGCTTGCCTTTGGGGAAGTTCGTTTGGTCAAGATGTGGTACCTCGGTTCATTTCGATTCGGGGCGCATGTGCGGAAAGAGAATCACGTCGCGGATCGAACGCTGATTGGTCAGGATCATCACCAGACGGTCAATCCCGACACCTTCGCCGCCAGTCGGCGGCATCCCGTAAGAGAGCGCGCGAATGTAATCTTCGTCGAACATCATCGCCTCTTCGTCGCCGCGATCGCGCTGCTGCGCCTGCTCCTCGAAACGGCGGCGCTGTTCCGATGGATCATTCAGTTCCGAGAACGCGTTGGCGATTTCCATGTTGGAGATGTACAGCTCGAAGCGTTCGACGAAGCGCGGATCATCTGCCTTCTGTTTCGAGAGCGGCGAAAGTTCCGTCGGGAACTCGGTGATGAATGTCGGGTGGATCAGATGCGGCTCGACCACCTGCTCGAAGATTGCGCCCAGCAATTGCCCATCGTTCAACTTCGGGTCGAAGCCGAGGTCAATCGCGGCGGCGGTCTCTTCAAGCTGCTTGCGATCCATCAGCCCATCCAAAGTCGGACGCGTCGCATTAGCCTCATTCTGATCCGGCCAGTACTTCAAAACCGCTTCGCGCATCGTCATCCGCTGCCACTGATTGAAATCAATCGTGTGATCCTGATAAACGACCTGTCGCGTCCCGCAAACCTTATCCGCCAGCATGGTAATCAACTCCTGGGTCAAATCCATCAGGTCGTTGAAATCCGAATAAGCCTGGTACCATTCGAGCATCGTGAATTCGGGATTGTGCTTGTACGACAGCCCTTCGTTGCGGAAGTTACGGTTGATTTCGTAAACCTTCTCGAAGCCGCCGACAATCAGGCGTTTCAGATAAAGCTCAGGCGCGATGCGCGCGTAAAGATCAATGTCGAGCGCATTGTGATGCGTGACGAATGGCCGCGCCGCCGCTCCTGTGGCCAGCGGCGAGAGCATCGGCGTTTCGACTTCGACATAACCGCGCTCGTCGAAATAGCGGCGGACCTCGCGGATGATCAGCGCGCGCCGCTCGAAGACCTCGCGCGAAGTCAGTTCGCCGGGAAGGCGTTCGTGAATGGCGCCGCTCGCAATCAGGTCAACGTAACGCTGGCGGTATCGCAATTCCTTATCCGTCACGCCGTGATATTTGTCCGGCATCGGCAGCATCGCCTTCGCCAGGAATTGGAGGCGGCTCACATGCAGCGAAAGCTCGCCGGTCTTCGTAATGAACAGGAAGCCCTCGACGCCGATCCAATCGCCGAGATCGAATTTTTGATAAAGCGCCCAGGCTTCGTCGCCGACATCGTTTTTGCGGACGTAGACCTGCAACTGGCTGAGGCCATCCGAAAGATGCGCGAACGCGGCCTTGCCCATCAGCCGCATCGTCATAATCCGCCCGGCGATCCTGATCGCGCCGCCCTCTGCTGCTTTCAACTCCTGGTTGATTCGCGCGGCTTCGGTTTCGTCGTCTCTTTTGCCGGCGTTGCCCTGGTAACGCTCGACAATTTGCGAGATCGTGTGAGTGCGGTCGAAGCGGTTCGGGTAGGCGGCGTGGCCCATCTCCGCGATTTCTTCCAGATGGCGCTTGCGTTGTTGAATCTGATCGTTGTCCTGATCGAGCAAAACAGTAAAACTCCCTTGAATAAAGTTGCGCCGAACAGTCAGTCTGCGCGTAATAGCTTATGCGGGATTCGACGCCGTTTAGCGCGGCGACAGATAGCGGCAATCGTGACGGCTCCGTAACGCTTGAGGCGGGATTATAGAAACCGCGATTTGATAGGTCAACGAGCCGTTTGATCGAGCAGCCGCGACATCTCTCATTTCAACCACATCACAGGAGCATTGTATGAAAACAGGAACGCGCATTTCGCTGATCGCCGTTGTCTCGGCTTCGCTGGCTCTCTTCATTACGCTTGCGGTTTACAGCCAGCGTAAAGACAGCAAAGACGGCGGGGCTGAAACGCAGTGGGAGTATTTGGTCGTCGCGGGAGGCTCGGCCAATCTTTCGACTTCCGGCAATGAAAATTATTCGAGCATGCGGAAGCAGCCGGACACTTCATTCGCCCGCGAGAATTTTCCGCTCGAACGCAACTTCGACAAACTCGGCGCGAAAGGGTGGGAACTGGTCGCTGTCTACGGTCTGCCGAACGAACCGGTCTATTATTTCAAGCGGGTGAAAGACAGCAAATGAATCGCTCAAGTCACGCGCGCCGAAATTCGCTGAAACATCAACCGCAGCGACCGCGTATAGCCCGTTGCAATCGGTCAGAAATTCGCAGAGGCGTAAAAGGAGAGATTTAGTCTATGGCTCAGACAATCGGCACAATCATCGTTGTGGTTCTTGCGCTGGTGGTCCTTTCAGCGGTTCTCAATTTCCTGTTTGGCGTACTCGGATTCGTCTTCGCGCTGCTCCCGCTGCTGATCAAACTGGCGATTTTCGGTGGGATCATTTACCTGGGCTGGATGGTGTTTCGCAAACTCGCGCGTACCTCCGAAAGCTGACAAGTCGTTCTGCTTAGTGAGTGGCACTTGATAGTGTAGTTGTTCAACCTCCAGTAGTGTTTTTCTGACGAGCCGCCGCCGCTCGCCCAAATTCCTTGTCTCCAAAACTGCATTGGCTCAAATCGCCAAAGCCGTCGGGAATTGGGCGAGCGTCACGGCTCATTATTTTTTCAAAGTTTCCCGCGCGCGCATTCGATCAGCGCGCACAGTTCGCTGAAACGCTCGATCACGAAATCAACTCCCGCCTCGACCAATTCCGTGCGTCCGCGAAAACCAGGGATGTAACCGCAGGTTTTCATGCTCGCCGCTTTTCCGGCTTGAACGTCCACGCGGCTGTCGCCGACCATCAAACATTCCGACGCGCGGACGCCACACCTGCGCGCCGCTTCAACCAGCATCATCGGCGATGGTTTGCGCTCATCCAAACTGTCTCCGCCCAGCACCACCTCGAAGTGCGTCGCCAGCCCCACGCCAGCGAGCAAAGTCATCGTGAAATCATAAGGTTTGTTCGTGACGACGGCTTTCGGTATGCGCGCAAGGTGGGCGAGCGTCTGCTCGACTTCCGGGTAAACGCGCGTGTGGTCCAGAAGATGCTCGCGGTAATGACGCCGAAAAATTTCGAGCGCGCCGTCAATCTCGGAATTTTGCGGCGAGCCGTTCTGTGTGGCTCTTAAAGCGCGCTCGATCAAGGTTCGCGCGCCTTCGCCGACGAAGTTGAGCACCCGCGCGTCGGGCAGCCGCTCGCGCCCAATCTCGGCCAGCATCAGATTGACCGAATTGATCAGATCGGCGCGCGAATCCACCAGCGTGCCATCAAGGTCAAAAAGCAAACATTGATAACTCATTCAACTTACCTGGGCTTTCGCTTTTCCTCAAAACAGCAGTAGTATTGCCTTTGCTTCAAAGGCCACCTTCGGTTCCCCAGTTTACAATCCGAACGCGAGTGAGGCCAGCGCAATTACAAACATACCCCCCATTGCCGCTTTGGCGGCGCTCATCAGGAAAGGATCACGATGTCCGGGCACGGCGACACTCAACATAAATTCACTAACCGGTTGATCAACGAAACCAGCCCTTACCTTCTACAACACGCTCACAACCCGGTTGACTGGTACACCTGGGGAGAAGATGCCTTTGAACGCGCGCGCCGCGAAGACAAGCCTGTTCTGCTCTCGATAGGTTATAGCGCATGTCATTGGTGCCACGTGATGGAGCGTGAATCGTTTGAGGACGAAGCCATCGCCAAATTGATGAACGACAACTTCGTCAACATCAAAGTTGACCGCGAGGAGCGCCCCGACCTGGACACGATTTATATGAACGCTGTGCAGATGATGACCGGGCACGGCGGGTGGCCGATGACGGTTTTTCTGACGCCCGACGGCAAACCGTTTTACGGCGGCACTTACTTTCCGCCGAATGACCGTCACGGGATGCCTGGATTTCCGCGTATCCTGATCGCTTTGGCCGAAGCTTATCGTGAGCGGCGCGATGAGATCGAAAGCAGCGCGGATGGCGCGCTCGGCGAATTGAAGCGGCTGGATCGGATCGCTCAGCAGGAAGGCGAACTGGGTTACGAGATCGCGGATCACGCGGCGAATCAGTTGCTGCGAACGCTCGATCCGGTTAACGGCGGCTTCGGCAATAGGCCCAAGTTCCCGCCTTCGATGTCGCTGCAATTTCTGCTGCGCCAGTGGCGGCGGACGAAAGACGCGAGCGCGCTCAATGCGGTTGAACTGACGCTGAACAAGATGGCGCGAGGCGGAATGTACGATCAGTTGGGCGGCGGTTTTCATCGCTACTCGGTTGACGAGAAATGGCTCGCGCCGCATTTCGAGAAGATGCTTTACGACAACGCTTTGCTGAGCCGCGTCTACACCGAAGCCTTCCTGGCCACCGGCAATGAATTCTACAGGCGCATCGCCACCGAGACGCTCGATTACGTCGTGCGCGAGATGACCGACCGAAGCGGCGGTTTTTATTCCACGCAGGACGCCGACAGCGAAGGCGAGGAAGGGAAGTTCTTCGTCTGGACGCCTGAAGAGGTTGTGGCGCTGCTTGGCGAAGAAGACGCGCGGTTGTTCAACCGCTACTTCGACGTTTCGGAGATGGGCAATTTTGAAGGCCACAGCATTCTGCACGTTGATGAAGACGTTGACGTGATCGCCAGGCTGATGCGCGCGCCGCGCGAGCGCTTGCTGGAAGTCATCGAACGCGGCAGGCCGATTCTGTTCGACGCCCGCAAGAAACGCGTCAAGCCGTATCGCGATGAAAAGATATTGACGGCGTGGAATGGATTGATGATGCGCAGCTTCGCCGAAGCCTCGCGCGCGTTTGACCGGAAAGACTATCTCGAGGCCGCAACCAGAAACGCGGAGTTCCTGCTGGCCAATTTGCGGCGCGATGGGCGGCTGCTCAGGACGTACAAAGACGGCGAGAGCAAGCTGAACGGCTACCTTGAAGATTACGCCTACGTGGTTGACGGGCTGCTTGCGCTTTACGAAGCGTCGTTCGACCTGCGCTGGTTTGAAGAGGCGCGGGCGCTCACCGAGACGATGATCGAGCAGTTCCAGGACGCCGAAGCGGGAGGCTTTTTCTTCACCAGCGCCGATCACGAGACGCTGATCACGCGCACGAAGGATTTTTACGACAACGCCATTCCGTCCGGAAATTCGGTGGCCGCCGCCGCGCTTTTGCGCCTGTCGCTGTTCACTGGCGAAGGCCGTTACCGCCAGATAGCCGAAACCATATTGCGCCTGATGAAATCCACGATGATGCGCGCGCCGAGCGCCTTCGGATATTTGCTCTCGGCGCTCGACCTGCTTCTGGCCTCGCCTTATGAGATCGCAATCATCGGCGCGCCTGAAGCCGAAGACACGCGCGCAATGATCAACGTGGTTTTTAAACGCTACCTGCCGAACAAAGTTGTCGCGTTTGCGCCTGAAGCCGATTCAAGGGCGTCGCGGACTATCAAATTACTCGAAGGGAGAGACCGGATTGACGGCAAGGCGACGGCTTACGTTTGCCGGGATTTTTACTGCGAATCCCCAACGACCGACGCCGGAAAGCTCGCTGAGCAGTTGGGCGTGGGCAAATAGCGTTAAAACTCCCATTATCAAGGGCGAAAAATTGACAGCCCTTTGTGGTTTAAATAAGATACGCCATCAGTCCAAGCGGTTTCACCAGACAGATACGCCATGGGCAATGGCGGCAGGGCTAAATAAAACATGGCAACTTTAGGCCAGCAATTTAAACAATCGCGTGAAGAGAAAGGTATCTCGCTCCACGAAATCGCCGAATCCACCCACATCGGCGTTCGCTTTCTGCAGGCGATAGAAAACGACTCCTATGACATTCTGCCCGGCGGCGTTTTCAACCGCGCCTTCGTCCGCAAATTCGCCAGACAGGTCGGCTTCGACGAGGAACAGGCGGTCAAACTTTACGAAGAACAACTGGAAGAGCAGGGCGGCGAGCCGGAGCAACGTTACCAGATGGGCGTCGAAGATTTCGAGTCCAGGCCGACGTCCGGTAATGGCCTGCTGCTCAGTTTCGTGGCGCTCATGATTCTGGGGGCGTTGGCTTACGCCGCTTATCAATATTTCGCGCCGGCTGGCTCCGAATCCGGCGGCCCGGTGGCTAATTTAAGCACGCCGAGCGTCACGCCGGACGCGTCAGCGTCTCCATCGCCTTCGCCAGCGGCAAGTCCGACGCCGGAACCCGCGCCCGCTGGCGCGATGCGCGTGCAATTGTCCGCTCCGACTGAAGAAGTCTGGTTGAGCGTCAAGCCAGACGACCAGAAGGCGCAGATGATGATCCTGCAAACCGGCGAGACGCGCGAATACGACGTGAATGAGAAGATGGTTTTATCCATAGGCAGAGTTCCATCCTTGAAGATCACTGTCAACGGACGTGAGGTGGATAATGGCAAGCTTGTGCCGAATCTGAAGGGTGTTGTCGCAACCAATGTCGTTATCTCTAAGGACAACTATCAACAGTTTCTCAAGTAGTCCGTCGTTTCTTTTATTTAAAAACGGGCGTGTGCGGCGACGGCCTGCCGGATTGACCAGATTGCGCGCCCGCACACATCGCAAAAAAATCAGGTTATTAACTGCGCCGCGCGAGGAAAGTCCCGCGCGGTTTTCGCTTTTAGGTGAAATTTTATGCTAACTGAAAATTTGATCGAGGCTCTGACCTTTGACGATGTTCTGCTGATCCCGGCCTATTCCGAAATTTTACCGACCGAGACAGATACGACCACGCGCCTGACGCGCGACATCAACCTCAACATCCCCGTCATCAGCGCGGCGATGGATACCGTGACCGAGGCTCCGATGGCCATCGCCATCGCGCAGCAGGGCGGCATCGGCGTGATCCACAAAAATTTGCCTATCGAGGCGCAGCGCGATGAAGTGGATAAGGTCAAACGTTCCGAATCGGGAATGATCGTTGATCCGGTGACGATGACTCCCGACCGCAAAATCCGCGAAGCGACGGCTGTGATGGAACGATACAAAATCTCAGGCGTGCCGGTCATCGCCGACAATGGCAGACTGGTCGGCATTCTGACCAACCGCGACCTGCGATTCGAGACGCGGCTCGACCTGCCGATTTCGGAAGTGATGACCAAAGAGAACCTGATCACGGTTCCCGTCGGCACCACGCTGCGCGAGGCCGAGGGGATTCTGCAAAAACACCGCGTCGAGAAGCTGCTGGTCGTTGACGACAACTACAGGCTCAAAGGTCTGATTACGGTCAAAGACATTCAGAAGGCGATCAAATATCCGAATGCGGCGAAAGACAGCCTGGGCCGTTTGCGCTGCGCCGCAGGCATCGGCGCGACGGGCGATTTTCTGGAGCGCGCGGCGGAAATGGTCAAAGCCCGCGTTGACGTGCTGGCGATTGACACCGCGCACGGCCACAGCTCGCGCGTGATCGAAGCCGTCAAACAGGTCAAACGCCGTTTCCCCGAACTGCAACTGATCGCAGGCAACATCGGCACAGCCGATGGCGCCAGGGCGTTGATCCAGGCCGGAGCCGACGCGGTGAAGGTCGGCATCGGCCCCGGTTCGATCTGCACAACGCGCGTAGTCACCGGCGCGGGCGTGCCGCAAATCACGGCCATCGCTGAGTGCGTCCGAGGCGCCGCCGGTTCGGGCGTGCCGGTGATCGCCGACGGCGGCGTCAAGTATTCCGGCGAAATCACCAAAGCCATCGCCGCCGGCGCCGACACGGTGATGATCGGTTCGTTGTTCGCAGGCGTTGACGAATCGCCCGGCGAGATAATTTTGTATCAGGGCCGCAACTTCAAATCCTATCGCGGAATGGGCAGCATCGCCGCGATGAAGCAGGGCAGCAAGGACCGTTACGCGCAGGAGAGCGCCGACGCCGAAAGCAAACTCGTCCCGGAAGGCATCGAAGGCCGCGTGACTTACAAAGGCTCGCTTTCGGCGCTGGTCGGGCAATTGGTGGGCGGTCTGCGCGCCGGGATGGGTTACACCGGCTGTCGCACGATCCGCGAATTGCAGCAGAACGCGCGCTTCATGAAGATCACCGCCGCCAGCCTGAAGGAATCGCACGTCCACGACGTGATCATCACGAAAGAGGCGCCGAATTATCGGGTGGAGTAACGCGATTCGGATTTTTACTTCCCGTTCGGCGCGGCCACAACCGGCAGCACGATGTGCGACGGGCGCGCGGTGTCGTGATAGATCGTCTGTCTGGCCACGCGCGTCCTGCTCGACGCGCCGAACGCCTCGCCCGTATTCGGATTGCGGTCGAATTGCGGGAAATGGCTGCTGGTGACGTCCACGCGGATGCGGTGGCCCGGCAGGAAGACGTTGGCCGTGCCGGCCATGTCAATCTCGAATTCGTAAACCTCATTCGGCTTCAGCAATTCCATCTTGTCGGTCCCCTTGCGATAACGCGCGCGCAGGATTCCCTCGGCGATGTTCATCGAAAAACCGTTCGGATGAACGTCAATCAATTTCACCACCCAGTCGGTGTCGGGGCCGTCAGTCGAAGCGAAAAGCTTCATCTTGATCGGCCCGGCGATGGCCAGCGGTTGATCCATCGGTTGTGAGGTGTAGACCAGAATGTCTTTGCGACTCTCGATCACGCGCTGGTCTTTAGGCCCGGCCAGCGTCGGCGTGCCGCAGCAGTTGTTGCCGCCGACTGTAGGCACAGGATCGTTCGGATCATACGAATATTGATCGCTCGTCGCGCCCGACGGTTGATTCGCGTTCAAACCGCCGCCGCCCTTGTCGCTGTTGGCCGAGCCGTTGCTGGCGATGTAAAACGGCGTGTACTTCGTTCCGGGAATTGGCCAGTCCTGCTCGTGACGCCATTGATTGACGCCCATGTAAAAAATCTCGACCGGCGGCTCGCGGTCAATGCCGTTGTCAACGCCCTTCAGGTAATGATCGAACCAGCGCAGTTCGCGGTCGAATTGCACGCGAATGTTTTGCGGCCCGAAATCAACGTCACCGAATTTCTGTGAAGGGCCGTGCCCCCAGGCGCCGATGATCATTTTGGTTTCGCGCCGCGCCTTTTCGTTCGCGCCGTGTTTGCGCACGCCTGCGAAGCCGTTGATCGTCCCCTGCACGAAGATGTCGAACCAGCCGCCGCTGGTGTGAACCGGGACGTTGATTTTTGAAAATTGCTCCTCGTCACTGATCTCGCGCCAGTAATCGTCGTAGCCGGGATGCGCCAACCAATCGCGGTAATGTTTGACGGCGTAACCGGCGCTTTCCAGATCGCCGTCCTTGAGCGGCAGGTGCTTGAGAATCTTCTCGTAGCTCAGTTCTTTCGGCGCATATTTTTCAGTGTGCCAGTATTGCGGCAGCATTATCCGGTTCGGCATTCGCACCACGCCCCAGCCGTAATTGAACGACAGCCGGAACGCGCCGCCGTGCGTGATCCAGTTGCCGTAGATGTTGGTCGAAGCCACCGCCGGAAACATCGCCACCAGATTCGGCGGCTGCAAACTCGCCGCGCGCCATTGCACGTGGCCCAGATACGAGCCGCCCTGCGTTGCGACCTTGCCGTTCGACCAGGGCTGTTTGGCCGCCCACTGGATTGTGTCGTAACCGTCTTTCGCTTCGTTGCGGAACGGCTCCCACAGGCCTTCCGATTCGTAACGCCCGCGCGTGTCGTTCATCACGGCGGCGTAACCGTTCTGAGCGAATTTGATCAGCGCCTCGTGAGCGCCGTCGCGCTGAACTCCGTAAGGCGTGCGCACGATCAGCGTCGGGTAACGGCCTTCGGCTCGCGGCAAATAAACGTCGGCGTAAAGCTTCACGCCGTCGCGCATCGGCACGGGTTGGTAGCGCAGGATTCTGATCTCGTTCAAGGCCGAGCTTGCGTCGTTCGTTGAAACGATGATCGCAATGATGGTGATCGCGCAGAACAACAGAGATGATCGAAGAATAGAAATTCTTTTCATCGCATTCTCTCCTTATTCGGGAAGGTCTGATTGTGATTGGGAAAACCCGATTGATTCCGCTTTCGCGGCGGCTGAATTATTGAGTCGAGTGCTATAATCGCGCAACCGCACGGATAACATTTTCAGAAAAATATGGAGGAAGTTTATGAAACCTTCGCTCAAAGCCGGGCTGGCGCTGTTTGTCGCCGCGCTCCTGAGTTTATCGGCGCTCGCGCAATCGAAGCGTCCGATGACCTTCGATGACTTGATGGCCGTCAAGCGTCTCGGTGACGCGCAAATCTCGCCTGATGGCTCGCGCGTCGCTTACGTTGTCAGCGACGTTGATAAAAACCTGAATCGCAGCAAACGCAGCGTCTGGGTTGTTTCGACATCAGGCGGACAGCCGCAGCAACTGATCACTTCGGACAAGAACGATTTCTCGCCTCGATGGTCTGCCGATGGCAAATCGCTCGCCTTTCTTTCAACCCGCGAAGGCGCGCCGCAAATTTTCGTGGCTGGCGCAGACGGCTCGAATCCGCGCAAAATCACCAACGCTCCTGAAGGCGTCGGCGAATTCATCTGGTCGCCGAACGGCAGGATGTTCGCGTTCACGACCGACGTTTACCCAGACTGCGGGTCGCTCGATTGCGTCGCGCGCCGCAGCGAGATGGATGAGAAAAGCAAGGTCAAAGCCGTCATCGCCGATCATCTGCTCTTCCGCCATTGGGATTCATTCAAACACGGCAAGCGCTCGCACCTGTTTGTCGTTTCAAGCGACGGCGGCGAGCCGAAGGATTTGACGCCGGGCGATCACGATACGCCGCCGTTCAGCCTCGGCGATCCGACGGCGTTCGACTTCGCGCCCGATTCGTCTGAGATCGTCTTTGCGCGCAACACCGACAAAGACGAAGCGCGAAGCACCAACAACGATCTCTTTGTCGTTTCCATCAGCGGCGGCGAGGCCAAACGAATCACGGGCAATAATCCCGGCTCCGACACGACGCCGCGATATTCGCCCGACGGCAAATACATCGCGTACCGCTCGCAACAGCGCAACGGTTATGAATCGGATCGTTTTCGGCTGATGCTTTACGACCGAAAGGCCGGAACGTCGAAAGAGCTAACGACCGGCTTCGACCGCTGGGTAGGCGAACTGGCCTGGGCGCCGGACAGCCGGAACATCTTCATCGTCGCTGAAGATCGCGGGCGCGAAATGATCGGCGTCGCGTCAATAAACGGCGGCGTCAAACCGATCATCGCCAACACCGCCAGCAACGGCGTCACGCTTTCAGCAGACGGCAAGACGCTGGCCTTCACGCGGTCGAGTTTGACGATGCCCGCCGAAGTCTTCGCGGCGAACGCCAGCGGCGGCAATGCTCGCCAACTCACTCAAACCAACGCGGCGTTGCTCGCGCAACTCGATCTCAATCCGGCTGAAGATTTCGAGTACGCCGGCGCGTTGAGGGCCAAAATTCACGGCTTCGTCGTCAAGCCGCCGCAGTTCGACAAATCGAAAAAATACCCGATGGTTCTGCTCATTCACGGCGGGCCGCAGGGCGCCTGGCTCGACAATTGGGGCTATCGCTGGAACGCGCAGATGTGGGCGGCGCGCGGTTACGTCACCGTGATGATCAACCCGCACGGCTCGACCGGCTACGGACAGGCGTTCACCGAACAGATCAGCGGCGATTGGGGCGGCGCGGTTTACGACGACCTGATGCGCGGCGTGGATCACGTCATCGCGCAAGGTTACGTTGATCCGAACCGGCTGGGCGCGGCTGGCGGCTCGTATGGCGGATACATGGCCAACTGGATCATGGGCCACACCGATCGTTTCAAAGCGATAGTCACGCACGCGGGCATTTTCAACACGACCAGCATGTACGCGACCGAGGAATTGTGGTTCCAGGAGTGGGAATTCAAAGGCGCTCCGTGGGAGAACCCGGAGCTTTACGCGAAATGGTCGCCGCATCTGTTCGCCAAAAATTTCAAGACGCCGACCCTTGTCGTTCACGGCGAACTGGATTACCGCGTGCCGGTCGGCGAAGGGCTGCAACTGTTTTCGACCCTGCAGCGCAAAGGCGTGCCGTCGAAGCTGCTTTATTATCCTGACGAAGGCCATTGGATTCTGAAGCCGCAGAACAGCGAGCTTTGGTACAAGACCGTGCTCGGATGGCTCGATCAGTGGCTGAAACCAAACGGCGCGACGGCGTCGCGGTGATGGATCGAAGCTGAAACAGGCGGCAATGGGAGCGTAATCTGGACAGATTGCGCTCCCATTGCCGCCTGTTTGGTTGAAATCGAACAGGTATCTCCCGCCAAAGAAGACCTTCCGGTAAATGACTTTGCAAGAGCTATTCTTTTTACAAATGACCAGATACAAACTGCTGGAATAATACTTACGGATGCTCTAGTATTCGCGCGTTCAATCCAAACTTTGCGCGGGCATCGCGCAACATCAACAAAAATTCAATAGCGCAATCAAGTGGTCGCCAGCAATTGACCGGCTTTCGCCATTGGTCAAGTGATGGTCCCGGCTGCTGGAGGTTGACCTGGAGGCGCGAGCGGTTCGCCTGTTCTTGTCAACGCAGACCGAGAGTTTCCACTTAGTAAAAGGAGAGCACGAATCATGAGAAGCAGTTTCAGGTATGCCTTGACGACGCTGTTTGTCGTTTTCTGTCTGGCGACGGCGGTCTTCGGACAACGCACCACCGGAAACATCGAAGGCACGGTGACCGATCCCAACGGTTCCATCGTGCCCGGTGTCAGCGTGACGGTGACCGGGGTCACGGTCGGTTTTAACCGGGTCGTGCAAAGCGATAGCCAGGGAATTTTCCGCGTCCAGCAAATCCCCGCCGGCACATACAAAATCGCGACGGCGCCGATCAGCGGATTCGCAGCGGCGAAAGTGGAAGATGTAACCGTGACAATTGAGAGCGTCACAGTCGCCAACATCAAACTGGGAGTCGCCGCAGCCTCCGAAACCGTAGTCGTGACCTCGGATCAGTTGGGCGTAAACATTGATGTTTCCGACAGCAAGGTGCAGACGAACATCACTACCAGGCTGATCGAGCAATTGCCGAAGGGGATGAGTTTTACTTCGGTGTTGCGCGCCTCGCCCGCCACTCGGTCGGAAGGGATGGCTGGCGGTTTTCAGGTGGATGGAGCTTCAGGTTCCGAAAACACCTTCATCGTGGACGGGTTGTCGGTCGAGAATTACAGAACCGGCACGCTCAACGGCGTCAACAATGTGCCGACGTCGCTGGTCTCGGAAATCCAGATCAAGACCGGCGGGTTTGAGGCGGAGCACGGCGGCGCCTCGGGCGGCGTCGTGACTGTGCAAACCAAATCCGGCTCGGATGCGTTTCACGGCGAGATCAGCGCGGCCTTCGACGCCAGCGCGCTTCAACCGCGCCCGCGCGCCGCTATGTCGCGTTTTGTGTCGAGCAACGCTTCCCCCGCCGCGATTGCGGCCAATCCTGATTACACCTACCTGATCAGACAGAACAAAGATCAGTTCCTGAACATGTATCCGACTGCGACCCTTAGCGGGCCATTGATTAAGAGCCGGTTGTGGTTCCTGGGCACTTATTCGCCACAGCTTTTCCGCACCACGCGCGTCTCGAATTTCATCAGTCCCATCAGCAACGCGAATTTCGCCTCCGGCACATTCGTAGCGTCGCCGCGCGTGACCAACGGCGTCACGCAGGCGCCGCTCACCTATAAGCAGAACATCAAAAGCGAATACGCCTTTAGCCGACTGGACGCCGCGATTCTCAACAACCTGCGTGGTTCGGTCACTTATTTGTGGAATCCGGAAGCTACGGATGGCAATCTGCCTTTTGCCAGCATCACGACTTCCAATCCGGTGAACGTCGTCTACAACGGCTTCTCCTATCCGTCGGAGCAATACGCGCGGCTGCAAGGCGGACGTGAAAACTCCAACATCTTCACTGGCCAGTTGGTCTACACGCCGACCAGCAAGATGGTCGCTACTTTCCGTTATGGCCGAGTCTTTCTCAATCAAAAAGCCGGCAACTACGCGCTCGCCAACGAACCGCGTTTTGTCTGCGGCGGCTCTCAAACAGCCTACAACACCATTCAGACGGGCTGTCCGGGAGGGCGCGGCTTCCAGAACCTGACCACCAATTCAATCACCACCCGCGACCTCTCGATCCGCAATGAGTTCAACGGTGATGTCAGCTACCTGGTGGGAGGTTTCGGTGGCAGACACGAATTCAAAGGCGGCTACCTTTACGGGCGCACTCTCAATGACGTGCTGGGCGGCAATGCGGGCACGGGCACGGTGACGCTTTTCTACGGTCAGGATTACGCCGCCGCCGGTCTTGCCGTCAGCTTGCCCTGCGCGCTCGGCACGGCTAGTTGCATCGGCGTCGGCACGTTTTCGCGTTCGGGCGCCAAGGGCATAGCTCGCAACATCTATCAGGCCATTTACGCGCAGGATAAATGGCAACCGTCCAACCGCCTCGCTCTGAATTTGGGAGTGCGGCTCGAGCGTGAAAATCTGCCTTCATACAACGAAGGCTTCACGTTGGCCGGGTCGAAAATTCCGCCGATTCGTCTGGGCTGGGGCAAAAAGATCGCGCCGCGTCTGGGCGGGGCGTACGACCTGCTTGGCGACGGCAAGACAAAAATCTACGGCAGCTTCGGCTGGTTTTACGATCGGTTGAAATTTGAATTGCCGCGCGGTCTGTTCGGCGGCAATTTCTTCCGCACCGACTATTTCCCGATCACCGCCGCGAACCCTGCTTACAACTACTACACGCCGCAACGTATTCTCGGAAATTGGACTGATCCGCTGGGCGGCGGCAATCCTTCGTCGGTGGGTGGTTTGAGCCA
>WBZO01002674.1_pt1 | contig 18926 bp, 21 predicted proteins | sample 5204261 | NCBI WGS metagenome assembly WBZO01 (sample SAMN12412400, study PRJNA552823) | activated sludge metagenome | isolation source: activated sludge from anammox sidestream of wastewater treatment plant... | place: USA: North Carolina | collected 2017-09
CCGCGAAAGAACGGATCGCCGGCGGAGACCTGCTCGGCCTGTTTCTTGAGGAGCTTGGTTGGAACCGTAAGGCGTTTTCTGACTCGTGCGTAGTCGATGGCGCCAAATTCTGCTTGGCTGGCATCGAGGAGAGCGCTGCCTTCGCCGACCGCGCCTACCGGCTCTTCCGGGACTCCCAGGTAAACCCCGATGGCAAGGTCGATCCCGCCGCCAAGCAGGCCCTCCGCGACCGCCTGGACGACCTTGACGAGCGGCTCAACCACCACCTCGCCCGCCAGTACCGCGTCGACCCGGGGGATCCACAGGCCTACGCCACATGGCGAGCCAGCCACCAGCCGCTGCACTGGTTCGTGGAGTTCCACGAGGTCATGGCCCGCAGCGGGTTCGATGCCATCGTCGGCAACCCGCCATGGCGTGAATACGCCGAGGTGCGGCGGGAGTATCAGGTGCTGGGCTTCCGGACCGAACCGAGTGGGAACCTCCACGCCATCTGTACAGAACGAGCCCTTGGGCTTCGCAATGCTAACGGCAGCGTCAGCTTTATCGTGCAGCTTCCGGTTGTCTCTTCAACGCGCATGAAGACCTTACGAAATGAGTTAAGGAACCACAGCGGAGCATTATTCATCGCTACCTTCGACGACCGGCCTGGGAGACTGTTTGACGGACTAGAGCACTGTCGCGCAACGGTTTTCACCTCCCGCGGCGGCGTCGTTAGCGGGCCGGCTCCCGTGTTCGCCACGAAGTACAACCGCTGGTACTCCGAAGCGAGAGCCACGCTGTTCGAGACTCTTGAGCTGGGTTGCCTGGATGATGCTCTGCCGTACCCAGATACTTTTCCAAAGGTTGCTTCGTTGGCTCACCGCGCAGCGCTGAGGCGGCTGGCCTCCTCTGCGGACACGACCTTGGGGCAGGAGCGAGCTCGGTCCAAGACAGACTCTTTCGTCTTTTATCAGGAGTCCGCCCAGTATTGGCTGAAAGCCGCATTAGGTGTCCCTTACTATGCTAAGGACGGAAGCGAGGGTGCTCCCGCGCACGGCAGGTACGTGTACTTTGCATCGAAGGATCAGGCCGCTGCTGCTTTCGCCTTGCTCAATAGTAGCATCTTTTTGAACTACTTTGTTAGCTTTGGAGATTGTTTTCACGTTAATGACCATTTGTTGGAGGGCTTTCCGATCCAAAATGGCACTCTAGACGATCAGGCACTTCAGGAACTCGGTCGGCGAATTTCGGACAGTCTGGTTGCGAATGCCACAATCAAGGCCATTCGTAAAAAAGACGGGGCAACGATCGAGTACCACGAGTACGTGGGGTCGCGCTCCAAACCCGAGTTTGACGAGGTCGACCGGCAATTCGGCCGCAGCATTGGGCTTAGTGCGGAGGAGCTCGACTTCATCATCAACTACGACATCAAGTACCGCATGGGCGCCGCCGACGGCCCCGATGGAGGCGAATGACATGCCAAAGGAACCCGGCGCCATCACCGCCCACATCACTCGGCTGGCCCAGGACCAGGACGACATCACGACGCTCGTCATGACCGAGGCGCAGGTGCTGGAACTGATCGCGGCCCTCACTACGGGCCTCCGCGAACACGCGACCGGGCCGGACGGATTCCGCATCGCCCTGCGCAAGCACCTCCCCACCCGGAAGTGCCAGCTCAGCCCGCCCTGCACCGGCGGCGAGGCCGCGCTCCACCTGGTCCGGCCGCGCAAGGCCAGGACAGACTGAAGGTGGGCCGCTGATGCACGACGACACGGCCGCCCTGGCAGATGGCGACATCATCCTCTACCGCACGCCTCAGGGTGCTACCCGCGTCGAGATTCTCTACGAGGGCGAGACCTTCTGGCTCAACCAGCGCCGCATCGCGGAACTCTTCGGCGTCGACGTGCGGACCGTCAGCGAACACCTCCGGAACATCTACGCGAGCGGAGAACTCAGCGAGGAGGCAACTGTCCGGAAATTCCGGAGAGTTCAGCGAGAGGGTGACCGGGATGTCTCCCGCGAGATGGAGTTCCACAACCTCGACGCCATCATCTCGGTCGGCTACCGGGTGAACAGCGCCCAGGCCACGCAGTTCCGCATTTGGGCGACCCAGACCCTGCGCGAGTTCGTGGTCAAGGGGTTCGTCCTCGATGACGAGCGCCTGAAGCTGAACAAGCGCTTTGGGAAGGACTACTTCGACGAGCTCCTGGAGCGAATCCGCGAGATTCGTGCCAGCGAGCGGCGCTTCTACCTGAAGATCACGGACATTTTCGAGCAGTGCAGCATCGACTACGACCGCAACGCGCTGCTGACCAAGACGTTCTTCCAGACGGTTCAGAACAAGCTGCATTGGGCTGTGACCGGCCACACCGCCGCCGAGATCATCGCCGCGCGTGCCGATGCTAGCCGGCCGTCGATGGGGCTCACCACATGGAGGAACGCCCCGGCCGGCAAGATCCTGAAGTCGGATGTCAGCGTCGCGAAGAACTACCTCACCGAGTCGGAGATAGCGCAGCTGGAGCGCATTGTCTCGATGTACCTGGACTTCGCTGAGGACCGCGCCGCCCGGCAGATCCCGATGAAGATGGCCGAGTGGGTATCCCGCCTCGATGCGTTCCTCTCATTCAACGACTACGAGGTCCTCAGCAACCCCGGAAAGGTCTCGGCTGAGGTCGCCCGGCGCCTGGCTGAGGAACAGTACGCAGTTTTCCGTGTGAAGCAGGACGCCGCGTTCGAGAGCGACTTTGAACGCGAGGTGCGGCGCCTGCAGGCCCAACCCCGCGCCGGAGAGAGCGATGGTGACGCCTGACCTCCCCGAGGGCTGGGCTCTCACCGGCGAGGAGCGCTTGCTTGAGCCTCCCCTGCTCGGCCTCGTGTCCTCTATTCAGTGCCCCGGCAGCGTCATCGTCCAGCTTCTCGATTCGATGCGCGCAGTGCGGTCTGCTGGCATCACGGTCATCGGCGGGTTCCACTCGCCGGTCGAACGAGAGTGCCTTGAGCTGCTCCTCTCCGGCACCCAGCCGATCGTGCTCGTCCAGGCGCGCCCTACGAGCCGGCTGACGCCCTCCGCCAGAGCGGCGATGGACGTGGGCCGGTTGGCGGTTCTGTCGCCGAACGAGTCAACCGGCCCACGCATGTCCCGCGCCCTCGCGAACGCGCGCAACGAAGTCGTTGCCCAACTCGCCACCGCGCTCCTGGTCCCCTACGCCTCGCCGGGTGGCGCGACGGAGCAGCTCGTCCAGCGCACGCTGCTCGCCGGCAAGGACGTTCTCACTATCGCCGACCCGTCGAACTCCCACATTGTCACCGCTGGCGCAAGGGCTGTGGCACCCGCAGGATCATCCGGGATCGCGGAATTCTGGTTGGCCATGCGCCGGACTTCCTGAACGAGCGTGGCGAAGGTGCCCTGGCACCGACCGTGGCTATGCCGATCCTGCGGTATAGTTCGCCCGACTAAGCGATCCAGCGGCGGAACATGTCTGGCACTGAGTATCTCGACGCTATCAGATCCCAACTTGAATCCGGCAAGAGCGCCTGGCGCCGCGCGGACAACATATTCCGCGCGTTCGGGTACGTCCGGCGCCGGCAGTCGGCTGTCGACCAATTCAACAAGGAGATGGAGGCCCGGGGCATGAGGGCCGAGCCCGCCCTTACGACCACCATCCCGCTCTCCGCCTACGTCCGCTTCCTCCTGGAGCCGGCCCCGCCTCCACCCGAGGTCCTCCAGGTGATGGATGAGTTCGAGCCGGTGAACGTCGAGCCGGAGCACATCGATCCGCCGGAGTCCGAGAAGGTTGAGGAGCCGCCTCCAGCCGACGAGGCCAACCCTGCCGACCGGGCGCTCATCGTGGGCAATCTTGCGGCTGCGGAACATCCCCCGGAGATGGTGAATCCCCAGGCCTCCATCGCGGAAGCGCTCACCACTATGGACCTCCGGGACTACTCGCAGCTCGCCGTCGGCAACAACCACGGCAGCGTGAAGGGTATCGTCTCGTACAAGTCCATCGCCCGGGCCATGCTCCACGGGCACCCCAAAGAGGTGAAGGATGCCCTTGACGTCTCGGTTCCGCGCGTCGAGCCGGGCGGTCCTCTTCTGGAGGTGGTGGAACTCTTCAAGAAGCACGACGTGGTGCTCGTCCAGGGCCCCGACAAGGTCGTTCGGGGCATCGTCACACCGGCCGACATCGCCGATGAGTTCTCGGCCCTGGCTGGCCCGTTCCTTCTCATCGGCCAGATAGAGGAGGAACTGCGGTGGCTGGTCAAGAAGTGGCTCGAACGAGACCATGTCGACCTCGCTGCGGCGCTCAAGCTCGAGACCGACAACGACCTTGGCAAGGCGACGCCTAAGGAAGTAACGGACCTGACGATGGGCGAGCTGCTCTGGATCCTGTCAGCTGAAGACAGCTGGAAGGCGGTCGGTATCAAGTACGACCGGGTCACGTTCTGCCGTGAGTTCGACGCCGTCCGCGAGATCCGGAACGCCGTCATGCACTTCAAGGACATCCCTGGCCCCGAGGATTACAAGCGCATTCAGGATTTTGCAGCAGTGGTCCAGCGCGCCTACCTGGCGGGACTGAAGTAGGTACCGGTTCTGCGCGACCAACAAGGTTACCGCAGTGCTCGTTCGCGCCCACCATACGTGCGTAGGCCACGCAATCGGACTCGGGCCGCGTATGGTCCAGGCTGGCCCCACCGGTGCCCCACGGCACCGGTGGGGTGCCGACCAGCCAAAGTCGATAGTAAGTGTCACGATGTCAGGCCCGCCGTGGGCGACCGGTGAGTGAGATGCCTGGTCTTCGGGGCGCTCTTCGACGTCGATGGTGCCGCGCTGGAGCCGGGAGATTCACCGTCGGCGCCGCGGCTCACTCATGACGCCGTCCACGTCGCAAGCGAGGTCCTCGTCATCAGTCGCGACGCCATCACCAAGCGCGTGACATATCTCTGCAAACGCGACAGTTGGTGTCGAGTTTGGCGCTCAGTGTCTCTCCGGTGCTGGCTGATGGGCTCACGCTCTGGGGTGCCGCGCACAGGGCTCCTGCCAATACCCGGAACTTCTTCGAGGGCTTCAGCGTGGACCGTTCGGGGGTGAACATCGGGCTGTTCCACGCATCGGAAAACTCGTGGCGATCCGCGCAGGAAACCGGCAAGGTGCCCCACGCGCCCTTCGATGCGAGCGAAATCGAGGAGGCCGGACTCGAGTTCGCGTTTCTGGGGCACTTCCACATGCCGAAAATCGCTCAACGGCACGCGTACCCTGGGAACCCCGACCCCCTGAGCTTTGGGGAGACTGGAGAACGCGGGGCTCTTCTTGCCACCATTCATCCGGACGGCAAAGTCAACGCCGACAGCCGGCACGTCTCGACGTCCAGCGTCTCCGACGTGGTCGTTGACGTGACCGGAGCTACCACTGTCCAGGACATTCGAGACAGGGTGGGCGACAGAGTCGCCGAGGCCGACGGTTTCGTGCGGCTGACGCTTGAAGGCGAACTGACGCCCGAGGTCGAGTTCCACGTCTCGGACTTGAACACGATCATGGGCCCGCGAGTGCAGGTGCGCATAGGCGCCCTACACCCGGGCTACAACATCAGCGCCATCAAGGACGAACAGACCATCCGTGGGCAGTTCGTCCGCGAAGTGCTGGCCGACACGTCCATGACCGAGGAGCGCCAGCAGCGCGTCCTGCTGACGGGCCTGCGAGCGCTCGATGGCCGCACGGACCTTGAGGTGGCGCTGGGATGAAGTTCAGGTCTGTCCAGGCCATCGCGTTTGGTTGCCTTCGGAGCGAGACGCTGGAGTTGGCACCGGGTTTCAACGTCGTGTTCGGGCCGAACGAGGCGGGGAAGTCGACCTGGCATGCGGCGATGTACGCCGCGCTCTGTGGGATGCGCCGCGGCCCGGGGATATCGAAAGAAGATAGAGAGTTTCGGGAGAGATACCGGCCGTGGGACGGTGACGACTGGCGCGTCAAGGCGCGAGTGGAGCTTCGAAACGGCACGGAGTACGACCTGCTGCATGATCTCGATGCCAAGGTTGCGTGCAGCGTCACCGACGCTGCGACCGGCAAAGATATTTCCAACACCGTGATGTTCGAGGGCGCGCCCGACGGTTCGATGTGGTTAAGTCTCAACCGCAGGCTGTTTCTACACGTCGCGTGCATAAGGCAGGCGGACATACTCGGGATCCTCGAGAGCGCGAATGTGCTCCAAGAACAGTTGCAGAGGGCCGTAGCGTCGCCCGAGGCAAAAGCGACGGCCGCAGCAGCGCTCCAACGAATCCGCGACTACCGGAAGGAAAAAGTAGGACTCGACCGAAAGAACAGCAGCCGACCACTGGCTGTGGCGGGTCGTGAGGTGAAGCGACTAGCCGCCGGGCTCGTGGAGGCGAGGAGGGCGCATGAGGAGTACTCCGGCATGCTCGAAACTGGAGGCCCACACGGGAGAACTCGATCGCAGGCGCCGGGAGCTAGAGGCAGACTCTCATCGACAAGGAATGTCACCGGAACGCGTGGCGCTTCTCAGGCCCAAGTTCGCAACGAGTGAAATCTAGGCCTTCCCCATCAATCTGGCGCGTTCCAGCGTGGCCTCGAAGATGCGAGCGGTAGCAGCGTCGATCATGACACCGTTGTCATTTGCGACGCCGGCGCCGGCAGATTCGGCCTCGCGAACCTTCTCGACAATCGCCTTCGCCCGTTCGACCTCGCGTTCAGAAGGGGCGAACACGTCATTGGCGATCTCCACCTGGCTCGGGTGTATTGCCCACTTCCCCACGGCTCCCAGTGTCGTCGCCCAGGTGCATTCCCGCCGGTAGCCTTCGGCATCTCGGAAGTCAGCAAACGGCCCGTCGATGGCATCGATGCCATTCGCGCGAGCTGCCACAATCAGCCGGGTTCGGGCATAGTGCCAGATGTCTCCCGGGTACCTGCCTTCCTTGCTCCCGATGTGTCCCAGTCGCATGCCCTGGCTGGCTGAAAGGTCACCGACGCCCAGGATGAGTGCCTCGAGCCTGGGGCTCGACGCCGCAAGATCCTCAACACGGGCGAGGGCCTCCGTCTCTTCGATGAGTACCTCGAGACCGATGCGCCCGAGTGGGAGCCCGTGCTTTGTCTCAAGCTGGGCCAGCAGTGTGTCGACGAACTGGATGTCGCGGGATGCCTTCACCTTCGGGATGATGACCACGTCCAGATTGTTTCCCGCAGCACCAACGATGTCCACAAGCTCTTCGTGGCACCACTTTGTGTGCGTGCCGTTGATCCGGATAGCCCGCGTCTTTTTTCCCCAATCGAGGTTGTTCAGGGCATGGATAATCGGCTTGCGCGCGCCCTCCTTTTCGGACGGAGCGACAGCATCCTCCAAGTCGAGAAACACCAGATCGGCATCGCTCGCTGCGGCTTTTGCGATCATCTTCTCGCTTGTACCCGGAGTAGAGAGCTCCGAGCGGCGAAGGCGAAATGGGCGGACCATATTGTTCCTCCAGCTGTGTACGACTGTGTACGACGGCAAGACTGCCGGAATGCGTTCAACAAGAAGGGACAGCGAACGGATGGGGTCGCAGGGCCTCCTCCATGTGTTCCTCGAATGCCGCGAGCGTGCTGTCAAACTCGAAACCGGGCTCCAGAAGCCACTGGTAGGCCGTACCTCGCAGAGTGGCTACTACCATTCTGGCAACAGCTTCAGGGTTCGTGCCTTTCCGCACCGATCCAGCGTCGATGCCACGGCGTACTGCGTCCACCAAACTGCGTCGTTGCGCACGGTGGATCTCGCTCATTCGCTGATTCAGCAGCGCTGGCTCTGGTTTCAGCGCCTCGAACATCAGTGTGTACAGGGCCCGCATGGCACCAGGGTCGCGGCGCACACTGGTGCGGATTCCGTCGATCACAACGCGGATGGCGGCGAAGCCGTTGGCCTCTCGGAGGAACGGGGCGATCTCATGTTCGTGCCACTCAGTGATCATTTTCTGCAGAAGTGCGGCAAGCAATCCATCTTTGGAACCAAAGCGGCGGGTGACCAGTCCGTGGCTGTAGCCAGCCCGTTCCCCAACGGCGGCGAGGGTCGTCCTTTCATAGCCGCGCTCCGCGATCAGTTCGGTAGCGGCCCGCAGGAGTCGCCCGGTGGAGAGTTTGGAACGCACCTGCTTTGCTACGATGTGGCTGATATGGGTCTGATTGGGTGACTGCTCATCGGTCTTGGGCACGCAGGAATTCTTTTCCCCCACTATGTATGTTGTCAACCACAATCTTTTCAGGCAGGATACCGCGCAACCCCGGCTTCCAGCTTGCAGAGAGCATGAGGGTACGTCCCGAGTCAGTTCCGAGCCCGGACCAATTGGACGGGCCACCAACCGAAGGTGAAGCATGTCAACAACTCCTGTACTAAGGCTAATGCGGCTCCAACTGAGCGAATGGCCTCCCGGTGGCTTGACAGACGACTAACGCAGACACCTGATTAATCGGAGGTACCAGCAGAATGCCAAATGCAAGCTCTTACGCCCCGGTTACCGCCACTTTGGCGACCCTCGGGCAGTCGATCAGTAACGGGGATCTCCCCGACGATACGGTCTTCCTGGCGAAGCAGTGTGTGCTCGACTGGGTAGGTGTCACGCTTGCGGGCAGCCTCGAACCGTTGAGCGAACTGTTGTTGGCAGAGATCGTCGAACAGGGAGGGCACGGTCAGGCAACCCTGGTCGGGCGGGGCCGAAAGGCGACGACGCAACAGGCGGCTCTCTTTAATGGAGCGTCGTCGCATGCTCTCGATTACGACGACGTGAACACCGCGATGGCCGGGCACCCCACGGTGCCGGTCATGCCCGCGGCGTTCGCCCTGGGGGAACACCGAGGCGCAACCGGAAGGGATCTCATCGCAGCGTTTATAGCTGGATTTGAGACGGAGTGCCGGCTGGGACTATTGGTGAATCCTGGTCATTACGCGAAAGGCTGGCACGCTACCGCAACGCTCGGCACATTTGGCTCGGCCGCGGCGTGCTCTTCACTGCTCCGTCTCGATCAAGAGCGTTGGAGCCACGCGCTGGGCCTGGCCGCCGCGCAAGCGGCCGGACTCAAGTCGATGTTCGGCACGATGTGTAAGCCATTCCACGCCGGCAAGGCGGCCGCCAATGGGCTCCTCGCAGCTTCACTTGCGGCCCGTGGGTTCACCAGCAACCCGGCCGCTATCGAGGCGGACCAGGGCTTTGTGTCGACACAGGCGCCGGAGCCTCAGTTCGAGCACTTCTTCGCCGGCCCGGCTGGAGGGTTCGCTCTGCGCTCAGTGCTGTTCAAGTATCACGCTGCCTGCTACGGCACCCACTCGAGCATTGAGGGTGTCCTCCGCCTCAAGGCAGCCAACCACCTCAGTCCTGAGGATGTGACGGCAATCCACCTTAGCGTACCCGAGTCCGCTCTAAGCATGTGCAACATCGAGGACCCCCAGACCGCCCTCGAAGGCAAGTTCAGCTTGCGCTTCACCTCAGCTCTTGCGCTCGGCACCGATGACACGACTGAGACGGCGTTTACCGATGACGCCGTCCGCGACTCGGCATTGCGGGCGCTCCTCCAGCGAGTCTCCGTCTCTGGCAATCCTGAATCACTCGGTGGAACCGAAGTTACCATTTGCCTCAGCGATGGCCGCCGTCTCAGTGAGAAGGTAGACGTCAACACGCCCCAAACCGATCTGGTACTTCAGTGGAAGCGGCTGGGAGCGAAGTTCAGTGGGCTGGCAACACCGGTTGTTGGTGCTCAGCGTGCGGCTGCCATCCTCGAAGCCATCGGCCGGCTCGAAACGATCGACGACGTCTCTGAGCTAACCTCCCTGTTCAATCGCGCCCCCAGGATGGTGAGCGCATGACCAACGAAGCGGCAAAACCGTCCGTCTGGCGTAAGGGAAACCAGTTCGAAGACTTTCAACTTGGCCAGGTCTTCCATCACCACTGGGGCAGGACGATAAACGAAGGCGACAACAGCCTGTTCAGCTCCCTCACTCTCAGTTACAACCCGCTGTACTTCAACACTGAGTATGCACTGGCGCTTGGCCACAAGGCCATTGTTGTTAACCCTTTGTTGGTGTTCCTGACCGTGTTCGGCTTGTCGGTAGAAGATCTGAGCGAAGCCGGTGGTCTCTTCCTCGGTGTCGAGGCGCTCACATTTCATCAGCCGGTTTACCCTGGTGACACTCTGACTGCCAGCAGTGAAGTAGTGGACCTTCGTGAGTCGAAGAGTCGTCCGTCCGATGGAATTGTCACATGGCACACCTTCGGCCGTAATTCCCACGCCGAACTAGTTATCGACTTCCGCCGAACGAATTTGATAGCGAAGCGAGGCAACCACACATGACATACCTGACCGAAGAGCGGTTGATGATCCAGAATACAGCCCGCAGCTTCTCCATGAAAGAGGTGCTGCCAGTCGCCAACGAACTCGACAAGGTGAAGGGTGACATCCCGATGTCGCTGCGGGACAAGATGGCTGCCATGGGCTACTTCGGCATCCGCCTGCCTGAAGAGTACGGCGGCCTTGGCCTCGGTGTCATGGAGTACTGCATCATTACTGAGGAGCTCGCTCGCGGGTGGATGAGTGTTGCCAGCATCATTGCTCGGGCTGGAGGAGCGGGCTGGACTTCTGAGGAGGAGCGCCGGAAGTATCTCCCTCGTGTTGCGCGGGGTGAGTTTCTCGGAGCGGTTGCCCTTTCCGAACCGGAGGCCGGCTCAGACCTCGCGAATATCAGTTGTCGCGCACGGCGCGACGGCGATGAGTGGATCATCAACGGCAGCAAGATGTGGTGCACATTTGCTGACGGTGCAGACTACATAACGGTGCTTTGCCGGACCGAAGACCCCGATCCTACAAACCGCCACAGAGGCACCGGCATGATTTTCTTCGAGAAGGAACGCGGTTCGTTCCCCACCGGTCTTCATGCTACACAAATCAACAAAATCGGCTACTTTGGCTGGAAGACTTGGGAACTGCACTTTGACGACTTCCGTGTTCCGTTGAGCGGCCTCATCGGCGGAGGAGAAAGAGCCGACACGCAGCTCAAGGGAACCATGAGCGGCCTCGCTACGGCTCGCGTTCACACCGCGGCACGGGCGATCGGCCTCTCCCGCGGGGCACTCGAGGACTCAATCGCGTATGCAAAGCACCGGGTGCAATTCAAGCGGCCCATTGCCGACTTCCAGGCCATCCGCTTTAAGATCGCCGAGATGGCGGCCGAGATCGAGGCCGCTCGGCAGCTCATGTATTACGCCGCGGATCTTGACGACCGCAACGAGCGCTGTGACAAGGAGGCGAGCATGTCCAAGTGGTTCGCCAGTGAAATGGCCGAACGCGTGACCAGCCAGGCGCTGCAGATCCATGGTGGTGTCGGATACACATCGGACCTTCCGATCGAGCGCTACTGGCGAGATGCCCGGCTCACCAAGATTTTTGAAGGGACCTCAGAGATCCAGCTTCGCATTATCTCTGACCGACTTCTTGGGAAGGCGGGGAGTGGCGATGCCTGAGGGGATCTCGCAATTGACGGCCAACGACAATTACTTTGAGGACTTCCATCCCGGTGATGCCTGGGAGCATGCGCGAGGCAAGACCATCACCGAGATGGACAACGTCCTCATTACAAATCTCGTGATGAACACGGCGCAGGGGCACTTCAATGAAGATCGCATGGCGAAAGGCCCGCTCCAGCACCGCATCGTCTTCGGAGGGATAACGGCAGCTATGTGTATCGGACTTGCGATGCAGGATACGGGGGAGAATGCTATTGCCGAGTTGAGTCTCGACAAGATTCGATTCCCCGCCTCCGTGTTCCATGGCGACACGCTGTATGCCTTCAGCGAAGTGCTGGCAACGGAGGATGCGCCTGGGCACCCCGATGCGGGAATTGTCATGTTTCGTCACTGGGGATTGAACCAGGATCGAAAGTTGGTCTTTGAAGGCGAACGGCGGGTCCTGTTAAAGAGGCGAAGCGCTTGGGCACAGAAGTGAATCATGCTGGCCCCTTGGAGAGTGTACGCGTCATCGACCTCACGCACGCTCTCGCCGGACCGTTCTGCACCATGCTGCTCGCTGACCTTGGTGCCGACGTGCTCAAGGTTGAGCCGTTACACGGTGATGGCACCCGGAAGCTCGGGCCCTTTGCGCCCGACGACAGCCTCAAGGCGTTCGGCGCTTACTTTCATAGTGTCAACCGCAACAAGCGCAGCACCGCGATCAACCTTGGTAATCCGGCCGGACGCCAGGTTTTCGAAAGACTCCTCGAAGGCGCCGACGTCCTTGTAGAGAACTACCGTGATGGCGTTATGGACCGATTCGGTCTCTCGTTCGAGACGCTCCACGCGAGATTTCCGCGACTTGTCTATGCCTGCATTCGCGGGTTTGGCGACCACCGCACCGGTGATCAGACGGTCCCGCCCAGTCGTTATGCAGATTGGCCCGCGTTTGACGTAGTTGCGCAAGCCATGGGTGGCCTGATCGGCGTAACCGGGCCCGGTCCGGAACAGCCAATGAATGCCGGGGCACCAGTTGGCGACATGGCTCCGGCTCTCTTCTGTGCACTGGGAATCGTATCTGCCGTCCTTCGTGCGCGGGAGACGGGCCGAGGACAACTGGTAGATGTCGCGATGTACGACGCGGTACTCGCGATTTGTGAACGCATCGTCTACCTCTACTCTTACACGGGCCAGGTCGCCATCCCCCAGGGGGCCGGGAATCCTCAACTGTGTCCATTTGACGCCTTCCCCACCAAGGACGGGTGGATCAGCATCGCAGCGCCTGGTGAACGACACTGGCAGTATCTTTGCGACGTGATGGGCAACCCAGAACTCGGTACGGACCCGGAGCTGGCGTCCAATCAGCAGCGAGTGGAACGGGCAGAGGAAGTACGTCGTGCCGTTGGCGACTGGACTTCTCAGTACTCCACGCGGGAGGTGGAGGAACTTCTCGGCGGTCTCGTGCCATGCGGGCCGGTGCATACGGCTGCCGATATCTTCGCTGATCCTCACGTCGCCCGTCGCCAGATGCTCTCTCGCGTTGAACACCCCGGCATGTCTGACCTCGCGACTCTTGTCAACAGCCCGATACGGATGTCAGAAAGCAGTGTTGGAGTCCGGCGGCGGGCCCCGCTTCTTGGCGAGCACACTGATGAGGTCTTCTCAGCCATGGGGATCACTGCCGCGGAAATCGCAGAACTCCGGGCGCAGCAGGCGATCGCGTGAGCCGTAGCGTATCGGTTCAGACGCGCTGATGCCAGTCTCCTGAAGATTGGCGGGTGGCTCGATTGTCAGGGTATGGCTGGCTCCTTCAGAGATGGGGGGAGCCAGTTTGGCGCGGTCGCTGGGGCCGTCGATGACCAGCTGAAGGGCGCCGTTTGGCAGGCGGTCGAGGGCACTGTTCGCGAGGATGGGGTCGGCGAGAAGGCCGACCCATTCGCTTACTTCACGGTTGCTCGTGACGACGAAGCTGGCGTGGCGGTGACGCTCGATGATGAGCGCATACAGGTCTTCGGACTGTTGCTGGCTGAGGCGATGGAGACCGAACTCGTCCACCAGGAGCAGGCTGGAGTAGGTAGTTGGGGCGGCGGAAGAGGACGGAGTGGTCGGCACGAATGGCAGCTGCGCCAAGGGTCCGTCCAGTCGACATCTTGTTCCCGCCGGCCCACCCCTACGAGCGCCGGATGATCTCGGACCTGGCCCATGTGGACCTCCAGAAACGGCACGCTGCCTCCGCAACGGGTCGGCTTCATACTCGAAGAACGGGACCTTCTGGAGACCGACATGACTCTGGCGATCTCCGCGTTCACGCTGGCGATCGCACCCGGCATCACTCTGGCGACCTGCGCCCCACGCCGGACTTCAGCCCAGGCGGTTCACAGCAGGACTGAGTGAGCGTGAGAGTGGCCATCCGGACGAGGTGGTAGGCTGTCACTCGCACCAGTTATTGATCCGCCTGAGGGCGTGATCGCAGGAGTTATTGAGCCAGGGGATCGCGGCGGTCTTTGAGCCAGATCGCGGGAGTCTTTGAGCCACCCGGGCGCACGTTCTCACCATGGCCGGTCAAGGAGGACCGGCGTGGCGTTTCGGGAGGTGCATGCAATGGAGATCATCGAGGTCATTCGCCGCTGGCAGGCGGGTGAGAGTGCTCGGGGCATCGCGCGGGCAACGGGCGTCGCGCGCAACAGCGTGGACAAGTACCTGCGGCTGGCGAAGGCAGCCGGCGTCCAGCAGGATGGCGAGCCTCCTGGGGAAGAGGTGGTGCGGCAGCTGGTGGCACAGTCCCGGCCAGGGCCGCGGCCAGGAAGCGTGGCTGCACCGGGACGGACGATGCTGGAGGAGCGGCGAGAACGGATCGCCAGGTGGCTCCAGGAGGAGCGCCTGCAGTTGACGCGCGTCCATGAGCTCCTGCTGCGTGATGGTGTGGCGGTCTCCTACACGACCCTGCGTGAGTTCGCCCGCGATGCGGGGCTCCGGCAGCCGCCAACGACGACGCTGCGCATGGCGCAGTGGCCGCCGGGCGAGGTTGCAGAGATCGACTTCGGCAAACTCGGCAGCATCGTCGAGGTGGAGAGCCGCAAGCGGCAGGCGGTCTGGGCACTGGTCGTGGTCCTGCCCTACAGCCGCCACAGCTTCACCTGGCCGATGCAGCAGCAGACGCTGGAGGAGAAGCATCGCGGGGCTGGAGATGGCCTGGCAGTTCTTTGGTGGCGTCCCGATGCGGGTCATCCTCGATAACTTCCCGGCCGCTATTGCCGGGGCCGATGCGCTCACGCCCCGTCTCACCCGCGGCTTCCTCGAATACAGCCAGGCACGCGGCTTCATCGCCGACCCGGCCAGGGTGCGCAGGCCCCAGGACAAGCCCCACGTCGAACGTACTATCCAGTACGTGCGCGAGCGCTTCTTTAAGGGAGGCAGCTTCCGCAACCTCGAGGACTGCCGGGATCAGGCGGAGCGCTGGTGCCGGGACATCGCCGGAGTGCGCGTCCACGGGACGACGCGGAAGCTGCCCCTGGAAGTCTTCGCCACCGAGGAGCAGGCGAAGCTGCAGCCGTACGACGGCGTCATCTACGACGTGCCTCAGTGGAAGGAGGTGACCGTCCACCCCGACCATCACATCAGCTTTGCGAACGCCCTCTACTCCGTCCCTTCGACGAGCTGCCCGCCGGGGACGAAGCTGGAGGTCCGCGGCGACAGGGGGCTCGTGAAGCTCTACAGGAAGGGCGAGCTCATCAAGGTCCACAGCCGTGTGGCTCGCGGCGGGAGGATGACAGACCCTGCCGACTACCCGGCGGAGAAGACCACCTACGCCCTGCGTTCGACCGATAGCGTCGTCCGCCGGGCAACCACGCTCGGACCGAACGTCGAGGTCTTCGCCCAGAAGCTCTTCGAAGGACCCTTGCCATGGTCGAAGCTACGCCAGGGCCAGAAGCTCATCTCCCTCGGCGAGAAGTACTCCGGCGAACGGCTCGATGCTGCCTGCAAGCGCGCGCTCGACTACGACCTCGTCGATGTCCGCCGGCTCCACCGCATCCTCGTCCAGGCCTTTGACCGGGAAGAGCCTGCCGCCGCGACGCCAGGTACATCCCTGGGAAGTCGCTTCGCCCGCCCACCAGGTGCCTTTGATCATCGTCAGCGCGAGGTCGTCGCATGACCATCGAAGCCGACCTCGTCACTCTTCTCAAACGTCTCAAGCTTGGGCCGATCCTCGCGACCCTGCCCGACCGGCTCGCCCTCGCACGTGCCCAGAAGCTCGACTACGCCGCCTTCCTCACCCTCATCCTCGCGGACGAGGTCCAGCGCAGGGACAATCTCGCTCTCGAACGCCGTCTCATCCAGGCGGGCTTCGAGGAGCGGGTCACCCTCGAGCACTTCGACTGGTCGACGGCCATCTAGCTCGACCGCCGCCACCTGAACGAGCTCTTCTCGCTCCAATTCCTGCAACGCAAGGAACACGCTTTACTCATCGGACCCGTCGGTGTCGGCAAGACCTTCTTAGCCCAGGCGCTTGGCGCCGCCGCTACGCGTGCCGGCCACAGCGTCCTCTTCCGGCGGTCGGATTACCTCCTGCGCGAGCTCAGCCAGTCACGCGCTGACCACACCTTCGAGGCAGTCTTCCGCCGCTATCTCGCGCCGGACTTGCTCATCGTCGATGACTTCGGATTGCACCGGCTCAGCCAGCAGCAGTCCGAGGACCTCTATGCGCTCATCATCGAACGCCACCGACGCTCATCCTTCATCGTCACCAGCAACCGCGACGTGAGCGAATGGGTCAGCCTCTTTGCCGACCCGATCCTCGCGAACAGCGCACTCGACCGGCTCGCGAACGGTGCCCATCAGCTCGTCATCGAAGGACCGAGCTATCGCGCCAAGCTCGCTCCCCGGCCACCCTCGGAGCCGCCGATGACCTGACCATCAACAGCGTTCAGGGTGGCTCAAAGACTCCTGCGATCCCCGGCCCAATGACTGGTGCGATTGACAGGTAGGCGGTGGCAGTCAGGGGTGGTCCAGAGTTGAAGCGCGGCGAGCCCGATGTAGCGCGCAGCTTCCGACCTCCTCCGGTTGTCTGCATCCGGTCGAAGAGTTCTTCGACGCGTCTTGGCTACCCGCGGGCTGAGCTGCGGGTCATAGCCTTCGTCCGCTCGAGCGTCCTGCGCCTCGCTGGCCGCTCAGCCGGCCGAGCATGACCATTGCCGCTCGCGTCCTGCCGTCGGACATGATCGGCGCGAAGCAGAGTCGGGTTTCTAGTCCGGACGCTTGAGGAGATGAGCGATACACACGGGTCCGACGCCGACCATGTGAGCCAGTCCGACTCGTGCGCCCGGGTGCTGACGGGGCCCGGCCTCATGGCGTAGCTGGCGGGTGACTTCAGCGATTTGACCCACGCCGGTTGGGCCGATAGGGTGCCCCATTGCTATGAGGCCGCCCGAAGGACTTATCGCCACCCGGCCCCCGATGTCGAAGGCACCGGCTTCCAGCTCGCGGACCGCCTCACCTTCCTTGCAGAAGTCCATGGCCTCAGTGTAGAGAAGCTCCTCGATGGTAAACGCGTCGTGGAGTTCGACTACGTCAACTTCAGATGGTGCAATTCCCGATTGCTCGTACAGGTCATGTACAGTTTTGCGAGTCAGGGCAACATCGAAGTTCAACGTGCCTGAAAGCTCCTCCGACCGTGCCGCCGAAGCCACCACCTGAATAGCCCGGCTCCTGTCCACGCCGGTGCGGTGGATGCCATCTTCCGACATGACAATCACGGCCGCGGCACCTTCACCGACCGGGGTGCACTGCAGCCGCGTGAGAATGCCCGACACCGCAGGTGGTTCCATCACCTCTTCGAGGGTTCGAACCTGTTGACGTTGTGCGTAGGGATTGAGCGCACCGTTCCGATGGTTCTTCACGGCAACTCTCGCAATCTGTTCGGGTGTTGCGTCGTGCTGTTCTATGTAGAGCTGGCTGAGGAGCGCGAAATGTGTGAACGGCACCACACGGTCGTCGGCAAGCCCACGCACCCCGGCCTTTGCCGGTCCGGAACTGCCCGATCCGGAACCGGCCGAGCTCGGCTTGTCCACCCCCATGGCGAGGGCAACGTCAGTGATGCCAGAGGCGACCTCGATGACGGCTTGGCGAAACGCCGTGCTCCCGGAGGCGGAGGCGTTTTCGACCTGAGCGATCGCCAGCCCGGTTGCGCCGAGGTACCGAAGCATGGCCGTCCCGGCCGCCATGCCGATGAGCACATTCCCGACGTATGCGCTCTGAACCTCGGCCCACTCTATACGGGCATCGGCCAATGCCTCGCGCACCGCCGTGAGGCCAAGGTCGACGTAGTTTGTCTCAGACAGCGATTGGTAGCGGTGCAGACCGACCCCCACAACATAGACTGGCCGTAATTCCGTGAGCGTCTTCATCACTTCTCCTCCGCAGGAGCGAACACGAGTACTTGATTTCCGTCGACCTCTTCGCTGTGGGCGGCCATACGGGCGTTCAGTGCTAGAGGCTGCCCATCTGCCAGGATTCCACGGACCAGGGGTCCGGCGTCGAGCTCAATCTCCCCCACCGTGTACGGCGTTGGATACTTCGGATGCCGGTTCACCACGGCATATGAATGAAGCCTGCCGACAGCTGGAATTGCCTTCGGCTCGAACATCTCTGGAAGCGCTCCGCAGCCGGGGCAGCCGTATCGCTGCGGCGGGAAGAGTACCATACCGCATCCTCCGCATTTGAAACCGTTAAGGACAACCGAGTCGTCGTTCTCTGACCATAGCTCCGTTGTGGTGGATGGCATCGCAATCAGCTCCCTTGTTCTGCCTGGGCCGTGTGTGAAGAGAGTTCGGACCAGACTTCGTTGTTGTGTTCACCCAATCCCGGGGCCGGGCGGCGGATAGGCGGGCGACTACCGTCCACAATCAGCGGGTTCGCAAGGAATTTACGTGTCCCGCCGCCCTCGGCCGGCCCATCCAGGAACAAGCCGCGACTGCTGAACTGTTGGTCCAATGCGACGTCCGCAAGCGTCGCTACCGGACCACACGGGACATCCGCTCGCGCGAGCTCCTCTATCCACTCGTTCGCCGGACGGCTCTCCAGGCGCGTGGCCAATTTCGCCCGCAATCCAGCCGAGTCTGCCCTACGGGCGAGCCCAGTCAGCGATCGCTCCGCATCGAGATTGAGCACGCTGCACAGATTTCGCCAGAAGTGATCCTCGTGGGCGATACTGAGCGTAATGTATCTGCCGTCGGCGCAGCGGAAGATACCGTAGGCTGGTTCTCCCGCACTGCCGGAGCCTCCGACTGTCCGATCGAGCCTTCCGGCATTCAGGGTCGGCTCTAACTTGACTCCCAACCAGGAAACGAGTCCGTCGGCCATTGATACATCGACGCGAGCCCCGCGTCCCGTGCTTTTCTTCTGGACCAGCGCTGATGCGATGGACAATGCCGCGAACATGGCAGACGAGAGGTCGCCGGCTGCAACCGGTAGTC
>WBZO01003340.1_pt1 | contig 18922 bp, 16 predicted proteins | sample 5204261 | NCBI WGS metagenome assembly WBZO01 (sample SAMN12412400, study PRJNA552823) | activated sludge metagenome | isolation source: activated sludge from anammox sidestream of wastewater treatment plant... | place: USA: North Carolina | collected 2017-09
AACCTCAAAGCCCGCGAAGACGTCAACACCGCCTCCAACTACCTCCTCCTCGAAGAAGACCAAAAAGACACACTCGGACAACTCCCAATCGGCCAATGCCTCGTCAAACTCCAAAGCCGCCACCCACGCACCTTCCAACTCAAAACCGTCCACGCCCCCATCAAAAACCAAATAGTCACAGACGACGAAATCCGAACCCACATGCAAAGGTATTCCAGCGATACCAGCCCTACAGCATTTCCAATCGACGGGAATCGGTCCGAGCAAGCCCTTCCACAAACAGATGAGGAAAACACGACCACAACCACGGAATCAGTCCGAGACCTACTCCTCGACACGCTCCACCACCCCCTCGCAGGCATGGTGGAGCGCTACAAACGCTTGAAAGTCAGCCGAAGGAAAGGCAACCACCTCAAGGACCTCGCCACCCGCGAGGGCTACGTGGAACAAGTCCGCATCCCCACCCGCTCTGGAGCCATTGTCCTTCTCGACCTCACCCCCAAAGGCCGCTCCCTCCTCGCCAACGAAATCGGCATCCCCGAAATCCCCGCCCGCCACGGCGGTCTCATCCATGAATACTGGAAACACAAGATCGCCGCCGACCTCCGAGGACAGGGCCTCGAAGTCTCCGTCGAAGCCCCACTCAAAACCGGCGGGGCGGTGGACATCCTCGTGAAGACCAAGGATGGACCAAGGGCCATTGAGATCGAGACGGGCAAGTCGGACGCGAAGGCGAACCTGGAGAAGTGTCAACGGGCGGGAGTGCAGGTGATCGTGGTAGCGACGGATCGCGAAGTGGCGAATTCCCTCCAACGACACATTCCAACGGAGGTTCACATTTTCAGCGTCCTCAATGGATCTATTGATTCCTGGTTTGGCTGAGCCAGGTTCTTTTGACTGACAGAATATTCACCCAATAGACACCTCAAAACGTTCTCCATCTTTTTAGACAATCAGGAATTGATTTATTACAATTATGTGGTAGTTTTCTATAAAGGACGTTATCAAAATCACCAAAGAACTCATGGAGCATAGTGAGGTCAAACTAATGGCCACATCCACAGGACAAATCTCTGTACCGTATAACAACTCTGATATGATTTTGGCCAAAGTATTCCGAAGAATCCTACGACTAGGCATATCCTTCATCCTCCCCTGGTCGTTATTCATCGCTACTCTGGATCCAATCCGGGGGCAGGAAGAGTCATACTGGGAATCACGAGCGAAAGATCCAGTTCCTGACGGCGCTAAGGTGACTCTGGAAATCGACAGATGTGAATACTTTCTCGGGGAAGAAGTTTGGATACATTTTGTCCTCGAAAACACCAGTAAAGAGCCATTCGAGGCCTCATTTGGTCATGACTACCGGGGATCAGACCGACAGCTACGGTTTAAGGTCACCGCAACGGATGAAAATGGGCAAGTCGCCGAGGCTCCCTATACATCTGCTCACGATATGGGGGGTCTCGGAGGGCCAAGAGTTCTCAAGCCGGGTGAAAAGTTCAACCAATCCTTGGCTTTAATGCGATATTGCCGGATCGAAAAGCCGGGAAATTACACTATTCGGATCACCCATGACTTTGGTTGGAAGGAAGGCGAGCGCAAACGTCCAGTGGGCGAAACCAAGATCACCTTTCGAATGCCAAGTCCAGAAGAAGCTGACCAGATTTGCAGGAATTTAGCAGCGTTAGAGGATGAACCGAATAGCATGAAGGAGGATCGTCCTGATTTCCGTTGCCTGAGATTCCCAGTCTACATAGACGTCCTGGCAGATATGGCCCGTAAAGGCGATAAGCGAGCCATTGAAGGCCTGAGATATATCCCCACCATCGAGGCTTCTCAGTCATTGATCAAACTGGCGGGAGAGCCGGACAAAGAAGTAGCGCTTCAATCTGCTAAGGTGCTTTATGAGCGTGTGCCAATACCCGAAGCCCAATACACGCGAAATTTACCCGGTTCAACCGAACCACCCAAATTGACAATTCGTGGCCAACTCGTGGAACGTGCATGGGATGACTCTCTTATTCCAGAAGTCCGAGGCGTGGCAACGAAATTACTCGCCAGCGAGGATCTCCCCACCATTGCCTCCGGCGCTTTACTAATCGTCTCAGTAGGGACCCTAGAAGATGCAACCTCAGTACTCAATGCTATCATCAAGAGCCGTGAATCCATAAACAATCCACGAGAAAAACCAGACGATAATATTCTCGATTTACCCCAACCCGTGCGGGAATTGCTGCGTGCAATGGATACATTGTACAAGAGGGGATATTCAGTTGATGAGGTTTTTATAGGTGAAGGGGAGATCCTGTCGTATTTCCACTTTCTGAATGGCACACCATCTCCCCGGTCAGAACGATGGTTGGATCATCTGACTACTTTCGGTGCCTCGGGTTGGTATCCGATTCGGGTCGAAGCTCTGCGGTCGATACCAAAACCCATGCCTGCTGAATGCCGCGATTATGTGAAAGAAAGGTTAGAAGACCAGGACCTGGGTGTCTGCAGGGAGGCATGCAATGTCGCGGGAGAATCTGGACGGTCGGAATTTATTAGTCCATTGCTCGAGATTGTCGCGGCGGAGCGTCACGAATGGCTCCTGAGAGAAGCCAGCCAAGCTGCTCAGAAACTTGGAGCAGGATATGATCTTTATGTAACATGGGCTGACCGCCTTCATGAAGCTGGAATATACAATCTTGCCCTCGATTCGCTACAGTCCATATTAGATATTCAATCCGGCTCTTATTCAGGACGTACTGATTTGAAGCGCGAAGCACGTTTGAAATTACGTGACACATGGAAAAAGTTTCTCTTACAACACTCCGAGGAAATCCGTTCTGGAAAACGTTTCAAGGTCACCGATCCAGCGGTCACACCTGCGCTAGCTGGAGATGCTAGAATATGGCGACTGCCTGATGGAACTTCATGGCCGGAAACCATGGAAACGAGACAACCAAAATGAGAACACCTGGCAAATGTTATTATTGAAATGGTAAGCCACAACATTCATGGAAAGCATTGGGTGTAGTAGGAAGAGCAGCCTGCCTTTTTCCAAGGATTTATCCTACCTCCATTGACCTCAATACTGTTTTTACGATAATCAGCTTTGTCCACGGTTCCCATGCCTGTATTCAATCCAACAGAAAATGGCCAAGTGATATCATGATCCAGAGATTCCAATCTGGAATGGGTCCAAATTGTTCCATCACGAGCCCAACAAATCTCTCAATCCCTACGTGACCCCACCTCCCCACAGGCGCAAGTCTTATAAACCCCAACCTCCTTCTTGATCCCACAACTCAATGACGATGTTCCTGTGAAACCACAGACAACGTCAATCTGGGATTGAGCCTCGCCTCTCCCAAGCCCCGAAGAAGACCTATTCCACACGGAATCGGTCCAGTAAACCGTTTCGCTTCATTTTCGCACGGTGTTCTGGGTAGAGGCAGGACTGTCCCACTCAATTCTCAAAAGAAGGAGAAACAAACACGACCATTTCTCAGTAACACGGATCGCATGGCGATCCACCAGCATTATCAGAAAGGAGATTCATTCCATGAATCTCACCCTCAAACGCAGCACCCTGGCAGAAATCTGCCAAGGCATGGCCAGGATCTTGGCCAAGAGTCCTTACGGCCTGCAACTCATCAGCAGTTCCGGACACATCGAAGGCCGTGCCACATTCCAACAACAAACACTCATCTATAGGAACGGCGCACCAGAGAATGCCGCAGGCGAAGGCACTCTCACCCTCACCAACGACACCCTCAAGAGCATCAACTCTCAACGAGGTGGCGAAGGTTGTATCACCTTCACCACCAACGACAACCAGACTATCCACGGCGAGTGGCAGACCGGAAGTCTTCACTCATGCCACCAATTTCAAAACACCGACTCCTTCCCAGAAATCACACTTTCCAAGGAAGAAGAGTTCACACGACTCGACACGGATAAATTCCGTGACTACTTCAACACCTGTACTCAGGTCATCTCTACCGAGGTGGCCCGGTACCGCATCGATTGCATCTGCATTGATGGAGACAGAAGCCAGATGATAGCCACTGATGGCCGACAGATCTTCATCGGAAACGGCATCTCATTCCCTTGGCAAGGGAAATGCCTCCTTCCTGTAAACGCCACTTTTCCTGACCGCGTCCTCTTCAACGGAGCCAACCTCTCTGTAGCCAGATCAGCCAACGAACTCCTGTTCAAGAATGGACCCTGGATCTACCAGATCCAAACCCCTGAACCCAACTTCCCGGACCCGGAAGCCATCCTCCCACACCCCGGAGATACAGACCTCCTGGTCCAACTCCATGAGGAAGACGCCAGACAGATCGAGGAACTCCTTCCCCTTATGCCCGGCAGCGAAACACCCACACGCTATGTCACCCTCGATGCCGGAGAAGAACTCCAACTGTGTGCAGAATTCCAGGGTGCACAGGCCACCCTGCCGCTCAGGTCCACTTTTTGGATGGGCGACCCCATCCATGTGTCCTTCAACCGCGACTACCTGATTCGGGCCATCCGGCTCGGATATCGCGAACTACGCTTCCAGGCTGGAACAAAGCCTGTCCTCGCTCGCAACAAGGACAGCCTGTATATGTTCATGCCGGTCACTCTTCGTGAAGAAGAGGATATTTCAGTGGACAGTGAGCCGAGTTGTGATAATAACGATGATGAGGCTCCCAATGACGATGAAGAATCCGATTCCGATGACGAAACTGCGGGGGAAGAACTCGAGGAAGACCCCTCGCCTAAACGCGTATCCTGGCTCGAACGAGAATTCACCTGGCGCATGATCGATTACACCGTCGACCTTGGTGTAATGAATCCCACTGATTCAGAGAATGAAGCAGAAGACCTTCTCAACCAGGTCCGGCAGATTCAAAAAGACCTCATTCAAGCAAGGAGGGAGGCTCACATCGCAACTCCAAAAGATCACCTGGTACTGCAGCCACCAGCGACAAAACCGAAGTGGGAAACAGTCGGACAATTCAGTACTGCCGATGACCGAATTCTGGAACTCCTGCGGTCGAAGGATGGATTCTTCAGTGTAAAAAGCAGCGAGAGAATCAACATCACCCGCGAGTACATCGCGATGCTTTTCGAACCACTCCTTGCCAACCAGTGGACTCCCTTCACCCTGGCCCTGTACTACAACGGCCACACCTGGTGGATAGATGGCGAGCACACCCTGGAGCGTAAGGGCAAGACCGCCAAGAGACATCTGACACTCACCGAGTACCGCCCTGCTCATCCCAAACATCTTCACTGGGAAATGGAAATCCTTTCCCACTTACTCAACACCCACGAGGAATATTTACCGAAATCGGTCCGTCAGAAAGCCCAAAGCCGCCTTGAACAACTCGACCACTGGGCCAACAACGACCCTCCGCAAACCCTCGACCTGTTGTCCCTCTGTTTGAAGTTCGCCAAGACCGCCTAACACTTCAATCAATCACAGCACACGGCAGTATTTCCCGAATCATCGGGCACGCTACCGGTGCATCTACAAACCGGCCTGGCCGGTTTGGCTTACAAAAGGAGTAGTCACACCATGCCACTTATCCCAATCAAACAAATCCGGATCGGCGAGTTCATTGAGAATTGCCGTTCCCGCGAACGGGCCGAAGCTATCGACCCGGAATTTGTCCAGTCCCTACTACAAAACGGACTGATCAACCCTGTCGAAGTCCGCCCCATCCGCCAACGTGTAGATGGTCAGAAGATGGACTTTTATGACCTCACCGCAGGCGAACGACGGGTGAGGCATCTGACGTTCATCCTCAACAACTTCCTCGATGAGTTCAAGAACAAGTTCAGCGAGGAAGGCAACGGCTACAAACTTTACTGGGATGGCAACGAAGCCCATGTCGAAGCCTCATTTTTCAAGGGTACCGACACCGAAGCCCAGATCCGCAACCTGGAAGAAAACCGACGCCGCGCTGATCTGCTTCCCACTGAACTTGCGCGGGGTGTCCAGTTGATCCGCCAGAAAGGGGGATCCTATGAAGATGCCGCCGCAGTCATCGGTAAGAGCAAGAAGGCGGTGTCCGACCTGCATGAGTGGTTTCTGAATTCGACCGCCGAACTCAAGAAAGCCACCGATGAAGGCATCATCTCCCTCGAACGCAGCCGCGAACTTTCCGAATGTACCCCGTCCGAGCAACGCAATGTGGTGGAACAAGTACGGGAGATCCTGACCAACGCCCCCGCCAAGCGCGAAGCCGGTGGACAAGTCCGCATGGTCATCGACAAAGTGACCGGGCGGCAGACCAAACCCTCCACCATTGTGGGATTCACACCCGCCAGCACAGTGACCTTTTCCGATGAAGAACAGGCCGCTCCCACCAATGGTACTCCCAAGAATGGCAAACCCACCAATGGCACCATCCGCTGCAGTGTCCGCACCACCGGGGGATTGCGTCAAATCGTCCTGCAACTGGAAGAGAAAATCGACGACTGCCATAAGCGTTTCGATGACGACAGTCTCGAGGATTTCGAACGCAGCCAGGTAGCAGAAAATCTCGCTCGGTTTCAGGGAGCGCAGGAGTCGATCCTGTTTGTTCTGGGCGATGTCGAGGAACTGAGTTTCCTCGCCTGACCTGTAGCACAGATCCACCTCCCGCGTTGCGGGAAACCAATCCATGGGGAACGTCTCCAATCAAGGAGGCGTTCCCCATTCCTTTCATAGGAGAATAAAATGAGTCACCAGAAAGGGAGTCTCCTCTCAGGAGGAGCCATCACTGAGGAAGTCCTCGCCTCTTCGAGATCGATCCTCACACCGAGTAAGTACACGACCGAGAAAGGACTCCAGCAGTTTTTCACCCCCGAACCGGTCGCCCAATGGATCAGCAGGGTGACCCTCCTGGGCCAACCGGTCCTCGATCCAACCGCTGGATCGGGCAATCTGCTTCAGCCACATTCCACGGGCAATCGATACGGTATTGAGATCGACAAAGACTGGACCGGTAAAGACTGTAATTATGAGGCCATCCAAGCCGACCTTCAGCAGGTCTATCCCCTTGCTCGCAGGATCGGCCTTACGTTTCCTTTAATTGTCGCCAACCCGCCTTTTGGAATCACATGGCAAGAGCCTTCAATCAACGAGGGTAAGAACACCAACTCCACCGTCCTCTGTTACCAGTACTGTCTCCAACTGCTGGATGAGTACGGTCAGGGTGTCCTGATCTGTGGACGAGACCGGCTCGACCGGGAAGTCCTGCCACTGGAAGAGAGCCAGCACATCTACGCCATTGTAGATGTCCCGGACCTGTTTGGAAAAGACGTCGATCTCCCCTGTTCGATCGCCTTTTTCGCACAGACAAGGCGCGAACCGATCAGCGACCCATTTCGTATTGAGAGAAAAGCATGTGATTTGGATGAGGATCTGGCCCGCCGCTTGTACAATGAGCGCTATCAGACCTGCACGATGCTCAACCTCTATCAGCAGAGTGAAGTCCAGCGGTTGTGGAAAGCCCTCCGCGATGAGGTTAGGAACCGCAAACACGCAGACGACCACCCGGAGTACAACCTCACCCTCAAGGCGCGGCGTATCCACATCCACTTCCGGGCCTACCAGGAGATCGCCTTTCACCGGCATGACCGTCACCTGCTGCAGATGGTCAAGAACCTGGATGGCCTCAACCCCACCTACTTTGCAGTCAACCGGGGCTTCTGGAAAGACTGCGACAAACTGATCGAAAGTGGATACCTGACCATCGATCCTGTAGCTAAAATCGCCATCGAAAAGATCATCAATGAATCTGATCTCTCCACCTGCCCGCTCTACCCCATCAAACCCCAGCAGCGGCTTGGATTTCTGACCGACGCCGACACAGTCCTTTGCACACAAAGCCATCTCGAAATGGGACTGGAATCTGGGAAGCGATACGCTGTCTTTGCAAGATCGCGGGTCCAAACCGAACACGGCAAGAAACCCAATGTGAACCTCTCTGGAGAGGTCGAGATGCAGGAGTACAAGAAAACGAGGAAAGTCCTCGAAATCCGCATTACGCCTGATGAAGGCCATGACGCCCTTCGTTTCACAGAATCCGAGGAGCATCTCAAGTTCCTGGTGGAGCATTTTGATATGCCCGATCCAGGCAATCTTGGTAGCCGGTTTCCAGAGAAGGTGGAAGCCGAAAGGCTGCGCCTGGATGGCATCGCCAAGCGCTACGGCTTTGCCTTCCGCAACTTCCAACGTGAGGACCTCGCCCGTCTGCTGGTCAAAGGTGGCGGAGTCCTGTGTTGGGAACAAGGCTGCGGAAAGACTCTCGGAGGCATGGCCTTCGCCAAAGGCATCATGGACAAGTCCATCGCCAAATCCGCACGGCGGGTCCTGTTCATTGTGCCGCAGGACCTGGTGCCGCAATGGCAAAGAGAAGCACAACGCTTTTTCAAACAGCGGCTCCAGCTGGTCGATGGCATTGGCGAGGCGCGTAAGTTGTACGATCGGTTTCGGAAAAATTCGTCGGCTGGTGGATGGTACATCACCTGGTACGAAGCCCTATCCCGTAACGGACGTGCTTCAGACATCCTTCCAGAAAAGCGCTGGGACTCAGGCCGCAAAGTCACTCGCTGGAACCCTGAGACTGAGGACTATGAGGAGCACCCAGTGTTCCTCTCCTCGCGGGAATACTGTCCAGCTTGTTCGGCATCTCTTCGTGAAGGTTGGGATCCACCCATCTGCACCAAGTGTGGTTACACGCACTACAAGAAGCGCGTCAAGCCAGCTTATCAGTGGCTCACCAAGGTCTTCAAGCAGGGCATCGTGGTGGTGGATGAAGGCACCAAGATCAAGGCCGATGAAAGCTTGACCTCACTGGCCGTCCGGGGGATCCGCTGCAAACACAAACTGCTGCTCACCGGAACACCTGTGCGCAACTACATCCCGGATGCCTTCTGGCTGCTGTGGTGGGGACTGGGCAACAACACGCCGCGCTTCCCCTTCGACTACACCAACGGCAAGACAAAATTCACCCAGGACTTCGCGGTCATCGAAGCCACTTACAAAGACGGCAAGAAGACTCGCGAGAAGGTCCTGCCAGAGGTGACCAACCTTGCAATCCTATGGCGGTTGCTAGCGAGTTCGATCATCCGCCGCCGCAAGGAAGAGACCGGAGAAGACCTTGTTCCCCGCATCTTCCACGAGATTCGTGTTCCCTTTGGGACTCAGCAGCGCGACCAATACAAGAACTGGCTCAAGGGCTTCCCGGACTGGTATGTCGCCACGCATGAGACGGATATGGGCATGGCTATGGTGGAACGGATGAGCGCCATCCTCGGTCTCTATTGGAAACTGCAATTCGCCTCCACCCTTCCCAACTGTCAGAGCGACGACTCCTGGTGGCGCAGCCCCAACATGACGCCGAAAAACCTTGCCGTGGTCCAACAAGCCATCGAATGCGTCAAACGCGGCGAACAAGTGGTCGTGTTCTCATCGCTGATGGAATACGGGCCACTCATCGCCGGGCTGCTCAACGAGGCCGGGATCTCCGCCTGCCACATCGTGAAAACCAATGGTGAGGAGACCACGACCAAGAGCCCTGGCGAACGTGCCGACCTGGTAACTGACTTTCGGAGAGGGAGGTTTCGTGTGCTGTGTGCTGGGATCAACGCCATGTCCCTCGGCCACAACCTGGACAACGCCTCCTCGGTGATTGTCTCAGGGCTGCCCTGGGATTACGCCACCTTCGACCAGGCGATCGCACGCGCCCACCGGCTCACCTCCAAACGCGAGGTCCACATCTATGTCGCCCTCACCAGCGGCAGCATCGACGAAAAGATGTGGGACCTCATCAAAGACAAGGAAGCCGCCGCCTCACTTGCTCTCGATGGACGTCTCTTCGAACAACAAGAACAGGACATCGACCTGCAGAAATTCCTCGACGACCTCAAGGAATCTTGGCAGGAAGATGGCACCACGGTGGACGAGGAAGAGGTCGAAGACCGGCTCGACGCCTTGATTACAGGAGCGCCACTCGCTGACATCCGCAAAATGGCGGTCGCCTAACAATCAAATTGGGCGCGGGGGATGCCCTGGCTCACCCGCGCCCCTGTCACGTACGAAAGGAGAGTATCATGAGTGACTCAACCCATGTCTATGGCCTTTGCCAGTATGAAGGCGATGTCGAGAAGGTCGAACGCATTGTGGAGGAATGGGGACTGATTAGCCTTCTCATCACCCTCGAACAGGGTGCCTTTATCTTGGATGGCCCCTACCATCCTTCCGTTAAAGGTCCACATGATCCTGTCCAGGAAGAACATCTCCAAGACTGCCTGAACGAGTTGTCTGATGCCATCAGAATCCAGAAAGCAGAATTCCGATGTTATGGTCCCGAGGCCGGTCAAGTCTGGGACCTGATCTATGTTGATGGAGAATTCCTACGAATCCCCCTTGAACTCCAGCCGACCCTCGATGCCTTCGATGACCCGATGGTGCGTGAGTATTACGGGGTTGAATACTCACTGGTTTAATCAGACTGAAGTCCTCTGTTTCGTTTTCTTGGGAGCCTCGCGCTCCCTTTTTCTTTCCATGAGGTAGCGCGAGCTCTGTCCCTTTTTCCACTTTCCACCCTTGCCGGTCACCGCAAATTCATGTCTGGGTTCAGCCTACAGGACCGGCTTTTTCTGTACGATGAAAACAGCGCCCAGACCCCATGAGATAGGGAACTGGGCCTGAGTGAGTGCTACTGCCCATCCAGAAGAGGAGGTGATTCAAGTGTCCAGAGAATCCCATTCCTCACCCAGGACCCACCGGAGGGTGGAGAGTTTCCCGTTGAGCATCCCCCATTCGAAGTCGCTGTAGGGACCGAGATTCGCCTTACCGTATGTGGCCTCGATCTCACTAGCAGCAGATTCTGCCTTTGTCATGGCGTCCGCAGGGAGGGGTTTACTCCCCAGTCGCCGCTCCTCCATCAACAGCCTGTGACGGTCATACCAGATCCTCTCTTCCATCTCCTTAATCGCAGCCCGTATCTCCTCTTTTTCCCGCCACGCATCCCGCTGGAATGTGGTGCGGGAAACCCGCTCCACCTCGGAGGGATCTATCTGAGGATCATCCTTAAGAGTCATCTCGACTCTCCTTTCTGTGTCCTGATTTCGGGTCCTTTGTATCAATGAGCGGTCTCTTCGGTATTCGTGTTCGGACGGGGTAATGACACCACAGACTCGACTAAAGAAAGGCTTTTGATGGGAGACAACAGTCACCCAGCAGATCAGGTTCATGATTGGCAGATCGAAGGAACTCGGCCTCGCCAGGTTCGGTTCACACACGCCTCAATCCGGAAGGATTCCTCCCAGAGAGGTCCAAACTGATTTCGACGCTCCTCGAAGGTGGCTACATGTAGATTCTGCAGACCGTGGCCCAGGAGAATCTCATTAGCACACTCCGGGAAGTACAAAGCCAGGTCGGGATGGATCCGGGGAACCTCAGATTCCAGATTGAAGACATACCCCGACAAGTCGATCCCCTCACAAGCCGATGGAGTCCCGGTTTGGGTGCTGGAACACCCAAGGACCAAGCCTCCCAGAAGGCCGAAAACAAGCCATCGAAACATGGATAGATCCCAGATGCCTTATCCTCTTAAACCTTTCGTGTCCCGGGCCAGGAGTATCACCACATCGAGTTTTTCAAGGAAAACAAACTCCACCGCCGAACAAACCTGACCCGTCTGCCGCTCTCCTGTGGGAGGTACTCACGATGGGACATCCGAAGATTACCGATCTGGACAAGACCCGCTTGGCACTCCTCGTCGAATACGGGGTTCTTACCAGCGAACAAATGTCCGCCTTAGGATTCGGGGTGGTGCGTTCGGCCAGGCGTTGGGCGGATGGCATGGCGGAACAGGGACTTGTTGCCTCCAGCACGAGGGGATTCAGAGGAAAGCGGGGCCAGCCGGAGAAGGTGTTCACCCTCACCAAAGAGGCTGTCAATCTCCTCAAGGAGAGCGCCCTTCTTCGCGCGGATGTTTCGATCGAGCGGGTTCAGTGGGTCTCAACCCGGACATTGGAGCACCAGCTCGCCGTAAACTGGTTTGCCATATCCGTCCGGGAACTGGCCTTGGTGCCAACCTTCCTTGAAGTGCGCTTCCTTACATCCACCAATCCATTTCTGGAGCCACTCCAATCGGGTCATCCTCACATTGCGGGATTCGCGGCCGATTCCGATCTGGAAAGTGAGCTGGAATGGTTCACACCGGATGGAGTTCTTTCACTCACGGAGCCCCAATCAGGAAAGGCGCTGCTTTTCTTCGTGGAAATCGACATGGGAAGCGAGGGCCTTTCCACGGCCACTGGTAGCCAAGGGGCGATCTCGGAAAAGGTCCGGCGCTACCAAGCCTACTTTCAATCCAATGCATACAAGCGCTACGAGACCGAATGGAATGTGAAGTTCAACGGTTTCCGGCTGCTCTTCGTGGCACAAGACCGAACACGGTCCAGTCAGTTGTCCCGGCTAGTCCAGTCGGTTCCTCCCAACGATTTCATCTGGATCACCGACTGGGTTCAGATCCAAGCCAGAGGAATCGGCGGATTCGTATGGAATCGCGCGGGAAACCAGAAAGAGGACAACGAGTCCATCCTGGGACCTTCTCTCGGCAGGGCCTGGCTCGAACACCATCGCTCAGGTGAAATCCAATGAACCATTCACGTATCTTCCACCGGATCCACCCACAACCCCTTGACTGGACCATCCTCAGTCTCTGTCCGCATTGTCCCTTATTGCCTCAAAAGGTGTCCGTTATTCGGGTCAATGAGGACAGAATGCCGTCAATAAAGGACACAAAGGGACAACGCCAACTACTTGAAAACACAGCAGTTGTCTCAGTGACCGGAATTCGAATTCCATTGGGAGAACCCCACCCTATGCATCCGCTTGATCTCTCCGTACGACATTACGTGACGATGAAACATAACGCATGGACGCACCCGCACGCGTCTGTATGCCTCCCGAAAGAGACCGCCGACATTTGTGCCATCGGGGAGTCCAGTTTGGTGGACCGTGTCTCCGGCTTCGCTCGATTTTGTTTCCATTTTTTCTTCAAACGGCGGCCCGATACGTAAACTTTTCCCCCTTCGGGGTCGGGCGCGGCCCTAAAAGTTTATCGATCGTGCCGCCGTAAAGGTAAAAGGAAAAAATGGAAAAAAACCTTCACTCATTGGAGACCCGGCCCAGTCACAGGACTCCCCGCTGGCTTATTCAGCGGTCTCTTTCGGGAGAGTGTCACTACCGGCCAGTGAGCACAAGTTTTTTTCACTTAATGGAGGTGAAAGCATGATGTTCGCCCATTTGAGTAAACGCGGATTGGGTGAAATAAGAATCGGGCGCTTCCTAGTGGGAGTGCATGAAGAAGAAGGAAATTTAGCACTAGCGAGGAGATACAGCCCGTTAGTAACGCCGCCGGAGGTTCGCAAGACGGTTTACTTAAGAGTCATCGATCCGGATCTAAGACGAAAGCGCGGCTATGAACAAGTGGTCTTTTTCCCTTTGGAGGAAATTGAAGTTCTGCAATCAGTCCTTCGGAGAATCAAGGGAGAACTCGATCCGGAACCACTCAAGACAGAACTTGAGGACTGGCAAATCCCGAAACCGTTTATCGTGCCCGTGTATACGATCTACGCGACACGCAAAGATAAGAACCGCGCGGAAATCGGGGCGGCTATTGACCAGGCAAAGCACACGGGGGGGAGAGCATGAACTCCCCCGCTGCTTTGCCACTCATCCGCGCCCCTCCCCGCGCGCCCCACCCCAAAGTAACCCGCGCCCACGGCTTGATCGATCAGGCACTCGAAAGGCTCGCGCAGGATCTGGAGAACGGAAAGAGCCAGACGCTCAAGGAATACCTTTCCACTATGGCGAGATTTACCCGGTACAGCCTGAGGAATGTTTTCTTGATCGGCACACAGAAACCCGATGCCTCTCGCGTGGCCGGGTTTCAAACTTGGAAATCGTTGGGAAGAAACGTCCGGAAAGGTGAGAAAGGAATTCTCATCCTTGCCCCCATCGTCCGGAATAGGAAATCGACGGAATCCGATTCCGAGGAAGAGATCCTTTTCGGATTCCGTCCGGCCCACGTTTTTGACATCAACCAGACAGAGGGAAAACCCCTTCCGGAATTCGCCCGCGTCCGGGGCGATCCAGGCGGACTCCTTTCTTCCTTGGTTGCGACCATTCGGAAGAGAGGAATCGCCATCGAATCCACGCCGGACTTAGGGCTCGCCGATGGGGCCTCATCAGGCGGAAAAATCCTGATTCGGCCCGGCCTTCCCGCCGCTGAGGAATTCTCTGTTTTGGTGCATGAGTTCGCGCATGAAATTCTACACCAGAAACCGGGAGAGAAAAACCCATCCAAGACAGTGAAAGAAACGGAAGCCGAAGCCGTAGCCTTCGTGGTCTGTTCGGTAATCGGTTTGGACACCAGCACCTCATCGAGCGATTACATCCAAATCTACCAGGGAGACAAAGAGACACTTTATCACTCCCTGGAAGCGATCCGGGACACGGCGAGAGAAATCCTCGCCGGCCTCCATGGCTCAGACCAGGCACTCACTAAGAAATCATGCTCTTCCGTCCCCGGCCTAGAAGCCGGTTCGGACCGGGAAGAATCGAAACAAATCGAAACATATCGGAGGTACGAAAACATGAAAGGAGAAACCAAAAGTATCGAAAACCAAATGCAGGACTTGGAGATCAGGCTAGCCGAACTCGCGGCAGAGGCCGGAAGACTCCAAGAAAGCCTCTTTGTACGAAGAGGAGAACCAGACCCGGAAGACCACCGGAAATACCTCTACATGAGGATTGGAGAAATCGAGGCACAAATCCGCAAACTCTGGAGAGAAACGGTTCGACTAAACGCGGAAGGGTACCCGGAGGTGAGAGCATGATCTCACCTTACCCGCATTACGCCCGCTTCACTGGAAAGTGTTGTTGTGGTGGAACCGTCGAGCCCGCCTTTCATTCCGGGCTCGGAGTAGTGTTCTGGAACTGCTTCCACTGCTTCCCCATTTACACAAAGGCAACCGGAAGCCGTCGGCGGCGCTTTCTGAAGAGATTCAGAAAGCAGATGATCCGCGCCGGAGATTGGGACGGCGCCCAGTATGTTCTGGAACGGATTCAAGAAACCCCCACTTAGGGGGTCTCTCTGCACACATCGGGCCAAACCCATTTGGAACCAAAAGCCGAATGGGAAACCGTGGCTTCCTTGGATCGGTTCTGAAATCGGAACCGATCCCCATAAGCCACAGATTGACGCCACCACGCTTCGCGTGAATAGAAAGGCGAAACGAAATCAGGCTCTTCAGTCACCGGCTTTCAAGCCGGTCTGGACTGAAAAGAAACGAAGAATATTGAAACAGAACGGAGGTACGAAAACATGAAAGGAAAAAACAAAAGCATCAAAAGACAAATGCGGGACTTTGAAAAACGTCTTGTCGATCTCGCGGCAGAAGCCAGAAGACTCAAGGAATCCATCGTCGCAAGAAGCGGAGAATCCGGCCCGGAAGACCAGGGGCAGTATGTCCACATGAGAATGAAAGAGATCGAAACCAAAATCCGCGTACTCTGGAGTGAAATGGTATTCCTGAACGCAGCAGCAAACCAGGAGGTGAGAGCATGACTTTCCCCTATGGAATTGGTTCCCGATTCACCGGCAAATGCGTTTGTGGAATGCGAGTCGAGCCAGCCTACAACGCCGAAAAGGGATTCCTGTTCTGGAATTGCTTTCAGTGCTTCCCGCATTTTACGCGAGCAACCGGACCGATCCGCCGTCAATTCCTGAAATCATTCCAGGAGTATATGGATAAAGTCGGAGACCAATATGCCGTATGGTACGCGGAACAACTGCTAGAGGAGGACCCCATTTAGGGGGTCTCCCTCCGCAGATATCGCAACCCCCCTTTGGGAAGGGGAAAAAGCAATGGTTGTTTGGGCCCATTCCAAGACCGGGCTGAACCCCACCCACTATTGACACCATTGTGATTGGAAAACAAGGAGAAACCGTATCTCCTTTACAGAACAAGACACAGCACAAAAAGGAAAATACATCGAAACTGATCGGAGGCAAGAAAAACATGAAAGGAGAAACCGAAAGAACCAACAAAAAAACCCAGGACGTGAAGAGCACCCTCGGAACGTTCATCAAAAAAATCGAAGAATTACAGGAATTGATCTGGAGGAGTGTAACCGACAGAGACCCATACTCCTTCAACAAATACTTCATGTACACGGGACTGCATGAAATCAAAAACGAGATACGAAAGATTATCTGGGAATTGATCATATGGAAAACAGAGCCAGTAGAGGTGAGTAGGACAAGAGAGAACACTGAAATATATCTCACCTTCCACGCGTGGTGCCACTGCGGACTACCTCTTCAACCTGCCATTGATCCCCCAAGAGGGACCGTGTTCTGGAACTGCTTCAAATGCAACCCCCAATACAAACCAGCAACCGGAACCCGCCGCCAACACTTCCTGAAAAGATGCAGGAAACGGCTCCAACGAGCCAACAACTGGAACAGTTCACACCACACCTGGACACTAATCCAACAGGACGCCAAATAGGCGTCCCCCCTTCACCACCCCCACACCCCCGACAAAAAACCCCCCCCTATGGCGTGTGTTGTTTCTTTGGGGTGGTGGTGAAGTTTTTTATAGAGGTGTTGCTGCGTGGGAGAGGCATGGTGTTGGAGTCGGCGATCTATGATGGGAAGCATGCGGCCCTCATGCAGAGTTTTATTTCGGTTTCTTTACGGGAGGGATTCGAGTTTGTGGGTTGTGAGGTGCCTTACAACCACTATGGGGACCGGGGAGTGGTGGACGTGGTCCTCAGGAAGCGTAAAGCGGGAAGGGGAGGCGGGGTCTGGCAGGTGTGCGAACTCAAGCCGGTGCTCGCGGATGTTGGAGAAACCATCCGCCAGGTGCACCGGGCACGCGAATACTTCCAAAAAGCCAGACCAGACCTCTTCACGGAAGGAATGGAAGAGGAAGTACACTTCCTACTCGTTCTAGAAGCCAGCGAACACAACCTAACCGTACTCAGAAACCACACCGACCTCTTCACGGGAATGGAAGTGATCTTCCACCACGAAAACCAAGCTCTTCGCGACCACTGCCAGAGCACCTTCGAAATCCACTCCGCCATCCTTGAAGCCAAACGAGACAGCATCACGCCCCCAATCGTGGCCACGACCCAGTAGAGAAGCCGAATCAACTGGTAAGAACGAGTAACCCCGCCCACCCTCCCCGACGATTCCCTGTTCCTAGGGGATGGATTTCATTGACATTTTCTGGTTGGTTGGGTCTTTGGTGTAGTGCTAGAATGCTCTTTGCTGCCAGTTCCTTGGGAGGTGCATGGATCTTATGGGTTCTTTTCAGAGTCTGACAAAGGCGCTTCAGGAAAGAGAGATCGCGCAGAGAGTTGGAATCCCTCATGACGAGGCACGTATGGGATTCATTTGCCGCTCGAACACCGTCCGAGACTTTGACGATTTCTCTGACATGATCGGACAGTACTACGTCCACCACTACACAACTTGCGTGGCGCGAGGTGCTCAAATCAACCGCATCGAAGCCATCGGACGCGCCAAGGAAATCCTTGAACAAGTCTACCGGCGTCACCAAGGAAACCTCATGACCGCCTTCCGCGACGCCAGCGAAGGAACCAACTCAGGACTCCGAGGCGTCCTCGACAGAATCGCCGACGCTCTTAAAACCGAATCCGTCGAACGATACATTCGCGAAGCCTTCGACGCCCACGTCAAACCCACCGAATGGAACGAAAAAGTCAACATCATCCGCCAACTCTTCCAAGCCTGCGGCCCCAACCTGCCACCGTACATCCGTACCGACCAACCAGAGAAATACGCCAGCGACTACCAAGAACTGGTCCGAGGCTACACCGAAGCCCTAAGACGAACCACCAGCCTCTTCAGCCGCCAGTAAAACAAAACACGAAAAACAGATCGAAGTCATGGGAACCAACCTCGACGATTTCCTCGAAGTTCAACAGCCAGAACGGCAGCTGCATGTTGCGCGGAGAGATCACCTCGGCCCAATCGCTGAACGCGGTCGCGTATTCGTTATGCGGGTCGAGCAGCACGATGTGGGCCGCCGGATTCTTTTCCAGAATGGAGCGCAGGATCAGCGCGGTGGTGCAGGACTTGCCGGTACCGGTCGTACCCAGGATGGCGAAGTGCTTGCCAAGCAGATCGTCGACGCTGACCATGGCGGGGATCGACGAATCCTGACGGATGCAGCCGACGCGGACGGAGCGTTCCGTGTTGCCGCAAAAGGCGATCTCGAGTTCATCCTTGGAGGCGACGCGAACGCGGTCGCCGAGCGCGGGATAGATGGTTACGCCGCGATTGAAGCTGGTCTTGCTGTTCTCGAGGTTCTTCCACAGTTCGCCGACGAGGCCCAGTTCGGCGATCCAGATTTCCGCATCGCCTTCGCGCTGGGCGGGAACGGGCACGCTCAGGGCCGAGACGATGGCGAACACGATCGTGTTGGCGGTGTCGATGGCGAGCAGGGTGCCCATCTCAGGCCGGTCGTTGAGCGAGCGCGGGCGCCCCATCTGACCGTCGAGCAGAACGATGGCCTTCGAGCCTGTGACCGAGACGATGCGTCCAATGGATGTGTCGCGCACTGGCCGCGATCCAGTCGCCGGGGATGGAGAAGACATCTGCATTGCCGCTGGTTCCTTGGACGACAGAGGTTGCCGGATCAGACAGGTTGGTGAGCCGGGAAGTGATTTTCACAGACCGCCGACACCATGTTCCGGGAAGGAAGAGTGATGGCGACTTCGGTGCCCTCGCCCTTCCGGGAACGGATCTCGATGGTGCCGCCGTGAAGTTCCACGAGCGCCTTGGCGATGGGCAGCCCCAGCCCGGTTCCCTCGCGCCAGCGGGAACGGCTGCCGTCG
>WBZO01001286.1_pt2 | contig 18921 bp, 10 predicted proteins | sample 5204261 | NCBI WGS metagenome assembly WBZO01 (sample SAMN12412400, study PRJNA552823) | activated sludge metagenome | isolation source: activated sludge from anammox sidestream of wastewater treatment plant... | place: USA: North Carolina | collected 2017-09
TCCACGCGCCAGCGCAGTAGCGCTCCGGCGGTAGTAACCCTCGCGGGAGGGGAGGCCAGAGGCGCGATCAATTTGCCAGAGAAGCGACAGGAAATCCCCAAATGCCAGAGGAAGTTGCGGTGGCGCATCCGGACTGTACGATGAGGTGAGCTGCGTGATCCGCAGTTGATCAGCCTGAGCCACCATGAACTCCATCTCGCAGCATTAGCCCGGCCACAACAAGAAGTATAGCAGCGGTCAGATTGAAATTCCAGAAGGTAGACACTCGACAAGACAGCAAGAGCCTCCCTCGAGCATTATTGAGGGAGGCTCACAACAGTTAGCTGGCGTCAGCGCCTCAATCGTTATCGGCCGAGAACATTTCCGATGACATAAACATCAGCGGATTGATCACCTGGGCGTTTTCCGGAGCGGTCACTTCCACCGGTTCATTGAAGGCGCTCAGATTCAGCGTCAACGCCATAGACATGCCTATCTGATCCGGAACATCTCCCATGTCTTCGTCAGGCACGAGTGCGGACATCATCTTTGCTATTTCCATATTGAAGCCCATATCCACGGTCATACGATGCAAATAGCCATCCTCGAGGCCGATCCACTGTTCGAAGGTGAAAGTTGTGCTGTTCAGCATGGCCGTCATAGCTTCCCTGTATGGCCCGGACAGATCCGCATCCTCGAAGCCCATCGAGTCCATCATAAAGCCCATATACTCACCCATAGCCGTATGAAACAATTCACTGTTCACCATCGCCCCGTAATCCAGCGCGACCTGGAAGACGGCCACCGGCCGCCCGTCGATTGCCTCATCCGGCAGGCGAACGACTGTGGCAAATTCGCTCCAGAAGGCCGGATCCATCATAGCCACGAACGTATCACTCGCCAGCAGTTCCGAAAGCCCCTCCTGCTCATCGCCCCGGTCTGCCATCGCGGAGAACGCGTGCTCATACATCGTCGCCAGGTCCAGCCCAAGCCAGGAGGGCGCCGCGAAATTGGCGTCATCAGTGGCATCCACAATAGTGCCCATGTTCAGATACCACACACCATCCACCAGACGGAGCGCCGTCGGCGGCATCTCTGCTGTGTCCAATTCGGTCAGCATCTCCGGCGGCATGGTCATCTGCACGGTAAATTCGCCCGCGAGAGAGCGCAGGAACTCGACAAAGGTCTCTGGCGCCGTCGTCAGTATATTCATCATACCCGCCGGATCAGACAGGTTGAGCGCCGCATAGGGTTGCAGCAGACTCGGCTCCCAGGTTAACTGTCCATTCATAGATATGGCGAACGACATCGCGTCCATTTCCGGATCGCTGCTGGTGAGCGCATAGGTTATATCGGCGCCAAATCTGGTCGAAGAGAGCGCCAGCATCGCCTCTTGCGCCCCTGTCAGAATGGCGCAATCTTCCGGGCTGAGCTGCCCGCAGTATGCCGGCGGTTCCCCTTGCGCCAGCGCCATACCCGCCGGGGTGCTGATCAGGACAATCATGAGCACTATCCATGAAAATATACGCATCGAATTCTCCCTTCCCCACTTACTCAGCACAATCTCGGGCTATCCGGACTCTGGGCTATCGAAGGCATGAAGGGTGAGTCTCGCCGTCAGCAGAATCGCGACAGCGACTGCTCCCGCCATACCACAACCTGCCGGCTACACGGCTCAAGATACTCCCTTTAAGGCCCTATACGTGCCAGATCGACATCAGTTGCTCTGCAGCGCGTTTCTTTGCCGGCCCGGTCTCCACTCCCATGTTCTACGCAAAAGTTGACAGTGAGCGAAAGGCATACACCTTTCAAATGCTACGTAACGCTTGGAAATGGTGGCTTTTTGCGGTTTAATCAACAGGAGGAGCACCATCTGCTGATATCGAAAGAGATGCTTGATGAAAATCGGGCATAAACTCCTGGGCCGCTACACTATTGAGCGATTGGTGGGAGAAGGTTCCACAGCCACCGTCTACGCAGCGCGCGATGAGCGGCTGGGCCGCCTGGTGGCGGTCAAAGTGCTGCTGCCCTATGTCCGCCCAACCGTCAAAGAGCGCTTCAGCAGAGAGGCGCGCAGCGCCGCCGCGCTCAACCACCCCAACATCATGGCTATCTATGACGAAGCTCAGGAAGAAGATTATCAGTTCCTGATTGTTGAGTACGTAGAAGGCCAACCGCTGAGTGATTTCATCCCAACCACTCCTGATATCATTGTCAACCTGGGAACTCAGCTTTGCAGCGCCCTGCACTATGCCCACCGGATGAACATTATTCACCGCGACATCAAACCCGCGAATATCAAGGTCTCCGGCGAAGGGCTGGTCAAGATCATGGACTTCGGCCTGGCCAAAACCAAAGACGCAACCCATATCACGCAGCATGGGTCCATCATTGGCACGCCAGCCTATCTCTCCCCAGAGCAGGCGCGCGGCCAGGAATTGGACCATCGCACCGATATCTACAGCCTGGGCGTCGTCCTGTATGAGATGGCAACTGGCAAGCTACCTTTCGACTCCAACGATATCAGCGTGCTGCTCATGCAGAAAGTGTCGAGCGATCCACTCCGCCCGCGTGATGTCCTCCCGGCGCTGCCTGTGTGGCTGGATAATGCCATCATGAAAGCTATCCAGCGGGAGCGCGATATACGCTACCAGTCCGCGATAGAGCTGGCGCAGGCGCTGACGCAGGGTCAGCAGCAGTACCGCCCCACTGTAGAAGAAACGCCAGCGTCTGTCCTCTTGCCACCTCCCTTCCCGGACAGACCGACCGAAGAAGCGCCGATGACTGACACAGAAAAGCGTATCACGGTCGTGCTCGCCGACGATCATCTGATTCTCCGCACCAGCATGGCCTTCTTCCTGAACGACCAGCCCGACATCAAAGTGCTCGGCGAGGCCGGGACCGGGACAGAGGTCCTGGCGATTCTTCAGGAGCAGCAGCCGGATATCCTGCTGCTCGATCTCAATATGCCGGAAAGAGGCGGCCTGGATATCCTGCCTGAGATTCGCCGTCTGTACCCTGAGGTCTCCATTCTGGTGCTGACGGGCCGCACAGAAGAGGCTTATATTATCCGCGCTCTGCAGGCCGGCGCGCATGGATATCTCCTCAAAACCAGCTCACAGGAAGAGCTGCTGGACGCGATTCACAGGGTGGCCATGGGCCATATGGCCCTCGGCTCCGATGTCACCGAGAGGGTTGTTTCCGGGCTGATTACACCGCTTGATCGGGACCCCCTCACCGACATTGAACGCAAGGTGCTCCTGTGTATCGTCGGCGGCGCCGAGACTAACGCTGCCATTGCCAGCAAACTGAGCCTGAACGAGCAGGATGTGGTCACGCATCTCAAGAGCGCTATCGACAAGCTCGGCGCCCAGAGCCGCGCCCAGGCAGCGCTCATCGCCCTGCGCTCTGGCTGGATCACCATCGAAGAAGCACATCAGCACCGAATTACCGGGCCAACATGACGATCGATAAAGCGAAGACCGCGCTCAAGCTGGCCTGCCACACCTGGGGCTTTAGCAATCTCCCGCTGGAAGAAGCGGTTCAGATCATCGCGCGCCTGGGCTTCAATTACATCGATCTGGGGAGCGGCCCCCATCTGGACACCGACGCTGCCGCCCGCAACCCGCGCCGCGAAGCGCAGGCGGTCCTCGCCCTGCTGGATCACTTTCACCTGCAGCCCACCGATCTGTATCTGCTGCTGCCCGCGCTCGCCTCGGCGGATGAAGGCCGCCGTCTGTACGAAGTGAAGTTATTTGAGCGCCTGATCCCTTTCGCCCTTGAGCTTGGCGTGCCCGGCATCACGCTCTCCCCCGGCATCGAGACGCCTGAAATCAAAGAGGTGCGTATGCCCCGGCAGGAAGCCGTCGCGCTGCGCCCCTTTGCCCAGCGCATCCCGGACGAAGTTGAGGATGAGGAAGAACCTGCCGCCGAGGCAGCCCCGTCCCAGCCTCCCCCGCCAACGCCGTTCGATTACGCAGTTGAGTCATTTCAGCGTATTGTCGAGATAGCCGAGGATATTGACCTGCGGATCAGCTTCGAGCCACACCTTGATTCAGTTGCCGCCACGCCTGATAAAGCGCTGGCTATGCTGGAAGCGGTCCCGGGGTTGAGCCTGACGCTGGACTGGGCCCAGTTCGTGGCTCAGGGAATCGTCTCCCGTGAGATAGAGCCGCTCTTGCTGCATACGGCGCATGTTCAGCTTCGCCAGGCGACACGCGGGCGCCTGCAAACGCCGTACCACGAGGGCACGGTGGACCTGCGCCAGGTCATGTCCCTGCTCTTCGATCACGAATACCGCGGGGTGATCAGCATCGAATATATGAATCGTTCCGGCTGGCACGGCATGGCCGCCCTGGATGTGATCAGAGAAACCAGCCTCACCCGCGACGAAATCCGCAACTGTCGTAATGACTTCCTGAGCGAAGAATAATCCGGCATTTTTCTGGCGCGGGTTCCGGGGTTCAGCGTTGTAGCATCCCCTCGGCTGCCATGGCCGGCATCCGCCGCCAGCCCTCCGGGAGTTCCTCCAGCCAGGTGGAGGGGCGCGTCAGCGCGTAGCCGCTCACCTGTTGGGGCTGCCCGCCGCCCGCCGTCAGCACCGTGTCAGCAGGCAAAAAAGGCAGATCAAGCAGTGCCACCAGACTCTCAAACGAACTTTCAGGGTTGTGTCCGGGGGCCAGCAGACGGCTGATATACGCCGCTTCGGCGTCCCGGCGCAGCACGGGGCGAAGGGCGGCGGCGCTGCCAGCATAGTGCTCCTGAATGGCATCGGGGATTCGCAATACCAGAGTGATTGCCGCGTTAGGGTGCTGGAGATCGTGGTAACGCTTGAGCACGAACCGCTCAATTGGCTCGGCAAGATCCAGCATACGCACATCTTTCGCCGTCTCAATCATGCGCAGCCGGTGGTTGACGTAATACGGCAGGCTCGATTCAAATGCGCTGATCGTCCTCCCGCTCTGGTGCAGCCGGTACGAAAAATCGTATCGCCCTAACTGCAGCTCGAACGCTATCGTCTTGAGTCGTCCGGTCAGGTTGCGCAGCAGGAGATGATCGACAAGGCCTCCCCCTTCTCCCAGCAGCAAAGCGATCCACCCGCGAGCAGGTGAGCTGAGAACAAGAGAGCGGTAGTAGAAGACCTGGCGGCGCGCCTGGTTAATCTGGAGCACAGCGCGCCCCAGCGAAGGTTGATCGGTATGTTTGATGAAGACAAACGCATGTGGTTCGATCATGTCCGAATAGCGCCGCAGCCTCTCAATAGCCACAACCGGCAATTCCCGATTCTGCCTGCTTCAGGAAACAGGCGGGGGAGCGTTCCCCCGCCCGTTCAGCGCATCATCCGCCGGAGCCTTTCTGCCCCTGAAGCGCCCGCCAGACGCGCTCCGGTGTAAATGGAAGCTCGCGAATCCAGACGCCGGTCGCGTCGTGGATAGCGCTGGCCAGCGCCGGCGCGATAGCATCCTTGGGAATCTCCGCCACCGCCTTCGCCCCAAAGGGGCCGCTCGGCTCGTTAGTCTCGACGAAGATCACCTCCAGCGCCGGCATCTCATTGGCGCGATAAATCCGGTAATCGTCGAAGCGCGGGTTGAGCAGCACTCCGGCCCCGTCATAGGCCATTTCCTCGCAGTGCGCGTATCCCAGCGCCTGGACCATGCCCCCTTCCACCTGACCGGAGGCCGTGATGGGGTTAATTGTCACGCCGCAGTCCACCGCCGTCACCAGCCGCTGGACGGTCACCTGGCCTGTCTCCATATCCACCAGCACCTCGGCAAACTGAGCGGCAAACGGCGGCGGACTCTCATAGCTCATATGGGATGCCGAGGCCATGATCTGTTTCTGGTCTTCCTGATGCAGGCTGTGCAGGGCGACCCGCTCCAGCGACACCGAGCGGCCATCTGGCGCGATCACTTCTTTGTCAAGGAGGTCCAGCTCATCAGGCCGCGCCCCCGGCAGCAGATACCTGGCCGCGTGCTCGCAGATCTGCCGACGGACTTCCATCGCCGCTTTGAAAACCGCCCCGCCGCTGATATAGGTCGTGCTGCTGGCGTAAGCGCCGGTATCGAAGGGCGTCATATCCGTATCTGACGAGTAGATGAGGATATCTTCCAGAGGCACGCCCAGCACTTCCGCCGCGATCTGGGCGAGCACCGTGTCGGAACCTGTCCCCAGGTCGGTAGCGCCAACAGTCAGGTTGAACGAGCCGTCGTCATTGATCTTGATCGCCGCCGCGCCCATATCCAGCCCGGCAATGCCGGACCCGTGCATCGCCACGGCCATGCCAACCCCGCGCCGGATCGGGCCGTCCCCGGGGCGACCGCGCTTCTGGCTCCACTGCATCGTGCGCAGGCCGATATCCACGCATTCGTCGAGGGCGCTGGACCGCACCTGCTGCTCAAAACCCTCCCGCCCTTCACCCAAAGCCCGCGCCATAACCATTGAATCGCCTACTTTGATCCAGTTCTTACGCTTGAACTCGACCACGTCCATGCCCAGCGCGTCGGCGATCTCCTCCATGTGCACTTCCAGGGCGAAGAGGGCCTGCGGCGCGCCGTACCCCCGGTACGCCCCCGGAGTCGGGAGATTTGTGTAAGCCACATCGCAGACAAACCGGCTGTAAGGGGCGTTATAGGTGGTGAGACCGCGAAAGCCGCTCACCATCTGGACAGTCAGGCCGTGCGTGCCGTAAGCCCCGGTGTTAGCGAGGATATACAATTCGGCGGCTACCACCTGCCCTTCCCTGGTAACCCCGGTCTTGAAGCGCAGAATCTGCGGATGCCGGCTGCGCGCGCTGGTGAACTCCTGTTCGCGCGTGTATTCAAAGCGCACCGGCCGCCCGGTCGCGATCGTGAGGTGGGCGCACAGGTCCTCCACCAGCATTTCCTGCTTGCCGCCAAAGCCCCCGCCGATGCGCGGCTTGATCACCCGGATACGTCTGACCGGCAGGCCGATCAGGGGAGCCAGCATCCGGCGCGTGTGGAACGGGACCTGCGTGCTCGTCCGCACCACCAGCCGATCATCCTCATCCCAGTAGGTGATGCACACATGTGGCTCAATACTCGCCTGCTGCACCTGGTGCACCCGGTATTCACCTTCAAAGATGAGGTCAGCTTTAGCCCACTGCGCTTCGGCGTCCCCCTCATGCGCCTCCACGTGATGGACGATATTGCGCTGGCGATCGTAGATTCCTTCGGTATCCGGCTCATCGTGGATAACAGGAGCGCCGGGTTCCACTGCTTCTTCAGGATCAAATACCGCCGGCAGCACTTCATACTCGACCTCAATCAACTGGAGCGCTTCACGGGCGATCTCCGGCGTCTCTGCGGCTACTACCGCCACCCGGTCCCCCACATGGCGGACCTTATCATCCAGGCTGACCTGATCGTAAGGCAGCGGATTCGGGTAAGTCTGCCCCCCGCTGGCATATTTGACGCGCGGCAGATCGTGGTGCGTCAGCACCGCGTGAACTCCAGGCAGCGCCCTGGCTGCCGAAGCGTCGATGTGCCTGATACGCGCATGAGCGTGCGGGCTGGTCAGCATGGCCGCGTATAACAGCCCGCGCATCTCGATGTCATCTGTGAACACCGGGCGCCCCATAGCCAGCTTGACAGCGTCAACCTTAGGCTCCGGCCTGCCCACGATCTGCCTTGTCGCGATCTCCGGCGGCGTTACCACCACCGGGCGCGTCCGCGTCTGTATCGCCGGACCGGGATCGAACCCTTCAGGTCGCTCGGGGAACTCGAAGAACGACTCCGGGATCGGAATCGCCCGCTCCAGCGGTGTGAACGGCTCGACGCTTTCGCCGCGCAGCACCGCCGCGGCCCGCAGCACTGCCTGTACCGGCTTGACATATCCGGTTTCCCGGTCCAGCACGCCGGCCAGCGCCTCGCGGACATCGGCCTCTGTCGGGTTAGGGTTCTCATCCAGGAGGGCCTTGGCGACCAGAATCTGCGCCGGAGTGTTATAGCCGGACTGGATAGCGCCGGTCTCGATAAATGCCTGCTGCAAAGGGTGCACCGCACCAGGCTCCCCCAGCCCCTCAAGCGTAGTCACCCGGTGACCGTGCGCCTGAGCCGCCAGCATAACCGAGCTGTTCACCGGCTTGCCATCCAGCAGGACTGTGCAGGCCCCGGACCGCCCCTGTTCGTCGCCAAACTTCACACTGGTGCAGCCCGCCCGGCGCAAGACAGTGAGAAGTCGTTCGGCAGCGTGCACCGAGAAGGTCTTTTTCTGGCCGTTGAGGATCAGGGTGATGTCCATCAGGATCTATGCTCCTTGCTCACTGCCCCATACAGCTACTCGCTCAGACGGCTTCGGCAGGCCAGCAAAGCGCGACGCAGCAAAACAGGCGCCATAGCCCGCCGGTATTCGACGCTGCCCCGATAATCCGCCACGGGAGCTACCTCAGATTCCAGAGCGCGGCCCGCGGCGGCGATGCTGGCATCATCCAGAGCGGCGCCAGCCAGGGCAGCCGCCGCTCCGACGGCGAGGCGGGCCGGTTCCGACCAGACGCCGGTCAATGCCAGGCTGGCGTGAGCAACGCGACCAGCCGCATCCAGAGTCAGAACGGCCCAGGCGCTGACAATCGCAATATCCGCCGGCGTCCGGGCGACATGGGCGCTCCCCCAGGTCTGGCGCGGCATTGGCGCCGGCAATTCCACCCTGGCGATCAATCCCTTCCGGGGCAGCTTCGGCTGCGCGCTGTCGGCAGCCAGCGCTGCCAGGCTGATCTGACGCTCCTCCGGCAGCAAGAATGTCAGCGTCGCTCCCAGAGCCAGCAGCGCGCCGTTGACTTCCGGCAGCTCGTCCGGATACTCGATTGCTTCGGCGATGGAAATAGCATTCCGCCGGTTCCAGGGCACGGAGCGTCGGATCGCTTCACGCAGGAGGGGTGGCGTGCTGGCGTCGCGGAGGACAGCCTCCAGAGAGGCCGCCGCCCCGATCCGGGGCGCCCCATCGCTCGCGGGAGCGATACGCGCCAGTTCAGGGATAGCCTGCACATCTACGACGGCTTCAATATCCTCACTGGCGCGGACCAGTTGAATCGCGCCGCCGCTCAGCAACATGGTCGTCACATAGGGCTGAGCGATCAGCCTGACAATCTCATCGATGGTCTGAGGTCGGTAATATGCACCTGCTTTGCGCATGGCATCACCCTTTCTTCATTAGCCATCGGGCAGAATCTACAGCGGCGGCGGGCATTCGGTGATCTCGACCACCAGATCGCGCAGAATCCAGCCCTGCACGCGCGCTGTATCCAGCGACACATCGACAAAGAACCATAACCTGTCATCGTCGGCCCGAATCTGCTGCAGCACATTCATTGCCGATCCCTGCAGAGCGACCATCAGAACCCGGCTATTGAGGTTTGGATCGCTGCGGATGTTCACGCCACCTTCCCGTTGTACAAACACGCGGCACAACACCGGCGGCGGAGCCGTATTGCTGGGCGTGAATGTCAACGAGGGCGTGAGCGTAATTGTGGGCGACAGGGTAGCGGTGGGCGTATCCGAAGCCGTCGGAGTCAGGCTCGGTGTGTAGGTCTCCGTCGGAGTAAGCGTATGAGTCGGCGTGTTGGTGTGGGTAGGCGTCAAAGAGGGGGTGACCGTCCAGCTCGGCGTGACTGTAGGCGATGCCGTGAAAGTCGGCGAAGGTGTAATTGTTGGCGAGGGTGTGGTTGTTGGCGTCTCGGTCGCGCTCGGCGTCGCCGTAGCAGTCGGCGTGAACGTCTGCGTAGGCGTGAAGGTCGGGGTCGCCGAAGGGGGGTTGACGACCATCATCAGCGCTGGCTCCCAACTGGGGCGAGTGAACAGCAGGAGTATGACGCCTATAAACGCTATACCGGCCACAAGCAGCCCGCGCTGTGCGCGGCTTCGCTGGCGCATATTGCGGATTGCGGTCTCCAGCCGCAGAACATCGGTGCGGCGGCCCAGCACCCGGAATGGCTCATCTTTGAGCAGGCTCAGCCAGCGATCTGCTGAAAGAAGATCGTTCTGGCTGATGCTCAGTTCCACCCGATCGATATAACGCTCCATCAGCTCATTGACGACCTGCCGGTAGCGCGAGTCCTGGGAGAAGCGGCTGGCAGCCGTCAGCATCGTCCGCGCCTGTGATAGCTCGGCGTCGATATTCTGGGCGATAAGGGCGGCGGCGCGCTCGATTATGGTGCGCGCTTCCTGCATCTGCGCTTCATCCTGCCGCGCCTGCTGAAGCTGGGCGTTAATGGACTGGTCGCCCGGATCAAGATGGGCAGCCGCTTCCAGCGCCCTGACCGCCTCGCTGGTCAGCCGCAGCCGGTCGTCCAGGGCCATCGTGTTCTCCACCCGCATGAGCGCCGCGCCAGCCTGATCGTCCAACTGCGATTTGATTGCCAGCAGCCGGCTGTTGGCGTCCTGCATGAGCGAGGCCAGGCGCGTGCTGCCGGGAAACTGCTGGCGCATGAGCACAAGGTTATTGAGAATCTGCTGCAACGCCTGAGCGCGCTGGATCAGCGGACCAGACATGGCGGCAAGCTGCGCCTGGACCTGTTCCACCTGCACCTGAAGCGCCCGCGCTTTTTCCAGCCGGTCCTGTGACAGCGGATCGTTGGGGACAACCCGCAGGGCGCCCTCATACTTGCGGATCGCCTCCTGCCAGTCATCCGCTGACATCAGACGATCGCCTTCATGCTGAAGCTCGCGAGCCAGAGCCAGGTCCTGAATCTCCAGCAGGGCCTGTTCAGCATCTTTCCAGGTAGGGATGCCTGATTCTTCGGCCAGATCGCGCGCCTCGCGATACAGCCGTTCAGCCTCATCGTAATTACCGGCGCGCACAAGAGAGTTAGCCCGGTTGTAAGCGACGCGCGCCTCAAAGGGGATACGATGGTCAGGCACGATGCCGCGCAGAATGTTGTCTTCAGCCTTCTGGCGGTATTCGAGCGCTGTTGAATTCTCCGGCTGCGATTCCAGGACACGGTTAGCCAGGTCTACAGCCTGCTGATAGCTGCCCGCGTAATATAACTGCGTCATCTGCGAGATCAGGGTCGAAGTATCCGATCCGGCCCGGCTCGCCGGCTGCGGCGGCAGATCGCTGAAATCTGCCGCTGCAGGTCGGGTCACTGGCAGGTCGGCGATTGGCCTGACCGGAGGAGGAAGCGGCGGCTGAGCCGGGCTGGAAGGGCCGCGCACATCCAGCACAACGCCGTATCGCCAGGCCAGTTCCCGCACTTTCATAGCCAGAATTGCGCTGCGGCCCGCCGCTTCACGGAGCAGCTCCAGCGTCTCCGGATTGCCGGGGTCGCGGTCCAGAGCCTGCGCCAGGATATCCACGGCATCATCAATGTCATCATCGTCGCCAGCCAGGTCGATGCGGATTCGCGCCCGGCGCAGCAGCCCGCGCAGCAGAGTGTCATCCACATCACCCGCCGCAGTTCCCGTTGCCGACGTCCGCTGTGCCAGTAAGCTGAATAACTGGCGCGCTTCTTCCTCCAGGGGCGTATTCCTGGCTGCTGCCATCAACCGGCGCGCCTCGCCCTCCAGCAGCGTCACCTGCTCAGGATCGCCATGCGCCGGAAGCGCTCTGATACGGGCGCGCAGGTCGGCAATCTGCTGAGTTAGATCACTCATATCTGCCATCCTTCATGACGTCACGGGATGACCCGCCGGGCAAGCATGTCGTTGATCGCGCCAAGCAAACGACGCAGCTCAAGTTCAGCATCTTCGTTGATGCCGTCCGAGATAGCTGCCTCGCGCAACACATCGCGGGCTTCGCGGATAGCCTCCTGGCCGGCGCGCAGCTTTTCCAGCCCGGTGCGCGTCTGAGCGCGAATCTGGACCAGAGCATCTTCGGCAGGGTGGTATGGAAAGCTCCACCCCAGCCGGCGGGCAACGGCTGAGAGCGCATCTGTGAAATCTTCAATGCTGGCAAATCCACGCACGGCGCCCTTCTGTAAAAATTCCTGCAGCGCCGGGCTAAGCGTCGGCTCCACCCCGAAGTCGAGATGGTTGACATCGGCGTAGCGCTGGCTCATCGCCCCTGGCGCGGCGGGCTGTGGGACCAGAGCGCCCTGCTGGGGCGAAAGCCCGGTGAAGACAGGATACAGAACGCCCACTGCCAGGTGGTGAATATCGGTCTGGAACATCTGGGCCGTCTGGTTGGTGGAGCCATCGATCAGGCGGGAGCTGTTCCAGTCGATCACGCGCAGCGTCCGGCCATCCCAGTAGACGTGCTCCAGTTTATGGTCCAGATAGACAATACGCTGCTGGTGGGCCAGTTTCAGCACAGAGGCAAACTGAAGCGCCAGGTCCAGCCCTTCCTCGGTCGGGAGCCGCCAGCGCACCCCGGCTGTATTGGGCTTCATCAGATACAGCAGGTTCTGCAAGCGCGGCATATGCTCCAGAACCAGATAGGGACGCCAGCCACGCTCCGCATGAAAGAACATGTCCCGCGTGAAGCCCAGCGTATCCGCCCGGTATGAGATAGCGTCGCCGCCCTGCGGCCATTCCTCGCGGGAAGTGATATAACCGCAGTCCAGGAGCTGCACAACATGCTCGCTGCCAGCCATTCTCATCAACAGGTCAGCTTCATTGGCAAAAGCCCGATACTCCCAGACAGGCTCACCCTGAAATGCCATATGCTCCGGGCGCAGCACCTTGAAGGCTACCGGGCGTCCGCTGCTGCATTCCACAGCGTCCAGGACGCGCGCGTAATGCCCCAGCGCAAAGCTATCATTGAAATTTCCGATACGGTATAGCGCGTTGAGTGCTAATTCTGGCACAAGGCGATCCTGTGTAAACGGCCGCGGTCAGTCAAATACAGCGATCAGATCGGTCACGCTCACGACCACCCCACCCTGCTGCACAAACAGGAAAGGAGTCACCGGGGCGTTGGGCGCAGTCAAAAACCGCGGTTGCCCTAGCGGCTGGCCGTTGACCTGCAGGCCCACCGTGCCATCGTCATAACGTTCCAACGCGACGTTCACGCGGGCGTCAGAAACCGGCAGGGTCGTTCGGGCGCGGAACTCATCGCCAACCCGGGCGCCAACATTAATGGCATCCTGGCGGACCAGCTCCGTCTGCACGGCGACGCGGCTTTCGTCGATCCCCTGGAGACCGAGACCAAAGTATACCTCACCAGCGGGAATAAGCGCCGGATCGTATTCGCGCAGGCTGAGCGTTGTTTCGATGCGCCGCAGCCGGGATGACGCATCCGGTCCGAACAGCCGGCTGAGCAGGTCCGGCGGCAACGCCACCCGCAGGATATTGTCTCCTGCGTCAACGGGGGCCAGGCCCATCAGCCAGTTGCCGCTCAACTCGCCCGGGTGGAACCACTCACTCGGCCAGGGATACACATCTCCTCCTGGTGCGTATTGTTCCAGCGCCAGGAGGATATTCTGCCGACCATGCAGCGGATCTGTCACAGGGGAGGCCACGATCGCCGGCGCAACCGGCGTTTCGGTAGGCGGCGGGGTATGGGTCGGGACGAATAGATCCGCTGTCGGGTTGAACTCAATACCCGGATCAAGGGTGGGCACAACAGTGTCCGTGGGGGTGAGGGTGGCGGTTGGCGTCGCGCTGGGCGGGGGAGTCTCCGTGCTCGTCAGTGTCGGGCTTGCTGAGGGTAAAGCGCCGATTGACGCCGCCGTAGCCGTTTCAATCGCGCCGGATGTCGCGGCAACGATTTGCTGCTCGTTGAGGGTTGGCGTCAGGGTCGCCCACGTGACGGCAATAGCGTGATCGCCCGCCCCCTGGCCGCCCGCAGCAATCGCGAGGAAGACTGCCGCAACGACGAAGACAACCAGCGCCGCCCCCATGATGAGTATCCGCCGGCGCGGCAGTCGGCGCGCAACACGGCGCGCCGCGTCGGTGTCCCGGGCGTCAGGCACAGCGACCGCTGATTCGCCGGTTTCGTCATACTGCGGAACCGGCTGGTCGGTCGGCGGCGCAGGATACTCCGGCCTGGACTCGACAGTCTCCCGCCAGAAACGATACAGCCCGTATGCCGGATGCGCATCAACACGAGGCGTGCGATTGAACAGCTCGTCAAAATCACGCAATTTGCGCGAACGCCGCCTGGCTTCATCAACATAAATTTCCAGGAATTTCTGGTAAGTATTCCGCCAGGCCGTGAACGTGTGGCAGTACTTATCGCCCAGCAAAGTTTCAGTATCATCGATCAGACGCTGGTGCCAGTCTTTCAGGCGCGGATCGGGCAAAGGCTGACGATCGTTGACGACATCGGCAATGCGCTGCCGGGTCACACTCAACTCGGCCGCGCTCTGGTAAAGGCGATCCAGCCAGGCCCGAAATGCCGGTAGCTGAATATGAGCCAGGCCCTCCCCTTCCGCCAGCGATTTCTGGGCCGCCTCAAATAATTCTCCGGCTTCGCGGAAGTCACCCCGCTCCCAGGAAGGCAGTGCCCGCTCCACATGAGCGAGCGATTCCGCCAGCGGCCCGAGAATCAGCAGCAAAGTGGATCGTTCGACCTCGCGCCGGATATCCAGCAATGCCTGTACGCTCTCCGCGGCTTCAATTCGCCCGGCCAGAGTCAGGACGGCCTGCCGATCGCGGATCACGTTGTTCAGGGCCATATAAGCAATATGCCCCTCAGCCTTGGGGAGGGATTGCTTCGCTGCTGCCTGCCAGAAATCGGCATCCTCGACATTGCCTTCGTACATCTCCAGGACGCCGCGCAACACGTAATGGAAGAACAACACGCGCTGAGCCGCTGTGCTGGTCTCTTCATAGTGCTGAATCAGGCCAGCCCCCATCGCGTTAAGATAAGCGGGCGCCGATGGCATCTGTTCGGTGAACGTCCGCCAGTAATGATCTTCTTCCTCAGTGAGGAGGGCCAGCAGGCTGCTATCGATTTCCTGTGTAAGGCCGGGGTTGCCTTCACCATGCCCCTCAAACCAGCCACGCAGCAGTTTCCCAAGCCGGATCAAGCGATTGGCCGCCGCCGCCTCCAGCTCATTTGTAATCTCCTCCAGCGCCTGCTTGCCGTATCGCTCCGCCTCGATGCCGCTGCCGCGATCCCAGGCTGTCCAGCCGTCAGCCATAGCGCGGCCAAATGGCGCATTCAAGGCATGGCGCTGCACAAAATGGGCTTTTTCCAGCACCCCACGCGCATTATTGAGCCATATCGTCAGCTCCGGGTTCAGCCTGCGGACCGCGTCGGCCACACGCTGTAAAGCCCCTACGGCCTCACGGCGATTCCCGGTCACGAGCGCCCGCTGGAAGACTCCCCACCGATTCTGCGCGTCTTGCAAACTGCCGATGAGAACCCCGAGTCGCGGGTCCGGCACAGTCTGAACAAATGACTGGAGGTCGGCCATCGCGTCCCCAAGCCAGGCGTCGAGATCGGCAGCATTGGCCTGGGGGCGGTAATCGGCCAGCCGGCGGAGCGTGGTTTGCAGACTGTCCAGGACAGCCTGAATTGAATCAAAAACAGGGTTGACCGGATCGAGATCGCTGGCAGCAACCAGAGCGGTGCGAGCCGCCACCGGGTTTGCGGTCGCCTGCCCGCTGGCGACCTGAAGCTGCTCCAGGATTGTATGGGCCGCCTGGCTGGCGCGGCGGGCCGATGCAGCAGCCTCCGCCAGGGAGTCGCTTTCCAGCAATTCAGCCAGCGCCGACATACTTTCAGCGACCTGCTGATAGGCCGCCAGCACTTCCCGCAACAGCCCGGTCGAGGATTGCTCCAACACCTGGAGAGAATCGTCCACACTCTCCAACGCATCCCGGGCATACTGGCTTCGATACTGCCGCAGCAAAACTCTGAGCCGTAGCAAATGCGGCCTTAATACCATCACATCGGGCACAAGCACCTGCACATGCTCAGCCATCAGCCACTGGAGCTGGCGAGCCTCCTCACGATGTTCCGGTACGACCAGCAGCAGGTGCGCTGCACGAGCAGGATCGCCGGCAAACAGCGCCTCCAGACCAGCCATAGCGCCCGCTGGCGGGGGCCTCAGGCCGCTCTCTTCAATCATAGTGGCGCAGTCGAGTAAAAGCTGCACACGGCTGCGCTCCGCTTCCGGAGCGTGCGTCAGCACATCTTGAAGCAGCGCAATCGCGCGCGGCCAATTCGCGCTTTCCAGATAGATGCGAGCCGCATCCAGATCGGCCAGCACGGCCAGCCGGTGCAATTCGTCCTCAATCCTCTGGCGGATAGCGCGCGTCCTGGGGAAGCCGGGATCGCGCGCCTGAACTGCCCGGGCCTCCTCCAGCAGCCGCTCAAGATCGCGCTGGTTGCACTGCCGCTGCAGACGGTGTTCAATGCGATCCAGCGCTCTATCCCGGTCGCGCTCAAGCGGGAGGCGGTACTGGCTGAGATCGTTCCGCAGGGAGGCAATATCGCGATAGCGACGATCCAGCGAAGGGTGAACAGCGCGCTGGATGATCGCCTGCAGACGGCTTGTCACTCGCGCGCCATCCGGGCCAAAATCAACTTCCTCACCATTCCAGATCAACCGCTGACCGCCAGTGAGCACAAAATACAGAAGCTCGCCCACCTGGTAGATATCGCTCTGGCGGCTGACGCCCTGCGGGGTGACTTCATCGCCCTCCAGGAAAACGGCATTGCCCCAGTCGATCACCTTCAACTGGTAGGCATCCCGATTCCAGAAAAGGTGCTTCGCATCGACATCGTTGTAAACTACGTCGCGTCCGTGAGCCGCCTGCAAAAGGTCCAGCAGAGCGTCCACAATGACCAGCAGTTCCAGTTCGGGCAGGCGCTCGTTGCGCTTGGCAAGCTCGAGCACCTCCTCCTCCAGAATCACACCGGCGGCGTATTCCACGACAATATACAGGTGACTCTGCGCACCAATGCGAAAGGCGCCTTCTGTCAGGAGTTCGGTCAGCACAGGGTGACCCTTGAGGAGCAGGAGGGCGCGCCGTTCGTTGCGAATAGTGACTTCCTGCCCGGCGCGAATAGGCGGGGCATCCTGCGGGGCGGGCCGCTTGATAACCACCGTCCGGTCATCGTTCTGCGTGTCGTAGGCACGCAAGGCCTCGCCGCTGCGACCCCGGGGATAGATGTGGTCATAGCGGTAGCGGCCGTCAAACAGAGTATCATGCGCCATACGGACACACTCTCCTGAGCCGCTTTCTATTGTACGCGGGGCAGCGAAGGCGTCAACCAGACGGGGTGCTGGCGGGATTCACCCGCATCCACCAGCGTCCCGGCCGGAATACAAAAGCCGCCGGGAGGATAACTCCTGGCAGCTTTGTAGTCCGATATGAATCCCTTAACGAGAGAGGAGTGGGGGAGAGGGGGAGGAGAGGGAGAGGTGAAGCGGTTGGTCCGCGCCCTTGCGGGGGCGGACAAGGAAATGACTAGAAAGGAGGTGATCCAGCCGCAGCTTCCGCTACAGCTACCTTGTTACGACTTCGTCCCAGTTACCAGCCCTGCCTTGGACGGCTGCATCCTTGCGGTCAGCTCACCGGTTTCGGGCATGACCAGCTTCCATGACGTGACGGGCGGTGTGTACAAGGCCCGGGAACGTATTCACCGCACTGTGCTGACGCGCGGTTACTAGCAACTCCTACTTCATGCAGGCGGGTTGCAGCCTGCAATCCGAACTGAGACCGGCTTTGGTGGATTGGCTCCCCCTCGCGGGTTGGCGACCCATTGTACCGGCCATTGTAGCGTGTGTGTAGCCCTGGGCATAGAGGCCATGCTGACTTGACGTCATCCCCACCTTCCTCCCGCTTGTCACGGGCAGTCTCGCTAGACACTTGTAACTAGCGACGAGGGTTGCGCTCGTTACCGGACTTAACCGAACACCTCACGGCACGAGCTGACGACAGCCATGCAGCACCTGTAACGGCTCCCGAAGGTCGGTCCCCTTTCGGTTCCCTACCACCGCTATGTCAAACCCAGGTAAGGTTCTTCGCGTAGCCTCGAATTAAACCACACGCTCCGCTGCTTGTGCGGGCCCCCGTCAATTCCTTTGAGTTTTAGCCTTGCGGCCGTAGTCCCCAGGCGGTGCACTTATCGCGTTTGCTGCGGCACACAGCCCATAGGCCATACGCCTAGTGCACATCGTTTACGGCGTGGACTACCGGGGTTTCTAATCCCGTTCGCTACCCACGCTTTCGCGTCTTAGCGTCAGGTGCAGCCCAGCGTGTCGCCTTCGCCACTGGTGTTCCTCCGGATATCTACGCATTTCACCACTACACCCGGAATTCCACACGCCTCTGCTGCCCTCTAGCCGCTTAGTTTCGTACGGCCTCTCCCGGTTGAGCCGGGAGCTTTCACGCACGACTTTAGCCGCCGCCTGCACGCGCTTTACGCCCAGTAAATCCGGATAACGCTCGCGTCCTACGTTTTACCGCGGCTGCTGGCACGTAGTTAGCCGACACTTGTTCCTGAGGTACCGTCCTCATCTTCCCCCAGAAAAGGACTTTACAACCCGAAGGCCTTCATCGTCCACGCGGCGTTGCTGCGTCAGGCTTCCGCCTATTGCGCAATATCCCTCACTGCTGCCTCCCGTAGGAGTCTGGCCCGTATCTCAGTGCCAGTGTGGGGGGTCACCCTCTCAGGCCCCCTATCCGTCTTCGCCTTGGTGCGCTTTTATCACACCAACTAGCTGATGGACCGCAGCCCCATCCCAGAGCGCCTCAGCTTTCTTCACTCCCGTCTAACCAGAGCGAACGTATGGGGTATTAGCCACCGTTTCCAGCGGTTATTCCCCTCTCCAGGGTAGGTCAGCCACGTGTTACTCACCCGTTCGCCACTCTCAGCCTCAGTTTCCTAAGGCCTCCCGTTCGACTTGCATGTGTTAGGCACGCCGCCAGCGTTCATCCTGAGCCAGGATCAAACTCTCCATTGGAATTGTCTCACAGACCATCCCTCGGGATGACCTGTTAGGGTTCTTTCCTGCTCTCTTCCTTACCTCTTTCCCACTATTCTCTTGTTAAGGTGCAGTTCGGTGAAACGCGACAAGAACTTACTCAAACTGCT
>WBZO01003342.1_pt1 | contig 18908 bp, 13 predicted proteins | sample 5204261 | NCBI WGS metagenome assembly WBZO01 (sample SAMN12412400, study PRJNA552823) | activated sludge metagenome | isolation source: activated sludge from anammox sidestream of wastewater treatment plant... | place: USA: North Carolina | collected 2017-09
GCCGTCGAGCTCCGCCCTCGCGCCGGCCGGGGCGACGACCGCGACGGTCACGACCCGCGGCGCGGCCGTGCCGCTCGGCAGCGGGACGATCGACGGTGCGCTCGCAGAGGCGGGCGCTTGCACGATGCCGGTGGTCACGATCGGTGGGTCGGGCCTCGCCTCCGCGCGCGTGCGCGATCGGTAGCCGATCGCGACGGCCGCGAGCACCGCGAGCGGCACCGCGGCGAGCGCCCAGTACGCGGGCCTCCCGCGCTTCGGGGCCGTCCCGGTCGACGCGCCGAGATCGCCGCCGGTGACGCCGGCGGCGAGCTGCATGCCGGGCGCGCTCGAGCCCGCCGCGTTCGGCGCGCTCACCATCCCGGCGTTCAGCTTCGGCGCGACGTGCGCGCGCAGCTCCGGGCTGAGCGGCGCGAGCATGTCTTCGCGGATCGACGTGCCGCCCGGGGCGATTGCGACGAGCGCCGCGTGCATCTCCGCGGCGGTCGCGAAGCGGTGGGCCGGGTCGCGCTCGAGCGCCTTCTCCACGATGCGCGCGAGCTCCGGCGGCACCCACGGCGCGCGCGACTGGAGCTCCGGGACGGGCTCCACGCAGATCGCGACGAGCAGATCCCCGAGCGTCTCCTTGTCGTGGTTCGGCGTCCTGCCGGTGAGCGCCTCGTAGAGCACGATGCCGAGCGACCAGATGTCCGAGCGCCCGTCGAGCGTCTTCATGCTCCGCGCCTGCTCGGGGGACATGTAGAGCGGCGAGCCGATCATCGATCCCGTGCGCGTGAGCTGATGGTTCTCGTCGCCGGGGATGGGCTCGGCGCGCACCTTCGCGATGCCGAAGTCGAGGAGCTTGAGCTGCACCTCGCCTCCGTCGCGGCGCGAGAGGAACATGTTCGCCGACTTGATGTCGCGGTGGATGATGCCCGCGTCGTGCGCGCGCTGCAGGCCCAGGCACGCCTGCGCACCGATGCGGATCACGAGGTCGGGCGGCAGCGGCCCCAGGCGCCGGACGAGATCGCTGAGATCCTCGCCCGAGAGGTACTCCATGACCATGTACGGGTTGCCCGTCGCCGGCTCGACGCCGGTGTCGAGCACCTGCACGACGTGCAGCGAGTCGATGGATCCGCTGGCCTTCGCCTCGCGCTGGAAGCGCGCGATGACCCCCGCCTCGTTCGCGAGCGACGCCGAGACGATGACCTTCAGCGCCACGCGCCGGTTCGTCCCCTTGTGGACCGCCTCGTAGACCGCGCCCATGCCGCCCTGCCCGAGCTGGCGGATCACCTCGTACTTGCCGTCGACGGTCTGACCCTTCGTGAGAATGGGCGCCTCGGTCGACATCGTCCGCCCGAGCCTATCAGCGCCGCCGGCGCGCGAGGAGCATCCCGAGGGCGGTCACGATGAAGGCGGCGCTCGACGCGCTGCCCGGCGCGCGGGAGGTCGAGCACCCCGACGGCGCCTTCGGCGGCGCGACGCACTGGCCCGTCGTGTCGCACAGGAAGGGCTCCGCGCACCCCTCGACGTCCTCGCAGGACGTCCGGCAGCGGTTCGTCTTCACGTCGCATCGGAACGGCATGCAGTCGGTCTTGCTCTTGCCGTCCGCGCCGATGATCGTGTGATCGCCGTCGCAGTACGCCGTGGGCGTGCACTTCCCCTCCGTGCAGGCGTACCCGCGGGCGCACTCGGCATCGGTCACGCAGGTCGTGCGGCAGGTCTTGTCGTCCGCGCATGCGTAGTTGCCGGGGCACGGCCGCGATCCTTGCGAAATACACGCACCCCTTCCGTCGCACGCGCCGGCCGTGCGGACGCCCTCGGCGCAGCTCGTCCCGCAGCCGGTCTCCTGCCCCGGGAACGAGCAGCGGTCGGGGAGCGTCCCATCGCAGGCGCCGCCGCAGGTCGAGCCGTCGCTCGCGCACGACCGCGCGCCGTGCGGCTTGCCGGCGACGGTCTCGCACGTGCCGGGATTCGCGCCGTCGCAGGCCTCGCACGTCCCGGTGCAGGCGCGGTCGCAGCAGACGCCGTCGGCGCATGCTCCGCTCGCGCAGTCCGCGTTCGCGGCGCACGCGCGTCCGATCTTCTTCTTGCAGGAGCCCGTGGCGTCGCACGTGCGATCGCCGGTGCACGAGCTCGGATCGTCCGCCCCTTCGATCGCCACGCACAGCCCCGTCCCGGCGGCGCACGACTGGCAAGTCGCCGTGCACGCGCTCACGCAGCACACGCCCTGATCGCAGACGCCCGACGAGCAGTCGTCGCCGAGCACGCACGCCGCGCCCGGCGCGGTGACGCCGAGCTCCTCGGCCGAATCCATCGAGAACCCCATCGAGGACTCGAGCGTCCGGCCTCCGGTCGCGAGGAGGATGCCGCTGTCGAGCAGGGTCACGCGATGGCGTCCTCGGCCCGTCACGAGGAACGGCGCCACGTCGAACTGTCCGCTCGAGGGCACGTAGCGCTCGACGATCGGCGTCGCCGTTCCGGCGAGGAAGCCGCCGGTCACGTAGACGTTGCCCGACCTCATCAGCGCGGCCTGCGCGTACGTCCGCGTGTCGGCGAGCGAGCCGGTCTTCGCGAACGTGCCGGTCGCCGGGTCGTAGAGCTCCGCGACCGCGGACGCGCCGCCGACGACGAGCACCTTGCCCGATGCGAGCCGCACCGCGGCGTGATCGGTGCGCGCGACGGACATGCTCCCCGTGAGCGTGAACGTGTTGGCGACCGGATCGTAGAGCTCGGCGCTCGCGCTGCCGCCGCCGGTGAGGAGCACCCTCCCGCTGCCGAGCAGGGTCGCCGTGTGGCCGCTGCGCGCGGCCTTCAGCGCGGGCGTCGCGGTGAACGTGGTCGCTGCCGGATCGTAGATCTCCGCGCTCGCCGACGCGTACGAGCCGCCCGCCGCGAGCACCTTGCCCGAGGCGAGCACGGTGAGGGTCGCGCCGGTCGAGCGCTCGATCGCCGAGGGCCCCGCCGCGCCGAACGTGCCGAGCGCCGGATCGTAGAGCAGGCCCCCCACGGACGGAGGCCCGAGCACCAGCGCCTTGCCGTTGCCGAGGAGGACGCCCGGCGTGCTCGCCACCTTCCCGCCCGCGCCTCCCGTCGAGCCGAAGGTCTTCGTCGCCGGGTCGTAGAGCCATCCCGCGGCGCTCGCGAGGGGGCAGCCGCCGCTCCCGCACGCTTCGCCGTACGTGACGAGCACCCGCCCGGTCGCGAGCTTCACCGCGACGTGCGAGTCGCGCTCGTCGAACGTGCCCGTGGTCGTCCACGCGGGATCGAGGAGGGCCGGATACTCGGCCGCGTGCCACCCGATGCGGATCGTGCAGCGGGCCGCGCCCGGGCGCGTCGTAGCCCGATCCCACGGCGGGGCCGGGCTCGCGTCGTACGCGCAGCCCTCGACGGCGACCGACGCCTCGATCCTCGCGCCCCCTCGGTCGATCACGTACGGCGCGTTCATCCGTACGCGAGGCGCGCCGTTCGCGTCGACGAGCTCGAGCGTGCGACCGACGAGACGCAGCGAAGCCCCACCCGACGGGGCGAGCGTGTACACGACCTCCTCCCGCGCCGGCCGGCGCTCGAAGGACACGAAGTCCTCGACCCCCTGCGCGCCGGCGCGCATCACGATGCCCGCGGCGGCGAAGACCGTGAGCCCTTCGACGTCGCTCCGCGCGCTCGCCTTCGCGTCTTCGAGACGGACGCGCGCGCCGATCCCGCTCGCCGGATCCTCGACGAGGAGCTCGCCGCGCGCATCGCTCGGCAGCTCGACGCGCAGCCCCGCGGACGCACGGTCGCCCCTCGCCTCGAGGACGCCCGGGAAGCGCGCGCGCAGCGTCGCCAGCTCGCGCTCGGCGCCCGGCTCGACCCTCTCGGTCGTGCAGCTCGGCACGAGCGCGCCGAGGCCCACGCCCAACAGCATGCATAGTGCACGTTTCATGCGCGCCTCCGCCGCCGGACCATCGCGACCCCCGCCAGGGCGACGACGACGACCGCGCCCGCGCCTCCCCCACCGGAGCCGCCCCGTCCGCTCGCCGCGCTGCAGCCGGCCTCGGGCGGCGCCGGCGGGTCGACGCACCTGCCGTCGAAGGAGCAGACCGTCGGCGCGACGCAGTCGGCGACCGACGCGCACGCCTCGCGGCAGAGGCCCGTCTGTTCGCAGGTGTACGGGTAGCAGTCGATCTTCGTGGTGCCCTTGGTGACGAACCGCTCCTCGCAGAGCGCGATGGGGAGGCACTGCGCGCCCTCGCAGCGATAGCCCTGCCGGCAGTCCCCGTCGTTCGCGCAGCTCGTCTTGCACGACGTCGCGTCCGCGCACACGAAGTTCCCCGCGCAGCCGCGCGGCGCGTCGACGACGCATGCGCCGCGTCCGTCGCACGTGCTCGCGGTGAGATCGGCGCCGGTGCACGACGCTCCACACGTCGTCACCGCGCTCGGATACGCGCACGACGTGCCCTCGAGGCCATTGCACGTGCCGCCGCAGGTCGTCCCCGGCGCGACGCAGGACGGGCGACCTCCGCGCGGAACCCCCGCGACGGGGACGCACGTCCCGCGCTGCCCGTCGACGTCGCACGCCTCGCACTGTCCGTTGCACGCCCGGTCGCAGCACGTCCCGTCGACGCATAGACCGCTCGCGCAGTCGGACTGCGCCGCGCACGCCTGCCCGTTCTTCTTCTTGCACGCGCCGGAGGCATCGCAGGTGTTCGTGCCCGTGCAGCTGCTCGGGTCGTCGGCCTTCATCACGGTCACGCACGCGCCGGTGCCCGGCGCGCACGTCCGACACGACGGAGCGCACGGCGTCGCGCAGCAGACGCCCTCTTCGCACGCACCCGAGAGGCAGTCGTCGCCCGTCGTGCACCCGCTGCCCGCGGCTCCCGGCTTCCAGATTTCGGTGCTCGCGAGGCTGTAGCCCGTGCCGCCGAGCCCGCCGAACACCATGACTTCTCCTCCCGCGAGCCGCGCCGCGGCGAAGTGCGTGCGCGCGAACGAGAGCAGGGGCTGCGCGCTCCACGCCTTCGTCTTCGCGTCGAAGATCTCGACCGACGCCAGCGGGACGCCCGAGTCGTCTCCGCCCGCGACCATCACGTCTCCCGACGCGAGCACGACGGCCTGCGCCGCGGTCCGATCCACCGCGGCGACGCCCGTCGCGGTGAACGCGTTCGTCTGAGGGTCGTAGATCTCGGCAGTGGCGCTGCCGCCGCCGGCGAGCAGCACCTTTCCGTCGGGCAGGAGGGACGCGGTGTGCCTCGCGCGCGTCGCGATCATCGCGCTCGGCACGAGCGTGAACGTGTTCGCGACCGGGTCGTAGATCTCCGCGCTCGCGCTGCCGCCTCCCGCGAGCAGCACCTTGCCCGAGGCGAGACGCGTCGCCGTGTGGAACGCGCGCGCCGCCTTCATCGATCCCGCGGGGCTCGTCCCCGCGGGCGCGAACGTGTCCGTGGCCTCGTCGTAGAGCTGCGCGTCGGCCGAGGGCGCGCCGGGATCGCCGCCGGCGACGAGCACCTTGCCCGAAGGGAGCGTCGTCGCGCTGTTGCCGCGGCCGAACGACGGCCCCTCCGGCCCGCGCGTCACCAGCCCGGCCGACGTCAGGATCTCGGGCTTCAGGCCGCCATCGCCGATCAGGAGCGCCCTGCCGCTCGGCAGGAGGGCCATCGCGAACTCCTCGCGTCCGCCCGGCAGGACGCCCGTCGCCGCCCAGGTCCCGGTCGCCGGATCGTAGAGGTCCCCCGTCTCCGACGCGCCGTTCCCCATGCCCGGCGTGGAGACGTACCCGCTCATCGCGGCGATCCGCCCGTTCGCGAACGTGATGGATCGGTGACTGTGCCGAGGGCGCAGCGAGCTCGCGAGCTTCCACGCCGGATCGACCACCGCCGGATAGCGCACGCCCGCATCGCGCCACGCCACGCGCAAGAGACACGACGCGGCGCCCGGTGCGGTCACGGGCCTGTCCCACGGCGCGGACGGATCGCGATCGACCGCGCATCCCTCGATCCGGAGATCGAGCGCCACGCGCGCTCCGGCCCCGTCGACGAGCCACGGCCGCTCCACGCGGATCCGCGGCGCGCCTCCCCGATCGAGGAGCTCGAGCGTCCCGGCGATCTGGCGGAGGCCCGCAACCTTGGTGACGTCGAGATCGTAGGCGAGCTCCTCGCGCTCCGGAGCGCGGTCGAAGAAGACGAGGTCCTCGAGCCCGTCCGCGAGCGGCACGTGCATCACGTCCGCCCCCGCGAGCGCGCCCGCGTACACGCGCGCGCCGTCCTCCGTCCTCGGCGCGACGGACGACGCCTCACGAAGCGAGAAGCGCACCTCGATCTCGCCGCGCGGCGGCGCGATCGTCACCGAGCCGTCCGCGGAAGCCGGCAGCGCGATGCGCGCCTCGCTCGCATGGGCGACGACGCCGAGATCGCGCGCGGCGGCGACGCGGCTCGCCTCGCCGCGCTCGGCCGAGCACCCGCCGAACGCGAGCACGAGCACCACGCCCGCGCGGAGGAGCACGCGCGCGACCATCAGAACGTGTACCTCGCGCCGACCCCCGGCGCGACGAAGACCAGGAACGAGCCGGCCGTGGTGCGCTCGCCGAACGTCGCCAGCCCGTCGCCGCGCCCGACGTTCGAGGTCACCACGCCCGTTCGATCGCGCCACTTCGGTTGCGTGAGCGCGGTCATGAGCAGCACCTCCGCGCCGAGGTTCAGCTCGAGGCTCTTCGTCACGTAGCGGCCGACGCGCACCTCGGGCGCCACGTAGAGATACGTCGCGGGCGAGCTCTCCTCGAGGCTCACCTCGTAGCGCTCGGATGACGTGTTGGTGAACGTCCCCGAGCGCGAGTCGTTCAGCGATCCGAGCATCACGCCCGCGCCGAGCCGTGCGGTGATCGGCCACTGTTCGCCGCGGTGGTACTGCGCGCCGGCACCGACGGTGAGCCCGCTCAGCCGGAGCGAGTCGTCGGTCACGCCGCCGTTCGTCGGGCGTCCCTTCGGCTCGAGCGCGGCCTCGGCCCCGGAGATCGATCGGAAGGCGAGCAGGTAGCCCGCGTCGATCCCCGCGCCGAAGCCCGAGCCGAGCTGGTAGACGCCGTGGAGCACCGCGTGCAGCCCGATCGGCAGGCCCGCCGAGCAGCTCCCGCTGCAGGCGTCGGCCACCTCGCCCCCGTACGCCGCGCCGAGCGGCATTGCCGAGTCGAGCTCCACGGCGAGGCGGGGCCGCGGCCCGGCGAGGTAGCTCGGATCGCGGTCGAGCGTCGCCGGGACGACCTCGCTCGCGTCCTTCTTCAGCGCGATGCTGCGCCTGAACGGGAGGAATCCCTCGGACGACGCGGTCACCTCGTGAGCGCCCGGCCGCAATCGTCCCTGCCACGGTCCACGTCCGAGGACGATCCCGTCGATCGCCACCGTGCTCGTCGCCGGGGTCGGGACGATGCGCACGCTCGCGTCGAGCTGCTCGGCGAGCAGGTTGAGCGTCACCACCTGCTCGAGCGCCACGCTCGGTCGCACCGGCTGCGTGCCGAGGTTGCCTTCTCCGCGCAGGAGCACGGTGTGCTCGCCCGGCGCGAGCGCGCCCTCCCACGGCGTGCGCCCGACCGCGGCGTTGTCGACGATCACCTCGAGCGCCTTGCCCGTCTGCTCGCTCACCGACAGCCGGCCCGCGGCGGTCAGCGCCGCGAGCACGACCTTCACGCGCGCGGTCTGCCCGCCGACGACGTCGATTCGTGACTCGAACGGCAGGTATCCGTCGGCGAAGACGCGGACGGTGTGCGACCCCGCCCCGACCCTCAGCGTGCCGCTCATCGGGTGGACGCCGCGCTCCCGGCCGTCGACGACGATCCTGGCGCGCGGGACGCCGCCTTCGAGCTCGATCACGCCGATCGACGCGCGGAGCTGCTCTCGCTCCCGCTCCGCGAGCTGCTTCTCCGCGGGCGGGATCTCCGGGAACTCCCGCAGGAGCGCCTCGTACATGTCGAGCGCCTCGTCGAAACGGTTCGCCTTCCGCAGCGCGACGGCCGCGTTGTAGGTGTTGGTCGAGGTCGGCAGGACCTCGCGCGATTTCAGGAACTCGCTCACCGCCGCGTCCCACTCGCCGCGCTCGGTGTGCTCGACGCCGCGGAGGAAGTGGGCCTTCGCCTCGGCGCGCCGAGGATCCTCCTCGGCGGCCGGCGCTTGCGCCCGGGCCGGCGACGTGAAGGACAGGGACAGCGAGGAGAGGAGGACGAAGACGGACGCCAGGTGGTGGGGCTTCATCGCGGGTGGTCACCAGCGGACAAGCGGCGCAGCCTACGCGAAGTCGCGCCTTCGCGAGCGGAAGACCGATGTGTCTCGATCGAGATGCTCGAAGAGACGCGCGTGCTCACCTGGAACGACGTCCGCGATCACGACGCTCGAGGCGCCACTTCTCGGGCTCCGCCTCGCAGAGCGCCGTCAGCGCGGCGAGGTGAGCGTCACGCTTCGACGAGCGGTTGCCGGACGGGAAGTGGATGCAGAAGCGGCCGCCCTCGACGTGCTCGATCGGGTAGCGCTGTCCGTCGATCTCGATGAATCCGCCACGGCCCTCGTGAACGATCGTCGGCCGCGATGGCGCTCCGCTCAACGGCCGCGGCGCACGCGGCGCGGGTGAGCGATCGGTCGCTTCGTGTCGACGAGCGGCGTGGGCTCCGTCACGGCCGTGCGCACCGCGCGTCGCGCCTCGGGTGCGCTCGTCTCGGCGCGGACCGACGGCCCGACGGCCAGGCCGACGACGGCGACGAGGGCGAGCACGCCGACGACGACGCCCACGATGCGCCGATACGCATGCCGGCGGGACTCGAGGCGGAGGACGTACGTCGCGTCGGGCTGGAGAGCCGGGAGCTCGGCCGTCTCCTCGCCCCATCGACGGATCCTCCCGCCCGCATGAAGGAACGCGTCGTTCTCGAACGTCGGGGTCGCGATCTCCATGCGCAAGGGATTGCACGGTCCGCGCGAGCAGGACGTCTCGATGGCGGCACGACAGGCGCGCCGTCCGCTCGGGGCCGATCAATCCGCCCTCGATGCATGCAGCTTGCAGGGCGCAACTTTACAGTGTAAAGGACCCGCCATGCGCCGCTCCCTCTTCCTGATCCCCCTCGCGTCGATCCTCGCCTGCGCGGCCACGGACCCGAGCGGCGATGCGCCGCCTGGCTCCGACGTGAAGGCGAACGAGCCGGCGCCGATGCCCGGCGACGCTCCTGCCGCGGACGCGGGCGCCGATCGCAGCGATGCCGCGGCCCCCAAGAAGAACGCGTGCAACCTGGCAGCGATGAGCGGCGTCTCCGACGTGGAGCCGGCGTTCGTCGTGGGCGCTCCGGCCGCGACGGCCGGCGGGACGCTCGACGGACAGTACGAGGTGAAGAAGGCGACGGTGTTCCTGCCGAGCGCGAGCGCAGGGCTCGTCGATCCCGACAAGTCCACCGGCTCGATCAACGGCTGGGCGGTCTTCGACGGCTCGAGCTACCGCCTCCACCTGAAGGCCGACTTCACGGTCTCGACGATCGCCGGCCCGCAGTCGCAGGGAGTGGACACGGAATCGCAGGGCGGCTTCACCACGAGCGGCAGCGAGCTGCTCCTCGATCACGCCTGCGACACCGCCATCGCCAACGAGGCGGATTACTCCTTCACCGACACGGGCAAGGGATCGGCGACCATCCTCATCAAGACTTCGACCCCGTACGGAGACATTTATCTCCAGCTCGACGCCGCGAAGAATTGACCGCCGCGGCGGCCTTCGGCGCCGGCGGTACGCGACGCGCCGGGATCGCCGCGCGCGTCGGCATCGCGATGCCGCTGCCGGGCTGCGGGATCTTGTACGGCTTGTTCAGGCGCACGACGTCCTTGGTGAGGGCGTTCGCCTTCTTGATGGCCTCGGGCGTGACCTTGTAGCGCCGCGCGAGATGGCTCAAGGTCTCGCCGGGCTTCACCGTGTGCGTCACGTAGAGCGTCGGCGGCGTGACGATGCGACGCGCGAGCAGGAACCGATACGCGCGTCGCCCGAGCTCCTGGGCCTGCGGGTTGAAGAAGCGCACGTGGAGGTGCGTCGCGTGACCGTCGACGTGAAAGACGATCGGCCGCTGGCTCTTGCCGCCCACCTGGAAGACGTCGTCGAGCCATGCGGGGTCTTCGCCGATCTCGAGCGCATACGCCTTGAGGACGCGCTGGATCCGTCGATCGACGAGGATCAGATCGACGTCGCTCTCCGCGATGAGCGTCCGGACGAGATGCCATGTCCTCGGCAGATCGAGGCTTCCGCCGCTCGCGTCCGCGTACCAGCGATGGCCGTCGGTCAGGTAGTAGCCGAGATCCACGTCGCGCCCCGACTGGTGGCTGATGTGCGGATGGAGGTGTCCGCCGTTCTTCGCGCTGATGTCGCCGATGAACGCCTTCGGCGTGTTCGGGAAGCGGGCGGCCACGGCGTCGATCGCGTGGGCCAGCGCGTCGACCGTCTCGCGCGTGCCCCACGCGAGCGCCGGGTGGACGACCTCCCAGTTCGCGCCCTCGGGCATGCGAACGCCGGCGACGAGCGCGCCGCCGTTGGTGCGCCCGACCGACATCGATCCGAGCGCGCCGACGTCCGAGCGCAGGCGCGCCTCGATCTCGGCGTCCGTGAGATCGGCGAACGGCGCCGGTGCGGTGGACGCAGCGGCCGCGCTCGCTTGCGGCGCCTCGAAGCCGTCGTCGATCGTGGCCTGCTCGCCCTCGGGCCCTTCGTCGTCCGATGGCGAAGCGGCCGGGACGTCGTCGCAGTCGTCGCCGGCTTGCGCGGGGTCGTGCGCGTCGCTCGCGCGGGGCGCGGCGGGTGCAGGCGCCGTCTCGGGTGCACGCGCGGCGGGAGGAGCCGCGCAGCCGTGCATCGCGCACGCGAGGGCGAGCGTGGAGAGAAGCGCGTGGCTGCTCCGGATGCCGCGCATCGGAGACGACTTCTAGCACCTCGGAGCGCGCTCGCCAGAGCTCGGTCCCCACCGAGGTTCCTTGTCGTGATAAGCGTCGATCGTCCGTGCGCGTCCTCTTCCTCTCGCCCGCCTACCCCGCCGAGATGATCGGCTTCGTGCGCGGCCTCGCCGAGGTCGGCGCCGGCGTCTGGGGCGTCGGCGACACGCCTCGGGAGGAGCTCCCCGCGAGCGTGAAGCCCTACCTGGTCGACTACCTCCACGTGCCGCGCATCCTCGACGAGGGCGACGTGATGAACCGCGTGTCCGACTGGCTGCGCGGCATGCACGTCGACCGCGTGCTCACCAACTGGGAGCCGACCGTCATGCTCGCCGCGCGCCTGCGCGAGCGATGGGGCATGCCCGGCATGTCGGTCGACACCGTCCGCGCGTTCCGCGACAAGGAGCTGATGAAGGAGCGCCTGCGGGCCAAGGGGATCCGCGTCCCGCGCTCGCGCCGGGTGCGCACGGCGGCCGAGGCGCGCGCCGCGGCCGAGGAGATCGGCTACCCGCTCGTGCTCAAGCCGATCGCCGGCGCCGGCTGCGCCGACACGTACGCGGTCGCCAGCGCGCAGGAGCTCGAGGCCGCGCTGCCGCGCATGGGCGGCGTTTCCGAGGCGAGCTGCGAGGAGTTCATCGAAGGCGAGGAGCTCACCTTCGACACCATCTGCCTCCGCGGCCAGCCCGTCATGGAGAACGTCTCGCTGTACGTCCCGAAGCCGCTCGAGGCCTCGAAGACCGAGTGGATCAGCCCCATGTCGATCAGCGTCCGCGACCTGTCGCAGCCGCAGATCGCGACCGGGGTAGCGCTCGGCCGCGCGGTGCTCGAGGCGCTCGGGATGCAGGACGGGTTCACGCACATGGAGTGGTACCGCACGCCGAGCGGCGAGGCGGTCTTCGGCGAGATCGCGTGCCGTGCGGGCGGCGCCGGGCTCGTCGACCAGATGAACTACACCTGCGACGCCGACTTCTACCGTGAGTGGGCGCGCGTCTCGTGCTGGGGACACTTCGAGGCCGACGCCACGCGGAAGTACAACGTCGCGATGATCTTCAAGCGCGCGCGCGGCTGGGGCCACATCACGCGCATCGAGGGCCTGCACGAGTGGCTCCGCATGTGCGGGCCGTCCGTCGTCGAGGAGCGCCTCTCGCGGCCGGGCACACCGCGACGTGACTGGAAGCAGTCGCAGAAGGCCGACGGCTACCTGATCGTGCGCCACCCCGACTGGGACGAGACGATGCGCATGGCGATGGCCGCGGCGGCCAACGTGCAGATCCACGCGCAGTGACCGCGCGCCGTCACTCGCACTTCGCGAGGCCGTTCGGCGAGAACTGCGTGAGCGGTGTGCACGATCCCGCCTTGCACTCGCCCGCCGCCCCGAGCTTGCAGAGCTGCTTCTCGCTCTTCTCCGGGCGGCACGCGTCGGCGCAGAACGATGCGACGGCGCGCGCTCCGCCGTCCGTCGTGTAGCAGCAGACCTGGCCCTGACCGCAGTCCGCTGCGTCGTCGCAGCGGAGCGAGTACGCGCCGCCGCAGTCGGGCTTGCAGGACGCGCCGATCCAGTCGATCCCGACGCCGCAGCAGAGATCGGTGCCGGTGCAGGTCGTCTTCGCATCGCAGCCGACCGAGCGCGTACCCCCTCCCGAGGACGACGAGCTGCCGCCCGACGAGGTCGACGAGGTCGACGACGACGACGATGCGCCGCCGTCCCCCGACGTCGTCGTGCCCGGCGGTGCCGGGCTCGGATCGTCTCCGACACACGCGACGACGACGGCACCGGCGACCACGACCGAGGCGAAGGTGGAGCGCGACATGGAGCAACGCTAGACGGTGACACGGCCGTCGGGCAATGCGGCGCGTCGGGGCCTCGCTACCCGGCGCTCCGCGCGTGGCTTGCCAGCCAGTTCTTCAGGCCGTCACTCGTTCGGCGGCGGCGGCGGCGGCGGCGGCGCAGGCGCCGGCGCGCTGCTCGCGCTCGGTGACGGCGCGGGAGGAGGAGGCTTCGCCGGGCCCGGATGTCGGATCGGAAACGGCTTCGGCGGCAGCGGCGTGAGCGCGATCTCGATCGAGCGGTCCTTGTCGAAGGCGACGCTCATCGATCGCGTCTCGAAGTTCTCGGCCTCTGCGCGAACCTCGTGCTGGAACTTCGCCGGGACCACCCGGGTGCGGTGCGGGTTGTCCACCTTCACGCCGTCGACGAAGAGCTTGGCCGCCGGCGGGGTCACGCGGATGTCGACCGTGACCTCCTCGGGCTCCTTGTACGCGGAGGCCCCCGGCTCCGGAGTGGCGTTCGTCGGTCTCGTCGGCGCGACGTAGGGTGCCGCGTCGACCTTCTTCTCCTCCTTCGGGCTCGTGACCGCGACGATGCCGGCCACGCCGAGCACCACGACGGCGGCCGCGGTCAGGCCGTACGCGAAGCGGTTGTCCGACGACGGCGACGGGATCTGCACGATCTCGACGACGCGCTTGACCGGCATCTCCTCGGGCTTGGCGACGCCGAAGCGCAGCTTCGGATCGGACTCGACGTCGACGAACGGGCTCGCATCGGGCGCGCGGGGCGTGCCCACGGCCGGCAGCGGCTTGTCCTCCCCGGCCGGCGTGAGGCGCGCCTCCTCCACGAGGGTGCGCATCTTCGCGCGCTCGTCCTCGAACAGCGCCGTGACGAAGGCCCCGACCTCCACGGCCGTCGCGTGCAGGCCGGTCTTCTTCACGACCTTCTGCAGGGCCTCGAGGAAGTCGGCGGCGGAGTCGAAGCGCTCGTCGCGGACCTTCGCCAGGGCCTGATTGCACAATGCATCGACCTCCTCGGGCAGGTCCGGGACGTGCGAGCGCGCGGACGCGAGCGGCGTGTCGTCTCCGAGCCGCGCGAGCACGGCGACCTCCGAGAGCCCCTCCCAGAGCCTCTTGCCGGTCAAGAGCTCCCAGAGGATGGCGCCGAGCGCGAAGAGGTCGGCGCGGGCGTCGAGCGAGAACTCCGAGCGCGCCTGCTCGGGCGCCATGTACGCGACGTTGCCCTTGACGCGATCCTCGCGCGACGCCTTCGTCGACTGCACCGTCGTCGCCATGCCGAAGTCGCTCAGCTTCACCCGGCCGTCGTAGGTCACCGTGACGTTCTCGGGAGACACGTCGCGGTGCACGAGCTTGAGCGGCTTCTTGTCCTCGCCCACGAGCGCGTGCGCGTGCGCGAGCCCCTGGGCGATCTCGGCCACGATCCGCAGCGCGATCGCGCGAGGCACGCCGCCCTTCTGCCTCACCGCACGCGACCGCAACCGCGCGAGCGAGACGCCTTCGAGGTACTCGAAGACGAGGACCGGCGCGCCTTCGTCCTGCCCCGCCTCGACGAGCTTCGCGAGGTTCGGGTGATCGAGCAGCTTGCAGAGCCGCGCCTCGACGGCGAAGCGCTCGAGCATGTGCGGCTCCGCGTCTGCGCCGAGCTTCAGGCGCTTCAAGACGGCGAGGCCGCCCTCCGTGGGCTCCTTGGCCTCGACGGCCACGAGCGAGGTCTCGGTCCCCTCGCCGCCGCGCAGATGAGCGATGATCCGGTACTTTCCGCCTCCGACGCGACTCACGAGGGAAGCGTACCGAGGGCGCCGCCGCGGGGCCACGTTTCGAGCGGCCCACCCCGGAGCTGGTACGGCTATCGCGTGGCGGCGGAGGAGCGATACCGTTGAGACATGCGCTCGAGCTCGTCGGCGATCCTCGTGGGAATGGTCGTCATGGTCGCCTCCGTCGCGGCATGCAGCGGAGACGAGGACACACCCTCCGGATCGAGCGGGAGCGGGGGCGGCGGCGGAGCTTCCTCGTCGTCCTCGTCGTCGTCCGGAGGGGCGTCGTCGAGCAGCGGCACGCCATCGCCGCCGACGAACCCGCAGGACGGCCCGCCCGCCGGCTGGGCGGACGGCAAGGCGCCGATCCCTCCCGAGGGCCAGGCCGAGGACGTCTCCTCGCCCACCACCGTCGTCGGCACGGGCACCCCTGCGAGCTGCACGGCCGATGCGTTCGTGGCCGCGGTCGCGAACGGCGGCGTCATCACGTTCGACTGCGGCCCCGATCCGGTGACCATCACGCTCACCTCGCCGGCGAAGGTCTACAACGACAAGGGCACGAAGCTCGTCATCGACGGCGGCAACAAGGTGACGCTGAGCGGCGGCGGCACCACCCGCATCCTCTACATGGCCACCTGCGACAAGGCGCAGGTCTATCCGCCGGGCCCGGGCGACTGCAACACGAACCCCGGCGTGCAGCTCGTGGTGCAGAACATCACGTTCGTCGACGGCAGCGCGAAGGGCATCGCCGATCCCAACAGCAAGGGCGGCGGCGGCGCGATCTACGCGCAGGGCGGCAGCCTCAAGGTCTTTCACTCGCGGTTCTTCAACAACGTGTGCGACGACCTCGGCTCGGACGTCGGAGGCGGCGCGATCCGCAAGCTCGATTACCTCGTCGCCCCCGGTGCCGGCCCCGCGCGCCCGGTCTGGATCGTCAACAGCACGTTCGGCGGCAAGGCCGGCCTCGGCAACAAGTGCGCGAACGGCGGCGCGCTCAGCAGCATCGGCGTGTCGTGGAACATCATCAACTCGCTGATCTCCGAGAGCGCCGCCGTCGGGCACGGCGCGAACGACGGACAGGGCGGCAACGGCGGCGCCATCTACAACGACGGCAACGAGATCGTCCTCCGCGTCACGAGCAGCCTGATCGAGAACAACAAGGCGAACGAGGGCGGCAGCGCGGTCTTCTTCGTCAGCAACAACAAGACCGGCTCGATCACGATCAAGGACTCGATCACGCGCAACAACCCGAAGGGCACGTTCGAGACCCCGAACCTCCCCGGCTTCTACGTCATCGCGAAGCAGCCGGCCGAGATCATCGATTCGCAGATCCTCCGCTGACCGCGCCCACGCGCGTCGCTCCTCACGATCCGAACGCGCACGCCTTGAACGAGGCGCAGGCGGCGTCGGTCGTCACGGTCTGGAGCGCATTGCACGGGTCCGCGTTGATCTTCTCCGAGCAGCCGACGAAATCGGCGACGGGAAGATCCGAGCACTTCGACCACGTGGCGTCCCCGGTGCATGTGGCCTGGCTGCTCTTCGACTTCACGGTCGTGCCGCCGGAGCAGCTCTTCGACTTCCCGTACCCCCCGAAGGGACACGCGTTGTAGTCGCAGAGCTCGGCCTTCTCGGTCGAGGACAGCGCGCCGAGGGTCTTGCTCCCCGAGATGCTCGGGGCGGTGCACGTCGTCGTCCCGCCGCTGCTCGAGGTCGAGCCTCCGGAGCTGCTCGTCGAGCCGCCGCTGGAGCTCGACGATCCGCCGCTGCTGCTGCTGCTGCTGCTCGAAGAGCTCGATTCGCCGTCGGTCGCGTCGCCGCCGGACGAGCCGGGATCGTTCGTCGAGCTCTCGCTCGCCGGTTTGGTGGTCGTCGACTCGACGGAACAAGCGACGAGCGAGGACACGACGGCCGCAGCCGCGAGCGCGGCAAAGGGATGGAAGATACGCATGGAAGGGACCTCCGAGTGGAAGGGTCGAGGCCGCGTCCGACGTAGCCCAGCCGCGAGCTATTCAAAGGCACGGGCGATGCTTCGTGCGATTGCGATGCTCGACGCGATCCACTGGGCGAAACATGCGCGTCTCGGGTAACACCGTGCTCATCACCGGAGGCGCGACGGGCATCGGCCGCGCCATGGCCGAGGCCTTCCTCCGCGCGGGCAGCGAGGTCCTCGTCTGCGGGCGCCGCGAGGAGCACCTCGGGCAGGCGAAGGAGCACCTGCCCTCGCTGCACGTGAAGCGGTGCGACGTGGCGGACGCCGCCGATCGGCTCGCGCTCGTCGAGTGGGCCACGACCCGCTTCGGACCGCTGAACGTCCTCGTGAACAACGCCGGGATCCAGCGGGACATCGACCTCACGAAGGGCGTCGCGGAGCTCGAGGCGGGCGAGGACGAGATCCGGATCAACCTCGAGGCGCCCATCGTCCTCTCGGCGCTCCTCGTCCCGCATCTCGCCGGCAAGGACAACGCGACGATCATCAACGTCTCGTCCGGCCTCGGCTTCGTGCCGGCGGTGAAGATGCCCGTGTACTCTGCAACCAAGGCGGGCATCCACGCCTTCACGATGGCGCTGCGAATCCAGCTCGCCGCCGTCGGCATCAAGGTCTTCGAGGTCGTGCCGCCGGCGGTCGACACGGAGCTGAACCCGGAGGGACGGGCGAAGCGCGGAGGCTTCAAGGCGCACCTCGCCCCCGAGACGTTCGTCGCGGCCGTCATGAAGGGCCTCGAGCGCGATCGCCTCGAGATCGGCTACGGGGCGACCGACGGCATGTTGAAGGCCTCGCGCGCCGAGCTCGAGAGCGCGTTCGTGCAGATGAACCGCCGCATGTGAGCGCCGCGCCCGCGAGCTCAGCGTCCGCCGGCGAGCGAAGGCAGCACGCTCGCGAGGCGCGTCCGCCACGATGTCGACGCCCAGCGATCGGGGAAGCAGCGCGCGAGCAGCTCCACCATGATCGCGACCGCGGTCGATGCGCCGGGCGACGCGCCGAGGAGCGCCGCGATGGATCCGTCCGCGCTCGCGACCACCTCGGTGCCGAACTTCAGCTCGCCCCTCCCCTTGCCGTCGGCCTTGATGATCTGCACGCGCAGACCGGCGACCTGCACCTCCCAGTCGTCCGGCGAGGCCGCCGGGTAGTACCTGCGGAGGAGCGCGATGCGCTCGTCGACGGAGAGCATCGCCTGCCCCACGAGGTAGCGCGTGAGATCGAAGTTCTCGATCCCTGCGCTCATCACCGGTCCGACGTTGTCCGCACCGATCGACCGCAACAGGTCGAGCCACGAGCCCTCCTTCATGAACCTCGTCGTGAAGCCGGCGTAGGGGCCGAAGAGCAGCTCCTGCTCGCCGTCGATCCAGCGCGAGTCGAGGTGCGGCACGCTCATCGGCGGCGCGCCCACCTCGGCGCGGCCGTAGACCTTCGCGAGGTGGCGGCCGATCACCCCGCGGTTCGTGCAGCGCAGCCACTGACCGCTCACGGGGAACGCCCCGTAGCCCGCGGCCTCGGGGATGCCGCTCTTCTCGAGCAGCGAGAGCGAGTACCCGCCGGCTCCGATGAAGACGAACTTCGCGCGGACCGTCCGCTCCTCGCCCGACGCGCGATCGACCACGTCGAGGCACCACTGCCGATCGTCGCGGCGGAGGCCACGGACCTCGTGCGAGAGGTGCACGTCGACGCCCGCCTGGGCGGCGAGCGCCGCGATCAACGCGCGCGTGAGGGCTCCGAAGTTCACGTCCGTGCCGCGGGCCATGCGCGTCGCCGCGACCGGGCCCGAGCGCGGACGTCCCTCCATCACGAGCGGGAGCCACTCGGCGATCCGGGCCGGGTCCTCGCTCCACTCCATCTCCGCGAACAGCGGCGACCGCGAGAGGCTCGCGTGGCGCGCGCGGAGGAACGCGACGTCCTCGTCGCCCCACACGAAGCTCAGGTGCGGCACGCTCCGCACGAAGGACCTCGCGTCCGGCAGGTCACCGCTCGCCACGAGCGACCGCCACAGCTCGAGGCTCAGCGCGAACTGCGAGGCGATGCGCAGGGCCTTCGAGCCGTCGACCGAGCCGTCGGGCAGACGCGGCGTGTAGTTGAGCTCGCAGTAGCCCGCATGACCGGTACCGGCGTTGTTCCACGCATCCGAGCTCTCCGCCGCCGCCCGATCGAGCCGCTCGAAGACCGCGATGCGGAGGGAGGGCTCGAGCTTCCGGAGCAACGTACCGAGCGTCGCGCTCATGACCCCTGCGCCGATGAGGGCGACGTCCACGGTCTCGCCGTTGCTCATTGCGACAGTCTACCCATCGTCGCGGTCTCCAGATCGATGGCGCGCGATGCGCGTAGGATGTCCACGATCCTCGTGCGCGCCCTGCTCCTCTCCGCCGCCCTCGCGACCGCCGCCTGCAACGCCCCCGCTCCCCCTCCCACCTCCGCCGCCGCGCCGAGCGCGTCGACCTCCGCCGAGGCCCCGTCCCCCTCCACCACCCCGACGTCGACCACGAC
>WBZO01003343.1_pt1 | contig 18902 bp, 16 predicted proteins | sample 5204261 | NCBI WGS metagenome assembly WBZO01 (sample SAMN12412400, study PRJNA552823) | activated sludge metagenome | isolation source: activated sludge from anammox sidestream of wastewater treatment plant... | place: USA: North Carolina | collected 2017-09
CGTGACCTGGAAGCGCACGGTGACCGCGTTGCCTGCGCCGATCGCCACGGTGGTCAGCGCCGGCGCACCGACGACGAGGTCGGTTGCCGTCCGTGAGCAGCCGTCGGTATTCGCGTCGCTGCCGGCTTCCGCGATGCAGAACGACGGCGAGCCCGCACCGACCTGGATCGACACGTCGCTCGCGCCGCCGTTGTAGGCGCCGGTGCGGAACGTCGTGTTGGCCGGCAGCGGGTCGTTGATCTGCAGGCCCGTGGCGGGCGACGCGCCCGTGTTCGAGATGGCGACGGCGTACTCGACGAATGCGCCCGGGGTCGCCTTGGGATTGGTCGTGCCGTTGAACGGATCTTCCACGACCGCGGAGGTCTTCGTGACCGTGAGCGCCGCAGACGACACGGCGTACTGGTCGGCCGCCACTTCGGTCGCATCGCGGCCGGCATCGCCGAACACGGTGTCGACGGCGCCCGGCGTGTCGGCACCGGCCGTCTCGGTCGCGAGCGTGGCGCCGTTCGTGCCCGGCACCGCGGCGCGCGCCGACAGCTGCACGTTTGCAAACTGCCCGTTGGTCGCCGTTGCCGGGACATCCGCCACGATGAACACGACGACGCCCGCGTCGGCGGCCAGCGTGTTGATCGCGGTCGCCGTATCGACACCCGCGTCGTAGGTGCTGTTGGCATTGCTGTCGACGAATACGCGCAGGTTCGCGACATCGGTGTCGTCGGTATTGCCGAACACCGCGCCGCCTGCGAGGTTGGTCGCCGTGAGCTGATAGCCCTGTGCATCGTTACCTGTGTTGGTCACGGTGAAGGCCGTCACCTGGTTCAGCTGTCCCGGAGTCACCGGTGTATTGCCGCCCGACAGCTCGGTCACCGTGAGGTCGATGCGATTGTCGACGACGAAGGTCGTCGGCGCACCGCCGCCCGGTGTCGAGTTGCCGGTGGGCGAGCTCTCGATTGGCGTCTGTGCGACGCCCCCGACCGAGTAGCTCACGGTCGACTGGTTGCTGACGGTCGTGTTCGCCGCGGTGCCGACGGCGCCTGCCGTCTGCCACGCGCCGACACTCGCGGCGGCCAGCGCGGCGAGCACGATCCGCCGCGGTTTTCCTGCATGAAACATCGCGATACTCCTTTGCTTGCAACAGAAACGAAAACGGGATTACTCGACGCGCGTGCGGTACGTGGCGCTGACGGTCTCGCCCGGGGCGAGTGCCGCACGCATCGCATAGCGCACATGGCGAATTTCATCGGCGCGTGCGCTGCGGGTGGTGCCGTCGGCGTCGCGGACCGTGAGCGCGCCGGCGCTGTCATAGCGCTTGCCGTCGACCGAATAGCTGACCGTGAAGGCGGCTGCGATCGCCGAGTCGGCGATGAACACCATGTGCTCGGGAACCGGGCTGTCGATCGAGACATCGCCCGCCGCCTTGCTGCAGACATTCGTGGCGGTGACGGTCCAGATCACTTCGCTGCCCGGCACGACCTTGCCGGCGGGCACGAGCGTCGTCTGCAGGGTGCCGTCGGGTCCCTTGACGGTCTGCTCCGTCTGGGCGGTGGTCTTCAGTTCGATGCAGCCCTTGTCCTGCGCGAGTGCGCTGCCGACCGGCAGCGACACGAGCACGGCGGCAAGGATCGACTTGTCGATGAGTTTCATGGACGTCCCCCGAAAGGTTGAAAGTGTGAATTCGGTCCCTGAAGATGGTGATCGCGGCGGTCGATACACTGTGTTCGTGCCCTCCGTGGCTGCCATGGATTGTTGCCGCGCTCGCCGCCAGCGATTGTGACGGATGTCATAAGTTACCTGCAGGCGACGGTGTGGACATAATAAAATGCCTATGCCGTCACGCTTGGTCCGCGCCGTGGACCCGCCTCGCGACGTATGCTTTCCGCCCACACGCAAGGAGGGGTCAGGATTTCCGATGCGATGCGCTCGTGCACGTGCGTTGCTGCTGCTGTTGCTGGCCGTCGCGCTCGGCGGCGGGATTGCCCATGCACAGCAGACCCCGATCACGCGCTACACGCGCCTCACCGGCAACATCAACTTCGTGGCGACCGGCGGGTCGCTGCGTTCGCAGGACAACAACGGCAATGCCTGTGCGGTCAAGGCCTCGGACACCGCCTCCCTCACAGGGATACCGGTGGGGGCGTCGGTCGTCGCCGCCTACCTCTACTGGGGCGGATCGGGCGCGACCATCGATTCGAGCGTGATACTGAATGGCAGCGGCGTGACCGCGGGCCGTACGTTTACCGCCACATTCAACAACGGCGGCACGGCCTATCCGTACTTCGGTGCCTTCGCCGATGTCACGAGCCGCGTGACCGGCAACGGCACCTTCACGTTCAGCGGGCTCACGGTGGCGACCGGTGCGCCGCACTGTGGCACCTCGGCGGTCGCGGCCGGCTGGTCGCTCGTCGTCGTGTACGGCTCGGCGTCCGAGCGGCTGCGCGCCATCAATGTCTTCGACGGGCTCGAGCCGTTTCGCGGCAGCCAGCTCACCCTCAACCCCGACGGGTTCCTGGTGCCAGCGTCGGCGATCGACGGGCGAATCGCGATTGTCGCGATCGAGGGTGATCCGGGCAATTCCGATCCGCTGGGCGGCTTCTCCGAGGCGTTGCGCTTCAACGGCACGACGCTCGACGACGGCATCAACGTGCCGGGCAGCAGCCCGCTGGTTCAGCCCTATGACGGCACTGTCAACGCCATCGGCAGCGCCACGAGCTATGGCTTCGACGTCGACACCTTCGACGTGTCGACGTTGCTCGCGCCGGGGCAGACCTCCGCGACCACGCAGTTCTCGGCGGGCGGCGACCTCGTGCTGCTGCTCGCGCAGATCGTCAGTGTGACGAGCCAGCCGACGGTCGACCTGTCGATCACCAAGACGCACAGCGCCAATTTCGCCGCCGGCACCAACGGCACCTATACGCTGCGCGTTTCGAACGCGGCCGGACAGCAGCGCGAAGACAATGCCGTGACCGTGACCGACACGCTGCCCGCCGGGCTCGGCTTTGTCTCCGGCACCGGCAGCGGATGGGCCTGCTCCGCGGCGGGCCAGGATGTCACCTGCACGCATCCACCGATCCTCGATCCCGGTCAATCGCTGCCCGACCTGACGTTGACTGTCGCCGTGAGCGGCGCCGCGGTGCCGGCCGTCACGAATACTGCGCAGGTGTCGAGCGGGAGCTTCGATATCGATGCATCGAACAACACGGCGAGCGACGCCACGGTCGTCGTCGGCTCGAATCTCGCCACTTCGACGAAGACGGTCCTCGACCCGAACGGTGGCGAGGTCGACGCGGGCGACACGCTGCGCTACACGATCACGCTGATCGAAACGGGGGGCATCGCGGCGTCCGGCGTCGGCGTCACCGATCCGCTTCCCGCCAACACCACGGGGCTCACCGTGGTGAGCGTGCCGACGGGTGCGATCGACAGCTCGACGCCGACGCAGCTCGATGTCTCGGGCATCACGGTGCCCGCGAACGGCACCGCGACGATCGTGTTCGAGGTCACGGTGCCCATCGGCACTTCGCCGGGCACCCTGATCGACAATACCGCGACGGTGACGAATCCGACGGGCGCCGGCGCGACACCGGCCGCACCGCAGGTCATCGTGTCACCCTCGCAGATCCCGTCGGGCGGCACGAAGCCGTTGTACATCCACAGTACGCCGGCGCTGCCCCTCACCCGCGTTCCGGCGACATCGGCCGAACCGACGGTGAATCTCACGGCGAACACCTCGCAGCAGTGGGTGCTGACGCCGCAACTGCAGTTGCCCGTCACGCTGGCCGGCGGCAATGTGGTGGTGCCACTGTGGCTGTCCCGCACCAGTGGCGGAGCTGTCCAGAATCGGCAGGTGACAGTCACACTCGCGAACAGCGTCTTGGGGGTGATCGATTCGGCGACGCAGACAGTGAGCCCGCCGAACTCGCCAACGCCAGCGCTCTTCACTTTCACGCTGGCGACTGCCGCTGACACCTACCCCGCCGGCTCGACGTTCTCGCTGACGATCGCGCGCGGCGGCGGTGGCGGCACGACGCGCGTGCATCCGTTCGGCGTGAGTTCGGCGTCGCGTGTCGAGCTGAACAGCAACACGGTCATCAATGTCGATTCCGTCACGAGCTTCGATCAGGCATACCCGGCCGGTACAGCGACCACGAGCTTCCAGCGTGGCGACACCGTTCACGTGCGTGCGATCGTCAGCGATCCGTTCGGCAGCGCCGACATCACCGGCGCGCGGGTTGACCTCGTCGACGCGAACAATGTCGTGCAGGTCGCGAACGCGGCAATGACGCAGGTGGCGGACTCCGGCGCGGCGACGCGCACGTACGAGTACGCCTACACGTTGCCCGTCAACGCGGCGATCGGCGGCTGGTCGATGCGCGTGACCGCCACCGAGGGCACCGAGGGCACGGTCACCGATCTCGGCGTGGGCGGCTTCACGGTGGCGCAGCCCCTGCCGACGCTGCTCGTCTCGAAGGTGTCGGAGGTGCTCGACGATCCGGTCAACGGCGCAACGAATCCGAAGCGTATCCCGGGCGCGGTGGTGCGTTACACGATCGGCGTCTCGAACTCCGGGCCGGGCCCGGTCGATGCGAGCACGCTCCTGATCACGGATCCCGTGCCGGCGAACTCCATGCTGTACGTCGCCACCGGCGGTGGCGGTCCGATCGAGTTCATCGACGGGAGCCCGGCGAGTGGCCTCGCGTTCAATCCGGCAACGGATGTCACGTACTCGAACCAGCCGGGTGGCGGCGCCCCGTACACCTACACGCCCGTGCCGGACGGGCAGGGCTACGATGCCGCGGTGACCGGTGTGCGCATCGCGCCCACCGGTACGATGAATGCAGCGGGCGGCGGGGGCCAGCCTTCGTTCTCGATCCGGCTGCGGGTGCGCATAAGATAGGGGTCATGACCCTGCTGCGCCACGCGCTGCGACCGGCGCGTCCGACGGCGCTGCTGCTGATCGCGACGCTGACGGCGCTGCTGTCCCTCGCCGATGCGGCGTTCCTGTTTCTCGGCCTGCCGCTGAAGATTATCGTCCTGTCGTGGCTCTTCAAGTACGCCTACGTGCTGCTCGACCTGTCGTCGGAAGGCATCGACGAGCCGCCGGTGCTGTCGGCCGAGATGGTGAATCCCGTCGAGCAGCGGCCGCTGATGCAACTCGCCATTTGTGCGGCGGGCTTCGGCCTTGCGTGGTGGATCGGCGGCGCGGCGGGGTATGTCGTCGCCGGCGTCGTGCTGCTGCTGCTGCCCGCGACCGCGGCGGTACTCGGCGTGACGGGCAGCGCGCTCGAGGCGCTGAACCCGATGACGCTCGCGCGCGTGATCCGCGGGCTCGGCCCGTACTACCTGCTGCTCGTCGGCGCGACCCTCGCGTTCGGCGGCGCGCTCTACGGGCTCGCCTCGCTGCCGCTGTGGGATTTCGTGCGCGTCGCCGCGGCGCAGTGGCTGCTGCTGTCGCTCTTCAGCATGATCGGCGGCGCGATCTACGAACGCCGCGCCGCGCTCGGTCACGAACCACAGGTGAGCCCGGAGCGTTCCGCGGCTCGCGAAGAGCGCGAACGGGCGATACGTCGCGATCGCATGCTCGACGACGCGTTTGTGCCGGCCCGCGTCCATGAAGGCGCGCGTGTTGCCGCCCCGATACGCGAGTGGCTCGCGGCGGAAAAAGGTGCGGCGCTCGCGACGGATGCGCCCGCGATCCTGGCGCGGGCCGCCGCGTGGAACGATCCGCACGCCTATGCCGCCGTGTCACAGGCGGTGATCGCGCGGCTGGTCGCCGATCGGCAACTGACGCTCGCGCTCGCGCTACTCGATGGCGCCCGAACCGCAGCGCCAGGCCTCGCCGTGGCGGGCGAGGCGGATCTTCAGGCGCTGATTGCCCATGCGCGCGTGAGCGGTCGGCGGCGCTTCGCGGAGCAACTCGAGGCCGAGGCGGCCGGGCGATGAGTCGCGCATTCGTCAAGGAGGGCGATGGCGCGGTGACGTTGCCCGAGCGCGCCGTGAGCCCCCACCCGAACCTTGTGACGGCAGCCGGGCTCGCACAGATCGAAGCGCAGGTGCGCGCACTCGAGGCGGCGCGCAGCGCCGCGCGGGCGGTCGCGCAGTCGGGCGCGGTTACGCACGATGCGGCGGCGCTCGCCACGATCGAGCGTGACCTGCGCTACTGGATACATCGCCGGTCGAGTGCGCGGCTGGTCACGCCCGCGCCAAAGCCCGATGCGGTCCGCTTCGGAGTGGAGGTCACGCTGCGTCCGCTCGCCGGGCCCACGGCGGCGCCACGCACGCTGCGCATCGTCGGCGAGGACGAAGCGGATCCGGCGCGCGGGCTCCTGAGCTGGGTCTCGCCGGCCGCGGAAAAACTGATTGGCGCGCAGGTCGGCGACGAGGTCGACTTCGCCGGGGCGCGCCACGTCGTCGACGCGCTGCGCTAGTTCGCGGCGCCGGCGGTGAGCAGGTAGACCGCAAATGTGCCGAGCCAGTGGCCGCCCTCGTAGTGCTCGCCGGTCACGGCAGGCAGCGCCGCGGCGGCGTGGCTGGCGGCCGTGCGTTCGAGTGCCGCACGGCGCGCATCGCGCGCCGGCAAGCCGCTTGCGATCCCGCGCAGCATCCAGGCGCGACTGAGGTTGAGCCCGTCGATGTGCGCGAGCTTCGGGTCGCTGCGATCGGTCACGAGGCCCGGCGTGAGCCAGTCGCGCGCTCCGGACGGCGCGCGGCGCGGAATTTGCGGCAGGAAGCTCGTGAGCCACGAGGCAAACTCGCCCGGTGCGAGCACGCGCCGCATGAAATCCGCCTCGGCGAGGCAGGGCGACAGGAAGTCCTCGCCGGAGGGCTCGTACGCGAGCGGGCAGTGCCGGTCCCGCCGGTAGAACTGTGCGGCCTTCTCCCGCAGCAGTGCGAGCATCGCGGCATCGCCACGCACCTGCGCCCAGTCCCACACGAGACCGAACGAGAAAGCCGTCTGGTTGTGCTCGCCCGTGCGGATCGGATAGGCGAGCTTCGGCAGCCACGCGGACAATCGCTCCGCGGCCGCTGCCTCGAGCGGCGCGAGCGCGGCCGACCAGGCGCGGGCGTCCGCATCGTCCCAGCCGCGCAGCTCCGCGGCGAGTGCGAGCAGCCAGGCGAGCCCGTAGGGCCGCTCGAACGAGGCGCGTCCGGAGCCTGACAGGTACGCGACTTCGGCCGCGATGCCGGCGGGTGTGAGGCTGCGTGCGAGCGCTGCGCGCGCCGGGGCCGCAAACGGTGCATCGGGATACAGGCGCGCGAGGCGCGCGAGCAGCCAGTGGCCGTGCACATCGGAGTGCCAGTCGAAGCAACCGTAGAACACCGGCGTCAGCTCGCGTGGCGGCCGCGCGTCCGCATCGCCCGCGAGCACGTGCGAGATCTTGTTCGGGTACTCGCGCTGCACACAGTCGAGTGCGAGTTGCGCGAAGCGTGCGGCGGCGTCGGCGGACAGGGGCGGGGCGGCCGCGAGCGTCGGGCCCGCCGCGAGCAGGGCGAGAAGCGTGGCAATGCGTCGCATAATGGTCGTGAGTGTAGGCCAGGGGGCGAGGGAGGAGGAATCGTGCGGGTGACGGACAGCGACGAAGTCCTTGCGTACTGGTTCGGGCAGGCCGCGATGGATCCTGCCGCGGTCGCCGCACAGTACGCGCTCTGGTTCCGCGGCGGCGCGGAAGTCGACGCAGCCATCGCGGCCCGCTTCGGCGCGACGATCGAGGCGGCGGCGCGCGGTGCGCTCGCATCCTGGAAGGCGACGCCGCGTGGCACACTCGCCTACATCCTCGTGTGCGACCAGTTTCCGCGCAACGTGTGGCGCGGCACGGCGCGCGCCTACTCGCTCGATGGGTTTGCGCTTGCGGCCGCGCGCGACGCGCTTGGGGGCGGACAGTACGCGTCACTCGCGCCGATCGAGCAGGCTTTCGTACTGATGCCGTTCGAGCACAGCGAGTCGCTCGACGACCAGCGCACGTGCGTCGCGGAATTTTCGGTCCTCATTCGCGACGCTGCGGGTCCCTGGCAGGCGCAGATGGCAGGCTTCCTCGACTATGCGCGGCAGCACCTGGCCTTGATCGAGCGCTTCGGCCGCTTTCCGCACAGGAACCGTCTGCTCGGCCGCACCTCGACTGCCGCGGAGGTGGCGTTTCTCGAAGGCGGCGGAGCCGTGTTCGGCCAGGGTTGATACTTCGGCGATTGCCTGGGGGCGCGGCGGCGCTAGACTATCAAGATGCACAGAAGCGCACTGGCGGGGTTCATCATCGACTGCCGGGTCGACAGCCTGCACGCCGCGGCCGATTTCTGGAGCGCGGCGCTCGGCCGCGCGCAGCGTCCCACGCAGGCCGAAGAGGACGCCGGCTACATTCCGCTCGAGACGAAGGGTGACGGCCTGCTCATCGAAGTGCAGCGCGTCGCGCACGAGAGCCGCCTGCACCTCGACATCGTCACCGACGACGTCGAGGCCGAGGTGCGGCGCCTCGAAAACCTCGGCGCGCGGCGCGTGCAGCGCATACGCGACTGGTGGGTTCTCGAGGCCCCGACCGGGCAGCGGTTCTGCGTCGTGTCGTTGCGTGGCGGCGAGTTCCCGCACCCCCCGAATGTCTGGCCCTGACGGCCCGGCCGTGAAAGAATCCGGGCGTTCCCGGCAGTTTCTCCACTTCCACGCGGCGGCCACTTGCGCATACTTGGCCGTACGCACGAAAGGCATCCCATGGCACGCGGCATCAACAAAGTCATCCTGATCGGCAACCTCGGGCAGGATCCCGAGACGCGCGCAATGCCCTCCGGCAGTTCCGTCACGAACCTGCGGATCGCGACGAGCGAGTCCTGGAAGGACAAGCAGAGCGGAGAAATGAAAGAGCGCACCGAGTGGCACAGCGTCGCCATGTTCGGCCGCCTCGCCGAGATCGCCGGCGAGTACCTGCGCAAGGGCTCGCAGGTCTACATCGAAGGAAGCCTGCGCACCCGCAAGTGGCAGGACAAGCAGGGCAACGATCGCTACACGACCGAGATCATCGCGAACGACATGCAGATGCTCGGGTCGCGCGGCGGCGGTGGCGCTGCGAGCGGCGGCCAGGGGGGCGGGCGCAGCCGGGGCGGCGACGACGAGTATGCCCAGTCGCCCGTCACGAGTTCGACCGAGAAGGACGATTTCGACGACGATATTCCGTTCTGAGGTGGCCTCGAGGCACGCGGCAGACGCGCTGGGTGCGCGGCGCTTTCCTCAATCGTGCGACGACGCGAACGCGAGGATCGCCCCATTCATGGTTTTGTGGGCGGCCTTGCGGTCGAATCCGTCCGGGTCCGCACACAAGGCACGGGGCTTGATCAGGCCGCAGGGCGCCAGGAACGAGAAGTGTGTTGCACCCTTCAGTTCGTGCACTTCCGCGCCTGCACCCAGTCCATGCCTGATCGGCAGGATATTGGTGCCGTAGGGCACCGTCGTGTCGCGATTTCCAAACCACAATTGCACGGGTACGTGGACCTCTCGCAAGCCGCCGTCAGTGAATGTGAATCCGAGACCCGGTGCGACAACTATCGCGGCCTTGATGCGCGGGTCAGTCCGGAACAGGCCGACATTGGCCGAGCCCCGCAGCAAGGGTGAACCAACGTGCTCGAGTGCCCTGCAGATGAACTCCCTGTCCTGCGCGCAGTGGCTTGCGATCCTGTCCATGTCAGGCCGTGCGCCGATCAGGGTCAGGATCGTAAACGCGCCGGCCGACATCCCGAATGCGCTCACTCTCGCGGCATCGACATGCGCCGCTCCGGGCCATGCTCCCAGCATGTAGTCCAAGGTCGATCGCAGCTGCCCGGCCCGTTGGCTGAAAAGCATCGGCGACCCCTGCCGGGAGACGTCGGCACTGTTGTCCCCGATGTGCGTCGGGGCGGCCACCACGAAGCCGGCGCTCGCCATTTCCATGGCCAGATCCACGTGGCTCAAGGCGCCGCCGCCGTTGCCGTGCGAAATCACGAGGAGCGGCAACTGGTGGCCTGCGATCGCACCGTTGCGGGAGATGCTCAACAACGAGTTCCCCACCAGGGTCGTGGGGGTCGCCCGCCCCGTCGTTGGATACCAGATCGCAACGGCCATGGGTCCATTGGCAGTCTGGATCCCCCTGATCTGGAACCCCACCGGATGCTCGCTGCGCTGCGCATTGGCGAGCACGTAGATGAGGCTCGTCGCAGTCACGACGGACAGGGCGGACGCCGACGCCTTGAGCCAGTTCATGTGCGTGGTGAAGGCAACGACGCCGGGCCGGGCGCACGCAGTGCAACAAGTGCGCTGAACCCCAGCGCCAGGAGGGCGGCTGCAAAGGCTGCATGGGTGCCTGCCGCGATCGCCTCCACGCTTGCCATCGAGGCATCCAGCGAACCCGCCCGCGCCGCGAAAATGGCGCCCATCAGTGACGCACCGGTGATCAGGCCGAGGTTGCGCGAAAGGTTCAGCAGTCCCGAGGTCACGCCACGCTGGCTCGCATCGACGCCCGCGATGACCGCGGTATTGTTGGCGGCCTGGAAGACCGCGAAGCCCGCAGTGGTTGCCGCCAGAGGCACGACATAGGCGGGAATGCCGAGGTCGGGCGAAATCACGGCGAGGCCGAGCGTGCCGAGCGTCATCAAGCCGAGTCCGAGCAGGGTCATGGGCCCCGATCCGAACCGATCGACACTGCGGCCTGCCGGGACTCCGGCGAGTGCTGCGACCAGTGGGCCGATCGTCATGACGAGGCCTGTTGCGGCGGGCGCAAGGTGCAGAGCGCCGCTCAGATAGAAGGGGCCGACGACCAATGTCGTCATTGCGACCGCCGAGGTCAAGCTGCTCATGGCAATGCCCGCCCTGACCGTCTCATTGCGCAGCAGGTGAGGGTGCACGAGTGGCGAACGCGCGATCTTCTGCATGCGCAGGAAAAGTGCGGCGCCGAGCGCAGCCGCGATCAGCAGGACGAGATTCAGAAGGCCGGCATGGCCCTTGCCGAGCGTCATGGCGAGGGCGTAGGCCGTCAGTGTGACCGCGAGCAACGTTGACCCCCGTAGGTCGAAGTCGGGCCGGGCATGACGAGGCGCATCGGGGGGCAAGCGCAGGGCGAGCGCGAATGCCGAAATTCCGAGCGGGACGTTGACCAGGAAAATGGCAGGCCACCCCCAACCCGCAATGAGCAGGCCGCCGAGGGACGGCCCGAGTGCCGTGCCCAGGGCAGAGGTCGTACCGAGGAAGCCCATGGCGATGCCGGAACGCGTCGGTGGCACGAGGTCGGTTGCCAATGCCACCGCAAGCGCCATCAAGACTGCTGCGCCCAGGCCCTGGACCGCGCGCGCCGTGATCAACATCCAGAGCTGCGTCGAAGTTGCGCAGGCGACCGAGGCAATCGTGAAGAGCGCGATACCCGCCATCATGAGTCGCCGGCGCCCGATCAGGTCGCCGAGCCGTCCCACGCTGACGACCAGGACCGTGACCGCAAGGAGGTATGCAAGGACCACCCATTGAACGGCCTGAACGGATGACCGGAAAGTTTCGACGAGGGTGGGCAGCGCGATGTTGGCAATGCTTGTCCCGAGCGACGACATCAGCATCGCCGACGCGAGGAAGACCATCGCGCGAGTGGTGTGCTGCCGTGGGGGACGGGACGGATGAGGGGAGTCGGGCATGGTGCGGCTTCTCCGGAGTGCAGGTGCCAGCGGACGAGACAGGAGCCAACGCGTGACCTGGACAGACTAGGCTCGCGGGAAAGAGGGCGGAAGGCGCACGGGTCGAAATGAATCAGTGCATCCAACGCCATGCCACCCGGATTCGTGGTATTCCTCCGCCATGACCATGCCTGACCTGAATCTGCTCGTGACCATGAACGCTCTGCTGAGCGAGGGGAGCGTCGCGGGAGCGGCGCGCAAGCTCCGGCTGAGCCCCTCGGCCATGAGCAGGGCATTGGCGCGGCTTCGATACGAGACGGGAGACCCTCTGCTGGTCCGTGCTGGCCGAGGCCTCGTGCCTACGCCGCGAGCACTGGAATTGCGCGATCAGGTGCGGCGCGTCGTGCACGAGGCAGAAGCCGTCCTGCGTCCGGCCTTCAAACTCGACCTCGGAACGCTCACGAGGGAATTTGCGATCCGCAGCAGCGAAGGCTTCGTTGAGACCTTCGGGTCGGCGATTCTTGCACGCGTTGCCCGCGAAGCGCCGGGCGTCGGTCTCAGGTTCCTTCCCAAGACAGACAAGGACAGCACACCCTTGCGGGAAGGCAGCATCGATCTCGAGACCGGAGTCACCAGCAAGGAGATGGGACCGGAGATCCACGTCCGGGGTCTTTTCCGGGACAGGTTCGTCGGTATCGTTCGAGAGCAGCATCCACTGACCATCGGGAGGCTGACCGCAGCGAGATACGCGAATGCCGAACACGTGCTGATTGCGAGGCGCGGACTGGAGATGGCGCCGGTGGACGAAGCACTGGGAAAGCTGGGATTGGAGCGGAGGGGCAAGGTCACGGTGGGCGGATTCTCGCCGGCCATCATGATGGCCCGGGAATCGGACCTCGTGGCTACAGTTCCCGAGAAGCACACTCTGGGTCTCTGCAAGGGCCTGCGCCGACTGCCGCTGCCGATGCCGGTACCACCGTTCATGATTTCGCTGTTCTGGCACCCGCGTCTCGATGCCGACCCCGCACATCGCTGGTTGCGATCAATCATCGTGGACGCCTGCCGGACCGATGCGGCGTGACTGAAGGTATCGCGGCGGTTGCGCGCACCCGCAACCCGCGCTGGTGGCCGGCAGGCGCGTGTCCGACCGCTCCTGCTCGAATGTGCCGGCGATCCGCGGGTGATCCGGGTGCCAAGCCAGCTGTAACACATTGATTGCAATGGACAAGATCGCGGGACACGGCCGGATTCGCTAAACTTCCATGTTTGGACGACTCCGCTTCCATGCCAGGCCGCTACCTACTCAAGACCTTCGGTTGCCAGATGAACGAGTACGACTCCGCTCGCATGGCGGACGTACTGCACGCGACCGGGGGCTACGAGCCGACGACGGATCCGTCGCTCGCGGACCTCCTCTTGATGAACACGTGCTCGGTGCGGGAGAAGGCCGAGGACAAGGTGTACTCGCTGCTCGGCGAATGGCGGCTGCAGAAGCTCGAGCGGCCCGGGGTCCTGATCGGCGTCGCCGGCTGTGTCGCGAGCCAGGAAGGCGAGGCGATCATCGCGCGCGCACCCTTCGTCGATCTCGTGTTCGGCCCGCAGACCGTGCACCGGCTCCCGGACATGATCGGCACGGTCAGGCGCACGGGCCGCCCGGTCGTCGACGTGAGCTTTCCGGAGATCGAGAAGTTCGACCACCTGCCCGCACCCCGGGCCGAGGGCGCCACTGCCTTCGTCTCGATCATGGAGGGCTGCAGCAAGTACTGCAGCTTCTGCGTCGTGCCCTACACGCGCGGCGACGAAGTGAGCCGACCGTTCGCGAGTGTGGTCGCGGAAGTCGAGCAACTCGCGGCGCAGGGCGTCGCCGAAGTCACGCTCCTCGGCCAGAACGTCAACGCCTACGCCGGCCGGATGGCCGACGGTGCACAGGTCGACCTCGCGACACTGATCCACCATGTTGCGGCAGTGCGCGGCATCGAGCGTATCCGCTTCACGACCTCGCATCCGCTCGAGTTCACCGACAGCCTGATCGAGGCGTACGCGAACGTGCCGCAGCTCGCGAACCACCTGCACCTGCCCGTGCAGAGCGGCTCGGACCGCATCCTCGCGCTGATGAAGCGCGGCTATACCACGCTCGAGTACAAGGCGAAGCTGCGCCGGCTGCGCGCGGTGCGCCCCGACATCGCGGTGAGCACCGACATCATCGTGGGTTTCCCCGGCGAGACCGCGCGCGATTTCGAAGCGACGCTCGCGCTCGTGCGGGACGCCGGCTTCGACCAGTCCTACAGTTTCCTCTACAGCCGCCGGCCCGGTACGCCGGCCGCCTCATTGCCCGACGACGTGTCGCACGAGGAAAAGCAGCAGCGCCTCGCCCGCCTGCAGGCGCAGCTCGATGCCCAGGCGCGCGCGATCAGCGAATCGATGGTCGGTAGCGTGCAGCGCGTGCTCGTCGAGCGCCCGGCGAAGAAGGACGCGCGCGAGCTCGCCGGTCGCACCGGAAACAACCGCTGGGTGAATTTCCCCGGTCCCGCCGGGCTCACCGGCCAGTTCGTCGATGTCGTCGTTACCGCGGCGCTGAAGAACTCGCTGCGCGGCCGGCTCGTCGGCCGCGAGGCCGCGGCATGACGCGGGCCGCGGTGCAGGCCGTACACGAGTTCGAGCTGGAGCCGGCGGACAATCAGCGCCTCGCGGGCCTGTGCGGCCCGCTCGACGAGAACCTGAAGCTCGTCGAATCGCGGCTCGGCGTGCAGATCCGCCGCCGTGGCAACGTGTTTCGCGTCTCGGGCGAGCAGGCCGATGCGGCCGAGAGCGTGCTGCGCGACCTGTATGAAAACGGCACGGATCCCGCGGGCGGCGCGACGCCCGAGGAAGTGCATCTCGCGCTGCGTGAACGTGAGCGCGATGCGGAGCCGCGCGACCGGCCGCTGCATCCCGAGATCGGCGGCGACGACGACGTCGCGGGCGCTGGCGCGAGCCTGCGCGTGCCGCGCGGCCTGATCCGCGCGCGCGGGCCGCACCAGCGCGAGTACGTGCGCAGCATCCTCGGGCGCGACCTGACCTTCGGCATCGGGCCCGCCGGCACCGGCAAGACCTATCTCGCGGTCGCCTGCGCCGTGGAGGCGCTGCACGCCGATCGCGTGCGTCGCATCGTGCTCGTGCGTCCCGCCGTGGAAGCCGGCGAACGGCTCGGCTTCCTGCCGGGGGACCTCACGCAGAAGGTCGACCCGTACCTGCGCCCGATGTACGACGCGCTGTACGAGATGATGGGCTTCGACAAGGTGGCACGCTACATCGAGCGCAACGTGATCGAGGTCGCGCCGCTCGCGTTCATGCGCGGCCGCTCGCTCAACGATTCGTTCGTGATCCTCGACGAGGCGCAGAACACGACGATCGAGCAAATGAAAATGTTCCTGACGCGCATCGGCTTCGGCTCGAAAGCCGTCGTCACCGGCGATGTCACGCAGACCGATCTGCCGACTGGCAAGCCCTCGGGATTGCGCCACGTGATCGACGTGCTGCGCGGGGTCGACGGCGTCGCCTTCGCCTTCTTCGATTCGCAGGATGTCGTGCGCCACCCGCTGGTGCAGCGCATCGTGCAGGCCTACGAAGCGCGCGGCGGACCGGAACGATGACCCGGTCGGGAGCGTCGCCACTGCGGCTCGATGTGACACGCGGCGTGCGCGCCTGGGCGCCGCCGCAAGCGGCGATGACCCGCTGGGCTGCCACGGCGCTCGGCCGGCGAGGCGCCGGACGCGAAGTCGCGGTGCGGGTCGTCGCGCCCCGCGAAAGCCGGCGCCTGAATGCCCTGTGGCGCGGCAAGGACAAGCCCACCAACGTGCTCGCGTTCCCGGCGGCTGCGGGGGCGGCCGGGACGGTGCGACGCGGTACTGCGCGTGCGCTGGGCGATCTCGTGATCTGCGCGGCCATCGTGCGCGCCGAGGCGCGCGAGCAGCGCAAGCCGCTCACGGCTCACTGGGCGCACCTCGTCGTGCACGGCACGCTGCATCTTGCGGGTTACGACCATGTGCGCGATGCGGATGCCGCACGCATGGAACGCCGCGAGATCGCGGTGCTGCGGCGGCTCGGCATCCCGAATCCCTACCTCTCCGGAACCTGACATGCCCCTGGACAAGAGCGATCCCACCGATGGCAATGTCACCGGCCGCTGGCTGAGGCGCCTGAAGCGGACGGTGGCCGGCGTGCCCGAGGACCGCGAGTCCCTGCTCGACAGCCTGCGCCAGGCGAATGCGCGCGGGCTCCTCGATGCCGATGCGCTCGGCATGATCGAGGGCGTGCTCGATGTGGCCGACCTGCGCGTGCGCGACATCATGGTGCCGCGCGCGCAGATGGTGTTCGTGCGCCGCAACGACCCGCCGTCGGTCACGCTGCCGACCGTCGTCGAGTCGGGGCATTCGCGCTTTCCGGTGATGGACGACGACCGCGACGACATCGTCGGCATCCTGCTCGCGAAGGACCTGCTGCGCGTCTACGCCGAGGGCGGCGCCGCGCAGTTCGACATCCGCGAGTGCATGCGGCCGGCGGTATTCGTGCCCGAGGCGAAGCGCGTCAACGTACTGCTGAAGGAATTTCGCGGCAACCGCAATCACATGGCGATCGTCGTCGACGAGTACGGCGGCGTGTCGGGCCTCGTCACGATCGAGGATGTCATCGAGCAGATCGTCGGCGAGATCGACGACGAGTTCGACGTCGAGGAGGACGTCAACATCCGCCGCGACGCCGAACGCCAGTACACGGTGCGCGGCGTCACGCTGATCGAGGAATTCAACGAGTACTTCGGCACCCAGTTTTCCGACGACGAGTTCGATACCGTCGCGGGACTCGTGATGAAGGAGTTCGGCCGCCTGCCGCGCCGCGGTGAAACGGTGTCGATCGCGGGCATCGAGTTTCGCGTCATGCGGGCCGATCGTCGGCGCGTCGAAAGCCTGCGCGTCGCGACACCCACCGACGTGCTGCCGCCCGAGGAACGGGCTGCACGTGGCGAGGGCTGAGGCGACGCGCCGTCGCCTGCGCCTCGTGGCCGCCGCCGCCGCGGGCGCGTCGGTGGCGCTCGCGTTCGCCCCGCTTGGCCTGTGGCCGTTCGCGATTCTCGGTCCCGCGGTCCTCATCGCATTGTGGGACGGCGCCGCGCCGCGCGCGGCGGCCGCGCTCGGCTTCTGGTTCAATGCGGGGACTTTCGCGGCGGGCACGTACTGGCTCTACATCAGCATTCATGTCTTCGGCGCGGCGCCGGTGTGGATCGCGTTCCTGCTGATGCTCGGGCTCGTCGCGATCATGGGCGGCTACCATGCGGCGCTCGGCTATGCGGTGGCGCGCTGGCTGCCCGCGCGCGGCGCCTGGCGTTGGCTCGCGGGAATTCCCGCCGCGTGGCTGCTCGTCGAATGGCTGCGGGGCTGGTTCCTGTCGGGCTTTTCGTGGCTGTCGCTCGGTTACTCGCAGACCGACACGGTGCTCGCGCGGCTCGCGCCGGTCGGCGGCGTGTACCTGCTGTCCGCGATGCTCCTCGTGATGGCCGGTGCGCTCGTCATGCTCATTCGTGTCCGCGGGGCGCGCGCGCGCGGCGTGGCGCTCGCTGCGCTCGTGATTCCCTGGCTCGCGGCGCTCGCGCTCGATCGTGACTGGACGCGGCCGGTGGGGCCGCCCGTGGGCGTCGCGGTGCTGCAGGGCGCGATCCCGCAGGACATCAAGTGGCTCGAGGCGAATCGCGAGACGACGCTCGAGCTGTACGCGAAGCTCACGCGCGAAGCACTGGGCGAGCCGCTGATCGTGATGCCGGAGTCGGCATTGCCGGACCTCGCCAACAATCTCGTGCCGTTTCTCGGCCGGCTCTACAGCGAGGCGAGCGCACGCGGCTCCGCGCTCGTGCTCGGCCTCGTGCGCGCCTCCGACGACGGCACGCGCTACTTCAACTCGGTGGCCGCGCTCGGCGAGCAGGGCGTGCAGTGGTACGACAAGCATCACCTCGTGCCGTTCGCGGAATTCTTTCCCGTGCCCGCGTTCGTGCGCCGGTGGCTGCGGCTGATGAGCCTGCCCTATTCGGACTTCACGCGCGGGGCCGCCGTGCAGCCGCCGCTCGAGGCCGCAGGTCTCGCGCTCGCGGCGGGCATCTGTTACGAGGATGCCTACGGCAGTACGCTCGCGCGCGAGATCGCCGGTGCCGATGCACTCGTCAACGTCACGAACGATGCCTGGTTCGGCCACTCGACCGCGCGCTTCCAGCATTTCCAGATTGCGCGGCTGCGGGCCATCGAATCCGGGCGCTTCATGGTGCGTGCCGCGAACGACGGCATTTCCGCGGTGATCGGGCCCCGGGGCGAGGTCGTCGCGGAGGCCCCCGAGTACACGGCAACCGTGCTGCGGACATCCATCACGCCGCGCCGCGGCCTGCCGCCCTATGCCCGCATCGGCAATTACGGAATCGTCACGCTCGCGGGGCTCTTCCTGGCCGCGGCGCTCTACACGCGAACGAGGCGCAGGACATGAAAAATGGAACCGAACGGCCGGCCGTGCGGTCTATCCGCAACACCGACATCCTGACAGGTCTACGACATATGGCATCACAGCCCATAGCCCGGCGCGTATTTGCGCTCGCGATCCTGTGCGGCGCGCTCGCCGCGTGCTCGCCCAAGTCTTCCACTGCGGCGGCGACGCCGCCGGCCACGAGCGGCGCCGTCACATCGGCTGCGGCACCCGCACCGGCGGCCGCCCCGATGGTCCAGGGCCTGCCCGACTTCACGGCCATCGTGCAGAAATACGGGCCCGCGGTCGTCAACATCGACGTCGTGAGCCGGCAGGAATCGCGGGGCGGCTTCCAGGGTCCGCCGGGCATGTCGCCCGACGATCCGTTCTACGATTTCTTCCGCCGCTTCGGCATTCCGACACCGCGCGGCGGCAACATGCCGCCGACCCGCGGCGAGGGCTCGGGCTTCATCGTCACTCCCGACGGGTACATCCTGACGAATGCGCACGTGATCGACGATGCGACCAACGTGACCGTGCGCCTGACCGATCGGCGCGAGTTCACCGCCAAGGTCATCGGCAGCGACAAGCGCACCGATGTCGCGGTGATCAAGATCGACGCGAAGAACCTGCCGACCGTGCGGATCGGCGACCCGAGCCAGTTGCGCACGGGCCAGTGGGTGATCGCGATCGGCTCGCCGTTCGGCTTCGACAACAGCGTGACGGCCGGCATCGTGAGCGGCATCTCGCGCTCGCTGCCGGACGACAACTATGTCCCCTTCATCCAGACCGACGTCGCCGTGAATCCGGGCAACTCC
>WBZO01003344.1_pt1 | contig 18900 bp, 18 predicted proteins | sample 5204261 | NCBI WGS metagenome assembly WBZO01 (sample SAMN12412400, study PRJNA552823) | activated sludge metagenome | isolation source: activated sludge from anammox sidestream of wastewater treatment plant... | place: USA: North Carolina | collected 2017-09
CTTCGAGTACGAGCCCGACACGTTCGTCGTCCTCGAGAAGGGCGACCTCGAGAAGGCGAACGTGAAGGCCACCCAGACGATCGACATCCAGGACTTCGTCCCTGCCGATGAGATCGATCCGGAGTTCTTCGACACGCCGTACTACGTCGTTCCGCAGAAGCGCGCGATCAAGGCGTACGTCCTCCTGCGCAGGGCGCTCGCCGAGAAGAAGGCCGCCGCGATCGCCACCTTCGTCCTTCGCACGAAGGAGTACCTCTGCGCGCTGATGCCCGTCGGCGAGGCGATCATGCTCGAGATCCTCCGCTTCGGTCACGAGCTGAAGGACCGTGGGGACATGCCCTTGCCCTCGAAGCGCGACGAGCCCGACCTGGGTGACCGCGAGCTGAAGATGGCCCAGCAGCTCATCGACGGGATGATGACGAGCTGGGATCCCTCGAAGTACCGCGATCGCTACTACCGGGACGTCATGAAGATGATCCAGGAGAAGGCGAAGACCGGCGTGGCGAAGGAGCACCACGCCGAGGTGCGCGGGACCGTGGCGAGCGACGTGGTCGATCTGCTCGAGCTCCTGAAGAAGAGCGTGTCGGCGAAAGGCGGCGCGGCGAACGAGCAGGAGCGCACCCGCACGAAGCGGCCCGGGTTGAAGAAGGCGCGGCCGCGAGGGAGGAAGAAGAAGGTGGCATGATGCGCGCGCGCGACATCCGCCGGGCGACGGGCCGCCTCGCGACGGCGGTGGGCCTCGTACGCCCGCGGCGCCGCAAGCGGTTGCCGCTCGATCCCTCCGAGAGCGCGAAGGCGGCGCACTGCCGGTACGTCGACGACAAGGGGCCGGGCATCCACCGGAGGAGGACCGGCAAGGGGTTCAAGTACCTCGGGCCGGACGGACGGCTCGTGCGCGACGAGAGCACGATCCGCCGGATCGAGAGCCTCGTCATCCCGCCCGCGTGGACGGACGTGTGGATCTGTCCCTCGCCCGACGGTCACATCCAGGCGACGGGACGGGACGCGCGCGGCCGCAAGCAGTACCGCTATCACCCGCGCTTCCGCGAGGTGCGCGACGAGACGAAGTACGAGCGCATGCTCGCGTTCGCCGAGGCGCTCCCGCGCATCCGCGCAAGGATCGACGAGGACCTCTCGCTGCACGGACTCCCTCGCGAGAAGGTCCTCGCGACGGTCGTGCGGTTGCTCGAGATCACGCTCATCCGCGTCGGCAACGAGGAGTACGCACGCCAGAACGACTCGTTCGGGCTCACGACGATGCGCAGCAAGCACGTCGACGTCGCCGGATCGACCGTGGAGTTCCGCTTCCGCGGCAAGAGCGGGAAGGAGCACGCCGTCGCGGTGCACGACCGCCGGCTCGCGCGCATCGTCGCGCGCTGCCACGACCTGCCCGGCGAGGTCCTCTTCCAGTACGAGGCCGAGGACGGCGCGATGCACACCGTCGAGTCCGCGCACGTGAACGACTACATCCGCCGGGTCGCCGGCGCCGAGTTCACGGCAAAGGACTTCCGCACGTGGGCGGGCACCGTGCTCGCCGCGCACGCGCTCCGCGCCATCGCGCGCGAGAGCCAGGCTCCGACGAAAAAGAGCATCGTGCAGGCGGTGAAGGAGGTGTCCGCCCGACTCGGCAACACGCCGAGCGTCTGCCGCAAGTGCTACGTGCACCCGCAGATCTTCGATGCGTACCTCGACGGGCACCTCGTGGAGGCGCTCGCGCACGAGATCGACGGCGCGCTCTCCTCCGAGGAGGCGTCGGTCCTCTTGCTCTTGCGCGAACGGCTCTCCGGCGCCACCGGCCCCCGGCGCAAGGCGGCGTGAGCATGGGGAAGCCCGACGTCCGCATCGGCATCTCCGGGTGGCGCTACGAGGCGTGGCGCGACGTCTTCTATCCGCCCGGCCTGCCGCACAAGGACGAGCTCCGGTACGCGAGCCGGAAGCTGCGCACGATCGAGATCAACGGCTCGTTCTACTCGCTCCAGCGCCCTTCGAGCTACGTGTGCTGGCACGACGAGACGCCCGACGACTTCGTCTTCGCGGTGAAAGGCGGCCGCTTCATCACGCACAACAAGAAGCTGAAGGACTGCGACCAGCCGATGGCGAACTTCTTCGCCTCGGGGGTCCTCGCGCTCGAGGACAAGCTCGGGCCGATCCTCTGGCAGCTCCCGCCGCAGCTCTCGTTCGTGCCCGAGCGCATCGAGCACTTCGTCGCCGAGCTGCCGAGGACCACCGGCCAGGCCGCCGAGCTCGCGCGCCATCACGATGCGCGCATCAAGCACGGCGCGTATCTCGAGATCGAGAGCGATCGCCCGATCCGGCATGCGATGGAGGTGCGCCACGAGACGTTCCACGATCCGGCGTTCGCCAGGCTGCTCGCGAAGTACGGCGTGGCCACGGTCGTCGCGGACACGGCGGGCCGCTGGCCGCTCATCGAGGAGGTGACCGCGGACTTCGTGTACGTCCGCCTGCACGGTGCCACGGAGCTGTACGTCAGCGGCTACGGCCCGGCGTCGCTCGACGCGTGGGCGAGCAAGGTCCGAGCGTGGATCAGGCGGAGGAAGGACGTCTACGTCTACTTCGACAACGACGCGAGGGTGCGCGCGCCGTTCGACGCGATGAACCTCGCCGCGCGCCTCGGCCAGGGCGCACCGGTCGCCCTTCCCCGCCACATGCCGCATCGGAGGGCCGGATGAAGACGGACAAGCTCGGTCGCTACAAGGAGATGCGCGACTTCCGGCTCACCGACGAGCCGGCCGGAAGGGTGAAGCGGTCGGAGAGCGGGCGATCGTTCGTCGTCCAGAAGCATGCCGCCACCGCGCTCCACTACGACTTCCGTCTCGAGCTCGACGGGGTGCTGCTCTCCTGGGCGGTGCCCAAGGGTCCGAGCCTCGATCCCGCCGACAAGCGCCTGGCGGTGCAGACGGAGGACCATCCGATCGACTACCGGGACTTCGAGGGCACCATCCCGGAGGGGGAGTACGGCGCCGGCGCCGTCATCGTGTGGGACCGCGGGACCTGGCAGCCGATCGGGGATCCCCGCGAGGGCATGGAGCGCGGGCGCCTCGAGCTCGCGCTCGACGGCGAGAAGCTCCACGGGAAGTTCATCCTCGTGAGGACGCGGATCGTCCGCGGCAAGGCGAGCTGGCTGCTCATCAAGCGCGACGACGAGCACGTGCGTCACGGCCCGGCCGCCGCCGTGACGGCGGAGCACCCGGAGAGCGTGCTCACCGGCCGGACGATCGAGGACGTCGAGGCCGGCAAGCCCGCGAGGCGCGCGCACACGAAGAGCGGCGCCGCGAAGCTCCCGCCCGTGGGCGAGGTGAAGGTGCAGCTCGCGACGCTGGTCGACGACGTCCCGTCGAGAGGCGACTGGATCTACGAGCTGAAATACGACGGCTACCGCGCGCTCGCATGGCTGGACCACGGCGAGGTGCACATCACCTCACGCAACGGCATCGAGTGGAAGAACCAGTACCCCGCGATCGAGGACGCGCTCTCGCACGTGCGCGCGCGCACTGCGCTGTTCGACGGCGAGATCGCCTACGTGACCGACGACGGCCGCACCGACTTCCAGCGTCTGGCGAACGGCGAGGACGATCGGCTCGTCTACTTCGTCTTCGATCTCCTCCATCATGACGGCGTCGACCTGAGGAAGCAGCCGCTCCGCGCGCGCAAGGACCTGCTCCGCACGCTGCTCGCGGGCGAGGGCCCGCCGCTGAAGTTCAGCGACCATCGAGAGGGCAACGGCGAGAGGTTCTTCCACGAGGCCTGCCGGCTCGGCCTCGAGGGCATCGTCGCGAAGCGCGCCGATCGGCCGTACCGCCCGGGCCGCGGCTCCGAGTGGGTGAAGGTGAAGTGCCAGAAGCGGCAGGAGCTGGTGATCGTCGGCTTCACGCCGCCGAAGGGCAAACGCACCGGCCTCGGCGCGCTGCTGCTCGCAGTCCACGACCATGGCGGCTTCCGCTACGCGGGCAAGGTGGGCACGGGCTTCACGCGCGCGTCGCTCGAGGACCTGGTGAAGCGCCTCTCGAAGCTGGCGGTGAAGGAGCCGGCGGTGGTGGATCCGCCGCGCCTGCGGAGCGCGACCTGGGTGAAGCCGGAGCTCGTCTGCCAGGTGCGGTTTGCCGAGTGGACCCGCGACGGCGCGCTCCGGCATCCCGCATTCGAAGGCCTCCGCGACGACAAGCCACCGAGCGAGATCACGCGCGAGGTGGAGACATCGGCCTCCGCGGCCGAGCCCGCCGAGAGCGAGGTGCGGATCGGGCACGTGGCGCTCACCAACCCGCAGCGCGTGATCGAGCCGGAGGCCGGCCTGACGAAGGCGGACCTCGCGCGCTACCACGAGGCGGTCGCGCACGTGCTCTTGCCGTACGCGAAGAAGCGGCCGCTCATGCTCATGCGCTGCCCCGAGGGGCACGTCACCCGCAAGAGGTGCTTCGTGCAGAAGCACTCGGGGCGGGGCCTCGAGAAGGTCGAGCGGGGCCGCGCCGGCGACCAGGAGGTCCTCTACGTCACGAGCCCGGACGGGCTCTTCGAGCTCGCGCAGTTCAGCGTCGTCGAGATCCATGGTTGGGGATGCCGCATGCCCCGCTGGGATCGTCCCGACTGGGCGGTCTTCGATCTCGATCCCGACGAGCGGCTTGCATGGAAGGACGTCGTCGACGCCGCGCTCGAGACCCGGGACGCGCTCGCGTCCCTCGGCCTCGCCTCGTTCGTGAAGACGACCGGCGGCAAGGGCCTCCACGTCGTCGTGCCGCTCGCGCCGCGCCATCCCTGGCCGACGATCCAGCGCTTCACGCGGGCGCTCGCGGAGTCGCTCGTGAGGCGCTCGCCCGACCGCTACGTCGCGACGATGTCGAAGCGCGTCCGCAAGGGGAAGATCTTCGTCGACTGGATGCGCAACTCTCCGGGCGCGACCGCGGTGCTCCCCTACTCGCCTCGCGCGCGAAAGGGCCTCACGGTGGCGATGCCGGTTGCCTGGAAGGACCTGCGGAAGATCGATCCGGCGGACTTCGACGTGCGCACCGTGCCCGCGCGGATCGCGCGCCGCCGCGTCGATCCGTGGGCGGATCTGCGCGGCACGAAGCAGACGCTCTCGCGCGCCGTGCTCGAGGCGATCAGCGCTTGAAGCACGCCGCGAGCGAGCCCGCGTCGACGTCGCAGCGCGCGCCCGGATTGCAGTCGTCGTCGCTCCGGCAAGGGAAGCGACAGCGCTGCACGGCGGTATCGCAGCGGTGGGTCATGCAGTCCCGATCGGCCGTGCACGACAGCGCGTGCACGCTGATGCCCGCATCGTAGGCGGCGATGTCCTCGCGCTCCTCTTCTTCCTCCTCTTCACGCCCCGCGGACGCGTCGCGGCGCGCACCGCGACCTCCGTCGCGCCGGCCCTCGAGCGCGGCCGACGGCGCTGGCCCGCTCTTGGCGCACGACGCCGTCACCGTCGCGGCGGAGGCCACCGCGATGGTTGCAAACGCAACGAGCCGCGAAGCGGCCCGCGCTACTGCGTCTTCGGAATGCAGGTCGCGAGCGCGCCTGCCGCCGCGAAGCACGTGGAGCCCTGGATGCAGTCGGCGTCGGTCTGGCAGGGGTATGCGCACTTGCCGTACTGCGTGTTGCAGCGGTGGGTGCCGCATCCCGAGTCGTTCTGGCAGGGAAGCGCGAGCGGCCCCGGCGTCGCCATCGTGCCCGCGGGCGCGGCGCCCGGCTGACCCGGCTGCTGCGGGTACGCGCCCGGCTGGCCCGGCTGCTGCGGGTACGCGCCCGGCTGCTGCTGCGGGTACGCCCCGGGCTGCCCGTAGCCCGGCTGGGGCTGACCATACCCCGGCTGACCGTAGCCAGGCTGGCCGTACGGCTGCGCGCTCGGCGCGGGGGACTGCGCCGGGGGCGTCTCGTCCTTCTTACCGCACGCGGCCACGCAGAGGCCGACCGTCACGAGACCAACGAGCGCTACCGAAATCGTTCGCATGCCATCCTCCAAGCTACGGACCGGCTAGAAGTATCGGCGGTCCGAGAGAGCGTCAACCGCAGAGGTGAACGCTCACGCGCCGCCGCTCCTTACATGACGCAGCGAGGGGGCCCGGGATTCAGCGCGGCATGCACATGGTATGGTCGCGCTCGATGCGCAGCAGCCGGGACGTCATCGTGCTCATGATCGGGGCGAGCGTCGTTCTCACCTCGGGCTGCTCGCGCGGTGAGCCCCCTTCCCCGCCGGGCGTCGACGCGTCCGTCGCTCCCCTGCCCGCGCCCTCCACCGTCGGAGCAGCGACCGCCGCCGGCTCTGCCTCCGTGCCGGCGCCCGATGCGGGAGCGCGAGCGACCGCCTCGACCCCGGACGCCGGAGACCCGGGTGCGCTCCCGCAGACCAGGGATCGCCCGAAGGCCGAGGGCGCCGCGTTCGACGCCCGCGCGGCGGCGCTCTGGGATGCCATCGTCCGCGACGAGCCGGAGCGCGCGATGCCGTTCTTCTTCCCCCTGCCCGCCTACGAGCAGGTGAAGGACGTCGGCTCGCCCGCCGCCGACTGGCGCCGGCGCCTCGTCGCCGCGTACAAGCGGGACATCCACGCCCTCCACGCCCGCCTCGGAGATCGCGCCGAGCAGGCGAAGCTCGTCCGCATCGACGTCCCCGACGATCGCGCGCGGTGGGTCGATCCCGGCGAGGAGTACAACAAGATCGGCTACTGGCGCGTGTATGGTACACGCATCGTGTACACGACGACCGACGGCGGACGCGAGCGCGCCTTCGACGTGTCGTCGCTCATCTCGTGGCGCGGCGAGTGGTACGTCGTGCACCTCACCGGATTCAAGTGACGGTCTCCGCGTGACGGCGCTTCGCCACCACGCGGAGACCGCGTTCCGACGACGGGCGGCTACATCCCGCCGCCGTCCCTCGCACCCGTGACGCCGGCGTCCCTCGCTCCCGTGACGCCGCCGTCCCTCGCTCCCGCGACGCCGCCGTCCCTCGCTCCCGTGACGCCGCCGTCCCTCGCTCCCGTCGCGCCGGCGTCCATCGCCGCGGTCGGTCGGTGCATGGACGAGATGCCCGCATCGCCGCCGCCCATGAGGCCGGCGCCGGTGAGCTCGGTCACGCCGAGGATGCCCTGCGGGGCACCGCTCTGGTCACCGCGGACGGTGCTCGTCGTTTCGCGCGGCTGCTGCTCGCTCTTGCGCTCGCAGCCGAACGCGCCGAGCGCGAGCACGACCGCTGCGATGGTGATTCCACGGTTCATCGAGACGTCCTCCTTCTCCACGCTCGAGCCGAGGTGGAGGTTCGGGATTTCGGACGACGGCGTCGTGCATCGTGCATGCCTCGCGGAATCGCGATCGCGATGACCCGTTCGCGGCGATGCGCCGCGAACGCGCGGGGCATCCGACGACCCGTGTGGCGACGGCTGGAGCGTCGCACGCCACGATGCCCCGGGAGCGCGGCAGGACGGGAGAGACTTGGTGGGCCGAGCGGGGAACGATCCCGCGACCTACGGATTAAAAGTCCGCAGCTCTACCGACTGAGCTATCGGCCCGTACGCGTTTCGATACGTCGAGCTAGCGGAAACGTCCACCCCTTTCGCGCCCGCGTTCGCGACGCTCGCGCGTGGCGTGAGCCGCTGGGACGACGTGCCGAGTCCGCGGATCTCCACGAGAAACGTACCTCCCAGCGCGTCCGGGCTCGGAGCCGAGCGCGCACGGGACCGCGCCTCCACCCGCGTGATGACGCCCTTTTCCATGCACTTCTCTGTTGCGCGCGTCGGGACCGTGATATTCGTGCGTCCCGCGTGACGGCGAGAGCCGACACGGGTAACTGCGGGCGCAACCATTCCAGAGTTCAACAACGAGGGCGCCCGCCTCATTCCTCGGAGATGCTCATGAAGCTTTCTCATGTCGTTGTGAGCGCGGCCCTCGCGGCCGCCGCGGTTGCGTGTGGTGGTGACAAGGAGCCGGCGAAGTCCCCCGACACGTCGAGCACCACGGGCGCCACGCCGGCGACGGACATGTCGGCGACGCCCGCGGCGACCGGTGCGGCCTCGGCGGCCCCGGCCACGACGGGCACCGGCGCGGACACGACGGCGACCCCGGCGGCGACCGGTGCGGCCTCGGCGGCTCCGGCGGCCTCGGCGGCTCCGGCGGCCTCGGCGTCGGCGGCCCCCGCGACGACCGGCACGTCGAAGACGGACGCGAAGCCGGCGGCGACCGGCAAGACGGACGCGAAGAAGCCGGCCCCGAAGAAGTGACCTAGTCGCTTCTCGCAGTGCAAGGCGGCCATCGCGGCGCGAGCTGCGGTGGCCGTCGTGCTTTGTCGGCGCCAACCGTCCGCGCGCCGCGGACAGATCAGAACGTACCGAACGCGCCGATGCCCGCGCCGCCTCGCCCCATGCGCATGGGCATCACCTGCACCTTGGCCTCCGCGGGCAGGGGTCGGCCTTCGCTCACGAAGAACGACGCGACCGCGATGCCGAGGCCCGCGGCCTGCGCGACGCCGCTGCCGATGATCATCAGGATGTTCCAGTCCTCGCGCGCGGTGCACTCCCCCAGCGTGCAGTCGCGCTCTCCGATGTCGAGCCAGGGGCCGACGACGGGGATGAACAGCTTGTCGTCGCCCTTCGTGTCGCTCAGGCCTGCGACGATCGCCGAGGCGACGTACGTGCCTGCGAAGATCGACGTGCCCGTGATCAGCATCGCACGGTTCGGCTTGCGCCCCACCACCTCGACCGGTCGCTCTGCGGCGGCGCGCGCGTCGTAGACGGCCGCGGTGGTCTGGGTGGTGCTCACGGGGGGCTGCGCGCTTTGCCCCGGCGGCACGTTCGCCTCGGGGGCAGCCTGCGGGTTGATGCCGGGACGCTGCGTCGGCGAAGCGGCCTTGCTCGGCGTCACGTCGACGAGATCTCCTTCGCCCGCGCGGGCGGCGAACGGCCATGCCAGCGCGACGAGCATCGCCCCCAGCGCGCCGACGAACCTGCGGTCGAACATGCTGCACCCCCTTCGTGCGTGAGAGCAATGGAAGTGCCGCGGCCGCGATCCAGGACGGACCGCGGCCGTGGCAGGCGGAGCTGCTTCGTGTCGATCCGATGCGATCAGAACGTTCCGACCGCACCGACGCCGCCACCGCCACGCACGTTGATCGGCGTCACGTTCACCTTCGGCTTCGCCGCCGCGAGGCTCTTCTCGCGCGCGCTCGCCACCGTTTCCGACTTGCGCGTCTCGGGCACGAAGGCCGACGTGATCATGAGCAGCACGCCCGCCCCCTGGAGCACGCCGCTGCCGATGAGCAGGGCCTGGTTCCAGTCCTCCGCCGTCCCGCAGTCGCCGAGACCGCAAGGACGATCCGCGAGGTCGATCCACGGACCGGCGACGGGCCACCAGAGCTTGTCGTCGTAGTCCCGGTCGTTCGACGCCGCGACGATCGCTCCCGCCGCATAGGGAAGAACGAGCATCGCCGCGCCGGTGGCGAGCACCGCCGTGTTCGGTCGGACCTTGTAGCCCGCCTTCTCGGCGCCGACCGCCTCCTGGTACTCGGCGGCGGTCGTCGTCGTCGTCGTGGGCGTCATCGGCGTCCCGTACTGGTCCGTACCGTAGATGCTGCCCGGCGGCGGGCTGGGCGTCGCCGGCATGGTGGTCGACGGCGACGGCGGTGTCGTGGTCGTGGTCGTCGTCGTGCTCGTGCCGGTCATGTCCACGGTGCCGGACGCTCCGGGAGCGGACATCGTGCCGGACGGGCTCGTCGTGGTGCTGCCAGTGGACGGCGTGCTGGTGCCGCTCGTAGAGCTCGAGCTCGTCGTCTGCTTGCTGCCCGAATGCGTCGACTTGCTCGTCGACTCGCTGCTCGTGTCCTTGCCGCTCTTCGTGGTGTCTTGCGCGCTGCTCACGCTCGACCAAGACAGGGCAGCGACTGCCGCAGCAAGGACGACGGACGTTCGAAAGCTCCTCATGATCTCACCTCTCCTCCACGGGTCCACGTGTCGCGCGGTGGTCGCGCGTCATCGACTTGGCCACCGTCAAGCAATCGAGGTGCCCGGGTGGAGCACGAGCAGCGCAGCAGATGGGCCGACGACGAGCACCTCGACCCTCTGGCCGCGGCATCGCGGTGCGACGACTCAGAAGCGCCCGACCGCGCCGACACCGGCACCGGCGGCGAACGACATCGGCGTGACGCGGACCTCTGGCTTCGCCTTCGCCGTCGTGCGCTTCTCCGTGACGCTCGTGGACTCGGGCATCACGAGCGAGCCGAGCGCCATGAGGACGCCTGCGCCCTGCACCACGCCGCTCGTGATGATGATCGCCTTGTTGATGTCCTCGCGGCTCCCGCACGGGCTCGAGTCGCAGCCGCGGTCACCGACGTCGAGCCACGGACCGACGACGGGGATGAAGAGGTTCTTGTCGGCATCGCGGTCGCTCACCGCCGCGGCGACGACGGACGCTCCGTACGACACGACGAAGATGCCGATTCCCGTCGAGAGCAGCGTGCGATTCGGGCGATGCTCGATCGTCGTCTCCGACGTATCGGTCGACGCTACGTACGGCGCAGCGGTCGTCCTGGTGGTCGCCGCCGGCGGCTCTTGCGCGACGGCGGGCTGCGCCGGCTGCGCGGTCGTCGTCGCCGTCACGGTCGTCTCCTGCGCGAAGCCCGTGGAGGCAGACGCGAGGGCGGTGACGGACGCGACGATCGCGACGGGGATACGAAGCGTGCTCATTGGTCCTTCCTTCCGATGGGAGCCGCGCTCGAGGCGGTCTCGACCTCGATCGAAGCAACGGGAAGGCCAGCAGCTCGCGCGACGCGGCGCGCGGCGTGGCGAGCACGCCCATGTGCATCATGCACACAGCTCGAGCATTCCAAGGCGGCGTCGAGCACGGCGTTTCGGCCGCCGGAGCACGACCGTGGTCACCCGTGCGCCCGCGCTCGCGACGGCCCGTAGTCACAGCGATGACGCACGGATCGCAGAGCTCGGTGGCCTATCGCCTCATGTGAACCGTAGGCGCGCAGCACGAGCGGCCGCGGAGCTCGCGCTACGAGCCGCGATCCGGCCGCCTCCCCGCACGTGCGCGCGCGAGGGCCGTGGTCCCGCCGACGTGCGCGCCGAGGGCCGCGCCCAAGAGGACGCCGTAGGCGGCCCCGAGCGCAGCGAGCGAGAGGAAGAGGTCGTCGCCGTTCACCCAGCGCTCCATGTTGAACCGCTGGACCATCCGGAGGATGCGCTCGTCTCCGACGAAGACCACGAGCGCGCCTCCGGCGGCGGCGAACGGGATCGTCATGGCGAAGGCATCGACGAAGTGAGGGACGAGCTTCGGTCGCTGCCCGGCCGCGCGACGATCGATGTCCGCAACGAGCGCAGAGAGCGCGAGCACGCCTGCGAACGGGAGGACGGCGATCACCGCCGTGCCGACGAACGGCGCCGGCTGCCGACCGAAGTAGGCGGTGCCCACCGCGCCGGGCATCGTCCCGACCAGCCCACCGCCGATCGTCGCGCCGAGGAGCGCCGATGCGCCGCCGCGGAAGCGTGACGCGAGGCGGTCGGCGAGGAGGATCCCCGTCGCGCTGCCGACGCCGACCGAAGCTCCGGTGCCGATCGCGAACAGCGTGAAGGTCAGCGCGAGGCGCGACCAGTCGATGCGGACCTCGCCCGCGTGCGCCACCCAGTACGGGATGCCGGCGAGCGCACCGCTGCCGAGCCCGCACGCGGCACCGACCAGCAGCGCTCGGGCGACGACGGCGAGCGGCCCGAGGACCGTCGCTGCGTCCGTCTTCGGCGCGGCATACATCGACATGCTCCCACCACCATGGTCCGCCTGAGGACGCGAGGCCGCAATCGGGGGCCCCGAGACCACGACGTCGAGGACCGCGGTCCGCGCTGCAAGGCGCAAGCCCGCGACCTCACACGAGGGCGCCGCAGGCACCTCGGTTGCAACGATCGAACGGCACCATGCCGTCCTTCGCGCTCATTCGCCGGGTCCGCGCGGCCCTCGTCCTCGCCGTGGCCGCGTTCGCGCTCGTCGTCGCGAGCCCGAGCACCGCCGAGGCGAAGCGGGCGCCGCGCGCGCGATCCCATGCGCCCGCACGCGCGCACGGCGGCAAGCGCGTCGTGAAGCATCCCTGGTCGCGTTCCGGGTCGCCTTCCAGGTCGGCGCATGCGGACGCGCACGCGAGACCGCGGCCGCACGAGCGGCGCTGACGTCTACTTGCGCAGGCTCGCGGCGATCTCGACGAGCGACACTCCGAGCACCTGCTTCGCGATCGGATCGAGCTGCGCCGGCTCTCCAACGAAGTGGAACGTCCGGTGCGTGTGCTTCGCCGACGCGCTCGGTGCGAGCTCCACGCCGGGCGAGCTCGTCTCGAGCTCGTAGAACCCGCCGAGCGGCGGCTTGCCGGGCGCGGGCGGGCCGTCGTTGTAGCTGTTCACGACGTCGCCGGCGTACGGATCCTTCTGCCGTTCCCACATGCTGTTCACGTACGGCGCATCGGCGGCCGCAGGCCGGTCGTACTGCACGATCGTGAGGAGCTTCGCCTCCGCGCTGTAGCTCCCGAGGAGGCCTTTCGCCCGCTTCGGAGCGAGACCGATCTTGCCTCGCTGCTTGCCGTCGCCCTTGAAGAAGAGGACGCCCTGGTCCTCGCGCACCTCGAGGCGATCGGCGGGCACCTTGCCGAAGTACGCGTCGTTCACGATCGGGCCGAGCTTCGGCTCGGGGCCCTTCTCGAACGGGACGACCACCCGCGTGTCCGGAGCCGGCGCATACATCGCGAGGATCCAGACGGAGACGAGGCCCTTCGCCTTCGTCCACCTCTCCTTGCCAAGGTTCCGAGGAGCCGGACGGTTCTAACGACGTCGACGTCGAACGTCGTCTTCGACCAGTTGGTCACCTTCATCGAACGCGCGAACGTGACCTTGCGCGCGTCCTCCGCGGCGATCTCCCACGCGCCCTCCTGCATGGAGTGCGGCGTCTGCCAGGCGTCGAACTCGAACTTCGCCCCCGGGGGGAAGTAGAGGCCGAACTGCCCTCCCTCCGGTCCGAGCCAGAAGCGATCCTCACCTCCGAAGTTGTCGAACTGCGTCCCGGTCTTCCGCGCCTCGATGAACGCGTGGTTGATCCAGCCGAGGCTCCGGCCCTTCTCGCCCACGCCGCTCGTCATCACACGCCCCTGGTACTCCGCGGAGAGCGCCACCCGCGCGCCTCCTTCGCCGCTCAGCACGATCGGCTTTCCGTGCTTCTCCAGGAACGCGAGGTCGTCGGCGAACGTCGTCATGCGCTCCTCCTTCTTCGCTTCGGGCGGCATCGCGCTCGGCTGCGGCGTGCTCGCATGCGGCGGCGCGGGTGCCGGCGGGACCGCGCGCGGAGCGCGATCCGAAGGTCCACAAGCGACGAGCAGCAGCATCAGCGCGAGCTTCCGGGCCATCACCGGCTCGTATCACACCTCGAATGTGCTTGCCTCGACGCGCGGCGAGCCTCATCGTCCGCGCGATGGGGAGCCTCGGCTGGAGCCGCCTGCAATTCGGCTTCACGATCACCTACCACTATCTCTTCCCGCAGCTCACGATGGGCCTCGCCCTCCTGCTGCTCGTGTTCAAGGCGCTCGCCCTGCGCACGAAGGAGAAGACCTACGACGATCTCGCGCGCTTCTGGGCGCGCATCTTCGGCATCAACTTCGCCGTCGGCGTGGTGACGGGCATCCCCATGGAGTTCCAGTTCGGCACGAACTGGGCGCGCTTCTCGGATTTCAGCGGCGGCGTGATCGGCCTCACCCTCGCGATGGAGGGCATGTTCGCGTTCTTCGCGGAGAGCGCGTTCCTCGGTCTCTTCCTCTTCGGCGAGAAGCGGCTCGGACCGCGCGGGCACTTCTTCGCCGGGTTCATGGTGTTCCTGGGATCGTGGCTGTCCGGCTACTTCATCATCGCAACGAACGCCTTCATGCAGCATCCCGTCGGCCACGCCGTCGACGAGAGCGGGAAGCTCGCCCTCGTCGACGTCTGGGCGTACCTGTTCAACGAGTGGGTGTTCTGGGAGTACGCCCACAACATGAGCGCCGCCGTGATCACCGGTGCGTTCGTCGTCGTCGCGGTCGCCGCCTACTGGGCGCTCATGGGGCATCACGAGGCGCACGCGCGGGCCGCGCTCCGCGTCGGCGTCGTGGTGGGCCTGCTCGCGTGCATGACGCAGCTGTTCCCGACCGGCGATCGCCACGGCAAGCTCGTCGCCGAGCACCAGCCGGTCGCCCTCGCGGCGATGGAGGCGAAGTTCGAGACGAGCTCGCACGCCGAGCTCGCGATCATCGGTCAGCCCGACGTCGAGCACCGCCGGCTCGAGAACCCGATCCTCGTCCCGTCGATCCTCTCATTCCTCGCCTACGGATCCTTCGGCGCGGAGGTGAAGGGCCTCGACGCGTTCCCCAGGGAGGACTGGCCCGACAACGTCGAGCTCCTCTACTACGCGTACCACGTGATGGTCGGCCTCGGGACGCTGCTGTTCGCGGTGATGGCCGGCGCAGCGCTGCTCCTCTGGAAGGACCGCCTCGTGAAGACGCGGGCGGCGCTCTGGGTCCTCATGCTCGCCTTCCCCTTCCCGTACATCGCCACGACCGCGGGATGGATGACCGCCGAGCTCGGACGCCAGCCGTGGCTGGTCTACGGCCTCATGCGGACCGCGCACGGCACCTCGCCCCACGTCAGCGCCGGGAGCGTCGCGTTCTCCACGCTCGGGTACATGGGCCTGTACACCGTGCTCGGCCTGCTCTTCCTCTTCCTCGTGGGCCGCGCGATCGCGAAGGGCCCCGAGCACGCCGGGGAGCACTGAGCGCCATGCAGACGACCTGGTATCTGCTCATCGCCTTCATGCTCGCGACGTATTCCGTGCTCGACGGCTTCGACTTCGGCGCGGGCATCGTGCACCTCTTCGTCGCGAAGACGGACGACGAGCGCCGGTCCGTGCTCGGCGCCATCGGCCCCGTCTGGGACGGCAACGAGGTGTGGCTCCTCGCCTCGGGCGGCGTGCTCTTCTTCGCGTTCCCGCGCGCCTACGCGGTCTCCTTCAGTGGGCTCTATCTCCCGCTGATGATGGTGCTCTGGCTGCTCGTCCTCCGCGGCATCGCCATCGAGTTCCGCTCGAAGGTGGACCATCCCCTCTGGCGCACGGGGTTCGACGGTTTGTTCGCCTTCGCGTCGACGGTGATGGCCCTCGTGCTCGGCGTCGCGCTCGGCAACGTCGTGCGGGGCGTCCCCGTCGACGAGACCGGGTGGTTCCACGAGGACCTCTTCACCAACCTGGAGCCGACCGGCGCGCGCCTCGGGGCCATCGATCTCTACACCGCGCTCGTCGGCGTCTTCGCCGCCGTCGTGCTCGCCGCCCACGGCGCGACGTACCTCGTGTGGAAGACGACGGGCGAGGTGCACGCGCGCGCGGCGCGCCTCGCGCGAGGGCTCTGGCTCGTCGTCCTCGGCCTCGGCGCGCTGCTCACCGTCGCGACCGCGGCGACGCAGCCGGCCCACTTCGCCTCGTTCGCGCGGCGGCCGTGGCTCTTCCCCCTGCCCGCCGTGGCGATCGCCGCCGGCGCGCTGGCCCCGCGCGCGATCGCCGCGGGCAAGGAGGGGCGCGCGTTCGCGCTCTCGAGCGCCTTCATCGCGCTGCTCCTCGTCGCCACCGTCGGCACGCTCTACCCGCTCCTCCTCCGCTCCACCGTCGATCCTCGCTTCTCGCTCGACGCGTTCAATGCGTCCTCGCCGCGCGCGACGCTCGTGATCGGGCTCTTCGTCTGGTTCCCCGCGATCCTCCTCGCGATCGGCTACTTCGTGTACCTCTACCGCTCCTTCCGGGGGAAGGTCCGCGCCGAGGACCAGCACTACTGAACGGGGGAGAGGCGCTCAGCGGAGGACGTGGACGTCCCACCGGACGCGCCGCGCGAGCGGGCCGTGCGCCTCGAGGACGAGATCGTCCTGCGTGATCGTCGAGTCGGCCAGGAGCTCGGTCGCGACCTGCACGCGGCCGGGCGGTCCCGCGTTGCGCTTCGCCGAGAGCGTGGTGCCGTCGGCGAGCGTGATCTTCGCCTCCTTGCCCGGCGACAGGGCGACGACGACGTCGAGGACGTCCTTCACCTTCTCCGGCGTGACCACGTCGGGATCGGTCGCCGGCGCGAGCGTCTCGATCGTGGGGTCGAGCATCGGCACGATGCCGCCGTCCTTGAGCAGCAGCGGGAGCTTGCCGAGCGGCGCCGGGATGGCGACGTGCTTGCCGCCCTCGTACTCGACGAGATCGACGAGGTCGACGAACTTCCCCGGGGGCAGCCACGTGTCCTTCACCGTCGCGCCGCGCTCGACGACCGGCGCCGCATAGAGCGACGGCCCGAGGTAGAACGCGCTGTCGATCGCCCACGCTTCGGGCTCCTTCGGGTGGAGGAGGAACGGGTGGCGCATGATCGGGACGCCCGTGGCATGCGCCTCGTTCGCGAGGACCATGAAGTACGGCTGGAGACGCGTGTGCAGGCGCGCCATCGCGCCGTAAACGTCGATCGTCTCCTGATCGTCCCAGAGCTTCCACTTCGTCTTCTTCGCGATGGGGTTCGCGCAGGCGTTCTGCTCCATCATGATGGGGCTGACCGCGCTCATCTCCGCCCAGCGGAGGTACATCTCCTTGTCGTACGGGAAGTCGGTGATGCACTTGAAGCCGGTCGTGTCGCTGCCCCAGATCGGCACGCCGCTCATCCCGAGGTTGATCCCGCCGCGGAGCATCGCGGGCAGGCCCTGCGTCTCGTCGAACGTCGCCTCGGGGTCGCCGCCCCAGACCGCCGGGACGTACTGCGAGGTGCCGGTGTAGCCGGAGCGCACGAAGAAGAGAAAATCGTTCGGGCGCTCCTTGGTGAGGAGATCGTGCGCCGCCTTCGCGCTCAGGACCGGGAAGTGGTTGTGCACCTCGTCCCCCCGGCGGCCGTCACCGAACCTCCACGGCCGGCGGACGTACTCGCCGAAGTCGTGCATCCAGCCGTCGTAGCCGTACTCGAGCGTGCGCCGGAGGAGGTCCTGGAACCAGGCGACGCCCTCGGGCTTCGTCAGGTCGATGGTGGCGAGCGTCTGCGGCTCGCCGGAGATGAAGAACGTCTCGCCCACCTTGCCGTCGGCATCGAGCGCGAACAGACCGTGGTCTTTGCCGTAGGCGAAGTCCTGCGCCGCACGGTCGATCGACATCGACACGTACGGGTTGTTGTAGGCCATGACCTTGTAGCCGGCGGCGTGTGCGGTCTGCACCCATTGCCGGAGCTCGTCCTCCCGGCCGTCCTGGGAGCGCGCCGGGAGGAAATGGACCGCGTCGTCGAGCCCGGTGGTCGGGACCTTCTTCTGCCGGAGCAGGCGCCACTCCTCGACGCCGTTCACCTGGTCGCGGTTGCCCACGCGGCGCCGCGGACCGAACACCCACGGCGCCGGGACGAAGGGGCGGCCGGTGTCGCGCGTGAAGTCGTCGAGCGATGCGAGCGGATCGTCGTGCACGTAGACGACGGTCTCGAGGGACGTGGCGTTGGTCGCGACGCGCCACGCGTCGTCGCGCTGCGAGCCGAAATGCGTCTCGGTGCGGAAGGTGGTCGCGAGGTGCATCGCCCAGCCCGCGCTCGAGAGGAAGAAGGGCACCGGGAAGTAGGTCATCGAGGGCCCGTTCGGGAACGGGTTGTCGTCGGCGTACGGGACCTTCTCGCCCTTGCCCGCCCCGCCCTCCTCGGCCCACGAGTACAGCGAGACGCCGCGGTGGTCGACGCTCGCGTAGCGCTCGCCGAGGCCGAAGAAGTGCTCCTCGGGCGGCAGCGCGAATGCCACCGTGAGCTTGTTCCACGCGTCGGCCTCCGGGAGGTCCGCGCGCGCCGAGGTCTTGATGCGGACCTTCGCCCCCTCGATCGCGATCTCGACGGTGATCGTGCCTTGCCCGGCGCCGAGCTCGAACGTGCCGCTCGCGCCGTTCTGCGCGAGCACCTTCGCGTTCGTGCCGTGCTGCCAGTCGCGCTCCTCGGGGTGATAGCCGTCCCAGCCCGGGATGACGGTGATGCCGTCGCGCCCGTCGTCGCGCGTGGCGGCGGGGCCGCCGTAGCCCTCTCCGTCGCCGCCGCCGGACAGCGTGCGCAGGACCTCGCGTCCCTGCGCGTCCTTGATCGTGATCGAGAACGGCTCGAGATCGACGCGGACCGACGCCTCGGGACCGCGCAGATCCACGGGCGGCGGAGGATCGTCCTCGTCGCAGCCGATCGACGACGCGCCCACGCCGCCCAGGAGGACGACGAGCCCCACACGCGAGAAGCGAAGCATCGCGACGGTGAATGTAGCGCACGAGACCCGTCTCGTGAGCACGGCGTGTGACGCTGCAGGTCCGGACGTTCCCGCCGTTCGCGGTCCAGGGGGTCACGCGTTCTTCGTGACGACGCCGGCGTTGATCGTGCTCGCGTACGCGACCCAGCCCACGTAGGGCGCCATGAGCCAGCTCGCGGCCGGATCGACGCCGCGCGCCTCGCGCAGGAACGCCGCGCTCGTCGCGAGGAGCGCGCCGATGTCGGCGAGCGCAGCGCGCGGGCGATGGGCTCCGAAGAAGAGCGGCGACCATGCCGCATTGAGCGCGTGCTGCACGCCCCAGAGCGCGAGCGCACGCGTACGTGCGCGGCTCTTGCCCGATCGCCACACCCGATACGCGGCGATGGCCGACGCCGTGTAGAGGGCCGTCCAGACGGGCGCGAACACCCAGGAGGGCGGCGTGTGCCGCGGCTTCCGGAGCGACCGATACCAGCGATCGGGCCGGCTGCTCCTCGCGCCGAGCGCGGGCGCGACGGCCGTGACGGCGAGGATCGCCGCGAGCCCGAGCGCATTCCGTGCGGTCGTCTTCATGCCCTCGAGCGCGTGCACGCCGCGGGCCGAGACCTTCGACAGAGCGCGAGCGTCAGTTCGCGTCGGCGTCGGCTCC